>Ga0310691_10001778_pt1 | contig 31295 bp, 28 predicted proteins | sample 176DNAGHGlowgp2_FD_203887 | JGI IMG/M metagenome (GOLD analysis project Ga0310691, IMG submission 203887) | Sheep rumen microbial communities from Palmerston North, Manawatu-Wanganui, New Zealand - 1766 DNA GHGlow gp2 (v2) (version 2) | ecosystem: Host-associated > Mammals > Digestive system >... | reverse complement strand
CTTCACCCCTGCCTGTGGTCTGTCGTCCCTTCGGGACTTTCCAAGCCTCCTCGTTCCATTCTACAATCCAAAGCCAATGGTGACGGGGAAATGTCAATCTTTAATTTAGTTTTACCGGACAACAATATTTTTTTTTACAATATTCAACAGCTTCCTTTATCCTATTTCTCATTTTATAACCAAACAATTTCGGCCAGTCAAATGTCTTGACTGGCCGAAAACATTCTTTGCTTTAGCTGTGACAAAGTTTCAGCGTCGTTCAGAGGGGATGCGGATGACGCTGAATGTGTAGGGGGGCAGTGAGTATGCGAAATTCTCGGATACTTCGATGGTGCTTTCAACGGGTCGAAGGTCGCGATCGGCTGGTTGTCCGCCGAGCTGGCTGACCTGAGCTTTGTTGGCATAACCCTGAAGCGATCCAGGACGGATGCTGAAGTCAGCACGGAGCGATGTCAGGTTGACGAGCTTGAGGATGAGGTCGCCAGTTTTTTCATCACGTACGACGGAACTACCGATACGGAGTGCGGCATCTGCACTGGCAGGTTTACGCTCTTCACGTCCTTGGACGTCGTGTACCGACTGAACAGCGAGGTCTGCGGGAAGGTAGCGGGTACCTGCATTCTGACCGCAAAGCTGCTGGACATAGTAATTAACAGTGGGGAACGCATCAGTGCCGTTGAAATAGATGAGATCGGGGTTCCACTGGGTGTGCCCATGACGAGCGAGCAGGGGTGCGTAGGAGGACATGACAACCACATCGGCATTGCGCTCCAGGTTTGTGACGTGGAGTGCTTCGGCGAGGGCGTTCTCAAGACGATTGCCGCGCGAAGCCCATTCGCCGAGATATACTTTGGTTCCGTCGCGGTCGTAGCGGTCATAAAAGTTCTGGTTGTGGATATACCATCCAGGATTGACGTAGTAGTGCTCGTCAACGATGTCAATGTGTTCCTGACGTGCAAGCTGCCAGCCATATTCATAGTCAGAGCCTTCGAAGAAGGGACCGACGGTGCCTACAACCTGTATCTCGGGATGAGCGGCTTTGATGCGGCGGTTGATGTAGTTAAAACGCTCTGTGAAAACGTCGCTGATGAGGTCTTCGTTACCAACGCCAAGATACTTGAGGTTGAAGGGGCGGGGATGACCTGCCTCGGCACGCATACGGGCAAGGGCTGAAGTTTTGGGGTCACCGTTTGCCCACTCGATAAGGTCGAGAAGTTCTTGGGTGTATGCTTCCATCTCTTGCATAGGAAGTCCTCCTTGCTGTCCAGCTCCACCTCTGGAGGAATTTTGGCAAGGTACTCCGGCAGGCAGGACGGGCAGGGGCTCGGCTCCGATGTCTTCGCAGAACTGGAAGTATTCGTAAAATCCAAGGCCGCGCGACTGGTGGTAGCCCCAAATGTTGCTCTGTGGCTTGCGTTCCCACAGGGGTCCGATAGTTTCGCGCCAGCGGTACATGTTGTCAATGCCGTTGCCGTGGCTCACGCATCCACCCGGGAAGCGGACAAATCGTGGATGAAGGTCGGCAAGCAGCTGGGCAAGGTCTGGGCGAAGGCCGTTGGAACGGTTCTTGAAGGTCTTGCGGGGGAAAAGGCTGACGAAGTCGATGGCGAGTGTTCCGGTGGTGAGGGGTTGGATGGAGAGTTGGGCAGTGGTGGCGTCGGAGGTGGGTCGGAGCATGGCGCCGAGTTGACGCCAATCTGCTGAAGCGGTAAGGGTTGTGGTGGCGAGCACTTTGTCACCATCCATGAGGGAAACTCTCACTTTCTGAGAGCTACCGTCAAGGCTTCGGAGGAAGAGTGAGAGGTCGTAACGCTCCGCTTGACGAAGGACTATGCCATCGAAGCCTGTGTTACGGAGTGTGGCTCCGAGGGCGTGCCCAGTGCGGAGGACAGCGTAATGAGAGTTGTTGGCATGTATGGGTTGGTCGGTGGCGATGTCAAGAGTAGTGCCTTCACCTTTCAATTCCCAAAAGCTGGTAGCATTCCACTCGGGACGGTCGAGGTTGTTGTACTCGAAGTCGCGGTTTTGGATAAGTTCGGCATAAAGTCCGCCATCGGCACTGTAGTTAATATCCTCGAAGAAAATTCCGATGAGATTGGGGGAGATGGGTTTGGAGAGATTCGGATGAATGTCGAGCGTTGCTTCGAGGTGCTGGATTCCCTGGAAACGGGTGGCATCGTCGCGCATAGATTCGCCATACTTCTGGTCACGCTGTGCCGCATCTGCCACACGAAGGTTGAGCTGAGTGAGAATGTCGGTGGGGACGCGATTGATGGTGCCCGTGACTGTGTGTCCTTGAATGTTGAGGGTGACACTACGCCGTGTTGCGTTGTACTGCTGTTCGGTAATGGCTTGTGCGGGGCTCCACTGGCGGAAGTCGGTGCTTTGAGTACGGAAGTAATTCCCTGCGGGGGTGGTGTAGGTAACGACAAAATGTTGGCCTTGCTTGTTGAGTTGTGGCTGAGCAACGTTGTCGCTGGTGGTCATGTAGGGATAGTCTTGGGGTTTCCAGAGCCAGAGGTCGGGGGTACATGTAGTGGCAAATTGGTTGGCACGCTCGTTGAGTTGCCAAACAGCGTAGAACTGCCCGTCGGTGTAGAGAACGGAGGGGTGGTACATCCTTTTTTCTGCCCCCCAGGTTCCGTAGTCACTGGTGACGAGGTTGCGTTCAGGGGTGAGTGGTGTCCAACGTTGACGGTCGTAGCTGTAGGCAACACGGAGTCCTCCTTGTGCAGGGGCTGTCTGATAGGTGAACAGATAGACAGAATCGGTGCGGTTGGGCAGCGATGCATGTAAAGCCACTGTCAGGCAAAGTGCACCGAATGTCGTGAGAAAGTATTTCATTATAAATTAAAAATTAAAAATTGTAAATAAAAGGTTCCCTCATTATGTGGAGGCATGGGAGCTAAATGATGTTATTTAACTGTGAGGATGGCGAAAACGCTGGAGGGATTGGCTACGTAGGGCCCACCCTGAGCATTACCTGTAGAAACAGAAACGCGGGTGACATTGAAGACAATGCGATAACCGGCAGGGGAATCGGGCGCCTTAAAGGTGAAGGTGGGGTTGGCAAGGTGTTCGCCGATGAGGGAACCGGTTGCCAGTTCCTTGTTATAGTCGATAGTAGCGTTGATGGCTCGTACGCTGTAATCCATCTTGATGACGTCTTTTCCCGTGTACTTGTAGGTGACGGTGGCGGTGACTTCTTCACCTGGTGCCACGGTACTGGGGGAAAGGGTCAATTGATCAAGGACGGGAGGCTCTGCACCGGTGGCGAAATCGTCGTTGTCGCATGAAGAGAGAAACAAGGTACAAAGTACGAGGTACATTGTACAACGCAAGAGTGTGTGGATGGTGAATTTCATTATGTTTTACTTTAAAATTTATTTTATGAGAGTTTTAATTGTATGCATGTCATATTACGTCCTGTTCCGATGCCTTCACGCCGAGCGGAATAGAAGTCGGGATGAGTCATCGTACAGATGTCTGACACGTAGATGTGGCGGGCAGGGATGCCGATGTGTTCGAGTTGTTGCCGGTTGCAGAGCTTGAGATCTAAGTGCCACTTTGTGTTTGAGGGTGTTCCTGCATCTCGTGTGGGGAAGCGTCTTGCAAGGCTTTCCATATCGAAGTTGGCATCGCTGAAGCGTTCGTACACTTCGTCTCCCACTTCAAAACTCTCGAGCGAGATGCCAGGGCCAATGATGGCGTGAGAGTCAGCTCCTTGTGTGCCAAAGTTTTCCTGCATCTGAGCGAAGGCGTGTTCGGCAATGCGTCGGACAGTGCCCTTCCATCCTGCATGGATGGCTGCAACGGCATGATGGCGTTTATCGTATATTATAATAGGTATGCAATCGGCGGTAGAGATACAGATGAGGGTGTTGGGCAGTGCGGTCATAACGGCATCGATGCCTTCGAGACATTGAGTGCGGTGGTCTTGGGGGAGCTTCATGAAGGGTGTATCGACGAGGAGACAACGGATGTCATGCACTTGATGGGGTATGACGATGCGCTCTGGTGAAAGTCCTGTGAGACGTGCAAGGGGCATTGGGTTGGTTCGTCGTGCATCGACGGCATGGGTGGTCGTGAATGCACGGACGCAAGGCCCTAAATCGTACTCAAGCGTTTTCATCTTCTTCGTCGATGTAGTCAAAGTCTTCGTAATCTTCGATGTCTTCGATGTCCTCGGAGATGTCTTCTTCGTCGTCCCAACCGAGTTCTTCGTCTTCGCCTTCGTCTTGAAGTTCGGTGCGCAGATGGCTGAAATCCTTATCGTGGTGGACAATGGTTTCGTAGCCTTGGATGGCAGCAATTTTGTTGCTTTCGCTATTCATTTCCTGCCAAAGCACGTCTTTTAGTTCTTGCAATCCCATACCGGTAACGGCGGAGATGAAGACGATGGGGAGTCCCTGAGGCAGGGTGTCGCGCAATAGTTCCATGAGTTCATCGTCGAGCAAATCACACTTGGTGATGGCGAGCACACGTCCCTTTTCAAGGAGCTCGGGGTTGAAGGTGGCGAGTTCGTTGAGCAGGATTTCGTATTCGTGCTTGATGTCGTCGGTGTCGCCAGGAACCATAAATAGCAGGAGTGAATTGCGCTCAATGTGGCGAAGAAAACGCAAGCCTAAACCCCGTCCTTCGCTGGCCCCCTCGATGATTCCGGGGATGTCGGCGATGACAAAGGAGCGTCCGTCGCGGTAGGGGACAATGCCGAGCGAGGGTTCGAGGGTGGTGAAGGGATAGTTGCCGATTTTGGGTTTTGCCGATGAGAGGGCATTGACAAGCGTCGATTTGCCGGCATTGGGGAAACCGACAAGTCCTACATCGGCGAGGAGCTTGAGTTCGAGGATGACGGTCATTTCTTGCATCGGCTCGCCTGGTTGTGCATAGCGGGGTGCCTGGTTGGTGGGTGTGGCGAAGTTGACGTTGCCGAGCCCTCCACGCCCTCCTCGTAGTAGGATGACTTCCTGCCCGTGTTCGGTGACGTCGCAGATGTATTGCCCTGTTTCTGCGTTATAGACGACGGTTCCGCATGGCACGTCGATGTAGGCATCGGCGCCTTGTCGGCCGGTGCTCTTGTTCTTTCCTCCGTTGCCTCCATGTTCGGCATGGATATGGCGGTCGTAGCGTAGGTGGAGGAGTGTCCAATAGTTGCGATTACCGCGCAGGATGACATGTCCGCCACGTCCACCGTTACCTCCGTCGGGGCCTCCCTTCGGTTGATACTTGGCACGGTGCATGTGTGGCGAACCTTTTCCGCCTTTGCCGCTTCGGCAATAGATTTTGACGTAGTCGATGAAGTTGCTTTCTGCCATTAGTTCTCTGCGTCGATTCCCTTGAAAATCTCTTCGAGCATCAGTTCCTTCGAACCTTTCCATGTGAAGGTGTGGCGGATGCCCTCTTGTTCAAACCATTGTGCGAGTGGTTCGGTCTTTTGATGATAGACGGCGAAACGTTTCCGGATGGTTTCTTCGTTGTCGTCGGCGCGTCCTTCGATTTCGGCACGACGCAGGAGACGTTCCATGAGTGTCTGTTCATCGACAACGAGTTCGATCATCATGCCGAGGTCGTGCCCACGCTGGGTGAGCATCTGTTTGAGGGCTTCCGCCTGTGCGATGGTGCGTGGGAATCCGTCGAAAATGACGCCACGTCCTTCTTCATGCGAGTCGTACACTTTGGCGAGGATGTCGATCATGAGGTCGTCGGGGATGAGTTGTCCCTGATCGATGTATCCTTTGGCAATTTTGCCGAGTTCCGTACCGTTTTTGATTTCGCCGCGGAGCACATCGCCTGTTGAGATGTGTCCCATGTTGTAGCGCTTGACAATTTCGTCGCTATAGGTGCCTTTGCCTGAGCCTGGTGCACCGAAGATGATGATATTCTTCATGAATGTTGAGTGTTTATTGTTTGGTGTTTAGTGTATCAAAGTTCATTTTCTTGTCTTAAGCCTCAATCTTCCACCACGGTGTAGATGTCGCGGTAGTTTCGTCCCATGCCGTTGTAGTCAAGGCCATAGCCGACGATGAAGGCGTTGGGGATTTCCATCGCGCAATAATCAACCTTGAGGGGGGCAGTGAGGCATTCGGGCTTTTGCAGGAAAGTGCAGATTTTCACGCTCTTGGCACCCTTGTTGATGAATTGAGGCAGGAGGTTGTACATGGTGTTGCCGGTGTCAACAATATCCTCGACGATGATGACGTCGCGTGCCAAGATGTTGGCATTCACGCCGATGAGTTCTCGCACGACACCTGTGCTTTGCATACCATCATAGCTGGCAAACTTGGCGAAGAGGATTTCCGGTTGGAAGGTGAGTTCGCGCACAAGGTCGGCTGCAAACATGAAAGCGCCGTTGAGGATACATACCATGACGGGGTTCTTGCCGGCATAGTCTTCGTTGAGTCGTGCGGCCACGTCTTTCACTTTCTCTTGAATCAACTCGTTAGGGTACGACAACTCGAAGTTGCGATCTAAAATCTTAATCATAGCGTTACGGAAATTGGAGGTGTTACGAATAAATTTCTGACAAAGGTACTGAAAAAACTTTGAACCTTTGCACATTTTACATTTTTTAAGCGCCCAAGCTGGCAAAATCGTATAAAAAGCCGGCAAATCATCCCCGAAATTACCCATTTCGAGTGCAGAAACCTACTTTTTTCTGCTTTCCTTGCCGAAAAATGCGAATTTATCCTTAATTTTGCCCCAACAATAAGATTTGTGATTCTTAATTTATCGTCAAAAAATAGCCATTTCTGGAGACAATGAAAATACTGAATGCACTACAAATGCGCCAACTCGATGCCGCTACCATCGAACATGAAACGATCACGTCGGCCGACCTCATGGAGCGTGCCTCGCAACAGGTGGCAAGGGAGATTGAAAGCCGATGGCCGCAAGACACACCTGTCGTCGTGTTTGCCGGTCCTGGCAACAATGGCGGGGATGCCCTTTGTGTGGCTCGGATGTTGATAGAGAAAGCATATGCCGTCGAGGTTTATCTTTTCAACACAACATCTGCGCTTTCGCCCGATTGCCTGCTCAATAAAGAGCGTTTGCAATCATTGATCGAGGGAAAAGAAAATGCGCATTTCTATGAAATCCGGCAAGAGTTTACGCCACCAGTGCTGACGCAAGAGACACTCGTCGTTGACGGGCTTTTCGGTACAGGGCTTTCGCGCCCCCTCACCGGTGGTTTTGCGGCTGTTGTGCAATACATCAACGGCTCGCCGGCGACGGTGGTTTCCATCGACGTGCCTTCGGGGTTGATGACCGAGGACAACAACCTTGCTCTGATGAATGAGGTGATCCATGCCGACTATACGTTTACCTTCCAGCATCCGAAGCTCGCATTCCTTTTCCCCGAGAACGAAAAGGCGGTGGGCGACTGGACGGTGCTCGACATCGGCCTTGCGAGCGACGAGGAGGTGGAAACGCCCTATGCGATGACAGAGATTTCGGACCTCGATCTCCAAGCTTTGTGCCGTTCTCGTTTTGCTCACAAGGGCACGATGGGTCATGCATGCCTGATTGCTGGCCAATGGGGGATGGCAGGTGCCGCCTTGCTTGCCGCCCGTGCCGCCATGCGTAGTGGGGTGGGGAAGCTGACCGTTCGCACGGAGGAGAGCAACCGTTGCATCCTTCAGACATCGGTGCCCGAAGCCCTGCTCAGTGTCGAGCCAGACGACGCCCTTCGCTTCATGTCGCCCTTCCCGCTCGACGACTTTGACGCTATCGGCATAGGTCCTGGTATCGGTGAACATACGGAGACGGTCAGTGCCCTGGCCGACCTTCTATACAGTGTCGAGGTTCCGCTTGTGATGGATGCCGATGCCCTGAACATCCTTGCCGAGCATCCCACGCTCATCTCTCAACTGCCCGCAAACACCATCCTCACGCCTCACCGCGGCGAGCTCGAGCGCCTTGTCGGCTATCATGCCACGACGTACGACCTCCTGCAGGCCACGCTCCGTTTTGCGGCCGAACATCAGGTGTTTGTCGTCATGAAAGGTGCCTACACGGCCATTGTTACGCCGGAAAAGAAGGTGTTTTTCAATTCTACCGGCAATCCGGGCATGGCTACGGCTGGCTCGGGCGACGTGCTCACAGGCATCATCACGGCCTTGTTGGCGCGTGGCATCAAGCCTTTTGAGGCAGCGCGTCTGGGTGTCTATGTGCACGGCTTGGCTGGTGACATGGCAGCCGACCGCCTCGGGCAGGTGTCCATGCTTGCTTCCGACATCATCGAATCTTTGCCTCTGGCCTTTCAAGAATTTGAAACGAAATAAATGATACACTAACACTATGATGAATCAAACTCACCGCACGTTGCTCTTTCTCTTCGCCGTCCTCTCTCCGCTAAGTTTTACGGCTGTGAATGCCCAGACGACGAGTTTCAACCCTGGCGTCACGGCTAATGGCGTCACCTATGCCTTGCCGCGCACCGTCCTCCGTGCCGATGTGGCCGCGATCAAGACTCAGTACACCCCTGGCGAATTTGCCCGCTATGCCGAGCGTTACCTCCATGTTCAGAATGTCGGCCAGGAACCTCACACCGAGTATGCCGTCCAGCAGCTTGCCCTCAATCTCGAAGGTACCCCCGACACGCTCAAGACCTTCACCATCCGTCTGAAGGACAAGACGGTGGCTCCGATGGTTGCCCTCACCGAGAGTGGTATCATTCTGGGGGTGAACGGAGGCGAACGCGTGCAGGAAGATGCTGCCATTGATCCGATCTACCGTACAGGGCGCACTACGCATCACCAGCTCGATTCGCGCTCCTACTTCACCGAGGAAATCCTGGCTGCCACGTCGTCGGCCAAGATGGCAGAACTCACGGCGGCGGAGATTTACGACATTCGCGAGACACGCAACCTGCTCGTGCGTGGTCAGCTCGATGCCATGCCCAACGACGGTGAAGCCATGCGCCTGGTACTCGATCGTCTGAACGCCCAGGAATCAGCCCTCGTTCAACTCTTCATTGGATATACCGATACGACTTGGATTTCAGAAAGTTATCGTATCGAACCTCACGACTATGAAGATGTACCTCGCTCGGTTCTCTTCCGTTTTTCGCGTAAGCTCGGATTTGTCGATGCAGACGACCTCTCCGGCGAGCCTTACTACATTGAAGTGAAGGACCAGCATAGCGTCGTTCTTCCCAGCGAGAAGGAATTGGCCAAGCGCAAGATTGAGGGCATTGTCTATAACTTGCCAAGCCAGGCGCAAGTGGTGGTGTGGCAAGGCTCCCGCGAGCTGCTCAGCAGAACTTTCCCCGTCGCTCAGTATGGCACCATCGACCAGCTGGCACCAGCACTATTCGGTAAGGACGCCACCACACGCGTCACTTTTCATCCTGCCACAGGAGGCTTGCTGCACCTTCAACAGTGATGCAAAGTTACGACTTTATTCGCACATCTCCAAATTTCCGACGCTCGTAAGGGCCGATTTTCAGCAGCGTAAGGGCCGATTTTCAGCAGGGAGCGACGGGCAGGGGTGTGGGCACGAAAAAATGTGACTTTGTGACTGTGACTTTGTGACAATTAGTACCTTCAACATTTTCCGAAAGGGGTGGGTGTGGATGGTTATTATAATATATAATATATATATTAATATATATATTATATATTATAATAAAATATTATTACTTATAATTTATAACTATTTTCTCAGTCAGTTAGCCGTCAATGTATGGAAACTAATAATTGTCACAGTCACAAAGTCACAAAGTCACAAAATCTGACGACATGGTTTCTTTGCTCGACCCTTGCAAATCGTCAATGCGGAATGTCGAGAAACGGCTCTTGTCATCGACGACCGACAAGGAGGGTGGCGTGGCCGACTCGAAGGACTGAAATCCTATGGCTGGAGGCGCGCATTTTGCCGCGATGACAAAAAATGCTCTTACGATTGCTAAAAAACGCGCAAAACTGGCTGAAATGTTTTCATGTGTCCCGTTTTTTTCGTATCTTTGCACCGTAATTAATAATTCATAATTTTTAATTATAAAAACACTCAACATCCCACACATGATGAAACAAGACAATCAAGTGTTTGCCCTCATCGAGAAGGAGCACCAGAGACAATTGAAGGGCATGGAACTCATTGCCAGCGAAAACTACGTAAGCGAGGAGGTGATGGAAGCCCAAGGCTCATGCCTGACCAACAAATACGCCGAGGGCTACCCTGGCAAACGCTATTATGGCGGATGCGAGGTGGTCGATCAGGTGGAGCAACTGGCCATCGACCGCGTTTGCAAGCTCTTCGGAGCGGAATATGCCAACGTCCAGCCTCATAGCGGTGCACAAGCCAATGCCGCCGTACTGCTCGCCGTTCTCCGTCCAGGCGACACTTTCATGGGCCTCAACCTCGACCACGGAGGCCACCTCTCGCATGGCAGCCACGTCAACACCAGCGGCATCCTCTACAACCCCGTCGGCTACAACCTCAATCCCGACACCTGCCGCGTCGATTACGATGCCATGGAACAGAAGGCACTCGAATGTCGCCCGAAACTCATCATCGGAGGCGGTTCGGCCTATAGCCGTGAGTGGGATTACAAGCGCATGCGTCAGATTGCCGACGAGGTTGGTGCGCTCCTCATGATCGACATGGCACACCCTGCCGGACTCATCGCTGCCGGACTTCTGGACAATCCTCTCCGCTACGCCCACATCGTCACATCGACCACGCACAAGACCCTCCGCGGTCCCCGTGGCGGCATCATCCTGCTAGGCAAAGACTTTGACAACCCTTGGGGCCTCACCACGCCGAAGGGCGAAGTGAAGAAGATGTCGGCACTGCTCAACTCAGCCGTCTTCCCCGGTCAGCAGGGTGGTCCCCTCGAACATGTCATCGCGGCCAAGGCCGTTGCCTTCGGCGAAGCGCTGCGTCCTGAATTCGTCACCTACCAGAAGCAAGTGAAGCGCAATGCCGCCACACTGGCGCAAGCCCTGATGGATCGCGGATTCTTCATCTGCTCGGGCGGTACGGACAACCACTCCATGCTCGTTGACCTGCGCACCAAGTACCCCGACCTCACTGGTAAGGTTGCCGAACGTGCACTCGTGGCTGCCGACATCACCGCCAACAAAAACATGGTACCCTTCGACACACGATCGGCCTTCCAGACAAGCGGCATTCGCCTCGGCACACCTGCCATGACCACGCGCGGTGCCAAGGAAGACCTTATGCTCCTCATTGCCGAGATGATCGAAACCGTGCTCAACGACCCCGAGAACGACCGCGTCATCACCAGTGTGCGTGAGAAGGTGAACAGCATCATGAAGGACTATCCCATCTTTGCATGGTAAGACTCTTAGGAAAAAATATCGAAGAACTGCAAGGCGTGGCGGCCGAAATGGGGCTGCCACGCTTTGCCGCACGTCAGATGGCTCAGTGGATGTACGAAAAACACGTCTCTTCCATCGACCAGATGACGAACCTCCCCAAGGCAGCACGCCTGCGCATGAAGGCCGAAGGCTACGAAGTCGGAGCCGTACAACCCCTCCAGACGCTCCGGAGCCAGGACGGTACCGAGAAATTCCTTTTCCCGACCGAGGACGGGCAATGCGTCGAAACCGTATTCATCCCCTCTGCCGCAGGGCAAGACGAAGGTGAGCGCCACACCCTCTGCATCTCCACCCAAGTCGGATGCAAGATGAATTGCCAGTTCTGCCAAACCGGCAAGCAAGGATTCCACGGCAACCTCACCACGGCCGACATCCTCGCCCAAGTCGTGTGGGCAATGCGCGAACGCACCCTCACCAACATCGTCGTGATGGGTCAAGGCGAACCGCTCGACAACCTCGACAACCTCCTCCCTGCGCTCAATATCCTCACCGCTGAATGGGGAATGGGATGGAGCCCACGACGCATCACCGTCAGCACCGTAGGGCTACGGAAAACACTCATGAGATTCCTCGACGAAAGTCCCTGCCATCTCGCCGTCAGCCTCCATTCTCCCATCCACGAGCAAAGACTCCAACTCATGCCTGCGGAGCGTCAATTCCCCATTGCCGACATCGTGGAAACGCTTCGCCAGCGCGACGACTTCCATCACCAACGCCGCCTCTCGTTCGAATATATCGTACTTCACGGCATGAACGACACACCCGCACACGCCAAGGCACTCGTGCGTCTGCTCCGAGGGCTCGAATGCCGAGTCAACCTCATTCGCTGGCATGCCATCCCTGACGTTGACCTCCCCGGAAGCGAAGAGGCCGATTTGCTGTCCCTGCGCGACTATCTCACCTCTCATGGCGTCTTCACCACCATCCGTGCCTCGCGCGGCGAAGACATCATGGCCGCGTGCGGAATGCTAACTACCCAAAACGCAAAACGATGAAAAAACTGATTTGGATTCTGGCAGCTCTCATCATGCTGACCGCAGCTTGCGACATGCCCACACAGCGTCCGCAACGAAAACACCGTCGCCCCCTGTTCGTCCCCTCCTCCTCTGGCAACCCCTATGAGGTGATGGTCGTGGCCGACGATTCGCTTTGGGGCGGATTCTCCGGACGTGCACTCCGCACCGTGCTCAGCAAGCCTATCCCCATGCTTCCACAACAGGAAGACGTATTCCATGTCAGCCATGTGACGGAACGTCACTACGACCGCATCACAAATCTTTTTCGTAATATTATCGTTCTGAAAATCAATCCTTACTACGTAGAACCCAAAGTAAAGATTGAACGCGACCTTCACGCCTCGCCCCAACTCATTATGACCATTGAAGGGCCCAGCGACGAGGCGCTCTCACCCTTCATCACCGAACAGACACGCTTCCTCATCCGCTATTTCACCGCCGAGGAAATCAACCGCGAAGCCACACGTCTGGAGGATGAATACAACATCAAGTTCAACGAGAAGGTGAAGGAAATGTTCGGGTGCGAACTCTATATCCCAGCCGACATCCGAAAGATGAAAGTGGGAAAAGACTTTATCTGGGCCTCCGACGACGGTCTCAGCTCAATTCAGAACATCTGCATCTACTCCTATCCATACTTCACCGAGCGCGTATTTAGCGGCCGCAACGTCTATATGGCTTTGCGCGACTCTTTCATGCGCGACAACATCCCTGGCCAGCACCCAGGCAGCTATATGACCACCAACCACGAATTTTGCGACGTGACCAACATGGAAATCCAAGGACACTACGTGCAGGAAGCACGTGGCCTTTGGGAAATGACCAAGGAAGCCATGGGAGGCCCCTTCGTGGCACATTCGCAAGTTGATACGGTCAACAACCGAGTCATCGTTGTCGAAGGCTTCGTCTATGCCCCCGACAAGAAGAAACGCACCATGATCCGACGCCTCGAAGCTGCCCTTTACACACTTCGGATGCCGGAAAAGAAAGAAACTCAACAAAACTAAAAACATCCTGATATGCAAAAACTGAAAGTGGGCATCACCCACGGAGATATTAACGGTGTCGGCTATGAAGTCATCTTCAAGACATTCGACAACGAAGACATGCTCGGCACGTGCACACCCGTCATCTACGGTTCTCCGAAAGTAGCCATCTACCACCGCAATTCATGCGGCCTCCAAACCAACTTCAACATCGTCAACTCAGGTGCCGAGGCACGTGAGGGACAACTGAACATGGTGAATTGTTTCGGCGAGAAAGAAATCAAAATCGAATACGGCAAATCGACAGAGGAAGCAGGCAATGCCGCCTTCGTGGCCCTCGAACGAGCCTTGCAGGAACTGAGTGAAGGCAAAATCGACGTTCTCGTCACCGCCCCCATCGACAAGCACTCCATCCAGCGCCCCGACTTCCAATTCCCCGGACACACCGAATACATCGAGCAACGGCTGGGCAACGGTGCAAAAGCCCTGATGATTTTGGCCGCCGACTCCCTTCGCGTCGCACTCGTCACCACTCACCTTCCCGTGTCGAAAATTGCCGAAAACATCACCAAGGACGGCATCATCGAGAAACTCAATATCCTCCACCAGACGCTACGCCGAGATTATGCCATCGACAATCCCCGCATCGCCGTCCTTTCGCTCAATCCCCACCAAGGCGACGGAGGGTTGCTGGGCACTGAGGAGAAAGACATCATCCAACCCGCCATCGTCGAGAGCTTCAAGCGTGGCATTCGTTGCTTCGGCCCCTATGCCGCCGATGGTTTTTTCGGCTCCGGAAGCTATCGCCACTTCGATGCCATTCTCGCCATGTATCACGACCAAGGGCTTGCACCCTTCAAGGCTCTGGCACAAGACGAAGGAGTGAACTACACCGCAGGCCTCCCCGTCATCCGCACATCGCCTGCCCATGGCACCGCCTTCGACATCGCTGGCAAGAACCAAGCCGACCCGACATCCTTCCGCAAAGCCATCTATGCCGCCATCGACATCTATCATAACCGCAAGCGCTACGATCAGGCGTACGCCAATCCCCTTCGTAAACAATACTACGAGAAGCGTGACGATAGCGATAAGTTGAAGCTCGATCAAGTGGGCGACGAAGATTGATTCAGACAAGGCGTACGTGACATTCAATGTGTAGCGAGTGAGCAATAAGTTTCGCAACATATTCTTCTTCATCGGGTTAGCAGCCGTGGTCATCATGGTGCTAACCCTCGATGTTAGTTTTGCCGAGCTCTGGCAACAGATCCTTCATGCCGGCTATTGGCTGGTGGCCATCATCGTGATGTGGCTGGGGCTCTATTGCATGAATGCACTTACGTGGCGAACCATCATTCGGGGGAGCGGCACATGTCCCATCCCCTTTCTCCAACTACTCAAGGTCACCATCTCGGGCTTTGCACTCAATTATGCCACGCCCTTTGGCCTTCTGGGTGGTGAACCCTACAAAATCATGGAAATGAAGCCCTACATCGGCGTGCAACGTGCATCGTCGAGTGTGGTGCTCTTTGCCATGATGCACATCTTCTCCCACTTCTGGTATTGGCTCACGGCCGTGGTGCTCTATCTCTTGTTCATGCCTCTGAACGTCTTCACCGGCATCATACTCCTTCTCACGACGATATTTTGCTTGGCAGCCATCTACTTGTTTTCCAAGGGGTATAAGAACGGCATGGTTGTCCGTCTCATTCGCTTCATTGGCCATCTCCCAGGACTTAGGCACTGGGCGCTACGTTTTGCCGAAAGCCATGCCGACGACCTCAAGAAGATTGACGCCCAAATCGCCGCCCTTCAGTCGCAAAACCGCCGGAGCTTTTTCACCGCCTTTTTCCTTGAATACTTCGGACGCATCCTCCAATCGTTCGAAATCTTTTTCATGCTCCTACTCTTTGCCGAAGCACCCGCCAATGGCCTTACCTTTGTCCATTCGCTCATCATCCTTGCATTTACATCCCTTTTTGCCAACCTCCTTTTCTTCCTACCCTTGCAATTAGGTGGTCGTGAAGGGGGATTTGCCATGTCGGTGGGTAGCTTCTACACCGCACAAGTGAGCATGGGCGTGAGTCTTTTGGTGCGTGTTCGCGAACTTGTATGGACGTTTGTCGGCCTTTTGCTCATCAAATTGGGAAACTCCCACCCATCGTCAACCCTCGCAACAACGGAAAGTCTTCCTGATTCGCAAGATAATGAGGATAAGCATGTTCCCTTCACCTTTGCCATCCTTGCCGCAGGTGAGGGTAGTCGCTTGATGCACGAGGGTGTTGCTACGCCCAAACCTCTCGTCCCCATTCATGGCAAAGCAATGATCGACCGCCTCATCCGCATCTTTGTCGATTGTGGGGCAAACGACATCGTCGTCATCACCAACGACCGGTATCCCGAAATCCGGCAACATCTGGAAAACCTTCAGGCACAGGGTCTGCCCCTGCGATTCATTGTCCGAACCACCCCCAGTAGTATGCATAGCCTTCACGCTTTGAAGACGTTGCTGGGCGAGGGACGCTTTTGCCTCACCACGGTCGATACCATCTTCCGCCCCGAGGAATTCCGTTCATTCATTGATGCTTTCCAACGAAGCGATGTTGACGGCATGATGGCGGTCACTGATTATGTGGACGATGAGCGTCCGCTATGGATTTCCACCGACGATGCCCTTCGCATCACAGGTTTTCACGACCAACGACCTCCACAATGCCAATATATTAGCGGAGGCATCTATTGCTTGAGTGAAAAGTGCTTCCCCATCCTCGACCGTTGCATTGCCGAAGGGCAATCACGCCTGCGCAATTTTCAGCGTCGGCTCGTCAAGGAAGGCCTTCAGCTACGCGCTTATCCTTTCTCGAAAATACTGGATGTTGATCACGCCTCCGATATTACGAAGGCAGAGGAATTTCTGAGCGTATGAGTCGCCTGATAGCCATCTTCCGTTCACCGCGTTTCTCCCCAGAAAAAGTGGAGCAAGACGCCGCTATTCTTCGTGCCGTTACCGCCGAATTACGCCGAATGGGGCACACCGTCACGGAGTTTAGTGAGCACGATTTTCAGCGGCTCTTTGCCGAGCGCCCCGAGCAAGTGTGTGCCGACCTCATCTTCGGCATGTATCGAGAAGAGGCGACCCTCGACCTCATCGAATATCTCGAGACCCACTTCCACATCCCGTGCGTCAATCCTGCCAGCGGCATTCGTCGTGTCACCCATGCCGAGCAGATCAACTTGCTTCACGAAGTGGGTGCCCTCATTCCTCCCACCATCGTTGTCAACACGCCCTCCCAACTTTCAAGCCTTCTATACCCTTGTTGGTTGAAGCAGGGTAGGGGATGGAGTCAAAGTTCAGGCGACGTGGTGTTCGTCAGAAATCAGCAGGAGGCCCTCACAGCTCTTCCACATTTCATCCATCCGGATGGCATCCTCTGTGTCGTCGCCTCCACTCATATCGAAGGCCGCCACGAAAAGTTCTATCGCCCAGGCAACGGTGTGCTTTCCGATATTCTCCCCATCTATGGTGGTGACGCCATCCACACCTCCGATGGCCGCACTTTCATCATTGACATCAACGACTGGCCGTCCTTCTCTACCTGTCGCGAATCGGCGGCTCTCTCCATCGCTCAATATATTGACAACAAAATTCCTCCCGAAGTAAAGAGAGTGTGACTTTGTGACTGTGACTTTGTGACAATTAGTACCTTCGACATCTTCCACACTTTCCATTGCCATACCCAAAACCATGAAGCTCCCCTTTCTCTACACCAAATCCTCCGACACCGAAGAGTGGTTCGACCTCATCTTCAATCGTCCGCTCGGTTATCTGTGGGCACGTCTGTTCAATCATTTCGGCGTTCACCCCAACACCGTCACCTCACTCTCCATCATTCTCGGATGCAGTGCTGCTTGGTTTTTCCATTACGATGCCGATACGCCGAAGGGGCTTCTTCTTAATATAGTAGGTGTGCTGCTCTTCGTCTGGGCAGACATCTACGACAGTGCTGACGGACAACTGGCGCGTATGTCGGGCAAGAAATCGCAACTCGGACGCATCCTCGACGGTGCTGCCGGTGACTTCTGGTTTGTCTGCGTCTATTTCGCTATTGCCTTTCGTCTGTGCGACAAGCCCATTGAGTTACTCCCTCACGCCAATATCACTTGGGGCATCTGGTCATTTGTCCTTTGTGCTTTTTCGGGCTTTGTATGCCATGCCATTCAATGTCGGCAATCCGATTATTACCGTACCATCCACCTTCATTTCCTTGATGGCACACGTCTCGACCGCGCCGATGCCGAACGCCAGAAATACCAACAGCTCTCGTGGCGTCACGACTTCATTGCCAAACTCTTTCAGTGGTTCTACGTCCGTCATACGGCAGGTCAAGAGCGTTCCACCCCACATTTCCAGAAACTCTGGCATGCCCTTCGCCAGCGTTATCCCGACGGAAATCTGCCCGACGAAATTCGCCATGAGTTCCGACGTCGCAGCCTTCCCCTGATGAAGTATTGCAACTTCATCACCTTCAACATTCGTGCATTCGCCCTTTACATCGCTGTTCTCACCGACCATCCCTGGTTCTATCCCGTCTTCGAAATCATCGTGCTCTCCGCCGTCTATTTCTACCTCCACTGGCGACACGAACGTCTGAGTCGCGAAATGCACGAGATTGTAATTACTAATTTTTAATTTTCAATTTTTAATTTTCAATGTCCCCCATTTTCGACTACGGCGGCACCCTCGACACGGGCGGCATTCACTGGGCCGACCTCATCTGGCAAGCATACCAGCAGGCAGGCATCGGTGTCGGACATGACATATACTACTCGGCTTACGTCGATACAGAGCGACGCCTCGGACAAGAACCTATTATCCGCCCCTCGCATACGTTCCCCGATGTGCTTCGCACCAAGCTTCAGATGCAATTCGAGGCTTTGAGCATCAACGATGGAAAACGGCAGACGCAAGTGCTTGACCTTCTCTTGAATCATGTTCAGCGAACGCTTGAGCAAACTCGCACGGTGTTGCAACGACTTGCCCAACGACACACCCTCATTCTCGTCAGCAATTTCTATGGCAACCTCCCATCCGTCCTTCGCGACTACGAACTCGCTCCTTTTTTCTCCGATGTCATCGAATCGGCCGCTGTAGGACTTCGAAAGCCTGACCCCGCCATTTTCCGACTTGCACTCGAGCGCAACCGACTTTTGCCTGAAGATGTACTCGTTGTTGGTGACAGCATGAAGAACGACATTCTTCCCGCTCACGAACTTGGTTGTCCGACAGTGTGGCTACAACCCTCCTTGCCGGAAACCGTTCCTCAGTGCGTAACACATTGCATCACACGTCTTGCGCAGTTGCTTGACCTTCTCCCTTCGAATGGCTAAATAGATGGCATTTCTGCTCCGTATGTCATTGGCGTGGGATGATTTAAGTTTTTTTATCAGAAAAACTTTCTCTGCGTCATTCGTTTTCAGTATCTTTGTCGAAAATTTAATATACACGAAAATAATGAAACAACAGCAAGTATTACCAGCCGAGGGACGTCTCGGCATTATGATTGTAGGAAATGGTGCGGTGGCAACAACCTTTATGACCGGTGTGCTGATGGCTCGTAAAGGATTGGCCAAGCCCATTGGCTCGATGACTCAGATGGACAAAATCCGTGTGGGACGTGGCGACGAGAAGCGTTATCTCCATTACAACGAATTGGTGCCGATGCCGAAGTTAGACGACATTGTGTTCGGCACGTGGGACGTTTATCCCCAGAATGCATTTCAGGCAGCGATGTATGCCGAGGTGTTGCAGGAAAAAGATATCCTGCCCGTTCGCGATGAGTTGGAACAAATTGTCCCCATGCCTGCCGCCTTCGACCGCAACTATGCCAAACGTCTTGACGGTACCCACGTCATGACGACGGCCGACGGCAAAATGCCCACTCGCTGGCAGATGGTCGAACAACTTCGTAAGGACATTCGCCACTTCCGCGATCAGCATCAATGTGCGCGTCTTGTGGTGCTATGGGCGGCATCGACCGAGATTTACGTACCTGTCAACGAACAGGTTCATTATCACCTATCTGACCTCGAGGCGGCCATGCGTCAAGACGACCGCCAACACATCGCACCCTCGATGTGCTACGCCTATGCCGCCCTCATGGAGGGAGTTCCCTTCGTGATGGGAGCACCGAACACGACGGTTGATATACCCGCCATGTGGGAATTGGCAGAGCAGCAGCAGGTACCTATCGCCGGCAAGGATTTCAAGACCGGTCAGACACTGGTGAAGTCGGGATTTGCACCCATCATCGGCACCCGTTGCCTGGGACTCAACGGCTGGTTCTCCACCAACATTCTCGGCAACCGCGACGGCCTTGTACTCGATGAACCCGAGAACTTCCGCACCAAGGAAGTGTCGAAACTCTCAACCCTCGAAACCATCCTGCGTCCCGACCTCCAACCCGACCTCTATGGCCACGGCAACGACGACGATACGCAGTATTACCACAAGGTGCGCATCAACTACTATCCTCCTCGTGGCGACCGTAAAGAGGGGTGGGACAACATCGACATCTTCGGATGGATGGGTTATCCGATGCAAGTGAAGATCAACTTCCTCTGCCGCGACTCCATCCTTGCCGCTCCCCTATGTCTCGACCTCTGCCTGCTCATCGACCTCGCTGCACGTGCCGGCCGTAGTGGCACCCAGCGATTCCTTTCCTTCTTCCTCAAGTCGCCTCAGCATGACTACACGCGAGGCGAACTCCCCGTCAACCACCTCTATCAACAGTACACCATGCTCAAGAATGCCCTGCGCGAGATGGGAGGTTACGAGGCAGACGAAGAAATGGATTGAAAAAAAATGAAAAATGAATATTATCATATATGCAATTTGTCAGGGAAATCAAATAAGATTTCTCGCCTGTTCTTATTGTCTCTGTTGATATTCTTCATTTTTCAATTTTCAACATTCAACTCATTTGCACAAGTCACCGGCACCGTTCTCGATGCCAAGACCCGTAAGCCCGTTGACTATGCCAACGTCTTCTACGACGGCAAAGGCGTTGGAGTCACGGCCGACGAACGCGGACGCTTCATTGTGAGCGAGCATGAGGGATGGAATATCCTCACCGTCTCCTCCCTCGGTTATGTCACGCAGACAGTACGGCTACAGCCAGGGCGCACCAAAAACCTCACCGTGCGTCTCGAACCCCAACCCCGTGAACTCGCTACCGTCACCATCGAATCCCGAAAAACGCGCTATAGCCGAAAGAACAACCCCGCCGTCGAACTCATGCGGCGTGTCATTGCCCACAAGCGGAGCAACGACCTCCATTCCCAGCCCTACGTCTCTTTCTCCAAATACGAGAAGATGACGTTCTCCATCAACGAAGTCACCGACAAAGTCTTCGACATCGACTCCGCCAAGCAGTTCTCCTTTCTGAAAGACCATGTCGAATACTGCGCACAGACGGGCAAACTCATCCTCCCACTGACTGTTGACGAAACCCTCTCCAGCACCTACTACCGTCTCGACCCTCGCACCGAGAAGACCCTCGTCAAGGCCAAGAACTCACGCGGTATCAACGAACTCATCAACACCGGCGAAATCCTGAACACCGTACTCAAGGATTGCTTCACCGATGTCAATATCTACGACGAAGAGTGCAAACTCGTCCGTCTCCGCTTCAAGAGCCCTATCGCAAATAGTGCCATCGGCTTCTACCGCTATTATCTGCAAGACACACTCGCCATCGACGGCGACAGTGTCATCGACGTCGGATTCATCCCCAACAATGCCCAGGACATCGGTTTCTCCGGCCATGTCTATGTCATGAAAGATTCCACCTATCAAGTGCGCCGCGTCGAGCTCAGCATCCCCCGCCGCAGCGATGTCAACTGGGTCGAATCCATGACTATCACCCAAGATTACCAAGAGGTTGGCAACAACCACCGAGTAGCTGTCAACGGCGATATGCTCATCGAACTCCGTGTCAATTCATGGCTCGGAAAACTCCAAGTGCAATATACCACCCGCAAGTTCGACTATGCCTTCGAGGAGATACCGCAAACCCTCTTCAAGTACATCAAAGGCACCACCTTCATCGAACCCGATGCCGGTATGCACACCGACGACAACTATTGGAAGTCCTTCCGTCCCGTCGAACTCACCCAGAGCGAGCAGAAGATGGAATCCTTCCTCGACCGCCTTACCCACATCCGTGGTTTCAAATACCTGATGGTGGGCGTCAAAGCGCTGCTCGAAAACTTTGTCGAAACCTCCGACTCCCTCCAAAACAACAAGTTCGACTTCGGTCCCATCAACACCATCATCAGTCACAACGACTACGATCGTCTGCGCCTGCGTATCTCCGGACTTACCACGGCTCATCTCAATCCCCACCTTTTCTGGAGCGGTTACCTCGCCTACGGCACGCATACACACAACTTCTACGGACGTACCCAACTCACCTACAGTTTTAACCGCAAAGCATATCTCCAGCGCGAATTTCCCAAGAACAACCTCACCTTCAGCTACTGGAACGACATCATCTCCCCCTTCGACCGTTTCATTCCGACCGACAAGGACAACGTTTTCACCACACTTCGCGCCTCCAAAGTCGATCAATATACTCACACTCGTGAACTCTCCCTTAACTACGAGCGTGAGTGGTACGGCGGTACCAAGTTCAGTGCCAATGTTAGCCACAGCAGCAACCGACCTGTCGATGCACTCTTCTACCAACCCCTCGGCACCGACCCGCTCGTCACAGCGTCTCACGACCTCTCCCAACTGGCCTTCGACCCCGCACATCACATCTCTTGTCTTCGCACCACCGAACTCCGCATAGGCCTTGAGTTCGAACCAGGTGCTACCTACATCAACACCAAGCAACGCCGCATCAAGGTCAACAAAGACGCACCCGTCATCACCCTCAGCCACACCGTCGGCCACCTCAACCGTGCCGCCAGCATTGGTGGCAGTTGGTACAACGTAACTGAAGCCAGCATCTTCAAACGTCTTTACGTCCCAGGCGGGTGGGGATTTATCGACACCGACCTCAAGGCAGGCATCCAGTGGAACCGCGTACCTTTCCCCCTGCTCATCCACCCCGCCGCCAACCAGTCCTACCTCATCATGGACAACACTTTCATGCTCATCTCGCCCCTCGAGTTCCTCAACGACCGTTACGCGCAAGCCATGGTCAAGTGGAACCTGCACGGCAAGATCTTCAACCGCATCCCCCTGCTTCGTCGCCTCCAGTGGCGCGAAACCATCGGTTTCAACCTCCTTTGGGGACAGCTCAGCGACAAGAACAATCCTGCTGCCAGCGGCTACACCGACTCCCGCCTTCTCTACTTCCCTGGCCACTTCGTCACAGGTCCCGACGGCACCATCACCTATGAGAGCAACACCGTACCGATGGACACCTCCCGACCTTACGTCGAACTTCGTCTGGGCATCGGCAACATCTTCAAACTTTTCTATGTGGAGTACGTACGCCGCCTCACCTACCTCCACAATCCCAACACCCACCGTCAGGGCATCCGAATCGCCATGCGCATGATGTTCTGACCCCCATTTCATTTTTCATTTTCCCTTTTTAACTTTCAATCATTTTTACTTGCATTTTTGTCAACTTCGCATTCTCGTCGTCATCGTCTGAGAATCGCGCAAAAGTCAGCAACCGACCTTTGGCATGTAAATAGCGCCAGCATAAAGCGCTAAGTTTAGACCTCACAACACCCTTCCTCCTACACGTTGTCGGCAGACGGTCGTTTCACCGTCGGCAAACGGCGCTCTAAACCACCACTAAACGGCGCTTTGCCAACCGTCAGACGGCACTCTGTCAACCGTCAGACAGCGCTCTGCTGACTTTCAGACGGCACTCTAATTAGCGTTCAGACGGCATTCTGACGACAATGAGACGACCGTTTGACGTAGCTCAATAGTCAGATTCCTGCATACAGAATTATATTTAGTTGGCACGCAGAAATCACAGAAATACACAGAAATTTATTATCTTTAATTCTGATGAGGATAATTTAATCTTTATATTCTTTACATTCTTAAATAGTTGCGCCCTTTCTGTGTATTTCCGTGATTTCTGTGAAATAAAAAACTCAATTTCTGCGTGAGAAAAACATGCTATTTAACATTCAGAGATTCTATATTGCTCGAATTTCTCCCACAAAAACAGAGTGCTGAAATGTTAAAATCCTTGTTTCTTTAACTTAATTCATGAAGAATTATATATGATGTCCCCCTGTGTTCAGCAGATTTTTTAATTCTCAATTTTCAATTTTCAATTTATTGTCGTACCTTTGCAAAGAATATACATATTTAAGGTAGAATGATAACAATTTCGGATTTAGCGATTCAGTTTGGAAAGCGTACGCTTTACAAGGATGTGAACCTGAAGTTCACGAATGGAAATATCTATGGTGTGATTGGTGCCAACGGAGCTGGCAAATCGACGTTGCTCAAGGCTATCAGTGGCGAACTGGAACCTGCAAAGGGTACCATTACGCTCGGTCCTGGCGAACGCCTCTCGGTGCTGTCGCAGGACCACTTCAAGTTCGATAACTGTACGGTAATCAATACGGTGATGATGGGCCACTCAGTGCTCTGGGACATCATGCAGGAGAAGGATGCACTCTATGCCAAGGAGGATTTCACCGACGAGGATGGCGTGCGTGCGGCAGAACTGGAAGAAAAGTTTGCAGAGCTGGACGGTTGGAATGCCGAGAGCGATGCGGCCATTCTGCTGAGCGGACTTGGAATCAAGGAAGACCTTCACTACAAGATGATGTCGGAGCTGACGGGTAAGGAGAAGGTGCGCGTGATGCTGGCGCAGGCTCTGTATGGCAATCCCGACAATTTGCTGCTCGACGAACCGACCAACGATCTCGACCTCGATACGGTTACGTGGCTGGAAGATTTCCTCGCTAACTTTGAACACACGGTGCTCGTAGTGAGCCACGACCGCCACTTCCTCGATGCTGTCTCCACACACACGGTCGATATCGACTATGGCAAGGTGAACCTCTTTGCGGGCAACTACTCGTTCTGGTATCAGTCGTCGCAGCTCGCTCTGAAGCAGTTGCAGAACCAGAAGGCCAAGGCCGAGGAGAAAAAGCGCGAACTGGAAGAGTTTATTCGCCGTTTCTCTGCCAATGCAGCCAAGAGCAAGCAGACGACGAGCCGTAAGAAGATGCTGGAGAAGTTGAATGTTGCTGAGATTCAACCTTCTACCCGTAAGTATCCAGGCATCATCTTCACGATGGAACGTGAGCCAGGCAATCAGATTCTGGAAGTTGAGGGCCTGACCGCTGTCGAGGACGACGGAACGATTTTGTTCCAAGACCTCTCGTTTGTGGTCGAAAAGGGACAGAAGGTCGTGTTCTTGAGTCATAATCCCCGTGCCATGACAGCGCTGTTTGAGATTATCAACGGAAAACGTGAACCGCAGGCGGGGACTTACCGATGGGGCGTAACCATCACAACGGCCTATCTGCCACTGGACAACACGGAGTTCTTCCAATCCGACTTGAATCTGGTCGATTGGCTCGGTCAATTCGGAGAGGGCAACGAGGTGTTTTTCAAAGGCTATCTCGGACGTATGCTCTTCAGTGGTGAGGAGGTGCTGAAGAAGGTGAATGTGCTGAGCGGTGGTGAAAAGATGCGTTGTATGATTGCGCGTATGCAACTGAAGAATGCAAACTGCCTGATACTCGACACGCCGACCAACCATCTCGACCTCGAATCCATTCAGGCATTCAATAATAATCTGCGTCAGTTCAAGGGAAATATTCTCTTTGCCAGCCATGACCACGAATTCATCCAGACGGTGGCCGATCGCATCATCGAACTCGGTCCTAAGGGACATATCGACAAGTTGATGGAGTATGACGATTACATCGAATCGGACGACATCAAGGCTTTACGGCAGACGATTTACGGATTAAATAATTGAAAATTGAAAATCTTTCGTTTATCGTGAAGTGTGAAGTGAATACTGTTGACGTCGCTTCACGTTCAACGCTTCACACTTCACCTTCAACACTTCACTGCTCACTTTTCACTTTACGTTTTTCACTTATCTCTACTATATACACCATGAAACATCTGAACATTGACATTCCAGTTGACTTCAAGCAGGAAGATGAACTGGATGAACAGGAGCGGAAGCTGCTCACAGAGGCGAAGGAGGCCACACATCGCAGCTACTCCCCGTATTCCCATTTTAGCGTCGGAGCAGCTCTGTTGCTCGATGATGGTACGATTGTCTGTGGATCGAACCAGGAAAACTCAGCCTTCCCGTCCGGACTTTGTGCCGAACGAACGGCATTGTTCTATGCCAACAGCCGCTATCCCGACCATGCCGTCAAAGCCTTGTGCATCGCGGCGCGAGACACTTCTGGTCAGTTTACGGAACGTCCCGTAGCACCCTGCGGCTCTTGCCGTCAGGTGATGGTTGAAACCGAGTACAGATACCAGCAAGACATCCGTATCTTACTTTATGGACAGGAAGGTATCTACATCCTCAATTCGGCACGCGACATGCTTCCTGTTCATTTTGACGGAAGTTTCCTGTAAAAAGCGACGTATGTCTGTTAAAAATAATATTATGACATGATGAAACGTATCATCCTCTTCGCTTTACTTTCTACTTCGTCCTTCGTCCTTTCCATGGCACAACAGCGCAACAGCGCCTATGAAGCCTATATTGAAAAGTATAAAGGAATCGCCATCGAACAGATGCAACGCCATAAGATTCCAGCCAGCATCACGTTGGCTCAAGGAATACTTGAGAGTGGGGCAGGGCGTAGCGAATTGGCACAAAAGAGCAACAACCACTTTGGAATCAAGCGCGGAAGTGATTGGCAGGGACCGACCGTCACCCATCATGATGATCAGCGTGGTGAGCATTTCAGAAAATACGACAGCGTCGAAGAGAGTTTCGAAGACCACTCGCGTTTCCTGTTGCGCGAACGCTACCAGCGTTTGTTCCGTTTGAGCATCCTCGACTACAAGGGTTGGGCACGTGGACTCAAGGCTTGCGGATATGCCACAAGTCCTGTCTATGCCGATCGGCTTATCGAACTCATTGAATTGTATAAGCTCAACGACCTGGACGAAGACCCGAACAATCCACGCATCTATATCCCTGAACCCATCGAACCGACCCCCGAGATTCATCTCAATTATCGGGTGCGCACGCTCAATAACAACCTTTCGTGCACCATTGCCCGTAAGGGTGACACATGGGAATTGCTGGCGGAAGATCTGCACATGCCCCTTCACAAACTGCTCGAATTCAACGAGGCCTTCGATGATGTGCCGATTCATGATGGAGACTTCATCTATTTGCAAAAGAAAGCCAGCAAAGGTCCAAAGGACATGAAGGGGCAATGGCACAAAGTCACTGCCGACGACTCGATGTATTCCATCGCCCAACGCTATGGCATACGCTTGCGCAATCTGTACAAGCTTAATTTCAAGGACGAAGACTACCAACCTCTGCCTGGCGACTTGCTTCGGGTGAGATAAAGTAGATAAAAGATTTATCCACCTTATTTTATAATGCAGCCTTCCGGCTGCATTTTTTGTTTCCTTGTTGTTGACCAAACGCTATCCTCAATTTGTCTAATTTGTTGTTAATTTGATAAATTTCCAGCCGAAGGCTGCTGATGGATATTATATCCGCCAATGGCGGGAAATTATCCAAATTTATCCAAAATTATACAGATATAGAATTTGATCAATTTGTTTTTAATTTGATAAATTTCCAGCTGGAGGCTGCTGATGCTTACAACCGCCAATGGCGGGAAATTATCCAAATTTGTCCAAAATTATACAGATAAAGAATATGAGAATTTTCTGACGAAGGCTGCCGAATCAAGATGAGTAGTGCGGCTATTCCGCTTTATCTTACGGAGTAAGAAATAAAATCGATTTTTCGCAAAAATTCCTTCTGCGATATTTTTGTCAAGCATAAGAAAAACCGTTTCTTTGCAAAGAAATTATAAAAAAAAGAGTAAATCATTGTAGTTTCGATAAAAATCATGTAAATTTGCCCAGGTTATCCAAATCCTCTGTTGTTGGGAGGAGCGGTAGTTATATATAAATGGCGTTTACTACGCTTTGATTGACTCTTTCAAACTTCGCACCTTTGAAATCCTCGTCATGAAAGGCAATGGTGACGCCACTCTGGGTATAGATATATTTATGGCATGGGGCCTCTGTTTTTCCCCTGACCCATGGCATATATCATATTCGGCGTGGGTCGTTCGCATTGCTTGTCTTTACGAGGAAGGTAGTGCGAAGACCTGAAAGAGTGGGACAAGCGAATGTAAGCTGAGCCCACGTCTTTTGTATATAGGCACGACCATTCTTATTCACCTAATCACCGAATCTAAAATTGCTGTCTCTCGGGCTCTGAACAGCAGGAAGGAGTATTGCCTATGCCACTTTTCAGAGTCACCGTCAAGAACGTCGTCAACTCCAATGGTGTCTATCTGACTCCCGGAATGAGCGTCAATGTCAACACCTCGTCGTTCGCCAACCCCGTCACCACCAACGGCGGCCAAGCCGTCGCCGATGCCTTCATGCGTATCTACGGCGTTGACCTCCGACGTGCCAACGCACTGACAACGTCAAGATTGAATGTGGAAAGAATCGAATAAGAAAAAATAAAAAGTCTATAATTCTCAATAATTATTATTTGAAGAACTTCAAGAGAACATTTGTTTAACTTAAATTTTACAAGATTTATTTATGGATTTATTTAACTTTATCGGTACAAGTAATAGTTCTATTACTTCGTTTCAGTGCCCCCATTGTGGCAAACGTACGCAACATACAAAAATAACCCTTGCAGAATTTTGTGCAATTAACCCCGACATGGGAGGAAAGGGAATGAAGTATCTGGGAGCTGCATTGGATGTCTTTCAAATAACTAGGATTGCAAATATCGCAGGCATATCACATTGGAAATGTTGTAATTGTGGATTAACGACCATTAGGAAATCTAATGGAGAAGTAGACACAATTGGCCAAAGAGGTAAATAAAGCAAATATAATATTGGGGAATATAAACATAAATTGACAATGGAAGGAAATGAAATTTCGTCTTTGTTAAAGACATCTATCAAGCTAGTCAAACTGCTTGATAAAGGAGCAGAAACGATGCTTCCCCAACAAATTGTAGATGTAGTTAAACTACACAGTAAACTTGCCCTTGGTTCAGCATGGATTCCAGTCCCAGGAGCCGACGTTGCTGCTGGTGCTGCTTCCATCTGGAGTATGTATGTACGTATTAACAACAAAATTGGGCTATCCGCAAAAGATAATGCTCTGAAAACGATTGCATCAGGCGTTGCTACTAACTTGGCATCATATGCTGCCACTGCAGGTGTAGCTAGTGCCTTAAAGTTTATTCCCGGCATTGGTACGATAACTGGAGCGGTGTTAATGAGTGCAACCATTTATGCAATGACGCTAGCCTCAGGTTATGTTTACTTGAAAGCTCTGACTTACATGGCTGAAAAGAATGGAAAAAATCTTGACATGTCAGGATTGTCGGATGCTGTCAAGCGAGTGTTAAAAGAGAAGAGTGTCATTAAAGAGTTTATTGATACGGCTAAGAAAAACTATAAAAAATAACTTTTAATTCAGATTAATTATATAAATTATGAGTTTTTCAAAAGTAGAAACCTGTCCCAAATGCGGGAACGTGGTCGATGGTAAAATCAAGCGTTCAACCATCAGTAAAGGAGTCAGAGGTGTTATTAAGAAAGGCGGTATGAAAGCCACCTTAGCCGCCGCAGGTACTGTCGTTCCTGGATTTGGCACGGTCTCTGGATTCTTGGCCGGTGCTGCTATTGATGCAGTATATGGCGACAAAATCAATAACCTCGTTGACAAAACGGCTGATTCATTCATTAAGGATGAGCAATATGAGTTTTTATGCCCCAAATGTGGATATAAGTGGACAAGTCGTGTCAGCATAGCAAATAGTAAGGTTGACATTGATGTGAATGATAAATTTTTTTCAAATATGAAATTAATCATTCAAGACAAATTGGGGGTTGATGAAGCCGAGATTACTCCGGAAGCAAATATTTTTAATGATTTGGGAGCAGATTCTCTTGACGCAGTCGAACTATTTATGGAATTCGAAAATGCTTTCGGCATCATGGTCCCGGACGAAGAAGCCTTGCAAATCAAAACTGTCGGCGATGCTTATCGTTGCATCATGAGCCATTTAAGTGAAGAAAACTATGAAGAGAACGATGAAGATGATGAGGATGAAGAAGACGATGATGATACAACATTAGAAGCTTATTTCTACTATCGAAAACGTTCTTGTATAGAACATTATGTGAATTATCTGCATACTATGGAGTTTACGACCGTGGAAGAACTCTATCAAAGAATTGCTGAAGATACAGGAGCGGAGGTTGAACTGACTCAGGAAGATAATCTGGCGGACATCTTAATGGACGAAGTGGATTGGGATCTTTGCAAGTGGCACAATTTTATAACCACCCTTCCTCATGGCGGTAATGATGAGCCCTTCCACCTGAATATCTACTATTACGGAACAGATGACGAGGTTGGAGTATATCTGATTGGTGTCATAGAGTCTGGAAGCATCGCCACAGGAGACATCATCTTGTTATGTGCTGAGAATGAAGAACCAATACCTGCTAAAATAGAAAAGGTTGAACTATTTGAAAAAATATTGGACGAAGCTGAAGCTGGCGATTCGGTGGGATTAATCATTGATGTAGACCCCGACCTCATTCCATCTGAACTTGCATTTGCAATTAAGGAAGGCGAGCAACAAGAAGCACCATCTTCTCCCAACAGCCTGACAGCAGGAGAGCAGGAATATCTGAACGAATACCAGGAAATGAAGGCGGATGGTGAAATCTCTGACCGCGACCGACGTTTTCTTGAGAAGATTAGGAAATCTAATGGAATCTCAGAGGCCCGTGCCAAGCAATTGGAGGAAATGGCTGAACTGCCTGCGATTTCTGAAGGTGAACAGGAATACTTGAAGGAGTATCGTGAGATGGTTTCCGAAGGCGAGTTGTCAGAACGCGACCGTCGTTTCCTCGAAAAGATTCGACAAACGAATGGAATCACTGAGGAACGTGTCAAACAGTTAGAAGCGATGGTTAAAGGCAATGCATAAAGTCCTTATTTCCAGATTGATGATGACAAAAATCGAAAAACAACGAATTAAAAAACATCCACTATTTTATGAACATTCAAATTCCATACCGTGAAATCGAGGACTATGTCGAGAGAAAATATCGACAATCGGTAAGACTGACTAACGTGAACAACAATACATTTTGTGTGAGTAGGGACATGAAGGTTCTGTTTGCCACAAAAACCGTAAGCATTAATTTGTCGGTAATCCAAGTTGTAGGCAGCGACATAACCCTCTCCTATCAGGCAGGTTTTGGTATAGAGTTGCTTGTAAAAGGGGCTTTGGTATGGTTTAAGGAACAAATGACAGGGGTTGTAGAAGAGTCTGGTAACAACCAGCTTGTCGTTCATCTGGCCGAGATACAGCAACTCAAGAAGACTTTTTCAGTGATTTATGTACAAGATGTTAATTTTTCCCAAAAAGATATAAACATTCAACTGTTCTTGAGGTAAATACATCCGAAATATCTTTCATGGAGGATACTTTTCCAGATTCAATAAAGTCGAATGCTGCTGTCTGTGAAGATGGCAGTATTTTTTTCATCTGCCTAATAATGAATACGAATTTGTTTACCATGTACCACTTATAATCTCTTATTGGTGTCCGGTAAAAGTTTTTATTGTTAAAGAAGTGGCTTTCAATCGCTGATTATATGCGATAGTGAGTTGCGTTTTCCAAAAGTAAGTCCCTAATCACTTATTATTCTGCAAATTCCATCGG
>Ga0310691_10001777_pt1 | contig 31300 bp, 24 predicted proteins | sample 176DNAGHGlowgp2_FD_203887 | JGI IMG/M metagenome (GOLD analysis project Ga0310691, IMG submission 203887) | Sheep rumen microbial communities from Palmerston North, Manawatu-Wanganui, New Zealand - 1766 DNA GHGlow gp2 (v2) (version 2) | ecosystem: Host-associated > Mammals > Digestive system >... | reverse complement strand
TGTTCTCTTTATTACTTTAGTTTTGGCCGTGGTGATAAGATTGTTCCCAATGATTTCAGGGTGGAGATTTGTATATTTTTTAGAGACCTTATTTTCTCCTGTTTTTTGCATCGTGACTGCGATACTTACTGCTGCATACAGTGAAGGCGGATATTCTGACGGGGGACTTGAGCCGGGAGAACTGTTCTGGGCTATAGACAGAAATCTAAGCAACAGACTAAGCAGTATCTATTACAGTGCTCATGATCATGGGGCGGTTTTAAGCAATTGGAAGCTTTTTGCAGGCCATGATGCAGAGGACTATTTTGATATGGGATGGGTGAGACTCTTTTACTGGTACGGAATAATACCTGTTGCCCTTATGGCTGTAATTATGTTGGTAGTTATCTATATGTGCCTTAAGGAAAAAAATGTCTGGGTACTCCTTATCTTTTTTTCCATATCGTTATATACCATAGTAGAGGCTACATTTGTTTCAAGATATATAGGCAGAAATTTTTTCCTGATAATAGTGGGAGCATATCTATATAGGTTTTTGCATATAAGGGATAAAAACAACTTGCAATATAAAGAAATTTAGTTGATTTGCATTAATCTTATTAAACAGTTAGAATAGTTTAATGATTTTATAACAATGTTTTCGGAGGATTATAATGAGAACTTATTTAGTAACCGGTGGTGCGGGATTTATTGGATCTAACTATATACATTACATGTTCAAAAAATATGACAATGAGATCCGTATCATCAATGTGGATGCTCTTACATACGCAGGTAACCTTGAGAACCTTCTTGATGTTGAGAAGAGAGATAACTACACATTTATCAAGGCTAACATCTGTGACAGAGATGCCATCAATAAGATTTTTGAGGAAAATGATATCGACCGCGTAGTTCATTTTGCGGCTGAGAGCCATGTTGACAGATCTATCGTTAATCCCGAAATCTTTGTAGAGACCAATGTTCTTGGTACAGCTACAATGCTCAACGCAGCTAAAAAAGCATGGGAGCTTCCTGACGGTTCATTTAAGGAAGGTAAGAAGTTCCTTCACGTAAGTACAGACGAGGTATACGGTTCACTTCCCGAAGATCCTGGCGCATATTTCTATGAGGATACACCTTACGATCCTCACAGCCCTTACTCAGCAAGTAAGGCAAGCTCAGATATGCTTGTTAAGGCTTACATGGATACTTATAAGTTCCCTGCAAATATCACAAACTGCTCAAACAACTACGGCCCTTACCAGTTCCCTGAGAAGCTTATTCCTCTCATGATCCACAATGCTCTTGAAGGAAAAGCACTTCCCGTATATGGTGACGGTAAGAACGTTCGTGACTGGCTCTATGTTGAGGACCACGCAAAGGCAATCGACATGGTTCAGGAAAAGGGCAGACTCTTTGAGACCTACAATATCGGTGGTCACAATGAAAAGCAGAACATCGAGATCGTACAGACAATTATCGATGTACTTAGAGAATCACTTGACGATTCAGACCCCAGAAAAGAGAAGCTCACATACGATCTTATCACTTATGTTGAGGACAGAAAGGGACATGATCGCCGTTATGCCATCGCTCCCGATAAGATCAAGAAGGAGATTGGCTGGGAGCCTGAGACAATGTTCAAGGAAGGCATCAGAAAGACAATTGAATGGTTCTTTGCTCATGAAGACTGGATGGAGCACGTAACAAGCGGCGATTATCAGAAGTATTATGACAGCATGTATAGCAGCAAGCTTTGATCTGATAGAAGCGCTTTGTAAGGACCAGATCCAATACGAATATTGAATTTCCAAAGAAATCATATATTCAATAAATTGATTTATAACAGGAGAGCTATGGCTAACTGCCAAGGCTCTCTGTTGTTGCGTTATAGAGGTAGTTCAAATTATAATAAGCAGGTAAAAAGAGCATAATGGATATATGCTCAAATATATGCTTTAAACAGGAGACGTTAATGAGTAAGATTTCAATCGTAGTTCCTGTCTACTACAACTCCGATACACTGGAGATGCTTTACGAGGATATGAAAGAAAAAATCCTCGGAAAGATTGGCGATTATGAGATCGTGTTTGTAGATGACGGTTCAGGAGATAATTCCTGGGAGATAATGAATAACATTGCCAAGAAGGATAAAAATGTCGTATGCACAAGGCTTTCCAGGAATTTTGGAGAACATGCTGCAATCCTTGCAGGCTTGTCGGTATGTACCGGCGACTGTGCCGTTACCAAGCAGGCAGACCTTCAGGAAGATTCCACACTCATTTTGGATCTCTATGAAAAATGGAAAGAGGGAAACAAGGTTGTTCTTGCCATAAGAGCTGAGCGTGATGAAGGCGCTATAAAGAAGTTCTTTGCCGGCTGCTATTACTATCTTGTTAGAAAAACAATAAACAAGGAAATGCCACAGGGTGGTTGCGACTGCTATCTCCTTGATAGGCAGGCTATAAAAGTGCTTGAACTTATGGATGAGAAAAATTCATCTTTAACGCTTCAGGTTATGTGGCTCGGATTCCGCAGTGCAAAGGTTTACTTCCACAGAAAAGATCGCACCGTCGGAAAATCCAGATGGACATTTGCCAAGAAATTTAAACTTGTTGTTGACTCAATGATGAGCTTTTCATATTTTCCTATCAGAGCTATGTCTGTGTGCGGAGTTTTGTTTGCAATAGCTTCACTTATCGGTATCATCAGCGCTATTTATGAGAAACTCACTGTAGGCACACCGATTGCGGGTTATGCATCACTTATGTGCGTTATTTTATTTGCTTCGGGAATGATCATGCTCACGCTTGGAGTTCTTGGAGAGTACATTTGGAGAGTCCTTGAGGAATCCCGCAATAGACCTCCGTTTATTATTGACGAGATTCGTAAAAATGATGATTTAGAATCTAAATAACGTGCAATATTAAACATATGATGATAAATCACGTTTTTATGTTATAGTATATATTGGTGCAGGGTATGCACCGCAGTTTTTGACTATCTTCGAATGAAGAATTGGAGGATTTTTTAATGAAAGGTATCATACTTGCCGGAGGTTCCGGAACAAGACTTTATCCGTTAACAAGAGCTATTTCAAAGCAGATTATGCCGGTTTATGACAAGCCGATGATTTACTATCCTTTATCAACACTTATGCTTGCTGGCATAAGAGAAGTACTTATTATTTCAACTCCCAGAGACCTTCCTATCTTTGAAGACCTCTTCGGAACAGGCGAGCAGCTTGGAATGTCATTTTCCTATGCAATTCAGGAGCAGCCAAGAGGACTTGCCGATGCATTTATTATCGGTGAGAAATTTATCGGAAGCGATTCTGTAGCACTTGTCCTTGGAGATAACATCTTCTATGGTCAGAGCTTTAGTAAGCTTCTTAAGGAAGTTGCATCAAGAGAAAAGGGTGCAACAATATTCGGATATTATGTCCGTGATCCCAGAGAATACGGCGTTGTAGAATTTGATGAAAACGGCAAGGCTCTTTCAATCGAAGAAAAGCCCGAGCATCCCAAGAGTAACTATGCAGTACCGGGACTTTATTTCTACGACAATGATGTAATAGAGATTGCTAAAAACGTAAAGCCCTCCGCAAGAGGCGAGATCGAGATAACTAGTGTAAACAACGAATATCTCCGTCGCGGAACTCTTCGCGTTGAGACTATGGGCCGAGGCTTTGCATGGCTTGATACAGGAAATCACGATTCACTGCTTGATGCAGCAGACTTTGTATGCGCTTTCCAGAAGAGACAGGGACTTTATGTTTCATGTATCGAAGAGATTGCTTACAAGAGAGGTTTCATAGACAAGGAGCAGCTCCTTAAGCTTGCAGAACCCCTTATGAAAACTGACTATGGTAAATATCTTGTTGAGGTAGCAAATGGACTCTAAATCATTCAAACTGTCTATACTTGCAATAATAACAACATGTGTCCTTGTCGGAGTTGTGGTTTACGCAGCCAACAGGGATAAGATTCATGCGCTCATCGGTGCTGATGATTTTGCAGATACCGATGATTCTGTTTATGAAACAACAGAGGAGATAAGCAGCGAGTATGGAGAACAGATCGGAGATGATTTAAAGGGTTTTCTTACCGCAGACGATTTTTTTGATAAGAGCGAGCAAAGGCCATCTGTAGTTGTAGTGGTTGATAATGTACCCGTTCCTGCCAATGCAGAGGAACAGGAAGAAGATACCACGGATCTTATAGATAAGCCGGCTGATGGATCTGCGGATTCAGAATCTGATGATCAGGATGAAGCAGCTGATGAAGAAGATAGCGCTGAACCCGAAGATGAGCAGAATCTTGAAGAAACACAGGACCAGGACAAGCAGAAAGAGTCTGAAACAGATAAAGTTACACCGGAAGAAGGAACATCAAATGATGCTTTAAATGAAGCAACAAGACCCGGAACAGACAGACCTTATGATGTTAAACCCGAGGATGCTTCCAAGGAAGCTTCCAACTGATTTATGAAGTATAACTTCTGTTTTTCAGATGAAAAACAATAATCTATTTTTGGAGGATTTAGAATTAAAATGGGAAAGATAACTGTAGAAACATGTGAAATAGAAGGACTTAAAGTAATTACACCGCAGGTTTTCGGAGATAGCAGAGGCTATTTCATGGAGACATATTCAAAAAGGGACTTTGAGGCTGCAGGAATTGATATGGAATTCGTTCAGGATAACCAGTCAGCATCCAAGAAGAATGTTTTAAGAGGTCTTCATTTCCAGAAGAACTTTCCGCAGGATAAACTTGTAAGAGTTGTAAACGGTGAAGTATTTGACGTTGCAGTCGACTTAAGAGAGGGTTCAAAAACCTTCGGAAAATGGTTTGGCGTTACTCTTTCAGCAGAGAATAAGAAACAGTTCTTTATCCCCAAGGGTTTTGCACATGGTTTCCTTGTTCTCTCCGACTATGCTGAGTTTGTATATAAATGTTCTGATTTTTATCATCCGGACGATGAAGGTGGAATTCTTTGGAAGGATGAGGAGATAGGTATTGATTGGCCTTACGCTGATGAATCAGAACTTATCATGTCAGAGAAGGATCCTAAGTGGGGAACACTTGCGGACTATAAGAGGGAACACGGAGTACAGTAATAATGGCCAGTGAAAAAAGAGACCGTTTGCCGATAATCAGTGAGTTTCCCAAGAAGGTAGTGCTTGGTGTGTATTATATTGTGGTTGCTGTTTTTATGGCAGTCATAGTATTCCACTATAATCCACTTGCAGATCAGGAGACTGAGTTCTTAAAAAAGATTTGTGCCTGCGTGCTTATCATACTGTCATGTATCCTTATGACGGTGTGGTATGACAAGCTCATGGTATTACCTGTGGAGCTCTATAATTCCAGAAGACTTATCTGGCGGCTTTCAGTTAATGATTTCAAAAAAAGATATGCAGGTTCCTATATGGGCATCGTGTGGGCACTGGTTCAGCCGGTGGTCACTGTTTTGATGTATTTCTTTGTTTTTGATCGTATTTTCCATCAGAGATCACAGATGGTTGCAGGAGGGATAGATGTCCCCTTTGTTCTGTTTCTGACAACGGGACTTGTACCATGGTTTTTCTTTAATGAAGCTCTGATGAATGGTACAACATCACTTCTTGAGTACAATTACCTTGTTAAGAAGGTCCTTTTTAAGATCAGTATTCTGCCTCTTATTAAGGTTATTGCAGCACTTTTTATTCATGTTTTCTTTGCACTTGTTATGCTGATAGTAGCCTGGTTATACGGGTATGCTCCTTCTGTTTATACCTTGCAGTTGTTTTATTATGCTATCTGTGAATTTGTTCTCGTGCTTTCTTTATGCTACACGACATGCGCGGTTGTAGTATTTTTCAGAGATCTCACACAGATACTTGCGATAGTACTGCAGGTTGGACAGTGGGCAACTCCTATTATGTGGGATTTGAATATGCTGCCCGATAAGCTTAAGTGGATAATCAAGCTTAATCCAATGACTTATATTGTTAATGGCTACAGGAGCTCGGTATACGGACAGGAATGGTTCTTTGAACATTTTTATTCAAGCACCTATTTTTGGATTTTTGTTGTAGTTGTATTCTGTATCGGCTCACTTATTTTTAAGAGATCAAAGACACATTTTGCTGATGTGCTCTAATACATAGAAAGTACTGTTTATGGATAAGGATATAGCGATAAAGGTCACGGACCTTACAAAAGTATATAAACTCTATAATAAGAATTCCGACAGGTTGAAGGATGCTCTGGGACTTTTAAAAGAAGACAGATGCACGGAGCATATAGCCTTAAATCATGTAAACCTTGAGATCAAAAGAGGCGAGACAATAGGAATTATCGGAACAAACGGCTCCGGTAAATCCACGATCCTTAAGATAATCACAGGAGTTCTTTCTCCCACATCGGGAAATGTTGAAGTTGACGGACATATATCTGCGCTGCTTGAACTTGGTGCCGGATTTAATATGGAGTACAACGGAATCGACAACATATACCTGAACGGAATGATGATCGGTTTTTCCGAAGAGGAGATAGACAAAAGACTTGATGCAATTCTTGAATTTGCCGATATCGGCGATTATGTGTATCAGCCTGTAAAGACCTATTCAAGCGGTATGTTTGTCAGACTTGCTTTTGCGGTCGCGATAAACATCGATCCTGAAATTCTGATCGTTGATGAGGCGCTTTCAGTTGGAGATGTATTTTTCCAGGCCAAGTGCTATCACAAATTTGAAGAATTCAAACAGCAGGGTAAGACAATTCTGTTTGTATCACATGACCTGTCGACAATAAGCAGATATTGTGACAGGGCTGTGCTTTTAAATCAGGGTGTTATCCTCGGCGAAGGCGCACCCAAGAAGATGATAGATATTTACAAGCAGGTGCTTGTAGGTCAGTATCCACTGCCGACTAGTGATGTGAAGTCACTTCTTGAAGATGAGGATATAAGAGCTGCCGCTTCTAAAAAGATAGAAGAGGAAAAAAAGGCAGCAGAGAAAGAGTCCAAGGCAGATGATACTAATCCGGATGTTTTGGAATATGGAAACAGTGGGGCTAAGATAACAGAATTTTACGCAACAGACGCAAAGGGGCTTAGGACTAATTCTGTTGTAAAGGGCACGGAGTTTACTATTCATATGAAGGTTAAATTCTTTAAGGATATAGCCGGTCCTATATTTGCTTATACATTTAAAAATATCATGGGCATTGAGATAACAGGAACCAATTCCATGGTTGAAAAAGCTTTTCTTGAACCTGTAAAAGCAGGTGATGAGAAGGATATTACTTTCACACAGAGGATGCTGCTTCAGGGCGGCGAATATCTTGTATCCTTTGGGGTAACAGGGTTTGAGCAGGATGATTTTGTAGTGTATCATCGTCTCTACGATGCACTTAACATTACTGTTGTATCAGATAAAAATACTGTCGGATATTTTGATATGGAATCAACTGTGTGTGTGACAGATTCAAAGAAGGATTGAATTTAATGCAGGAAGAAGTATTTATTGGGAATGTAAAACTTAACTACAAACATTATGCAGGACTCGATCTATACAGTGACGGGGCTGTTGAGAACGAGATCTTCGACATTGTCAGAAAGCATAAAAAGGAAGAATACCCTGAGATAATAGAGAAGAAGGCAAGTTGGCCGATTCTTTACCATTTATCTGAGCTTAGAAGCAATATTGTCGAATGGATTCCAATGAAAGGAAATGAGAAAGTGCTTGAAGTAGGTGCCGGATGCGGCGCTATAACAGGCATGCTTTCTGAAAAGGCAGGGGAGGTTATTGCCTGTGACCTTTCACGCAGAAGAAGTGAGATAAATGCTACCAGAAACAGTGAATGTGACAATGTCACAATACATGTAGGTAATTTCAGGGATATAGAGCCTGATCTACCCTCTGACTTTGACTTCATATTTCTGATAGGCGTGTTTGAATACGGACAGGGGTATATTGGCACAGAAAATCCGTACGAGAACTTTCTTTTAATGCTGAAAAAACATCTAAAGAAGGATGGTCGAATTGTAATCGCAATCGAAAACAGAACAGGTCTTAAGTATTTTGCAGGAGCCCCCGAGGATCACCTTGGCAGTTACTTCTCCGGTATTGAAGGATACTCAAAGGATGCTGTGGCAAGGACTTTCACAAGAAACGGACTTATTCGTATATTTAGAAAGTGCGGCATAAAAGACTATCATTTCTATTATCCGTACCCGGATTACAAGCTGATGACGTCCCTTCATTCAGATAGGCATCTGCCTCAGTATGGGGAACTTTTGGATAACGTTCGCAATTACGACAGGGACAGAATGCTTCTTTTCAATGAAAAGAGGGCATATGAGTGCCTTATACATGATGGAATGTACCCGGATTTTGCCAATTCTTTTGAGGTAATATTAGGACCGGGATTTGATACGATATATTGTAAATATTCTAACGATAGAGCGGATGAATATAAGATAAGAACCGATATCACAGTTGATAAGCTCGGTAGAAAGGTTATAAAGAAATATCCTCTTACAGAGGCTGCTATCGACCATATTTTTGGCATGCAGGATGCTTATTATGGACTTAGGGAGAGATATAGAGGCGGAGATCTGGAGGTTAATGACTGCCAGCTTGATGAGAAGTCAAGATGTGCGATCTTTTCGTATGTTAACGGTATCCCGCTTACAGCTCTCTTTGATGCGTGTCTTGAGTCAGATGATAAGGACTCATTTGATGCACTTTTCAGGGAATATATGCGCAGGATAGGTTACAGACCTGATTATCCGGTAACCGATTATGATCTGATCTTCCCGAATATACTTGTAAATGGTCCTATCTGGACAATAATCGATTACGAGTGGACTTACGGCAAATGTATACCTGCCAAGGAGATTGCTTTCAGGGCATTGTACAGTTACAAGCTTGAGGACAGAGCAAGAGAGAAGCTTGATGTCAAGGAATTGTATGAAAAGATAGGCCTTTCTGAGGAGGACATCAAGGGACTTCTTGCTGAAGAAGCTGAATTCCAGAAGTATGTGACAGGAAGACGCAAGTCTTATGTTGAATTATGGAAAAAGATAGGAAGAAATACCTTTGTTCCGAAAGAACTTGCAGGCAAGGCTGATATGGCCAGAAGTGCCGAAGAAATCCAGATTTATGTGGATGAGGGCGATGGTTATAGCGAAGATGATTCCATTTTCCCGGAGGATACATACAACGATCACAATATTGTGACTTTGGACGTTGAGTGCAATGATAGGGTTAGAAATATCCGTATAGATCCTGCATTTTCATCTTGCATTGTCACATTAAGGCAGGTTCTTTGGAATGATGTATCGGTAGAAGAGGGTGATCTTCACATATCCATTCATCCAAACGGCTCCTGGATATCCGAAGACAGCATAGTTTTTGGAACAGATGATCCTAATATTGAGTTCGGGCTTGAGGGCGAAAATATTGAGAAGAAGAGGGAAAACCATCTTAAGGTTACACTTATGATGACTATTATTCCCAGAGAGACCGCTGAAACACTCGAAGATTCATTAAGAATCGCAGAGGATAATTCTACTGAAGAAAAAGGCGAATTTTTATCCAAAATTAAAAAGAAGATTCTGCGCAGCTAATATCTGCGTGGGAGGAGTTAACAAGGGGTGTCCTTTAAGGGCAGGAAATGATGCTTAAAAAAGTAGCTAAAAATGTTCTAATCAAAAACAGAAAAAGAAGCTACCAGAAGGCAGTACAGGAAGCAAGAAATGCTTACAACATCTGGGAGAAAAAGAGAGAGAAGCGTCCAATCCTCGTAGAGGGAGGGGAGGCTTCTAAAGTCACGGGCAGACTTCAGCTGACGACGGAAGTGATCTCTTATACCAGTGTGTGGCTCGAGTCAGATGTTACTGCTACAGCTGAAAAGATTCTGATATTTGTTAGCCCGAAGGGAAAGCTTGCCGGGCATGCTGTAGAAAATATCAGAAGATACTTTGAGGCGCATCCCGAAATAAATGTTGTGTATGGAGACGAGGACGTATATGAAGGACGAGGGAGATATGCTCATCCGTATTTTAAGCCTGACTGGTCTCCCGATACATATTTAAATGCTTTCTATATCGGAAGTGTGTTTGCCTGCAGAGCCAATACTTATGAATCTGCACTTTCCGAGTATGACAATGCATTAAAGATGCTTGGAGGAACTTCCGGAGTTAAGAAAAATACTCCCGAGGCTGTTGGTAGGGAAGCCAGTATGCTATCTGCCGATGTCCTTTTCTGCATGCTTGCCATAGAAGAGAGAGCTTTCGGAAAAAGAGCGGGTACCGAGTTCCCTATAGGACATATTGATGAGATATTATTCCACCGCAATGCAGATGCGGATGTTTTCTATGGAAGGGGCTTTCACAATTCAAGACATATGCTGATGAAACCCACAACAGTCAGCATCATTATCCCGACAAAGGATCATCCGGATATATTGCTTCAGTGTCTTAAATCAATAGTATCAACGACCCATGAAAAAAATATCAAGTATGAGATTGTAGTTGTTGACAATGGCAGTAGCGCCTATAACAGAGTCCGCTATGGCTCATATATAAACAGCATTGGAGCCGTAGACGGATTAACCAAGATAAATTATCTATATAAAGTTGAAGATTTTAATTTCTCGCATATGTGTAACAGAGGAGCTGCGAGATCCGGCGGTGATTTTTTGCTTTTCCTTAATGATGATATTGAGGCTACGCAAGATGGCTGGATCAGGGAGATGATATCTCAGGCACAGCTAAGACATGTAGGTGTTGTGGGTGCCAAGCTTCTTTATCCCGACACCGACCTTATTCAGCATGCGGGAATAACCAATGTAAGGCTAGGTCCTGTGCATAAGCTTCAGAGAATGCATGATCAGAAATCCCACTATTTTGGATTTAACAGAGGCATTCATAACCTCATAGGTGCGACCGGCGCATGCCTTATGCTCAGCAGGGACAAATTTAATGAGATCGGCGGATTCCCGGAGGAACTTGCTGTTGCATTTAATGATGTTGATCTGTGCTTTAGCGTATTTGAAAAAGGATATTACAACGTATGCTGCAACCATATAAGTTTGTATCATCACGAATCATTATCAAGAGGCCTTGATACGCTTGATATGAGAAAAATGGAGAGACTTGCAGCGGAGTACGAAGTGCTCATGAGAAGGCATCCCGGTTTTTACAATAAGGATCCTTTTTACAGCAAATATCTGACTGATGATGAGACAATAAGTGCGATCATACCATGTGAAGATTTCCTTCCGGTTACGGATATTCCTTATCATCAGGTAAAAGTACATGAGGACGGACTTCCCGAGATCAGGGAGGATGCTTGTTTGAGACTTGGAGTTGAGTATGCCGGGACCATGGAAAACTGGCTGAGCGGAATACGCGACGGAGAAGCAAAGGACGGCTATTTTATAAAAGGCTACAGCTTTGTAATAGGCTCAGATAATGCCTTTTTTGAAAGGCGTCTTGTATTAAGACAGGTTGAAAGATCCGATGAAGGCGCAAGGCCTGCCTCCAAGGTGATTTACAGTATGCCGGTTTATACATGGTACAGACCGGATATCAGACTACGACTCCAGGATCAGATAGATGTGGATATGACAGGCTATAAGGTGAGAATTGCCAGAGGAAAGCTAAAACCCGGTTTTTATCAGGTGGGAATGGTTGCGCTTGATCAGACCGGAAGTCTGAAGCTGATCAACTGGGTACCAAATTTACTTAAGGTGAAACGATGAGCAGTAATAATGAAATGGATTATAAAAGTGCATACGAGAAAGAAAAGCTAAAGAGTGCGGAGCTTGCACAGAGAGTGGCTGATCTTGAGGATAAGAATCAGGAGCTTGAATTCAAGCTTGGAAGAATTAAGAACAATCCGATCTGGAAGGCAAGCACTCCTGCAAGAAACGTGATGCACTTTGTCATAAGACAAAAAGACAGAGTAAAAAATGCAGGCTCTATTGGCGGAGTTATCGCTAAGCTTAAATATAAGCAGATAGAGAGAAAAGCAAAGGTTCATTACGGAACAGAGAGTTTTCCTGATGAACAAAGACGCACAGAAGAGGAAAATGAGAAGTTTGAGAAAATGCCTCTAATAAGTATTCTGGTTCCTCTTTATAATACACCCGAGAAGTTTTTGAGGGATATGATAGAGTCTGTTTTGTATCAGACTTATTCAAACTGGCAGCTTTGTCTTGCTGACGGTTCTGATGCCGATCATGACTATGTTGAGCAGATAGTAAGGGAATATGAAAAGGACAGCAGAAATAAAAAAGGTCCTGATGCCCGATGCGGCATCCTTTATCACAGACTTGAGAAAAACACAGGTATTTCCGGCAATACCAACGAATGTCTAAAGCTTGCGGATGGTGAGTACATAGGACTTCTCGATCATGATGATATACTTCATCCGGAGGTTTTGTACCATTACGTAAAAGTGATAAACGAGCAGAATGCAGACTATATATACTGTGATGAAGCTACGTTTTCAGGCAGTAGCATTGATCATATGATAACGATGCATTTTAAACCGGATTATGCGCCTGATAACTTAAGAGCAAATAACTATATCTGTCATTTCAGCGTGTTTAAGAGAAGCCTCCTTGATGGAACAGAGCTTTTCAGAACCAAGTTTGACGGAAGTCAGGATCACGATATGATCCTTAGACTTACCGACAATGCAGAAAAAATAGTACATGTACCTATGCTCCTTTATTATTGGAGATCACATGCAGGAAGCGTAGCATCTGACATCAGTGCCAAGAGCTATGCCATAGACGCGGCAAGAGGCGCTGTTGCGGATCACCTTAGACGACACGGCTACGAACACTTTAAGATCACCAGTACCAGGGCATTTGAAACAATCTTCAAGATTGCATACGAAGTTCAGGGAACGCCAAAGATTTCAATTGTGATTCCTACCTGCGAGCATGTAGAAGATTTAAGAAGATGCATTACTTCTATCTATGAAAAATCAACCTACGACAACTATGAAATAATTGTTGTGGAAAACGGAAGTACATCCAAAGAAACAGCAGCATATTATGATGAGCTCAGAAATGGTGCTATGAGCAGTGTTGTAAAGATCGTAGATTTTTACGCAGATAAAAACAACCTTACTGCAGATGGCAAAAAGCCAGCGTTTAACTACTCTAAGGTGGTTAATTACGGGGTTAAACATTCAGATGGCGATTATGTACTGCTTCTTAATAATGATACACAGGTAATAACCGTGAACTGGATGGAAGAAATGCTTATGTATGCCCAGAGAAAAGATGTCGGAGCTGTTGGCGGAAAACTCTATTTCCCGAATAGAAAGATCCAGCATGCAGGCATTGTTTTAAGGCTCGGAGCACACAGAACAGCAGGACATTCTCATTACGGCCAGGAGGGAATGAACCTCGGATACATGGGAAGATTGTGCTATGCACAGAATGTATCGGCTGTAACAGGCGCTTGCCTCATGGTTTCAAGGGAAAAATACGACGAAGTAGGAGGCTTTGACGAAGGTTTTGAAGTATCACTTAACGACGTTGATTTTTGCTTGAAATTAAGGCAGAAGGGATACCTTAACATTTTCACTCCTTTTGCGGAGATGTTCCACTTTGAATCAGCATCAAGAGGCCTTGACCTTGAAGGCGAAAATGCAAAACGCTATGACAGAGAATCTGAGCATTTCAGAACCAAGTGGAAAGAAGTACTTGATAAGGGTGACCCTTACTACAATCCCAATTTCTCGCTTGATAGAAGTGATTTTTCACTCAATGTTGAAGGCTACAGCAGTTTGAGAAATAAATAGGGTTAAACTCGCAACTTGCTTTTTTAACGTATAAATGTTTTACTAAAATGTGTGTACTTTTAAAGTGCACGAATGGATTTCTAAGGAGGAAAAATATGAGCGAAGCAAAGAGGCAACTCGAATATTGGCTTAACGATTCTTACTTTGATGAAGATACCAAGAAAGAGCTTATGTCAATCAGAAATGATGAAAAAGAGGTAGAGGAAAGATTTTACCAGGAGCTTGAATTTGGTACCGGTGGACTGCGTGGAGTAATCGGTGCAGGAACCAACCGCATGAATAAGTATGTGGTTCGTAAAGCTACCCAGGGTCTTGCTAATTATATTAAGAAAAATGGCGGAGCAGACGGAGCAAAGAGAGGCGTCGCTATCTCATATGACTGCAGAAGATTTTCTCCTGAGTTTGCGGACGAAACAGCAAGATGCCTTGCAGCAAACGGAATCAAGGCATACGTTTTTGACGAACTTCGTCCTACACCCGAGCTTTCATTTGCACTTAGAAAGCTTAACTGTATCGCAGGTGTTATGATCACAGCCAGCCACAATCCGCCGGAATATAACGGCTACAAGGCTTACTGGGAGGATGGCGCACAGGTTACACCTCCTCACGATACAGGAATCATCGGCGAAGTTAAGGCTATCACAGATTTCCATGATGTAAAGACTATGTCAAAGGAAGATGCTATGGCAGCAGGTCTTTACGAGATCATCGGAAAAGAAATAGATGATGCATATATGGTAGAGCTTAAGAAGCAGATCATTCACCTTGATGTTATCAAGGAAATGGCAGAAAAGCTCACCATAGTTTACACACCTTTCCACGGCACAGGCCTCGTACCTGTAAAGAGAGTTCTTGCAGAGCTTGGATTTAAGAATGTTTACATCGTTCCTGAGCAGGAGCTTCCGGATCCCGAATTTACAACTCTTGAATATCCTAATCCCGAGGATCCCAAGGCATTCAAGCTTGCACTTGAGCTTGCAAAGGAGAAGAAAGCTGATATCGTTCTTGCAACAGATCCTGATGCAGACAGACTTGGCGTATATGCACTTGATACTAAGAGCGGCGAGTATGTTCCGTTTACAGGAAATATGTCAGGTATGCTTATCGGTGAATATATTCTCAGAGAGAGAAAGAACACAAACACGATGCCTGCAAATCCTGCATTTGTAACAACAATCGTTACAACAAATATGGCAAGAAGAGTGGCTGAGAAGTACGGCCTTCACTATATTGAGGTTCTTACCGGATTTAAGTATATCGGTGAGCAGATTAAGCTTTTCGAAGAGCATGGTCAGGAATACAACTATGTATTCGGTCTTGAAGAGAGTTATGGATGCCTTGCAGGTACACATGCCCGTGATAAGGATGCAATCGTTGCAGTTATGATGCTCTGTGAGGTTGCTGCATTCTGCAAGAAGAACAACATGACACTTTGGGATGCTATGATCGATATGTACAATGAGTATGGTTACTACAAAGAGGGCCAGTACTCAATCACTATGAAGGGTATCGAAGGCGCTAAGGAAATTGCTGCTCTTATGGACAGATTAAGAAGCAATCCGCCTAAGACATTCGGTCAGTGGACTGTACAGGAATTCCGTGATTACAAGACAGGTGAAACGATCAATCCTGCAACCGGCAAGAAGGGATCAACTAATCTTCCTGTATCTAACGTCCTCTACTTTGACCTTGATAATGATTCATGGTGCTGCGCTCGTCCTTCAGGAACTGAGCCTAAGATCAAGTTCTACATGGGCGTTAAGGGAAGCAGCCTTGAAGATGCAGAAAAGAAGCAGGAAGAGCTTACTGCTGCTGTAAAGGCTTTGATTGAGAAATAAATAATTATAATCCTAAGGAGCACTTTTGGTCTAAATGACTGACAGTGCTTCTTTTTCGCTTTTTATGTGCTTAAATTTGTAGTGAGTAAACCTATGGTTGTGGTATAATTTATATCTATGCTGAACAATATAAAAAAGACAATTGCATATGCGAGAAGAAACGGAGTGTCCGATGCCATTGTTGCAACAGCTGAGAGACTCAGGGACAGAAGAAATGATAATTATACCTATGTTCCTCCTACAGAGGAAGAACTGACCAAGCAGCTTAAGTGGTACAGGGCTCTGTTAAACGACCCTGCAAAATCCAAGATGCTTCCGTTTATCAGTATTCTTGTTCCGTGTTATAACACTGATAAGCATTTTCTTAAGGATATGATAGATTCCGTTAAGAACCAGACCTACGGGAAGTGGGAACTGATACTTGCGGAAGCGCCTGTTACTAAGACAAACGAGAGTGGAAAACAGGTTAAAATATATCCTCTTACGGATTGGATAAAGAAGTGTTCGGTTGGAGATGGAAGGATAAGATATATTAAATTAAAAGACAACGCAGGAATATCCGAGAATACCAATGGTGCACTGGATATAGCCCGCGGTGACTACATAGCCCTGCTTGATCATGACGATCTTCTCACAAGGGATGCTCTTTGTGAAATGGCAATTGCTGCTATAAAAAACTATCCTAAGCTTATTTATTCAAATGAGGACAAATGCGACTATGAAGGGAAAAACTTCTTTCAATGTCATAAAAAGCCTTCTTTTAATCCGGATATGTTTTTGTCAAATAATTATATATGCCACTTTACAATGCTCAGATCTGATGTGATATTTGGATGCAGATTCCGTTCGGAATATGACGGAGCACAGGATTATGACCTTTTCCTCAGAGCCATAGGCGATACTATGTGGAGCAAGGATTCCAAAAAACAGGTGGTTCATATTTCAAAGGTTTTGTATCACTGGAGAATGCACGACAATTCAACATCAGCCAATCCGGCAAGTAAAAGCTATGCCTATGAAGCAGGTAGAAGAGCGCTTAGGAATTTTATGAATTCACAGGGCATAAATGCAGAAATTGAGCACCTTAAGCATGTCGGCTTTTACAGAGTTGTATATAAGTCCGATCCTTTTGTTGAAAGAAAAGACCTGGGTGTTATAGGCGGAAGAATCGTGGACGCCAGAGGAACACTTGTTGGCGGCAATTATAAAGAAAACGGCAATATAAGATATGAAGGCCTTCCCAAGGGATTTAGCGGCGGATATCAGCATCTTGCCGTGCTTCAACAGGAGGCAGATGCTGTGGATGTTAGATGTATGAAGATACGCCCAGAACTGTATGGACTTTATCAGGCTGTTTTCGGTATGAACTACGTGGACACAACTAGTGAGGGTACAACAGTAATTGCAGCACAAGGCCTTGGAGATGAGAGTGAAATAAAGGAAAAATGCATCGAATTCGGAAAGAGAGTTCGCAGGCTTGGATATCATATAATGTGGGATCCTGAGCTGAGTACAAAAATTTGACATAGGGCATGAGTGCGATAGCATTGCTCCCCGGGAAAAAGAAATGACAGATTATAAAGTTACCATAGTAATTCCAAACTACAATGGAAAAAAGTTTCTAAAGGACTGCCTTAGAAGCCTTTCAAAACAGACAATGCCTTCCAAAGTCATTGTTGTGGACAACGGCTCTGATGATGGAGCTTTGGAAGAGATAATTGATGATATGAAGGTGCATCCCGGCAGATATCCGGAATTGGAGTTTAAGAAGCTAAATGACAATACCGGTTTTGCCCATGCCGTAAATGTAGGCATAAGTATGTGCGATACCGAGTTTGTTATCCTTCTGAACAACGATACTGTCGCAGATGAGTATTTTACCGAGAGACTTTTTAAATCCATAGAAAAAAGAAAAAGAGCTTTTTCTGTAAGCGCAAAGATGCTATCAATGAAGAACCCTGAACTGATAGATGATTCCGGGGACTTATATTGCGCACTGGGCTGGGCTTTTTCTCCAGGCAGAGACAAGAACAGGAAAAAGTACAATAAGGTATCAAAAATAACTTCTGCATGTGCAGGAGCAGCTATATACAGAAAAAGTATAATGGATGAAATAGGCGGGTTTGATGATGCTCATTTTTGCTATCTTGAAGACGTTGACGTTGGATACAGAGCAAGAGTATATGGATACAGTAACTATTTTGAGCCTTCCGCGATTGTTTATCATGCCGGCAGCGGCAGCAGCGGATCCAGATATAATGTTTTCAAAGAAGAGCTTACTTCGGCAAACAACTTATATTTGATTTATAAGAATATGCCGGCTCTTCAGATTGTAATAAACAGTCCGCTTATCATTGCGGGCATCGTAGTCAAGCAGATATACTTTTCGAAGAAAGGCCTGGGAGCAGCATACTTTAAAGGGCTTTTAAACGGCATAAAGAAATCTGCGGACAATAGAGATAAAAAAATAAAATATAAGGTTGGACATTTTAAGAATTATCTCCTGCTCGAAATAGAACTTATAATAAACTGTTTTCGCAGGCTTGTTGGATAAATTAAAATGTTATAAAATTAATTAGATATGATTAAAGATAATCAGACAAATCTGAATAGGTTTCATATTGTTGGGGACGGTGTGATAATAGCCTGTTCATATATGCTCGCATGGTATATAAAATTTGAGTCTGTATTTTCAAATGTGACTTCTGATGTGGGTATTCTGGACATGGGCACATATTTTTCGGCCCTTTACTTTTTAATACCCGCATATCTGATATTGTACAGTGTGATGAACTTGTATACACCAAGACGAGCTACAAGAATGCGCTACGAACTGTACAATATTTTTATGGCGAATGTTGTCGGAATAATCGGCACTCTTGTTGTTCTGTACATGATAAAACAGGTGCACTTTTCCAGATGGATGCTCGCCTATTTCTTCGTGATTAATGTTACATTGACAAGCATTTCCAGGCTTGCTCTCAGAAAATTCCTCAGATACATAAGAAGAAGGGGATATAATCTAAAGCATATTCTCCTTGTAGGTTATTCGCGTTCTGCTGAAGGTTATATCAGCAGGATCAACAACAACCCTCAGTGGGGATATGTTGTAAGCGGTATCCTTGATGATATGGTTCCTGTCGGAACAAGCTACCACGGAGTTAAGGTCATCGGAGAAATTGATGATCTGAATGATTTCCTTGAAAAAAATGAATATGATGAGATCACGATCACACTTCCTCTGGACAGATATGACAAGCTCGAGGAACTGGTTGATATATGTGAGAGATCGGGAGTCCACACCAAGTTTATACCGGATTACACAAGTCTTTTCCCGAGTAATCCATATACAGAAGAGATACTGGGACTTCCTGTTATCAACATAAGATACGTTCCACTTACAAACGGAGTTAATTCTATGATAAAGCGTATTGTTGACATAATAGGCTCTATCATAGCTATAATCCTGTTCTCACCCCTTATGATATTTGCGGCAATTGCTGTAAAGATATCAAGCCCGGGACCTATAATCTTCAAGCAGGAGAGAGTAGGGCTTCATGGTAAGAAGTTTATGATGTACAAGTTCAGAACCATGGAAATCCAGTCTGAAAAGGCTGAAAAGAAGGGTTGGACAACCAAGAACGATCCAAGAGTAACGCGGATCGGACGATTCTTAAGAAGCCACAGCATCGATGAAATGCCTCAGTTTTTCAATATTCTGATAGGTGACATGTCGCTGATAGGACCAAGACCTGAGAGGCCTCAGTTTGTCGAGAAGTTTAAGATGGAGATTCCCAGGTACATGGTAAAACATCAGGTACGCCCGGGACTTACCGGCTGGGCCCAGATTAACGGTTACAGAGGTGATACTTCTATAAGAAAACGTATAGAATACGATATATATTACATTGAGAACTGGAGCTTTGGATTTGACATGAGGATACTTGTCGGTACATTGTTTCATGGCTTTATCAATAAAAATGCATATTGACCGACACACTTGTATATTTTGCGTTTTTGTGGCAAAATATGTCAGTGGAAAATACACAAAAGGAGATAGACTCTGATGTCAAATCGAAACGACGACGAGCTTAGGAGAAGCAGGGGCTCCAGAAGCTCAAAAAGTGATTCAAGAAGACCCGCAGGACATAGGAGAAAAAAGAAAAACAGCAAAAATGCTCTGATATTACTTGGGGTTGAATTTGCTGTACTCGCAATTCTTCTTTTCATAATTTATACATTATTCTTTAGAGTAAAAGTAGATAACGTTGGCAAGGTTAACCTCAATGAAGAAAAGATAGCAGAGAGTGTTAACAGCGGCGTTGAAGAGAATCAGGAAATGACAGGCTACACCAATATCGCATTATTTGGCGTAGATGACAGAAATGGTGAGCTTACCAAGAAAACAAGAAGTGATACGATAATAATTGCTTCGATAAACAATGAGACAGGCGATGTCAAACTCATGTCTGTATATCGTGACACATATCTTAACTTAAGTAATGACTCTTACAACAAGTGTAATACAGCCTATGCAACAGGCGGTCCTGAGCAGGCTATTTCAATGCTCAATATGAACCTGGATCTTGATATTACAGATTTTGTTACTATCGGATTTGGCGGACTTACAGATGTTGTTAATGAACTTGGCGGAATTGAAGTTAATGTAGAGGAGAGCGAAATAACTCACCTTAATAACTATCAGTCAACAATGGCTAGTCCGGAAGAACTTAACATGAAATATACACCTGTTACAACTCCGGGACTTCAGACACTTGACGGTCTTCAGGCTACAGCATACTGCAGGATCAGATATACAGCAGGTGATGACTTCAGAAGAGCAGAGAGACAGAGAACAGTTCTTATGGCCATTCTGGAGAAGGCTAAACAGGCTTCAACAAGTGAACTTGAGTCTGTTGCAAGCAAAGTGTTCAATGAAACATACACATCCTTTGATCTGGATGATATTATTAAGCTCCTTGGAAATGTTCCTAAGTATAAGGTTGTTGGAAATGACGGATTCCCTACAGCTGATTACAGATCAACAGGTACCATGGGTAAGAAGGGAAGTTGTGTTATTCCGGTAGACCTTGCAACCAATGTTAAGTGGCTGCACGAATTCCTGTTTAATGATACAGACTACCAGGTATCATCCAGCGTGCAGAAATACAGCGATAAGATAGCTGCCGATGCTGCACAGTATTTGGGACAATAAATGACAACAAAGTTGAGGCTCCGGTTTTATCTGGAGCCTTTTTTAGCCTATATCAATACTTTTTGAATGAAAAAAGAAAAAGCATTATTTTTATGGAGAATACATGCAGACAGTAGACGTAATAATACCTGTATACAAGCCGGGGCCGGAATTTACAATGCTTATTGATGAGCTTGAAAAACAGGCATACAGACCACAGAAGATCATAATAATCAATACAGAAAAGAGATATCTTGCCGAGAATGTTGCGGCTCAGGATGTTATAAAAAAATATGACAACATAGAAGTTCATCATATAAAGAAGTCGGAGTTTGACCATGGTGAGAGCAGAAACCTCGGAGTAAGCTTTTCAAATGCAGATTTCTTTTTGATGATAACTCAGGATGCCGTTCCAAGAGATTGCAACCTTATATCCAATCTTGTTGCTGCCCTTCAGGATGAAAAGGTAGCAGCTGCTTATGCAAGACAATATCCTAAATATGATTGCAACCTTGCTGAGAGATATTCAAGAAAATTCAACTATCCTACAGAAGCTCAGAGGAAGACAATCAAGGACTTACCCAGACTTGGAATAAAAACATTTTTCTGTTCAAATGTCTGTGCGATGTATAGAAGAGATGTTTTTGACAATATAGGTGGATTTCTTCACAAGGCGATTTTTAATGAAGACATGGTTTATGCAGGAAATGCGATGTATCAGGGATATGCTATATGCTATGTTCCTGAGGCGGGTGTGATCCATTCTCACAACTACACCTGCATGCAGCAGTTCCACAGGAACTTTGACCTGGGGGTATCCCAGACAGATCATCCCGAGATTTTCTCAGGCATTCGTTCCGAATCGGAAGGAAAAAGGATGGTCCGTGATACTATCAGACATTTCCACCGTATCGGGAAATTCTATCTTGTGCCACATTATATAGCTATGTGTGGATGCAGATACATCGGGTACAAGCTTGGAAGACATTACAAGAGCTTGCCCAAAAAGCTTGTAGTTGCCTGTTCAATGAATAAGAGTTATTGGAAATAGTTTTGGCTTTATTGGCGTTTCTTTTTAATAGGGGGTTCTATGGAAAAGAGATTATCAGATGGGGATATAAAGAGCTGGGAAGAGGTTAGCCTTTTATACAATTCAGCCCTTAAACAGATGAATACCAAGATTGAAATCTTAAATGACGAGTTTCAGGAAGTTCACAGATATAATCCGATGGAACACATCAAGTCAAGAATAAAGACTCCTGAAAGCATTGTTAAGAAGCTTAAAAGACATGGCTACGAGTCTACCCTTGAAAACATGATGAAATATGTAAATGACATTGCAGGTATCAGAATTATCTGCTCATTTACTTCGGATATCTACAGGATCGCTGATATGATCAGCAACCAGCAGGATATAAGAGTCCTTACGATCAAGGACTATATAATGAATCCCAAGACCAGTGGATATCGAAGCTATCACATGATAGTAGCTGTTCCGGTATATTTATCAGATCATAAGGCGGAAGTAAAAGTAGAAGTTCAGATCCGTACAGTTGCTATGGATTTCTGGGCAAGCCTTGAACATAAGATACAGTACAAATTCGAATCAAAAGCTCCGGCCAATATCAAGGCACAGTTGTTTGAATGCGCAAGAATGGTTGCGGAACTCGATGAGAGAATGCTATCACTCAATGAAGAAATTCAGGCAATAAGTCTTCAGGAATAAAAAGTCCTATTAATGAGGAGTGCCCAGACACCTTTCGGCGCCCGGGCTATTATGAAAAAATTTATCTATCTTTCGGAGCTACTTTAATTTGAGCTTCGTGTGTTCGGAATCATTTCCTTAACACAGTATAAATTATAACAACGATTTATGAACAAATTATGAATAATGTTTAAATTAAAGGTTAATACCAACAAAAGAATCTAAATTCATAATGAAATATTGTACGAAATGCATAAATGATGTAACCTTTTATAAGACTTGTCGGATAAACAACAGAGGAGGAAGCATGGAAAACTTAATGGGGAAATTAGCTGAGAAGCTCAGCGCACAGGAAATGATCAAGGCAAACAATGCTGCTGAAGCGGCATACCGCAAACAGATAGAAGATCAGAATAAGCAGTATGAACAGGAATTGGAACTTCTTCGTCAAAATGCTCAAAAAATGGAAAACCGTCTCGATGAACTGAAAAAGGAAATAGTTCAAAGAGTTGATGAAAGCGATGAAGCTACACATGATGTAGGCGTTCGCATATACAGAAATGTTCAGGCTTCTGTTGCAGATGAGCAAAAAAAGCAAATGGATGCAATAAAAGCTGATTTAGATAAACAAATGGATTCCATTAAGGAAGAATTAAATGTTATGATTGAAAAGATGGAATCCTTGCAGAGTAGTACTCCAAAAGGAAATAACAACGGCATTTTGCCGATTACAGTTGTAATACTTCTGGCTTCTATCGCTAATGTTGTATTGCTCATATTAAGAATTATAGGTTTGGTTTAAAATGAAGTTTTTAGGACACAAGAAATTCCGCGTAAGTTTGTTATATGGAACGGCACTTTCTATAATGATCTGGATCATTTTGATCCTCCCGTCATTTTCGCCGATAAAAAGCAGCGGAGATAATATTTTTAAGGTATCGCTAAACGGAGTTTATGTAGGTACTCTTTCATCCGAAAAGGCCGCAAGAAAGTGTTTAAGAGATGCCAGAAGAAAACTCTCATCCGAAAGCGATGAGCTTGTTCTTGCTTCTGCAGAGCTTGAACTTGAAGGCGATGATGTCTTCTTCGGACAGGTCGATAAGAGAAAAACAGTAAGACAGAATATGCTAAATGTCCTTAAGGATAATATTTCAGGTACATTAGATCGTTCATATACAGTGAAAATAAACAAATATTCCGTCAATCTTGACAGCAAGGATGATGTTTTTAAGCTCCTTCAGGAAGCTCTATCACGCTATGATACGGATGGAGAGTATGTTGTGGAGCTTGTGACTGATCCAACTCGTGAGATTAATGTGCTTACTTCGCAGATCAACTCCAAGGAGGAAGCAAGAGAAGAAGCAGAGGCTGTAAACCTTCCTGAAGCGGGATTTGATCTTGCAATGACCAATTTGTTCAAAGAAATACATCCTGAGTCGGAAGATAAAGATTTTGAGGATTATGACCTGGGACTGATGAATATAGATTTTGGAGACAAGGTTGAGGTCGTAGAGAGTTATCTTCCTGTCTCTGAGATTACTGATATCCAAACTGCGATAGATGAAGTTACAAAGGATAAAGAAACAAATCAGATTTACGAGATCCAGTCAGGCGATACACTTGGTATTATTGCCGAAAACTTTAATCTTACTCTGGATGACCTTGTTGCAATGAATGAAACAATTGAAACAGCGGAGTCGACCATTAGAGTCGGAGATGAAATCATAGTAACTGTTCCTGAACCCGAACTGTCGGTAGTATATACTAAGCAGGAATACTATGAGGAAGATTACGAAGCTGACGTTATCTATATTGATAATGATTCCTGGTATACTACGAAATCGGAAGTTGTACAGGAACCGTCTGCCGGTCATAGAAAAGTTGTAGCTCAGATCACATACGAAAATAATAGTGAGACACAAAGAGAGATCCAAAAAGAAGAAGTAACCTATGAGGCTGTGCCTAAAATAGTTGAACGTGGTACCATTGTGCCTCCGACATATATTAAACCTATTTCCGGAGGAAGACTTTCTTCGGGATTCGGAAGAAGAAAGGCACCTACAAAAGGCGCAAGCTCATTCCATAAGGGCGTAGACTGGGCAACTCCTGTCGGAACCGCTGTCATGGCTTCCAATGCCGGCGTAGTAACAAGAGCCGGATGGGGAAGAGGATATGGATATGTTGTCTATATCAGCCATGCAGACGGAAGGGAAACAAGGTACGGACATTTGTCCAAGATACTTGTTAAGCCGGGGCAGTCAGTTTCTCAGGGTGAGAAGATCGCGCTTAGTGGAAACACCGGTGTAAGTACCGGCGCTCACCTGCATTTTGAGATCCTTATAGGCGGATCACAGGTAAATCCGCTCAGTTACTTGGATTAATTGTTAATTTTACAAAAAGATATATTTGTGGTATAACATTACCCGTTAACATTTTTTTTAGAATTTTAATATGAGCTGGGATATTCACAATGGTGTGAATAAAGAGATAATATGGAAAAATATGTGATTAAAGGCGGAACTCCGCTTGTTGGTGAAGTTGAGATAGGCGGCGCTAAAAACGCTGCGCTTCCTATTCTTGCGGCTGCCACCATGACAGATGAGACTGTATATATTGATAATATGCCTGATGAGGCTGATACTAACGTAATGCTTAGTGCAATGGCCAATATCGGTGTAATAGTTGAACGTACAGGCCGTCATTCTGTTAAGATAAATGCTTCTCAGGTTAGCGACTATAGGATTGAAAACGAATATATTAAGAAAATTCGTGCTTCATATTACATGATCGGAGCTTTTCTTGGTAAATACAAGAAGGCTTCAGTTGTCATACCCGGAGGCTGTAATATAGGACTTAGACCTATTGACCAGCATATCAAGGGATTTTCTGCACTTGGTGCTACTGTTACAATTGAACATGGTATGATAAATGCCTTTGCTGACAGTCTGAATGCCAGCCATATTTATCTTGATATCGCAAGCGTGGGAGCTACCATCAACATAATGATGGCTGCATCCATGGCTGAAGGAAAGACTATTATCGAGAATGCTGCGAAGGAACCCCATGTAGTAGACCTTGCAAACTTCCTTAACAGTATGGGTGCCGACATAAAGGGTGCAGGTACTGACGTTATACGTATTAAGGGTGTTGAGAAGCTTCACGGTACTGAGTATACGATTATTCCCGATCAGATCGAGGCGGGAACATTTATGATGGCAGCTGCAGCTACTAAGGGCGATGTTACCATTAAAAATGTTATACCCAAGCACCTTGAATCTATCAGTGCAAAACTCATTGAGATGGGATGCCAGGTACTTGAATCCGATGATGCTGTCAGAGTTGTTGCAACCAAGCGCATGCGCAATGTTCATGTAAAGACACTTCCATATCCGGGATATCCTACAGATATGCAGCCTCAGATAACAGTAGTGCTGGGGCTTGCCAGTGGCATAAGCCTTGTTACGGAATCTCTTTTCGAGAACAGATTTAAATATGTTGATGAGCTTACCAGAATGGGTGGTAATATCAAGGTAGAAGGAAGTACAGCAATTATAGAGGGCGTGGATAAATATACCGGCGCAGAAGTTTCCGCACCTGATCTTAGAGCCGGAGCTGCACTTGTCATTGCAGGACTTACAGCAGAAGGCTTTACAACAGTAGAAGATATCAGATATATAGAGAGAGGTTATGAGGACTTTGATATGAAACTCAGAGAACTCGGAGCCCAGATAGAAAAAATAGATTCTGACAGAGATCTTCAGAAATTTAAATTGAAATTTGCATAATAATTAAGACCTTTCGTTTACATGACGAAAGGTCTTTTATATTATTTCCTCAATATGAAGATCAGGATAAAGAGACAGGTCAAGGTATTCGCTTCCAATCCTTATCGTGGGACGTGAAAGATGATCCCTGTTAATAAAGATTATTTCACCTTCTCTTCCGTCGTTTAGGCGAACTTCGTTTAGAAGATACGTATTTACGATATTTTGGAGAAATGTCATTATGGCATTCGTATCATACTTTTGAAGCCCTTCCGACTCAAACATCTCGATAGCGATGAACGGACAAAGCGGATCTCTGTAAACACGGGCAGAAGTCATGGCATCATAGACATCAGCAATCGATACACATTTTGCATAGAAATCTATCTGAGGACCTTTCAGGTGAGCAGGATAACCGCTTCCATCACACCGTTCATGATGCATAAGAGCGGCATTTTTGACATGATCGCTCACGTTGAGGTCAGTCAATATCATATAGCCCTGCGAAGGATGTGTTTGAACCACACTATATTCATCCTGAGTAAGGTCTGTGGGCTTGGTGATGATTTCATTCGGTATCAGCAGCTTGCCGATATCGTGCAAAAGTCCGGCTTCTGTCAATGTCATGGTGTCTTCTTCACTCATTTTCAGCCACTGCCCTAAAATATTGCATATCATAGCGACACTTACGCAATGTACGTACGTAGCATCGTCATAAGTTCTTAGATTGTGGATCATATCAAAAAGATTTGAAGAGGATCTGCTTTTTTTAACCAGTGCATAAATGGGCTCCATAATAGTATCCAGATCAAAGTTTTCCTTATCGTTTACGAGAACTTCAATCCCAACCTTGAATTTGGATGCACAATTTTCAAAATCTTTTTTGAATTCCTGAAATTCTTTTGTCTGACGCAAGCGGGCAGCATAAGAGTAACTATTGTCCTCGGGAGATAGCATTTCCTCAGGCGGATCTTCAACAAGGACATTTAGTACAGAATAAAAAGAAAGCTTGGTAATTGCCTGGGTATCCAATACGGTTCCTTTAGGCAATACAAGCTGATTATTGTTATATGAGTATACGTTATCGGACAATATCATGCCGGGAACAAGTTTTTTTGTTATCAGCCGCTTCATAGATGCCTCATTGTCAGTAGAAACATAAACTTTTATACGAATTAATCTTAAAATGCGACCAAATAAAAGTCAATAAAACGCACAGTTACAAGCTATTAAAAAAGGATAAATAAACTATTAATTACAAAACCTTCCCACACAGCATGTATGGGAAGGTTTATATTATCAGATATACTAAACTCTTTAACGAAGTACTTATGCTTCCTGCTTTTTAGCCACACTTACAGTTGTTTTCTTAAGGATTGGACTTAATTTTTTGTAAACAGCAAGAGTAACAATGCTAAGAAGTGAGCCCTTAATAAGATTAAGAGGTGCTACTGCAAATAAAACAAATGTAGGAATGTTTGTAATAGCTGAATTTACTGCAGTTCCCATTCCGACAAGCGCATCAAGCGGCATACCATACAGTGCTGCAAAAGCGGGAAGAAGGTAGAATGCATTAAGTGAGCTTCCGACAATTGTAATTATCAAAGTCGCACTGATGCATGAAATAAGTGCCGTTTTTCTTGTCTTATTAAAGAGATAAATGATTGAAGCCGGCAGTACAAAACTGCATCCTACAACGAAGTTGGCAAGTTCTCCTACAAAAGCTGTTGTTGTTCCTCGGATTATAAGCTCAAGTAAAATCTTGATAAATTCAATCATTACACCGGTCATTGGACCAAATGCAAATCCGCCGATGACTGCAGGCAGATCAGATAAGTCGAGCTTATAAAAGCTTGGTGCAAAAGGGAGCGGTACTTCGATCATCATAAGAACTACTGATATAGCAGCAAAGACACCGGTTACTACCAGCTTTCTTGTTGCAGATTCTACATTGCTGGTTTTGGTTCTCTTTAGAATGAATACCTCAGCTGCTTTTGCAAGCATAAACATTGCAAGAATAAGCAGAAGAAATACTGCTACGTATGCGGCATTTTCCGCAATTGATGAAATTAAGTTGTTGTTCATGGGTTTTTCCTCCTGTGAATTAAATTATTCCGGGGGAAGAATTGCGAGATTACAGTTTTTAGATTCCGGTAATATTTTCAAGTTTACAAAAATAAAAAAGAACCGCTAATGAAGCCGGTTCGGGGAATTTAACAACTGAAAAAAACACATCTTCTACCATCCAGACTATACTGTCGGTTTTGGATTTTCACCAAATCGGCCGCTTACGCAGCTCGCGGACTTACACATGAGTGATCACCGCCGGTAGGGAATTGCACCCTGCCCCGAAGATTTCGTTACAATCACATTATATAACGGATATTAAATCAGTCAATAGTTGCTTTTTTAACTTTGCTGGAATAATCTTATAATATGAGTACAATATTAGAAACAAATTCAGCGGAGGAAACCTTCGCATTCGGAAAAAGAATAGGAGAAAGCGCACAACCGGGCACAGTATATACTTTGGTCGGTGATCTTGGCGTTGGCAAAACAGTCCTTACACAGGGCGTTGCAGCCGGTCTTGGGATTGAAGGTCCGGTAAACAGTCCCACATTTACAATTGTCCAGGTATATGATGAGGGCAGGATTCCCTTTTACCATTTCGATGTATACAGAATAGGAGACATCAGCGAAATGGATGAAATCGGTTATGAAGATTATTTTTACGGAAAGGGACTATGCTTTATTGAATGGGCGAATCTCATAGAGGACATTTTACCGGAAAAATACGAAGAGATCCGCATAGAAAAGGATTTAAGGAAAGGAACGGACTATCGCAGGATTACTTTGACTACGATAGATAACAGATAAAATGAAAATATTAGCACTGGATACATCTGGGCTTGTATGCACCGTTGCAGTCACAGAAGATGACAGACTGTTGTCGGAATTTAGTATACAGCACAAGATCACACATTCGGAACTTCTTCTCCCCATGATGGAGCAGATAAGGGACAAAATATCGCTTGATCTGGACACAGTTGACGCTATAGCTGTCTGCGCAGGTCCAGGGTCATTTACCGGGCTTAGGATAGGTCTTGCCACGGCAAAGGGACTATGCCTTGCAATGGAAAAGCCGCTTATAGCAGTCCCCACTCTTGATGCACTTGCATACAATTTTTACGGTAGCGATTGCATAATATGTCCTATGATGGATGCCAGAAGAAGCCAGGTATATACAGGAATATATTCTTTTGTGCCCGAAAAAGAAAATGATGGACAAAAAGAATTTACGTATAAGATGAAAACAGTTATGGAACAGGCTGCCTTGTCTGTTGAGGAGATTGCGGAGAAACTTAATTCCATTGGGAAAAAGGTAATTCTTCTTGGTGATGGCGTTCCTGTTTACAGAGACAAACTCGAAAAGCTTTTGACAGTTGACTATACCTGTGCACCGTCACATATGAACAGACAGCGCGCAGCAGCATTGGCAGAGCTTGCACTTATATATCTGAAAAAAGGAAAAACAGTAGATACAGACAGTTTTTCGCCTGAGTATTTACGAGCTTCTCAGGCTGAGAGGGAAGCTGCAGAGAAGAAAAAGAAAAATACTGCTTCAATAGATAAGGATTCGGTGCTTATCAGGGACTTAAAGGCCGAAGACATAACAGATGCAGCGCAGCTTGAAAAGGCTTCGCTCAATAAGGAAGCGTGGACTGAAGCACAGCTTTTAGAGGCTAGTACAAGAGATGACACGGTTTACCTTGTAGCTGAGAAGGCAGGCAGAATAGTTGGACTTTGCGGAGTAAGAAATATATCCGGAGAAGGTGAAGTGACCAATGTATCCGTAGCTGCTGATTGCAGAAATGCCGGAATAGCCGGAAGAATGCTGGAGATTTTGCTTCTAAGAGCAGAGAAAATAGGATGCAGGGATTTTACTCTTGAAGTACGAGCACAGAATTCCCCTGCCATAGCTTTGTATGAAAGGCTTGGATTTAAAAGCGAAGGCTTAAGAAAAGGCTTCTATACCGAGCCTGCAGATGATGCAATAATTTATTGGAAGAGAAAGACAAAGGATGATTGATGTTTGTTTACTTGGAACCGGTGGAATGATGCCGCTTCCAGGCAGATTTTTAACCTCACTTCTTGTGAGATATAATGGAAAATGTATACTTATCGATTGCGGAGAGGGAACCCAGATTGCCTTAAGGAAAACCGGATGGAGTCCTAAGCCGATCGATGTTATTTGCTTTACGCATTACCATGCAGATCATATATCAGGTCTGCCGGGAATGCTTCTTACCATGGGAAATGCAGAGCGTAGTGAGCCTCTTTTGATGGTTGGTCCCAAGGGTCTTGAGAGAGTCGTCAAGGCTCTAAGGACAATAGCTCCCGAATTGCCTTTTCCAATTATTTACAAGGAAATAACCACAGACAGCGAAGAATTTACAATTGATGGAATGACCGGATTTAAAATCAATGCATTTAAGGTAAATCATAATATTACCTGCTATGGCTATTCCATGACATTGTCAAGAAACGGCAAATTCAATGTAGAGGCCGCAGAAGCTCATAACATAGAACGAAAATACTGGAATCCTCTGCAAAAAGGGGAAATAATCCACACTGATGACGGAAGAACCCTGACTCCCGACATGGTACTTGGCGAGCAGAGACAGGGAATCCATCTTACATATGTTACAGATTCAAGACCTACTGACAGCATAGTCGAAAACGCAAAAGATTCCGATCTGTTTATATGTGAAGGCATGTATGGTGAACCTGACAAATTAAAAAAGGCGAAAGAAAATAAGCACATGACTTTTTATGAGGCAGCTGACATGGCGAAGAGGGCAAATGTAAGTGAGATGTGGCTTACACATTACAGCCCTTCGCTGGTAAACCCCAAGGAATATCTGGGAAAAACCAAAGAAATCTTTAAAAACACAATTGCCGCGAAAGATGGCAGAGTAAAGACACTAAGGTTTAAGGATG
>Ga0310691_10001776_pt1 | contig 31300 bp, 20 predicted proteins | sample 176DNAGHGlowgp2_FD_203887 | JGI IMG/M metagenome (GOLD analysis project Ga0310691, IMG submission 203887) | Sheep rumen microbial communities from Palmerston North, Manawatu-Wanganui, New Zealand - 1766 DNA GHGlow gp2 (v2) (version 2) | ecosystem: Host-associated > Mammals > Digestive system >... | reverse complement strand
GTTTAATAGCAAAAATTATTTTAGTACATTCTCTTTTAAAATATTTTAGCTTTCCTTGGATCTAACATGAATGGTGCCTTAATCATAACGGTAATATCAGTTGGATTATCAACTTCTTTTTCTAATTTTTCTATTCTTTGTTTTAAATGATTGGCAAACTTACTTTTTAGTTCTTCAGGCATATTTTTTAATCGATATTCAGTATTAAGCAACCGATTTTTGCACAAAGAATAGCCATTTGGTATAAAAGTAAAATCTTCTCCCTTTTCACCAAAGCCATTATAACTTTCTAAAATGAAGCAGAAACAATTTTTGCAAATATAATTATTTAGTTGATAGTATTTCTCTTTTTGTTTTTGTATATCCCCTATTGGTTTAGAAGCATCAACATAAGTCGTAAACGCAAGATCTTTAAATTTATTGCGGATTTCTAACATTGATAAAGGCGTCTTGTTTTCATCAATAAAATATCCATTAGTGGTTGAATCAAGCATTATCCATTTATTCATCTTTCGATCAAAGATTTCCGTGACTACATGGTTATCAAAATCATATGGTGAATATGGTAAAATAATCACTCTTCTAGCATAAATCCCTAAAGCAAGGCAACATTCTGTCAAGATCTTGGATTTGTTTAAGCAGTTAATTCCTTGTTTTGGATTATTAAGACTATATTCTAATAATTTCAAAGAATTGCATTCAATGTGGTTATCGTAATTACTTTCATGAGTCAATCTAGGGGCAAGATAATTTAACAATCTTTTAGCGCGCACAAAATCACAGCCTTTTCCCGCGATTTCATCAATATGATATCTATTAATTAATTCTTGATATTGGGGACAGGAAAAATCATAAACTATATCTTTAATATCTCCACTTTGAAAATCTGGGTAATTTACTAAGATACCACAGTAGATATCATTAAGCACTTTATATATTTCTTTTGCTTCTTTATTCGTCATATTTATAAATCCAATTCTCTTTTATCTTTATTAAGATACATTATAACGCTACTCTTAGATAAAGTTAGCAATATTTGCCACATGTTGGTATAAGAATATGATGCAAAAATGATATGTTTTTGCTAGTTTCCAAATAAAGAACCACTATATTTCCTATGAAAATCACTACCAAATATACTCGAAGCTTACACTAGTACATAGCAATCTAGCCTTGTGCAAATATTACAAAACTATTTTCTGGTATTTCTACTCTATTATCGTCAATAAATACAGCACCATCTTTTGCATACATCCATGCACGTATTTTACTGATGTCTTTAATAATTAAGGTTGGCTTTCTTTTTGAGATAAAGAGGTGACAAAATCCTCAATAGAGTTTGCAACAATGACCTCAGGAAATCCCATTAAGTCCAGTGGTTCATAAGAAAGATTTATAGCTTGGTCATTAAAAAGCATAATTAATGATGTCCTATCGTTATTTGGCCCGTGCTTTTTAAGAAAAAATTCCGCATTTTTATAAGAATCACCATCATCACTAATGAAAAGTGTGCCATTATCGATTTTGAAAAACCACGAGCGATTAATTAAAAAGAAATAGTTATATTTCCCTACAAAATAGATATCGTCACGGTTTTCATAAACGATTTTGATTGGCATATTTTTTTCATGAAGTAACTCATTCAACTGAAAAGAATCGCTTTTATAAAACGCGTGGGAATAGTCGATGTTATCATCACGCTTAGAATGACTTTTACGATATGTGGGATATTCCAAACAAAACCATATAAAAAGGACAATGGCCATGATTAGAAGGATGATTGGAAAAAGAAAGATTAGCAATAAAAGCGATCCTGGTACCACTGGCATTCTAAACTTATTGTTATGCTTTCTTTTTTTCACTTAATTATTTCCTTATCCGATATTCTTCTCATGCTCCTATATTATCAAAAAAATGTGACAATGCAACGTTTTCATAACTATCATTTACTATCATCATATACATAGTATATATGAAAGAAAAAAGACATCCTGATGTTATCAGAATGTCACAGTTTCTACGTTGGCAGGGGTGACAAGAATCGAACTCGCATCAGCGGTTTTGGAGACCGTTGCACTGCCATTGTGCTACACCCCTATTATTTGCGCTTTGATATTATTACATAAAAGAAAAGAATAATCACTATTTTTTGTTAATATTTTTTAACGGCCACTAAATCCTTATTCTTATATATTAATTCCATTTTAAAATATGGAGCGTGGTTAATGAGAAGAGGAAGAAATTCTTTATCACCTTCCCACATTGGATAATTATAGATGTCCTTGATTGGAATCCAACGCAATTCTCCTTCGTCACACGTTATTAGCTCACCAGAAAAATCACTTACTTCATAGACATACATGAGCTCTCGATAATCATCGTTAACAAAAATTACTTCACCATTACATTCTAATGAATGTATATCTAGGCCTGTTTCTTCCTTAGTTTCTCTTATTGCAGCCTCGTCTTTGCTCTCGCCCTTTTCGATGTGCCCGCCTACTCCTATCCATTTACCTTCGTTATAATCGTTTTCTTTTTTATTGCGAAAAAGAAGGAGATATTTTTCATCTCTTTTTAAATAACAAAGTACTGTTTCAGGCAGCTTTTTCATCATATTTTGTATTATAACAACGCTAAAAGATTAGGCAATCTTTTTTCTTTTGTATACATATATCTTTTATTGAAAAAATAAAAAGAGTAAGATATTCGGTATAAATATATTTTTCTACGAAAGGAGTTTTACATGAAAAAGAATATTGTTCTACTAAGTGTCGCCGCCATTATGGCGTTTGCTAGTGGCGCAGCTGCTATTAAGAATAGCAATGTGCAAAAAGAAGAACTAAACACCAAGATCATTGTTCAAGTTGACGCCCCTATTAAAAATAGAGCCGCTAATCAAGTTATTGAAGAACAAAATGAAGTGATTCGTTCCATTCGTTCTAGCGTCACAAACCAATTCAAGGTCGACACAAGATTCGTTAACGCTGTCAACGCCTTCTCAATGGATGTTAATAGCGCTCACGTCAGTGCAATTAGAAATCTTCCAGGTGTCAAAGACGTCAACTACGATAAGATTCATTCTGTAACTTATAAAGAAAACGACTTTGCCAGAATTAGAAAAGCTGTCGTTGCTGATTCAGCGGTCGCCAACATTTCTAAAGACACAATGGAAATTCCAGAAGGCACAAAAGAAGGTGAAGGCACCTTAATCGCTATTCTCGACTCCAGTTTTATGATCAACGCCACTTATACTGATGATGATAAAACAGAATGGAATAACGTTACTCACGCCGCTTATACCGCTTTAGCTGATGATGTGAATGTCAAATACACTCAAGCATCCTTAAAAGCCCTTATCGACGCTAACGCTTCATTCCATGGTAAATACGATGCTACTCATAGCACCTATTACAATAACAAAGTCCCATTCTTCTATGATTATGGTGGCGATTATACCGGTGACCGTGAAGGCGCTGGTAATGAAGACTACGATGTCTTCTCATTAGGCAGTGACCATGGCAACCACGTTGCCACAATTGCTGCTGGTAATGACCCATATTACAAAGGTATTGCTCCAAAAGCACAATTAGCGTTAATGAAAGTCTTTACTGTTTCCTTAACTGCTGATGGTAACTATTCCGTTGGTGCTTACGATACCGCTATTTTAAAAGCTCTTGAAGACTGTGCTGTTCTTAAAGCCGATGTTGTCAACATGTCTTTAGGTAGCACACTTAATGAATTCGATGATGATTCCATCACCAATCAAGCTATCAAGAATTTACAAAACCTTGGTGCTTCCGTTAATATCTCCGCTGGTAATGATGGTAAAGACGAATTTAAAAACTCTGCTTATGAATATTGGACAACCGACATGGTTGAAACCGGTATCTTAGGTAGTTATGCCACTAATGCATCTATGGGTATTGCTTCTGCTCAACCAGATAGACAATATTATGAAACCGCTTTAAAAGTTGGTAACACCATCGTTGCTTATCGTGACCAAATTCAAAACTACACTTCTGGCGAAGAAGAAGTCGTTTATAATCCAGAAAGAGAATTAACAGACTTAATCGATACATATGGTACAAATGAATATGATTGGGTTAAGATTCCTGGCTGGGGCGAAAGAAAAGACTTTGAAGCTGTTGAAGCTGAAAAAGGTGAAGGCTATATCGCTGGTAAAGTCGCTATTATTGACCGTGGCGAAATTAACTTCTCTTTAAAGATTTTAAATGCTGCGACATATTTCCATGCCATTGCGGTTGGTATTATCGATAACGACCCAACACAAACTGACTTCAACTTTAGAATGGCCGGTTTAGATCCAAAAACTCCAGTTCCTGTTTTCTCTATCTTATATAGAGACAAGACCACTTTTGATAATGCCACCACTAACAAATGTCAATTATTTGTTAACGTTATTGAAAATAACCCAGAAGCTAGAACCATTTCCAATTTCTCTAGTGACGGTGCAAAAGCTGATTTAACATTCAAACCAGATATCACTGCTCCTGGCACCAACATCTTTGGTGGTGTTTACGCTAATGGTCCACATTCATATGATTACTATTCTGGTACATCAATGTCCGCTCCAAATAGCTCTGGTGCTTATGCTTTAGCTTTATCTGAGCATTTAAACGATGCTAATTGGAAAGCCACTTTAAACGCTAGATTAATGGCTAGTGCTTCCCCAATGAAAGACAGATTTGGTGTTAACTATGAAGGTCCAAGAAAACAAGGTGCTGGTTTAATTAATATTAAAAATGCTTTAGCCACTGATGTCATTTTAGATGGTTCTCAAGATGTTGATAACCTCATGAATAAAGCCAAAATCGAATTAAAGAATAACGATGATATTAAAGTTGGTAAACTCAACTTAAAATTCACCGCTATTAACAATAGTGCTAATGCTAAAAACTATAAGGCCACTACTTATGTTTATCATCCAGCTTTAGTCAATAACTTGAGCGAAGAAACAGTTGGTGAAAAATTAGCCAACGCTACTAACTTAATGGCTAACTATGATGAATTAGTGGTTAAATATGAAGAAAATATTACTGTTAATGCTGGTAAGCAATTAATTAATATTAATCATGAATTAAATGCTGATCAAAAAGCGAGATTAGATGAAAAATTCGCTAATGGCGTCACTCTTGAAGGTTTCGTCGTTTTAAGCGCTGAAGGTGAAACAGAATTATCTATTCCATTCTTAGGTTTCTATGGCGATTATTCTAAACAAGCTCCAGTTGAACCATTCTTATTTGAAAGAGATAATTCAAAAGTTTGGGATTCTGATTTAATTAATTCCGTTACTCAAAAATGGAAAGGCTTAAATGAAGCCGACTTTGCTTCTGACTGGGTCATGGGTAACTGGTCAGGCTTTGAAGATCTTTCTATGGAAAACTTCATTAAGAATACCACTAGTTTAAGAAAATTAACTGATGGTAATAAGAAGACTGTTGTTCCTGTTGGTACAAATCCATATACCGGTCAAACCGAAACAACTGATATTTATATGGGTAATAACGGTGCAACTAACACCATGATTATTTCTCAATATGTGACAAGAAGTGTTTATACAAATACGCTCACTATCACTAATAAAGCCACAGGTGAAGTCATCCTTACTGACCATATGTTTGACTCCTTAATTGGTGCCAAAGAAGATGAAAATGGCAATGATGTCCAATGGCCATTATATAAATCATTTGTGGATACCACCTATTGGTCTGCAGGTTATATAGCTCATAGAGCCTACACTATTATTCCTTTATATCATTATGAATATAGTGAAGAAACAGAAAAATACACCTATGGTGATAACTATCCAGATGGTGAATACACTGTGAAATTCTCTTATCAATTACAAGCTGGCGGCACATATGAAAAAGAATATACTCTCCATATCGATAGCCAAGCTCCAGTTGTTAAGAGTATTGAAGATGTCAAAGTCGGTGGCGCGGATGGAGTGAGAATCCGTTATGATGAAATCAAGTTATCTTACGTTTCTATTAACGGTAAGAAATTCCCAATTCAAGAAGATGCTGAAGGCTACTATATCGACATCAAGAAGAGCGATTATGAAGCAAAAGACAAAGTCTTTATTAAATCATATGACTTTGCTTATGGCACAAATGGCACATTATTCCACATTAGTGATGAAAATAAAGTGACATTAACTGCTTCTAGCTTTATAAACTCTTATGACTTTGCACAAAAACTCGTTAAATACACTAACGAATCAGCCTTTGCTCTTTCCTTCACTTATACAAAATCTGATAAGCCAGTGAAAGTTGATGAAGACATTCAAGTCGCAATGGATGTTAAGAACTTCTTACCAGCCGGCACAAGTGATGTTAAAGTGTTTGCTAATAGTTTAAATAACGAAATTCAATGCTCTTTAAACGGCACTATCTTAACATTCGTTGGCAATTCTAACGCTAAGTTCTACATTAACTGTAAAGCTAGTGTCCCAATGGGTGATGAAGTACCAGAAGCACCAAAAGAATTCACTGTTTCCTTCGACGCTAACGGTGGTACAGGTAGTATCGATCCAGTTAAAGTGGAAGAAAATAAAGAATTCGCTTTGCCAAACAACACATTTGTTGCCCCAGAAGGCAAAGAATTCAAAGCATGGGTTGTTAACGGCAAAGAATATCAAGCTGGTGAAAAGATTACTGTCACAGGTGATGTCGTTGTAAGCGCTTCTTGGAAAGATGCTAGCGTCACTCCAGTTGATCCAGTTGATCCAGGTGATTCTTCTAAACCAGGCAAGAAAGGTTGTGGCGGCGAAGTCGTTTCCTTAAGCATCATTAGCGTCGCTCTTGCCGCGATTGGTTCATCCTTACTTCTTCTCAAAAAGAAGAAAGATGACTAATCAAAACTGAATAATTAGGTGAAGTACTTTTGTACCTCACCTTTTTTATGCTTTAAAATAGCCTCTAGAAAAGGAAAAGAAAAAAGAAGATAAATTAATCGTCTCTATCGTATTTGTTTCTTAAATAGGCAATAGATTATATAAAAAGCAAATAATAAAAATGCCGGGGTCTAACCGGCATTTATTTTGTTTTACTAACGCGTTATTTAGCGCTATCGAGTTCTTTAATCTTTTTAAGATATTCTTCGTATTCTTTTTGATTGCAGTAGACTTGGTGTCCTGGGCAAACTTCGCGAATCTCTGGCTTATCCACTGAATAATCATGGACTTCCCAAGGTTTATAGATGATACGAGTTCTATCTCTTTCAGATAATGGATTTGGCTTTGGAATAGCGGAAAGTAAAGAGATGGTATATGGATGAAGTGGGTGTTTAAATAATTCATCAGAGCTCGCCATTTCAACGATCTTACCATAATACATAACGGCGATTCTATCGCAGAAATATTTAACGACAGATAAGTCGTGAGCAATAAAGATTAATGTTAAGCCCATTTCTTCTTTTAACTCATTTAATAAGTTAATGATTTGTGCTCTAATGGAGACGTCGAGAGCGGAGATTGGTTCGTCACAAATGAGAAGTTTTGGATTCATGACTAAGGCTCTAGCGATACCAACACGTTGTCTTTGACCACCAGAGAATTCATGTGGGTAACGAGAAGCGTGTTCTTCGACTAAGCCGACTTTTTCAAGCATTTCCACCACTTTTTCGTGGTTTCTAGCGCGGTTATATGAACCTTGAATCTTTAAACCTTCTTGAATGATATCTTCGATTGTCATACGTGGGTCGAGAGAGTCGACTGGATCTTGGAAAATCATTTGAATTTCATTCATTAATTTTCTTGGAGTATGAGCTTGGTCGAAGTTAATTTGGCGAATCTTCGCTTTTTGAACGCGATAGATTTCGTTGAATTTAGCTTTTTCTATAGCGCATTTATCGTTGCATTCTTTTCTAATAGCAGCGACTTGAGAAGCGTAATCAGCGCTTTCTTTATTTAAAGCAGCGATCTTTTCTTCGGCTTCTTTATTAAATGCTTTAATATGTTCGTTTCTATGGATACGTGACCATTTAATTTCTTTTTTATTCCAACGTGAACCCGCGCCAATACGGTAACCTCTATAATAAATAGAGCCAGATGTTGGATTATATAATTTGATAATGGTACGACCAGTTGTGGTTTTGCCACATCCGGATTCACCAACGATACCGAAGCATTCACCTTTTTTAACATCAAAGCTGACGTTAGAAACGGCTTTTAATTTTTGGTGGAAAATCTTATTACCAAAGAAGAAGAATTGTTTTAAATTGCGAACGCTTAATAAGATATCTGTATTATCGCCTAAGAGTTCTTTTCTTCTCTTGAGTCTTGGATGAATATGATAAGTAAGTTCATCGTGATATTTCTTTTTAAGTTCTTCGACATCAGCGTTATATTTATCTTTTAATTCATTTTTAGAAGCGTTATATTTATCGACAACTTTTTGATATTCAGGATTGTTCTTATCATCACCTAGATTTAAACTTGCAAGTTCTTCTTTTTGCTTATTATCTAAATCTAAAAGCTTTTGATCTAATTTGCTTTTTAAAGCATGAACTTCTTGTTTATAAGAAGTGTATTCTTTCAAAGAATCATTAGGATCATCACCAAAATGTTGCGCATCTTCATGATCGTCATCAATTGGTTCGCCTTGTTCTTCATCTAAGGCCTTGATGGCTTCATCAATTTCATCAGTATAAAACATTTTAACGATCCTCCTTTCCGTTCTTCTTTGCTTTTAAGGAATTAGCAATTCTTTCAGAGACGATTTTTGGCATTTCCACTTTTGGCGCATTTGGATGGAGTAACCAAGTAGCGGCATAGTGAGTATCGCTCACTTTGAAGAATGGAGGTTCCTCTTCAAAGTCGATTTGCATCGCGTATTTACTACGGAGAGCGAAAGCATCACCTTTAGGTGGATAAATCATATTTGGTGGAGTGCCTGGAATGGCATCGAGTCTTTCTTTACTATCGACATCTGGGATGGAGGAAAGAAGGGCCCATGTATATGGATGCTTAGGATTGAAGAAGACTTCTTCGCTAGTACCGTATTCGACAATCTTACCAGCGTACATAACAGCGACACGGTCCGCCATATTGGCGACAACACCTAAATCGTGAGTAATGAAGATGATGGAAAGATTTCTATCTCTTTGAATCTTCTTAATGAGTTCAAGAATTTGACCTTGAATAGTAACGTCTAACGCGGTGGTTGGTTCGTCACAAATAAGAATTTCAGGAGTTTCAGTTAAAGCGATGGCAATAACGATTCTTTGTCTCATACCACCAGAGAATTCAAATGGATATTGTTTGAAACGTTTTTCTGGTTCTGGAATACCAACTTCTTTCATAATTTCTAAAGCGCGACGTTTGGCTTCTGCTTTAGTAATTTTGAGCTTGTTGATTCTTTCAAGTTTAGCAGCGGCAAGCGCTTCTTTTTTAGCGTTTTCATCAAGATTAGAAGCGTTAATTTCATTAACTTTAGCTTTATATTCTTCATTAACTTGATTTTTATAAACTTTAACTTTTTCTTTGGCTTCTTTTTTAGTTTGATCAAGTTTTTCTTTTAAAGGAGCAGCTTGTTTTAAAGTTTCAGCTTTGATTTGCTTAACTTGTTGATTAACTTCTTTTTTCTTAGCTTTGAGCTCGGCGTTTTGTTGCGCTCTTTCGTTAGCTTGTTCGCTTCTTCTTTGCGCAGCTAAAGAATCAAATTCCTTAATCTTAGCGTTAATACCGTCAAGTTCAGCATTAATTTGTTTCTTTTCTTCTTCATCATTAGAAGCATCTAATTTAGCTTTTAAGTCTTTAGAAGATTTAATTAAAGCATCTTTTTGGTTGACTTCTTCATTAGTAAGGCCACCATTAGCGCCGTTATATTTCTTTTTGAAGTCAACTAATTCTTTAATATAAGCATTTTGCACTAAATCGGCTTTATGTTTGCCACGTGCAAGGCAGTTTTTATATGCGATTAAATCATCAGAAATCAAGTCGTCATACATTAATTTAAGTTTATTAGAATTAATGAGAGTGGCTTCTGTGATTTGTTTACCAATACGAACGATTGGGTTTAAAGAAGATAATGGGTCTTGGAAGATCATACCAATCTTATGACCACGAATCTTGTGGAATTCTTCTTCCGCGACTTCTAATAAATCTTCACCACGATAATAGATGTGTCCGCCTTCAACGATGGAGTTATTAGCTAAAATACCCATAATCGCTTTAGAAGTAACGGATTTACCTGAACCGGATTCACCGACGATACATAAGGTTTCACCTTTATATAAATCGAAAGAAATGTTTCTAACGGCTTTTAAAATACCATGGTCAGTTTTAAATGAAAGGACGAGATCTTCGACTTCAAGAATCTTTTCGTTATTTTTTGAATAATCCATTGCCATATTATTCTCCTCCTTTCAACGTTGGGTTAAGAGCATCTCTTAAACCATTACCGAATAAGTTAAACGAAATCATTAATAAGGAAATGATAATCGCTGGAACAATAACAAGTAATGGTCTAGTGGACAAATAATGTTGGTTATCAGAAAGTAAAACACCAAAACTATCGACACCTTGTAAGCCTAAACCTAAATAAGAGATACTAGCTTCAGAGAAGATACAACCTGGAATCATTAAGACGGAACCGGTAACAATAGTACCTAAGCCGTTTGGTAAAATGTGTCTAAAGATTAATCTTGCATCGGAAGCACCTAAGGTACGCGAGGCTAAAATATACTCACGCCCTTTAAATCTATAGAACTGTGTTCTAGTTCGAGATGATGTCCCAATCCACCCTGTCATAACAAGAGCAATACCGAATGTAACGATATTGTTACCTAATAGCAAGATGATTAAGGTCATCATAACAATCCATGGAACACCACCTAAGATATCGGTAATTCTTTCCATAATGATATCGACATTACCACCGAAGTAGCCGGAGATAGAACCCCAAACAAGACCGATGATTAAGCAGATAGCACTGGAGATAATCGCCACTAATAGGGATGTCTTTAATGATGATAAGGCGACAGTTAATAAGTCATGACCTAAGGCATCAGTACCAAATAAATATCTTGGCATAGAATCGTAACCTTTATATTTATAGATACATGTTGTTGTTGTAAATTCCCAAATGTCATCTTTAGCGGAATATCTAGAATCACTAACGGAAACGACAGGGCATTTCTTTTCATTTAAAACTTTGAAAGTATAAATATTATGGAAATCTGGGAATTCGCACCAGCCCTTATCAATATATTGTTTCATGATGGAACCACCGATCTTGAAATCTTCTTGGTTGCCAAATACTTCATCGTACTTATCATAACGGAAGTTAACTTTCTTATAAGCACAGTGATAGACATTCATAATACCATTAGAAGCCCAATAACCGGCTGGGAATTGACCTAATTCATTGACGGAAAGGCCAGCCGTTCTATTAGCGTCATTAAAGCTAATGGTTGCTAAGTTTTCAGCTTCATCAGGATTATTGCTAGTAAGAGTAATGTTTTCCACTAAGAAATAAGAATAGGACTTATCGCTTAATTTTGGTAAAGCATAGATCATTAATTGGCAGTTTTCTAATGAGGTGACAGAAGGATAATTAGCGGCTAAAACTTCAGAAGCGTTAATTGTCACTTCACCCCAATCATTAGACCAATCTTTAAGGATATATGTTGGAGATGAAGATTGTTTACCATTACGTAATAAGACTTGATATTTATCACATAATTGGTCTTCATCAATGTTATCAGTAGTATCGAAGTTAATCTTGACTTGGAAATCATTTGTTGGGGTAACAACGAATGGATCGTTACTTCTTAAATACCACTTATAATTTTCAGCATTGCCGTCTTTATAAAGGTTTTTAGCGGTGACGCGAAGGTAACCACCATCACCATAACGGTAATATTGATTTAAGTAGACAGTGTCACTAACGACGATGTTATGGCATCTTGAACCTTTAAAACCAACTGGTTCATCGTTTAAGCCGTCATAAGCGACGTCTTTATATTCAAGACAGCCATCCCACCAACCAGTACCAGCATCGAATAATTTGGCTGGTAATAATTGGGCATAAGTTTGTGCGGTTCTAATATCATATGGTGATAAGAATGATAAGAAGCTACCGAGTAAAAGTGTGCCAATGATGATTGCGCCAACAACACTACTCTTGTTCTTGCAGAAACGCTTGAAAGCATCTCTTGCGAATGTTGTAGGTCTAGTTTCAAATTTTTGGTCGTGAATCTTTTTACCGACTTCTTGATTGACAAGAACAAACTTAGAGGCGTCGACTTCTGGAATATTGTTATTAGGAATGTTTTCTTTATTCATAATTATTTCTTCGCCCCCATTCTAATTCTTGGATCGATTAATCCATATGATAAATCAAGGAAGACACCAGCGACTAAGCCGATGATGGTAAATAAGGCCATATCGACGAATAAGACGTTGTAGTCTTTTGATGTTAATGCGGTAGTAAATAAACGACCAATACCTGGAATACCATATAATGTTTCAAGAATCATAGATCCGCCTAAAATACCAATGAATTCTGCTAAGATGGATGGAACGATTGGAACCATCGCATTCTTTAAAGCGTGACGGATAATAGATTGACGTTTAGTTAAACCTTTTGTTCTAGCAAGTAATAAGTATTCACTTTCCATGACTTCACAAAGTTCAGCACGAACATAACGGCAATAACCACAGATAGAACCGAAAGATAAGACGAAGACAGGAATGATATAACCTAGTACTTTATTGCTTGTTGGATCGGTTGGATTTGGCCATTGCGTTGGAAGCCAGTGAAGCGTATAAGCAAAGAAAAAGATAGAAAGAGTAATCAAAACGAAACCAGGAACAGAGATGAATACCATAACTGCTGTAGAAATGATATTGTCTGTTGGTTTGTTCTTTTTCAACGCGGCGATAATGCCAAGAGCAATACCTAATGGAACGGAAACAATAACAGACAAAATGTTTAAGGAAATGGAAACAGGAATCATATCAGCAATAATAACCATCGCTTTAACGTTTGGTCTAATAAATGTTGATGTACCCCAATCCCATTTAGTTACGATGTTACCTAACCATCTGAAGTATTGAGTTAAAATTGGAGTTTGATAGAAGTAATAAGTAGTTTTGCTACTACCTGGACTATAATTGAACAAGAGTTCCCCATATCCTTTTACTTCTTGTTCGAATCTCACAACGAATCCGTCAGCGTATTGACTCATGTAATATGCATATTGTGCTTGGTAATTACCGATTGGTTTAGAAAACGGTAACAATTTCATAAGGATGAAAGTCAAAGACAAAATGATGAATGCGGTGAAAAAGGCCAATATTAATCTTTTAATTGTGTATCTAATCATAATTAATTAACCCTTTCTTTCTCTTTCTTATATTTTCTTGATATAAGTACGCGTATGCACACGCGATTATAGTTCAAAGGATTAGCGCCCAAACGGACGCTAATCCTATTGTTTATTGATGTAACAAATAATTATTGTGTGGAGTCAACTATTATTCGCCACCACCGGCTGGAGCAACATAACCTGGAATGTATCCTGGAAAGATAGAGGTTTGGTATGTTGGTTCGCTTGGAACACCGAAGAAGGTTGTAACGAAGAATAAGTCAATACCACCGTAACCATAGCCAGCGAGTAAAGCGGCTGTATCGGTATAGAAGCCAGCAGCTTCGATCTTGGCTTTGGACCATGTGATTTCGTATCTTGTATAGCCTTCTTTAGCACCTTCGAGTTTTTTGACGGATTCAGAGGCAACTTCAGTATAACCACTAGGTGAGCCTTCACTGATAGTTGTGTAACCCATAACGACGGCATCGGCGAATTCGGTTGTGATTGCGCCTAAGTCAACGTTCATTTCACGAATGTCCAATGTAACAACAACGTTATCACCATCGACTTTAACATCGATATCATCAAAACCATCGGCTGTGACAGGAGCATCAATGCTGTAATCTAATGGAGAGTTAGCACCATCGACGAGGTAAGCACCACGATCGGCGGCTGTCCATAAACCATCGAATGACCAATATTTACCATCATAGAGTAAGGATTCATCAACAGCGTTGGTATCAGCACCCCAGTTGAGTGTGAAGCCAGAGGAGTTGTCACTCTTTAAAACTTCCAAGAAGTTTAATGGATTGTATGTATTACCAGAGATGGAACCAAAGCCAATGTCGAATTGACCTTTCATCATCTTTTCGTAATAAACATCAGACCATTGAGCACCGACCCAATCAACAACTTTAAGTTTTAATGGGTTGTCATCTGTATTGAAAGCTTCTTCGAAGTTAGCTTTGATTGGGTTATGAGTATTAGCGATTTGAGTTTGATATTGCCATGCAATTTCAATTTCAATTGTGTCGCCTTCTTCATAAACGCCATCAGCGATTAATTGTTCAGCGGCTTTCTTGAAGGAAGCTTTAGCTTTTTCTAAGGAATAACCATATTCATCTGTGCCAGCGGCTTCGCCGACTAAGGAAGAAATGGCTTTCTTATGAGCATCAGTAGCGTTATAAGAGATACCATTTTCTGGATCTTGCATATAAGCGGAACCGAAGTAGTTAGCTGTTGGTGTTCTGCCTAAGGATTCAGCAAGTGATTTTCTATCAAGAGCGAAGCTTAAGCCATCAACGAAGTCTTTGTTGCTCATCGCTGGTTCAACTTCCCAAGTGCTACCTTTGGAGATTGTACCGTTAGGACCAAATAATTCATTCCATAAAACAGCATCACATGTGTTGAGGTTCAATTTGAATGTTGAACTATCAGCTGTCATTGTGACACGTGGGTCAGAAAGATAATTTTCTAATTGCGTGGAAGGAACACCACATGCGTGTAACTTATTATCTAAGAATTCATGTAAAGCAGCTTCGTTATCAGTCGCTTGAGCGGCTAAGATATTAATATGGACACCGGCGATTTTGTAATATTTACCATCTTTGTCATCATAGTTAGCGTTCTTTTTGAAAACGATTTGTTGGTCAGCATCCCATCTTTCGAGGAGGTATGGACCAGTGGATAATGTGTGGTCTAAGATGTTTTCAGTACCATCTTGACTATTTTTACCCCAGTTTTCAACACCAGCGGCTAAGTTATTATTACCAATGGCAAGAATGAAGTCTTGTGGGACTGGAGCAAACATAGCACTTGCTAAGTAATACATAGCATAGAATGGAGTACAAGCTTGGTTGAATTCGAATTGGATGTAGCTAACGCCATCACGGACTTCGCTCTTAATACCAATATTCTTCCATGCATCAGCATTGAAGCCATCAGCTGATTTTTCATAGTAGGCAGCGGCACCTTTAATGGAACCTGGGCCATCTAAGTTTTCAGCAGATCTTTCAAGACCATAAGCTTTGGTGTAGTAGATTTGGTATGGTGTGACGTAGTCATCTAAGGCTACTTCACGGTTATTGAATGCAGCGTATTTTGTGGAGGCAGTAGCATATTTTAATGCGGAACCGACTTTAACTGGGATTTCGTATTTTGTAGCTGTGCCTGTAGCAGCATCAAGGTTCATTGGAATTGGACGATCGTTTGTGGCTAAGTCACCGACCCAGTCATAACCATTGCCTTCTTCGTTTAAGTATGTTGTGTAGTAACCAGCGGAGATGTAACCGATTAAGTCACCAACGACAGCACCTTTGTCATCCATGTAGTTCATGGATTGTGGGTCAGATGTTTCAAATGTGTGGTAATATCTCTTCCAAGCAGCATTTGTTTCACCTGCTAAGTCAGCGTTAATGGAGCCGGATGATAAGACACCGAAACCAAAACCTGGAACGTAATTGTTTGTGCCCTTAACAACGGATGGTTGATATAAAACATAACCACCATCACCATAGAGGGTCAAACCTGTCAATTTGTTTTCGACAGCATATTTTTCTAATTTGCCAAGGATTTCTGTCTTTTCTTCGCCAGACGCGTAAGCATAAGAGAAAGCACCATTGGCCTTTTCTGGAGCAACGACTTCAATTTCAATGCTGTCAGAGAAGTTTGCATCGAAGACTGATGTAGCGGTAATTCTAGCTTTACCTAAGCCAACACCTTCAACGACGCCGCCTTCATCGACGACGAGAACTGCTTCGTTGTCAGAAGTGAAATTAACAGCCTTGCTTGCGTTGCCTTGTGTTTCAACGGTTGCATTAAGGGCAAGCTTACCAGAAATGGCAATTTGATTGCTATCTGCAGAAAGTTTCACACTGAGGACTTTGGCATCAACGACTGCTGAGTCAGAGTTACTGCCTTGATCTTTTGGTTTACAACCGATAAGGCCACCAACACTGAATAATGATGTAATAAGCAATAACATTACTTTGTTGCTTTTCATACATTCTCCTTTCATTCACGCACTTTTTGTGCGGTCAATCCAGTAATGAATAACATTACTTTGATGCCTTTAAATCCATAAGATTAAAGGTATGCGTATATTATAAAAAAAATGACGAGAATGTCAACAAAAAAACGACCCGTGATAAAATGCATTTAGACCGCTTGTATATTGTGTATGTTTTAAAGCCAAAAATTATTATATTACTTAATTATTAATAAGGCAATAACAGAAAATAAAACAAATATAATACCTGTGATAATGTAAGGCAAAAAGTATAGATTGAGTGCGCTTTTTTCTTCTTTTTTACGTTTGACATACTCACCATAATTTTCTTTTGAACCATCATCTTTTTTCTTGCGTTGAAAATAAAAATTAAAAATATCAAAAGCACCGAAATGAGAAAGCAAAAGTAATAAGCCAAAGAACAAAATAGCAAAGCCGGCAATGGTCGATCCATCACGATAAGCATATAGCTCTTTCCAAGCTTCACTGTCACTGGTGAATTGGAGGATAAAATTGTAGCCCGCCATAACCAAAAGGCCAGCGCCTAAGCAGGCGAGGAAACGAATCCAATTTTTCTTAAAGAATGCACCAATTTTTCTCATAATTAATTTCCTAATTCTTGGTGTGGCCAAGAGGACTTGAACCTCCATGAGTCTCCTCACTGGCTTCTGAGACCAGCGCGTCTACCAATTCCGCCATGACCACATGCCGTATATTATATTACCTTATTAAATAATAGTAGTCGACATCGTGATAAGTATCGTGATAATAGATATCATCTTTTCTTCTACCTTCATAAATAAGGCCGCATTTTTCAATAACCCTTTTTGAAGCAATGTTTTCGACGATATGAGAAGCCACCACTTTATGCACACCAATTTCAAACATAAAATCAATCATCGCTTTAAAAGCTTCTGTAGTATAGCCTTTGTTCCAATGCTTTTTACCAATAGCGTAACCAATTTCAGAACTATGAAACCTAGCGTCAGGCGTGGAACATTGAAGAATCATGCCGATGACTTCGTGAGTATCCTTTAATTCAATAGCGAATAAATACCTTTTATTTTCTAAACAGAAATTAATTGTTTTATCTAAAGTCATCTCCGATTCGTTTTCTCTATATTTATCAAGGAAGTATTTTAAAACGTCTTGATCGTGATTGATGTTAACGAAAATATCATGAGTATCACTGACATTCATGTAACGAAGAATCAATCGATTAGTCTCTAATTTAATATTTGGATTAAATTCTTTCACAAATACCTCCTTTCACGAATAAATGGTCGGAAAGATGGGATTCGAACCCACGACCTCTCGCTCCCGAAGCGAGCGCACTACCAAGCTGTGCTACTTCCCGAATAAATTAAAAGTCAAATAATGACAGTTGGTCACTTTCACTTAACGAATCAAGAACACCCATATCGGCGAGGTCTTGAACATTAGTCGAAGTTAATTTTGTTCTTCTAAGTAAATCATCTTTAGAGAAGAATTCGCATTCTTTTCTAGCTTCCACGACTGTAATAGCGTTGTTCTCACCTAAACCATCAATAGTAATAAATGGTGGAATTAAAGCTTTATTTTCATAATCAACGACAAACTTAGTAGCGTCACTACGATATAAATCAATATTTGCGAACTTATAGCCTCTTTGGACCATTTCTAGAGCATTGATTAAAGTCTTAAGTTGTTCGCTTTCTTTTGGAGAAAGCTTTTCATTAGACACTCTTTGACGAGTTCTAAGTTCTTCAATTTTAGAAATAATAGCGTCTTTACCTCTAATCATTGTTTTAATGTCATATTGTTTACTACGAACAGTAAAGAAAGTGGCATAAAATTCTAATGGATAATAGATTTTGAAATAACCCACACGTACCGCCATTGTAACATAAGCAACAGCGTGACCTTTTGGAAACATGTATTTAATCTTGTTACAGGAATCGATATAGAATTGTGGGACCTTTTTGGCTTTCATAATTTCCACATATTCATCTTTTAAGCCTCGACCTTTACGGACATCTTCCATAATCATAAAGGCGATGTTGCTTGGAATTTCTTTACCGATTAAATAAGTCATAATATCATCACGACATCCGATGACTTCTTGAAGGGTGGCCTTGCCTTCTTCAATTAATTTTTCAGCGTTACCACTCCAAACATCAGTGCCGTGTGAAAGACCAGAAATAATAACTAAATCAGAGAATGTCGTTGGTCTAGTTAATTCTAAGATTCTTCTCGTATTTTCGGTACCAAATTCTGGGAGCGCCAAAGCGCCAGTCTTTGCGTTAGTGTAATCATGATCCATTTCTAAAGCAGCTGGTGAGCTAAATAAAGATAAGACTTTCTTATCGTTCATTGGAATATCAGTAACCTTAACTCCGGTTAAGTCACACATCATTTTTAGAGCCATTGGGTCAACGTGACCTAATAAGTCGAGTTTTAAAATGGTATCGTGAATACTACGGAAGTCGAAATGGGTTGTCTTCCAATCAGAATTCATATCATCAGCGGGGTATTGAATAGGTGTAAAGTCATATACTTCATGATCTGTAGGAACAACGACAATGCCGCCCGGATGCTGACCTGTTGTTCTTTTAACATCGATACAACCACTGGCTAAATAAGCAATTTTTGCCTTAGGAATATTATTTACACTACGTTTAGCGTCTTCTTCATTCATTCCTTCTTGCATGAATTTTCTTTCATAATAGCCACGGGCAAAACCGAATGCAGTCTTATCTGCGACTGTTTCAATGGTGCCCGCTCTAAAGACATTATTTTCACCTAATAAGACTTTAGTGTAGTTATGAGCGTCGGCTTGATAATCACCAGGGAAGTTTAAGTCAATATCAGGAACTTTTTCAGCGTTAAAACCTAAGAATGTTTCAAAAGGAATGTCTTGACCATCATGGACCATATATTCTCCACACACTGGGCATCTTCTTTCTGGAAGGTCATAGCCACTGCGATATTCAGGCATCGTTTCTTTTGTCCATTCTAAATGTTTGCATTTTGGACAGCGATAATGTGGAGGTAACGGATTAACTTCAGTGACGTTAGCCATTGTGGCAACAAAAGATGAACCAACAGAACCACGACTACCGACGATATAACCATCTTCATTTGCCTTTTTAATTAAGCGATGAGCGATGTAATAAATAACAGAGTAACCATTAGAAATAATACCGTGAAGTTCTTTTTCTAAACGCTCTTCGATATATGCTGGTAATGGGTCACCATATAATTCGTGTGCTTTTTTATAGCACATGTCTTTAAGCATGTTTTCACAGTTATCAATCTTAGGTGTATATAAGTGATCGTTAGGAACAGGTAAAAGAGGCTCAATCATATCAGCAATCATATTGGTATTAGTGACCGTTACTTCGTAGGCTTTTTCTTCACCTAAGAAAGACATGCATTTAAGCATTTCATCTGTTGAACGATAATGTTGATCAGGGTTTTCAAATGGAGGGATTCTACTTCTTGCATAAGGATTAAGTGGATGAGGGACACCACCTATTCCTTTTGCGGATATATAAACATCTCTAAATTTCTTATGGTTTTTAGTTAAATAATGGACATCCCCAGTAGCGCATACTGGTTTGCCGATTTCTTCGGCGCACCTCACGATATCTTTTAAATGGAGTAAAAGATCATCTTCATCCATCTCACCCATATTAATGAGATATGAATAGTTTTCTAAAGGTTGAATTTCAATATAGTCATAAAAAGACATGACCATCTTTAAATAATCGTCCCCATAGTTACAAGCAGTTCTAAATACTTCACCATTAAAGCACGCTGAACCGATGATTAAATTTTCTCTTAAAGCGGCGATTTCTCTTCGAGGAATCTTAGGGACTTCAGCGAGATAATCAATATGTGAATAGGAGACGAGTTTATATAAAGATTTAAGACCTTCTTTATTCTTCGCTAAAGCGATGATATGAGTTGGTCTAATATGTTTAAGTAAAGTGACTGGTGTTTCTAATTTTGCTAAATCTTCATGTGTTAAATGACGATTAGTCTTAGTTAAAAGAGCGAGCATTGGCATCCAAACATCATTTAAGACACGAGCGTCGTAATTAGCACGGTGCGCGTCATCTTCATCGTAATTAACTTCCATATTACGACATAAAGCCCCTAAACTATGACGTTTAGATTCTGGGAATAAATATCTTGATAAAGATAAAGTATCGATGACTGGATTTTTAAGTAAAGGCATTTCTAATTTTAGAAGTGCTTGTTGAAGGAAAGAAAAATCGAAGTCAGCGTTATGGGTAACTAAAATAGAATTACCAATAAAGGAAAGTATCTTTGGTAAAGCTTCTTTAATAGTTGGCTTATTTTCTAACATCTTATCGGTGATATTAGTAATTTCAACAATCTTTTTAGGAAGTGGAATTTCAGGATTAATTAAAATATCGATGTCTTCAGTAACGATACCGTGTTCCACTTTAACCGCACCAAATTCGATAATGCGGTCATAATAGCAATTTAAACCAGTTGTTTCTAAGTCGAGCACAACATAACTGGCTTTATTAAGTTCAATAGGTGCAGCATTTTTAATATAATTAAGCTTATCATCCACCATATAGAACTCAACGCCGTAAAGCATCTTAATACCAGTCTTTTTACCAGCAGCTTGCGCATCAGGATAACCTTGAACTACAGCGTGGTCAGTAATAGCCATGGCAGTATGGCCCATTGCTTTTGCATAGTTAGCGTAATCTATCATATGGGTGATGCCGTCTTGAGTTGACATATTAGAGTGAAGGTGTAATTCAACACGTTTCTTCTCAGAAGTATCTTTTTCGACTTCATCAGGTGGAAGTAAATCAATGAAATGAGCCTTAATTGCATAAGACTTATCAAATTCATTCATATAGACGGCGCCTCTAACTCTAACGTTAGTGCCCCACTTTTTCATCTCTTCAATATCGGCATCGCTTAAGGAAGAGTTTTGATACATGTTAGCGTAAATCGCCCCGCCTTCATTATCAAATAAACCAAAGTTTAGTTTCTTACGACCACCGTATTCGTTTTCTTCAACAACGAAAACTTTCGCGGAGAAATCAACATTACTCTTTGGATAATTAGGAATGTTATCGATAATATCAACGGGTTCATAATTACCGCGTTTATTAAGTCTTGCTCTTTCTCTATCTCTCGCCATTTCTCGAGCGTTTTGACGCATGACTTTCATCATTTGGTCTTCGACTTCTTCGTTGAGTTCAGCTTTTTCTTTAGCGATTAATTCTTCGACTTCACTACGGTCATTGATTTGTCTAGCGGCACTTTCTTCTTCTAAAGCTTGTTCAGCTTCTTTTTCCGCTTTCTTTTCAATTTTGCGCATTTCGCTTTTAGAGATTTCTGGACCTTCATCTGGTCTTACTTCTTCAATAATAGCGAATTCATAATTTAAGAAATCTAAAAAATCTTTAAAGTCATTGATAGCGGGTTGATATTGCACTTTTTCCGCTTCGTTAGCGTACCATACTTTAATCACACTATCGTTTTGTGGTTCTAGTTCTAAATTATGTGGGATGTGATAAATCGTTTGATACCACGCTTCGAATAAAGCAATCAAATCATCCATATTAGGTCTTACTAAGTAAGAAAGCCTTAAAGTATATGGATAAGTAATAGTATTTAAAGCATCTTGAAATTCTCTAAGAAGATGATATTTCCAAGGGGTATTTTTTCTAATGACCATATCGATTTGATTACGATTAAAACGGTTTCTACCAACCATTTCAAAATCAATATCAAAATCATCGAAATTTTCGATACCGATATGTTTTAAAAATGAAATCATTTTATCTGTCATAATAACGCCATACCCATAAAGATATATTTAATGACATCTTTAACAACCACTACCGCCATGAGGAGAAGAAGTAAACCAATACCCACTAAAGAGACGATATTTTTAACTTTGTCTGGAATCTTCTTTCTTGTCGTAGATTCAACGATTAAAACGAGGAGCTGCCAACCATCTAAACCTGGGAAAGGTAAAAGATTAAAGATCGCTAAGTTAACACTTATAAAGCCCCAATAGAATAAGAACATCCCAAAGCCATAATTTTGTAAAACTGATGTTGTTTCAAAGCCAACAGCGACAATACCACCGATATTTTGCCAAGCGGAAGCACTAGTGAACAATTGACCGATTGTTTTAAATAATAAAACAGAACATCTACCAAAATCAGAGAATGTATGTTGAATGATCTCTGGGAATGTATAGCGGTATTTTAAATAGTAAATTGATAAACCAAATGAATCGACTTTACCTTCTTTTTGGGTGAGATTAATGGTTACAGTGTCTCCATCAACTAACTTGCCATCCGTGCCTTCTACTCTTTTAGTGAGATGGATTTCAGCGGTTGTAAAATTAGGAGCCACATATCTAGTAAAATCAGGAACGATAACTGTTTCACCTTCCACTACTTCACTAGTTAATTCATAAAAGAAAATATAATCAGCGTAATCTAAATTCTTATAACTATTGAGTGTTTCAAAATTGAAACATGTGGCGTATTTAGTGGAATCATCCCCATTAAAGATAGTAGCGTTATCCGCCATATAAGCGATATGGTCAGTATTTGAAACATCATCATGATAATGAAAATCAGTGAATTTAATATAACCGCCATCAGTTAAACCAGCCGTTTCAGCAATTGAAGAATTAGCGACATTAATATGGTTAACATAGTCTAAAGTTTCTTGTGGGAAGCAGTTACTGGCAAAGAAAAAGACTAACGCTAAGAAAGCGTTCATCGTGACACCCGCTAAAAGGATGATTGCTCTTTTCCAAGCTTTAATACCGTTAATGGAACGAGATTCAGGAATTTCCACTCCTTCAGGAAGTTCCACTCCTTCTCCATACATTGAGACGTATCCACCAAAAGGAATAGCTCTTAAAGAGAACTGCGTTTCAGCATTTTTTCCTTTATATTTAAAAATAGCGGGACCCATCCCAATTGAATATTCTAAGCAATAGACTTTAAAGGCTTTCGCCGCGGCCAAGTGACCAAGTTCATGAATGATAATGAGGATACTTAAAAAGACGAGAAATAAAAGTATATAAAGAATGGTCATTAATACTTGCATCTTAATACCCTCCTTTCATGACTAATTTATTGGCTAAAGCACGTGTTTCTTCATCAACGCGTTTTAAATCAGCGTAACTTGGGTGCTTTTTATTTTCGATTTTCTTTAAGCAGTAATTAATTATTTTTTCAATGCCTAAGAAAGAGATCTTTTTATCTAAAAAGGCTCTGACTGCGACTTCATTAGAGGCATTAAATATTGCGCCTAAAGTACCTTTTTCATCAATGACTTGATACGCTACTTTGATGATTGGATATCTAGTGATAAGAAGTTTACCAAAAGCGGTTTTCTTAATCTTAGAAAGATCATCAGTAACGATTGTTTGATAATCAGTTAAGCCTTGATATAAAGCGTATTTAATTGGAATACGCATATCTGGTTTTCCAGCATCTAAGCGATATGTGCCATCCGTATATTGAACAATGGAATGAACATAGGAATTAAAATTGATAATTGTATCAATCTTGCTACCTTCAAAACCAAAGAGATAATGAGCTTCAATAATTTCAAAAGCTTTATTGACCATCGTCGCACTATCGATAGTGATCTTTTGACCCATATTCCAGTTAGGATGATTAAGGGCTTGTTCAGGTGTCACAATCTTTAAATCTTCACGTTTTAAGTTTCTAAAAGGACCACCGCTTGCGGTAATAATAATCTTTTCGACGTTTTGGTCGTCAACACTTAAACATTTTCTAATGGCCGCATGTTCACTATCGATTGGATAAATCTCGCCTAAGCCTTTTTTAAGGAGCTTATTGATGAGTTCGCCACCCACCACTAATGATTCCTTATTAGCAAGGCATAAGATTTTATTATTTTCTAAAGTGGTAATGGAAGGTTTTAATCCAACAAAACCGACTAAAGCATTAACAACGATATCGGCTTTAGAAAATTTAATGAGTTGATTTAAACCATCATCGCCCCAGAAGAATATGACGTCAGTGTATTTATTTTGATACCTTTTGGCATCTTCTTTATCTTGCAAACAAATGGCTCTCACATTAGGAAAAGTTTTTAAAATGTTACTAATTTTGCGCACTCTTCTACCAATTGAAAAAGCCACTAAATCAAAATCATTAGGGTTATCGAGCATGACTTCAAGAGTTTGTTGACCAATGGAACCACTAGCGCCAAGTAAACACACTTTCATCATGGAAGATTAAAGCCTCCACCTTGTGTAAAAATACAAACGTAAATGGCCGATGTTATAAAAGCAAAAATCAATGAATCCATTCTATCTAAAATGCCACCATGACCTGGTAAGATATTGCTGAAATCCTTAATACCGTAATGGCGTTTAATAGAAGAAAACACTAAATCACCCACAGTGGAAATAAGTGGGATCACTAAAGCTAAAATAACAACATGATACCAATGTTCAATATCTAATAAGCCTCTTAAAACAACATGAGAATTACCAGAGGCTAAATCTAAAATAAAGGCCCAGGCCACTAAAACAATCGCGGTAAGAATAATACCACCAAAGAAACCTTCCCAAGTTTTTTTAGGAGAAATTCTTTCATTCATTTTGTGTTTGCCAAAGAAGACACCGACAAAATATGCAAAAGCGTCATTTAAACACGCTCCTACTGCCACCCAGCAAAAGAGCATTGAACTTTCTAAATTATCATAAAGATTAAAATAAGAAACATCAGGATTAGTTAAATGATAAGCATGAACGGGATAAAATCTTAATACCAAAGCGCTTTGAAAGCCCATGGCAATTAAAAAGACGGTGGTGAAAATAAAGCAAGCATCGATGATAGTAAAGCCTTTATCGATGATAATTAATAACGCTAATAAGCAGATACCAGTAAATAAAATGGTTATACTAACATAAATTGAACTATATGAATCAAAGATGCGATATCCATCTTTCATTTCTGGGATTTTTAAAAATATTGGCCATATTAAAACTAAAAAAGCCAAAATAAATGAAGCAATATAAAGAACTTTAGAATATTTTCTTTTAGCGCATCTCACAATTTCAATAACACCAAAAACCATGGCAATAGAAATAAGAATAAAAAATGCCCAATCACCAAAAAGAACACAAGGTAAAACAATGGCAATTGCCACAATCGCGGTAATAATCCTTGTACGCATTGATACTACGGCATCATTGCTTAATTCATTTGGTTGAAATATTGGACGTCTTTCTTTATTCATAAATAAAAACTAAAATTAGTATACACAAAAAAAGCGCTATTTAATAGAAATAACGCTATTTTTTATTTTTTAATGTATGTAATTATAGAGCCATTAATTCTTTTTCTTTGTCTGCGACAACTTGATCAATGGCTTTAATGCTATCAGAAGCGACTTTTTCTAAATCTTCAAGCATCTTCTTTTGATAGTCTTCTGTATAAGCATCATCGTCTTTAGCGAGATCGACATAATCTCTTCTAATATTACGAATGGCAACTTTTGCTTCTTCACCGTATTTCTTAGCTTGTTTAACGACTTCTCTTCTTCTTTCTTCAGTTAAGACTGGAATCAAAAGTCTAATTTGAGTGCCTTCATTAATAGGGTTAATTCCAAGGTCGCTCTTATTAATGGCGGTAAGGATGGCTTTAATATCATTCTTATCGTAAGGTTTAATTAATAATTGTCTTGGTTCTGGAACAGAAACAGAACTCATTTGATTAATAGGTGTCATAGTACCATAATAGTCCACTTCAATACCGTTAAGCATCGCTGGAGTGGCTTTCCCTGTTCTTAAAGAGGTTAATGATTGTCTTAAAGATTCGATGGACTTATTCATCTTATCTTGCATATCTAATACGAGTTCATCCATAAGTGATTATTCTCCTTTTTGACAAATGGAACCGACGTTTTCACCTTTCGCCGCTTTAATGAAATTACTAGCATCCATTCTGAAAACGCGAACCTTTATATCTTTGTCTTTAATTAATTCTAACGCAGTTTGGTCCATGATTTGAAGATTAAGTTTAATCATTTCTTGATAAGAGATAACTGGGAAGAATTTAGCGTCCTTATTAACTCTTGGATCTTTATCATAAACACCTTCAACACCGTTTTTGCCCATAAGAATAGCATCGCAATTAAGTTCAATGGCGCGCATCGCGGCGGCTGTATCAGTGGAACAATATGGTTTTCCTGTACCACCACTTAAGAAGACAACTTTACCTTCTTTCATGGCTTTATCGGCTACTTCCTTACTATAAGGGACATTAACTTCTTTAACTGGCCCTATTGCGCTTGTGACTAAAGAAGAGACACCAATCACTTTTAATCTTGCCGCTAAAGCGACAGCGTTGATGACTGTTCCCATCATACCCATAAAGTCTGCTTCATATTGGTCCATGCCCGCATCTTTAGCGATTTTACCACGCCAAATATTACCAGCACCAATCACAATACAAACTTGGACTCCAGCATCATATATATCTTTTACCATGTGGGCCATTTTATCTAAGCAATCACCAGAAAGGATAGCCTCGCTACCTTCTTTTAAGGCTTCACCAGATAACTTTAATAAGACTCTTTTATACATAATAGCCTCCTAAAAAAAGAAACACCAAAGGTGTCTCTTTTGTTTTTTAATTACTTCATTTGGCTCATGACTTCGCTAGCGAAATCATCTTTACGTTTTTCAATGCCTTCACCAACTTGGTAACGGACATATTTAATAACGTTAGTCTTCTTTTCTTCTAAGACTTGGCCAACTTTCTTACCAGATTCAGTATCTAATAAGTATGGTTGTTCAACGAGAACCATTTCGGCGAAGTATTTATTAACTTTGCCACCGATGATTTTCTTGAGCATTTCTTCTGGTTTACCAGCAAGTTTTGGATCTTGTTTGGCAGCTTCAAGTTGAATCTTGGTTTCGTGTTCAATGGCATCAGCACCGATTGCTTGAGTATTTAAATAAGCTGGGTTATTAGCAGCGATGTGCATAGCTAAACCTTTACCTAATTCTGGATCTTCTTTATCTAAGACGACTACGACGGCAATCTTACCACCCATATGGATGTAAGTGTAGATATATTGACCTTCACCTTTTTCGATAACTTCGAATCTACGGAGATCGAATTTTTCACCCATTTTAACAGTGGCATCGGTGAATAAGTCTTTGGTTAATTCTTTAGCGGCTTCGACATCTTTTGGTTCATTCTTTAAGATGCAACCAGCAACGTTATCAACGAGTTCTTTGAAGGCATCGCCTTTGGCGACGAAGTCTGTTTCACAGTTAACTTCTAAGATAACAGTGCAACCGCATTTTTCGCATGTTTTGGTGAGGGCTAAACCTTCAGCAGCAATACGATCAGCCTTTTTGGCGGCTTTGGCTAAACCTTTTTCTCTTAACCAGTCGGTGGCTTTGTCTAAGTCTTCATCATTATTTAATAATGCGGCTTTGCAATCCATTAAACCGGCACCGGTTCTATCACGTAATTGTTTGATTAAATCAATAAGTGCCATTATTTGTTTTCTCCTTCTGCGACTGGAGCGGCTTCTTCAGCTTTTGGAGCTTCTTCAGCTGGCTTTTCGGCTTTTGCTTCGGCTGGCTTTTTCGCTCTTCTTGGCTTATCAGCATTACGACGAGCTTCTCTTTCAGCTTGTTCTTTTTCGAAAGCTTCTTGTCTGGCTTGTCTTTCCGCTCTAATTCTGGCTAATTTTTCAGCGTTTTCTTTTTCGGTTTGGCGAATGACTTCTTTCATTGTGACGGCTTCGCCTTCATCTTTTGTATAAGCAACGACTGGGACACCATTCTTACTTTCAACGATAGCGTCAGCGATGACGGCTAAGATTAAGCTGAATGAACGGACGGCATCATCGTTAGCTGGGATGACATAGTCAACGACATCTGGATCAGAGTTTGTATCAACGATAGCAAAGACTGGGATGCCTAATTTACGAGCTTCGGCAACAGCATTGTGTTCAATGCGTGGGTCGATAACGAAGACGGCGTTAGGAACTTTTCTCATTTCCTTAATACCTTCTAAGTTTTTGCTTAATTTGTCTTTTTCTCTTCTGAGTTGAGCGGCTTCAACCTTGCTTAAGAGGTCTAATTCGCCTTCTTCTTCTCTTCTTTCGAGTTCTTTCAAGTATCTAATTCTGGATTGGATGGTCTTGAAGTTTGTTAATGTACCACCTAACCAACGGTTGGTGATGTAGAAACTACCAGAACGTAAAGCTTCTTGTTGGGTAGCTTCTTGACATTGTTTCTTAGTACCGACGAATAAGACTTTACCACCATTGTCAACGATTTCTTTCATCTTGGCATAGGCTTCGGTAATTGCGTCGACTGTTTTTTGTAAGTCAATGATGTAAACACCATTTCTTGCACCATAGATGTACTTTTTCATCTTTGGGTTCCATCTACGGGTTTGATGACCAAAGTGAGCACCGGCTTCTAAAAGCTTTCTCATTGTAATAACTGGTGCATCAGGATCATGCATGACTGCATCCATTGTTGGATTTGCAGCTTGTTCTGCAGGAGCGGCTTGTTCAGCGACTTCTTCGAGAACTTCTTTCTTTTCTTCTGCCATTTTTAGGCCTCCTTTTGTTAGTACCTCCACTGCTTCGAAGAACTTACCACTTACTAATGTAAGCACATCGGCGGTTCAATCCACAGTGTGTGTATTCCGTGTAATCACACAGCGTTTAATATATTAACAAAGCGCTTACGTGCATGCAAGCACTTTATTTCTTTTTAGCACGAGGGAAGGCATTCATGTATGTTTCTTTCATCGCATCCTCAGTGACATGAGTATATACCTGAGTGGCATTTATACTCTCGTGACCTAATAATTCTTGGATAACACGGAGGTCCGCGCCGTTCTCTAAAAGATGTGTCGCAAAACTATGTCTAAGGATGTGTGGGTGTAAACCTACATATAGCCCTGTTTTTTCTTCAATCGCATCTAATATATACTCCAATCCACGCGTTGTTAATTTCCCTCCTTGAGCGGAGAAAAATAGAGGTGGTAAAAGAGGAACTTCATGCCCCTTAGCTTTTTCTTTTTGTTCCCAAACCATATATTTAGGAACGAGTTCTTTTCTTTCGTGATCGATATAGTCTTTTAATATTTTTTGACATTCCGCGGAGAATGGGACAATGCGTTCCTTATTACCTTTTCCGAGGACACGTACCTTTCTCTCTCTTAATGAAACCGATTGAACGGAGAGGTTCACAAGTTCTTCCGCACGGATACCTGTATAGTAAAGCAAATATAGTATCGCTTGGTCACGATTTTTTAGTTTATCCGTTCTTTCAGCATTACGGGTGAAGATTTCTTTCACTTGGTCTTTATATAGAGCGTGAGGATATTTAGTTTCAATTTTTGGAGAAGTCATCAAGATAAATGGATTATCATTGATATAACCTACGTTTACCATATATTTATAAAAGTGCCTTAACGAGCACAGTCTTCTTTTGCAACTTCTTTTAGACACACCGCGATTAAGCTCTTCAGTTAAGAAATTGCGGATGCAGATAAGATCAACGTCTTCTAAAAGAACACCTTCATTAAAAATAAACTCACAAAATAAATCGATATCTTCTTGATAGCTATCGACTGTCTTTTTGGAATAATTTCTCGCGTATAATAGATGATCTAAAAATTCCTGCTCAGGTTTATTCATACAACTATATAATATCAAAAAGAAAGAAAAAAACGGATTATTTCCGTTTCTTCTTAATGATTCTTTCCATGTGATTGCACTTTGGATAATTAATGCAACCGAGGAAATAACCATATTTGCCTTTTTTTCTAATTAAGTAGCCATCGCAGTCAGGACAATCCTTAACTGGTTTAGCATCTTCCACAGTTGGAGAAGCGTTAGTAGTTAGCATCTTTCTTGTATAACGGCATTTTGGGAAGTTAGAACAAGTTAAGAAACTAGTGCCATTCTTTTCTCTAAGAAGAAGGTCACCACCACAATCAGGACATTTTTCACCAATTGGAACAGCGTTATTAGCCGGTTTTTCTTCTTTTTGGACATATTTACAAGATGGGAAGTTAGAGCAACCAATGAAAGTACCATTTTTACCTTCTTTGATGACGAGCGGCGCTCCACAAAGAGGACACTTGTCGCCTGTTTCCACAAACTTCTCTTTATACATGACTTGACTGACTTTATTAAAGTGTTCAATGAATGGATAGTAAAATTCTTGTAGAATTTTGCTACGTGATTGATTTCCCTCTTCAATGTTATCGAGTTTCTTTTCCATTAAAGCGGTATATTTAGTATCAATAATTTCTGGGAAATATTTATTTAAAACTGTTGAAGTTAAAGCACCTTGTTGAGTGACGGTAAGGATACCACTTTGATCTTCAACATATTTTCTCTTCTTGATGGTATCAATTGTAGAAGCATAGGTTGATGGTCGACCAATACCGACTTCTTCCATTAATCTAACAATCTTTGCTTCGGAATAATGAGCAGGAGCTTGTGTGAATTTTTGTTCAGCGGTTTTTTCCACTACTTTGAATGATTCACCCATTTCAAAATCTGGGAAATAATCAAAGTGATTTTCATCTTTTTCAGTATCAGCATAAATGACTTCATAACCTTTAAAAACGGTTCTAGATAAATCGAGTTTATAGGTGAGATCATTACCCTTTAAGAAGATGGTCATTTGTTCATCTTTCTTTGATTGCATCAAAGAAGCAAGGGTACGATTATAGATTAATTTATACAAATTATATTGATCATTTGTTAAGAATTTTCTCACTGATTCAGGAGTTCTATGATTGCTTGTTGGACGAATGGCTTCGTGAGCATCTTGCATCATGGAAACTTGTCTAATCTTTTTAGCGTGGCCTAAGTATTCTTTACCAAATCTTTCTTGAATATAAGCGGTTGCTCTTTGCA
>Ga0310691_10001775_pt1 | contig 31309 bp, 31 predicted proteins | sample 176DNAGHGlowgp2_FD_203887 | JGI IMG/M metagenome (GOLD analysis project Ga0310691, IMG submission 203887) | Sheep rumen microbial communities from Palmerston North, Manawatu-Wanganui, New Zealand - 1766 DNA GHGlow gp2 (v2) (version 2) | ecosystem: Host-associated > Mammals > Digestive system >... | reverse complement strand
GACCATCCGGTGTATCAGGCCAAAGTCCTTGCCGATACATTTCAACTGCTTTTCTCTTGTAATCATAACTATAACGCATAAAAATACCCTCCTTACTGGTTTGTCCAGTAAAGAGGGTACATATCAATCTGACCTGCCGGCTTTTGCTTTTGTTATTATTTTGAGAGATTCTTTAAGGCATCCATCACACCGGCTGCCTTATCGAGTGTAACCTTTCCCTTAACACCTGCAACAACTTTGTTTACAGCGTCATCGGGAAGATCTACTCCCACTACAGATTCAACTGCTTTTACAGGATCCTTTTTAAACTCTTCCATGAACTTCGGATCCCTCTTTACTTTTTCAACTATCTCGTTAATCTTTTCTTTTACATCCATGGTGTTTATTCTCCTTAGGCCTTGCCGTCTGATCCGAGAACGTGAAGGATCTTGTGAGCAACCATGTCCTTAACAGCCTGACGAGCGGGCTTTAAGTACTGTCTGGGATCGAAGTGATCAGGATGCTCTGCGAAGTACTTTCTGATGGTACCTGTCATAGCAAGACGGATATCTGAATCGATGTTGATCTTACATACAGCAAGCTTAGCTGCCTGACGAAGCTGCTCTTCCGGGATACCTACAGCATCGGGCATGTTTCCGCCGTACTGGTTAACCATCTTTACGAATTCCTGAGGAACTGATGATGAACCGTGCAATACGATCGGGAATCCGGGAAGTCTCTTGATGCACTCCTCCAATACATCGAAACGAAGCGGAGGGGGAACAAGGATGCCGTCAGCATTTCTTGTGCACTGTGCAGCAGTGAACTTGTAAGCGCCGTGGCTTGTACCGATAGCGATAGCAAGTGAATCACAGCCTGTTCTGTCAACGAACTCTTCAACTTCTTCAGGACGTGTGTAAGCTTCGTGACCTGATTCAACTACTACTTCATCCTCGATACCAGCAAGTGTGCCAAGCTCTGCCTCAACAACTACGCCGTGGTCGTGAGCATACTCAACAACCTGCTTTGTGAGTGCAATGTTGTCTTCGAAAGACTTAGAAGATGCATCGATCATGACAGATGTGAAACCGCCGTCGATACAGCTCTTGCACAGTTCGAATGTATCACCGTGATCAAGGTGAAGAGCGATCGGGATCTGAGGATTCTCCTGTACTGCAGCTTCAACGAGCTTTACAAGATAAGTGTGGTTTGCGTAAGCACGCGCACCCTTGGAAACCTGAAGGATAACAGGGCTGTTGAGCTCTCCGGCTGCCTCTGTGATACCCTGAACGATCTCCATGTTGTTAACGTTGAAAGCACCAACAGCGTAACCGCCGTCATAGGCCTTCTTAAACATCTCTTTGGTTGTTACTAAAGCCATTATTTTAATTTCCTTTCTTTGAAAAATATTATTTGAGATATGGTCTGATGACCGTACGCTCATAGTATATCACGTATCAGTACAAACCTCAAAGAAAAAAATCGCTCATCATTTGAAAATTGGATTCTTTGTTGTTTGTTTTAAACAAATCACTTTTTTATGACCTGATTATATATTATAATGAAGATGTTGATTAAATCTGATTTATCATGGAGGAAATAAATATGGCATGTTTTATCGTGACCGCAGCTGAGGCAGTCGTTGTTTCCACAGCTCAGAAGGTAGAATCAAAAAAAGATACGACCAAGCAGACAGGTGATCACATTCCCATGAGCAGGAAGCTTAGGTGGCTTTCATCAATGCTGTGGGGCGGTGCGATCCTGCTTGCATTCGAGCATATATGGCACGGAGAGGTTGTTCCGTGGTTTCCGTTTTTAACGGCTATGGCAGATCCCGGAGATGCAGCGGAGATGTTTCATGAGATGGCAACTGTCGGTGTATGCATGGCAGTACTTGTTACTCTTGTATGGGTAGGGATGTGTCTTGTTGCGGATTCACTTGTAAAGAAAGCGGATAAGACAGCTCAGAGTACTCAGTAAGGAGGCATGTATGACTTTACTGATAACAGTTTTCGCAGCTTTGTTTGTTACTTATAAATGGTATGTAAGAAATGATGATACTCTGCAGCTTGGATCACTGGCACTCATGTTCTGGGGGGCTTCCATCATGTGGTTTGTTGATGCAGTCTTTGAATTTGCATCTCTTAAGGCTGAGTACTTTGCTCCTGCAGGCGCTGATATGCTAAACGATGCATTCCTTGGTCTTTGCGTCGTAGCTCTCGGTCTCATCATCTGGATGGTACGTCTTTTGATAACCGATCCCAAGGGGACCTTAAAGGCAGCTTTAAAAAAGCAGATGTAAATTGTTTGATCTATGCGGTTGCATTTATTGCGGCCGCATTTTTTTGTTGCTTTTTACTCGTACCCACAAATTTTGTGGGTAATTCGCCTTGTTTTCCCACAAATTTTGTGGTTTAATAAGATTGAGGTGATCCTATGGCAAAAGAATATGTTATACGAGACAGCCTGACAGGCAGAGATATAAAAAACATAAGAGAGATTCTTTCCATGACCCAGAAAGAGTTTGCCGACTTTGCAAACTGTTCTGTGAGAACTGTAGAAAACTGGGAGAGCAAGGCAGAAAGGATAACCGGTCCTATCGTAACGCTTATAGAGATCCTCTTAAGAAAGCCGGAGTATGCAAAGAAGCTCACTCTTCCAAAGGATCGTCTGAAGGTAAGGCTCTACTACATGTTCGGCAACATGGTATGTACGATCATCGACGTTGATGAACTCTCAAAAGAAGTTATCATACACAACTATATCGATGATCCGATCTACAGGGCATTCGGAGTGAATACCGAGCCTGACTTTGCAGATTATGAGGAGTTTTTGGAATCCAGATGCTTTCCTCGCACAAGAGACAAGATAAAGCTCGAGCTTAAGAGACTTGATATCCCTTTCTATGACCCCATGATGATCATAGAAAAGACTGGCGGCAGGATGGCAGACGACGATTTCTGGATAAAGATCGAGAGGTGATATGATGATCAGCTTATTTGACGATGACATAAAGACTCAAGACAGACAGTCCTCAAAAGGCAATCAGCTGAAATTTGAACGTGACGGCATATGGTACAAGGCAGACTATCTTGGCTATGAAGGTCTCTCGGAATATGTCGTAAGCAAGCTTCTATCCCATAGCAGTCTTAGTAACGATGAATATGTCGATTATGAGCTTATTAAGATAGAATATAACAGCAATATTTATAATGGCTGCAAAAGCCGTGATTTTGCAGACGGCTGGCAGCTGATAACCTTAGAGCGGCTGTTCAAGCAGGTGTACGGTTACGGCCTAAACAAGATAGTTTATTCAATAACCGACCATGCCTCACGGCTTGAGACACTGGTCAATGAAGTTGAACGCACGACGGGCATAAGGGATTTTGGCATCTATATGAGCAAGATGCTGACAATCGATGCACTGTTTCTAAACGAGGACAGACATACTCACAACATCGCTGTAATGACAAACAGCAAAAAGCAGTTTAAGCTTGCACCAATATTTGATAACGGTGCCGCTCTCTTGTCGGATACCACAATGGATTTTCCTTTGGGCAGAGACTGCCTTGATCTGATATCTCACGTCAGATCAAAAACATTTACCGATGATTTTTTTGAACAGTTAAGCATAGCCGAAAAGCTCTACGGCACAATGATCAGATTTTCGTTTACATACAATGATGTAAAACATATCCTGGATGCGGCTGACCAGTATCCTCTAAAGATCAGGCAAAGAGTCCTTGATATCATAATGGAAATGAGAAGAAGATACGAATATCTCTTCAGATGATGACATGCAAAAATCCCTGTCATTTGACAGGGATTTATCATATTCTTTATACTTTAACTTTTTTATTTAACAGATCATCAAGTGTTATGGAATCAAAGAAGTCATTTATCATCGTGTCAAGCTTTGTCCACATCGGGATAGTAAGACAGTCATCCTTCCTTTCACATGTGACCTCTTCGCATTCAAGGCAGGATACGGGAGCAAGATTGCCCTCTGTAAGCCTTATGATCTCACCTACGACATATTCATCGGGTCTTCTCGTGAGTCTGTATCCGCCGCCTTTTCCGTGAACACCCTCAACGAGTTTTTCCTTTACCAAAAGGGGAAGTATCTTTTCCAGATATTTTAAGGATATGTCCTGCCTGGCAGCAACTTCCTTCATCGGAATATATTCACTTTCATCCTTGTGCTGGGCAAGATCTAGCATCACTCTTAGTGCATATCTGCCTCTGGTAGAAATCATCATATCAGTTCACCGTTTGTTTAATCCGCAAATAAAGGTGTTGAAAGATATCTGTCACCTGTATCGGGAAGCAGTACAACTATCTTCTTTCCTTTGTTCTCAGGTCTCTTTGCAAGCTGAATGGCTGCAAACGTTGCTGCGCCCGAAGATATTCCGACAAGCACGCCTTCGCTTACTCCGATCTTCTTTCCTGTTGCAAATGCATCCTCGTTTGATACCGGGATGATCTCATCATATACTTCTGTATTAAGTACATCGGGTACAAAGCCTGCACCTATTCCCTGGATCTTGTGAGGTCCTGCTACGCCTGTTGAGAGTACTGCAGAGCTTTCGGGCTCGACAGCCACTACCTTTATATCGCTCTTCTTTGACTTGAGATATTCGCCTACGCCTGTTATAGTGCCGCCTGTTCCGACACCTGCTACAAAGAAATCGATATCGCCGTCTGTATCGGCCCAGATCTCGGGACCTGTTGCCTCTCTGTGAGCCTTGGGATTTGAAGGATTTGTAAACTGAGAAGGTATGAAGCTGTTGGGATTAGCCGCTGCAAGCTCTTCTGCCTTTGCGATAGCACCCTTCATGCCCTTTGCGCCTTCCGAGAGTACAAGCTCTGCTCCGTATGCCTTCATCAGCTGACGTCTTTCAACGGACATCGTCTCAGGCATTACTATTATTATCTTATAGCCTCTTGCTGCGGCAACGGCTGCAAGACCTATGCCTGTATTTCCGCTTGTGGGCTCGATTATGACTGTATCCTTGTTGATAAGACCTGCTGCCTCTGCATCGTCAATCATTGTCTTTGCGATCCTGTCCTTAACGCTTCCGGCAGGATTGAAGTACTCGAGCTTTGCATATATCTTTGCTTCAAGGTTCTCGCTCTTTTCGATGTGTGTTAACTCAAGTAAAGGTGTGTTTCCGATAAGCTGATCGGCAGCCGTATATATCTTTGCCATTTTTATTTCCTCTCTTTTCTTAATTATTATACACCATTTCGGTGGGTTATGAAACTGCTTCGAATCCCTGCTTGAGATCTTCGATTATATCATCGATATGCTCTGTTCCGATCGAGAGTCTTACTGTGTTTGGCTTGATGCCTGCTTCCAAAAGCTCCTCATTGGAAAGCTGTGAATGAGTTGTTGATGCAGGATGGATCACAAGGCTCTTTACATCGGCAACGTTAGCAAGGAGCGAGAAGAGCTTAAGGCTCTCCGTAAACTTCTTTGCAGTGTCTGCATTGCCCTTTATCTCGAATGTAAAGATAGAGCCCGCATCATCGGGGAAGTACTTGTCATAGAGTTCCTTCTGCTTTCCGCCGTCAACGAGAGGGTGATTGACCTTTTCAACCTGAGGGTGGTTCTTAAGGAATTCTATAACCTTTAATGCGTTGTCCACATGTCTTTCAACACGAAGAGAGAGTGTCTCAAGTCCCTGCAGAAGAAGGAATGAGTTAAAAGGTGATATCGTTGCACCCTGATCTCTCATGAGTGTTGTTCTTATCTTTAGGATGTAGGCAAGATTGCCGCAGGCTTGTGTAAATACCACACCGTGGTAAGAAGGATTGGGCTTTGAAAGACCCGGGAACTTGTCATTTGCTGCCCAGTCAAACTTTCCGCTGTCTACGATCACACCGCCCATAACCGTTCCGTGTCCGCCGATAAACTTTGTAGCCGAATGAACAACTATGTCAACGCCGTGCTCGATGGGACGAAGCTTATAGGGTGTAGCAAATGTGTTGTCTACGATGACCGGTATCCCGTGGCTGTGAGCGATCTTTGATATAGCTTCAAGATCGACTATGTCCGAATTGGGATTTCCGAGTGTCTCGGCATACAAAAGCTTTGTGTTCTCCTTTATAGCATCTTCAAAATTCTGAGGCTCTGAAGGGTCTACGAAGGTTACGTCTATTCCCTGATCCTTTAATGTATGGGCCAAAAGATTGTATGTTCCTCCGTAAAGGTTCTTTGATGCTACCACATGGCTTCCAACGGGAGCGATGTTCTGTATCGCATATGTTATCGCTGCGCTTCCTGAAGCTGTTGCAAGAGCTGCTGCTCCGCCTTCAAGTGCTGCTATCCTCTTTTCAAATACATCGGAAGTGGGATTCATCAGTCTTGTGTAGATGTTTCCTCCCTCGGAAAGTCCGAATCTTCCTGCGGCCTGTGCCGAATCCTTGAATACATAGCTTGTTGTGGCATATATCGGAACGGCTCTCGCATCCGTTGTGGGATCAGCCGTTTCCTGCCCTACATGTATCTGTAATGTTTCAAACTTATAACCTGCCATTTTCTTATCCTCCATAGATTGATTTCTGATCTGTTTTACCCACTTTGCCGGTTGGTAATTAGAAGATATCATTATTTACCCCCCTAGGTCAAGGGGTTGAACGATAGGAAAAAATAATCGGTGGTGATAACTTTTTATTATCGCCACCGATCGTGATCATCTCATCTGTATATGATGTCGTCTCTGCTGGGTCCGTTGCTGACCATCGTGATCCTAAATCCTATATGGTCTTCAACAAACTCGATATACTTTCTGCAGTTTTCGGGAAGATCCTCGTACTTCTTTATTCCCCTTATATCGCATTTCCATCCGGGAAGCTTTTCGATAACGGGCTTAGCCTTCTCAAGCTTGTATGTAACAGGGAAGTCTGTGGTTATCTCACCGTCTATGTCATAGGCTGTGCATACCGGGATCTCGTCAAGATATCCGAGTACGTCAAGGACTGTGAATGCGACATCCGTCGTACCCTGCAGTCTGCAGCCGTACTTGCTGGCTACGCAGTCAAACCATCCCATTCTTCTGGGACGTCCTGTGGTCGCGCCGTACTCTCCGCCGTCTCCGCCTCTTCTTCTTAATTCATCCGCTTCGTCTCCGAAGATCTCTGAAACGAATGCTCCGGCACCTACCGCTGATGAGTATGCCTTGCAGACGGTTATGACCTGCTTTATCTCGTAAGGAGGGACGCCTGCACCGATAGCTCCGTATGCTGCAAGAGTCGAAGAAGAAGTTACCATAGGATATATTCCGTGGTCGGGATCCTTTAGGGTACCGAGCTGACCCTCCAAAAGGATAGTCTTTCCTGCCTTGTTTGCTTCATAAAGGAAAGTTGATACATCGCCGACGTAAGGAGCTACCATGTCTCTGTATGTATGAAGGGTATCAAGAAGCTCTTTTTCATCGATCAGAGGCTTGTGATAAAGATGCTCCATCAAAACATTCTTCATCGCCGTGACTTTGGCAACCTTTTCCCTAAGTGTATCTTCGTCAAAGAGTTCGCTTACTTGGAAGCCTATCTTTGCATATTTATCTGAATAAAAAGGTGCTATTCCGGATTTTGTCGAGCCGTAGCTCTTTCCTGCGAGTCTCTCCTCCTCGTATGCATCAAGAAGGATATGATAGGGCATGACGATCTGAGCCCTGTCGCTTATAAGGATCTTGGGCATCGGAACGTTTCTGTCCGTAAGGTTTTTGATCTCGTCAAAAAGGATCGGTATGTTTAAGGCTACACCGTTACCTATAACGCTTGTGATGTGATCGTAGAACACTCCCGAAGGCAGTGTGTGCAATGCGAACTTTCCGTATTTGTTTACGATCGTATGTCCGGCATTTGCTCCTCCCTGGAATCTTACCACTATGTCGGCCTCCTGAGCTAACATATCGGTTATCTTTCCCTTTCCTTCGTCACCCCAGTTTGCACCTACTACTGCTTTTATCATCTTTCTTCCTCCATATTTACATATGTATCCTTAAACATTTTACACATTTTGCGCAAAATTAAAAGATTTTTTAATCTCCCAAAAGTAAAATGCGCTTATCCGATCATGATTATCATCTGTGCCGATTCGACCATGGTCCTGCCGGTATCCATGCTGGTCTTCTGTATATATCTGAAAGCCTCGGGCTCGCTCATGGCATTTCTCTCCATCAAAAGCCTCTTTGCATCCTCTATGACCTGATTCTGGCTCCTGCTTCGCTTTATCGGTATGTTGCCTTTCTTTCTTATCCTTCTTACAAAGACGGAAGTTATCATATCTATGGTAGAAAGTAGCTCGCTTGTCTTGAAAGGCATCATCAGCTTGATGATGTTGTCGGCATATGTATCCAGTTCGGGATCCCTGGTTAATACTATCATCCCGAAGTATTCGGGAAGGTATCCCGCAAGTTCCATATAGCTCATGTCCTTTAGCTGTCTTGTACAGATAACGACGCCGTAGTCTCTGTCATGGCTTATCCTTAGGATATCGGCGCCGGTCACACAGACTTCGGTATCAAGCAGCTGGCCTCTTTCTGACAGTGAACGTGCTATATGGTACGCATCCTCACTCTTGGGCATGGCGATAAGTACGCTGCCCATATGAGTATCCTCCTACATCCTGTCAAGATAGGTCGCAAGCTCCCATTCAGAGACCTGGAGCATGTAGTCTTCGCATTCCCTGCACTTTAACTGCACATATATATCAGAAAATTCCTTTCCGAGAGCATCTATCAAAACGTCATCCTTTCTCATGCATGTAACGGCATCCATCAGGCTTGAGGGAAGCTTCTTTGAAACAAGCTCGTTTTCCCTGTCGGGGATAAGCTCTCTTTCTATTCCGTCAAGACCTGCTGCTATGCATAAGGCAATGGCAAGGTACGGATTTGCGCTCGTATCGGGGAATCGCAGTTCTATCTTTGTTTCATCCGCATTTCTGTGATGACGGATGAGGGCCTTTTCTCCTCTGCATGACCAGTTTATATGACCGGGTGCATTGAATCCCGCAAGTATCCTCTTGTATGAGTTGACTGTCGGGTTGGTAACGGCGCACATTCCCTGTGCATGAGCCATGATGCCGCCTATAAAGTGCTTTGCATCATCGCTTATGGTATTGTTAACATCATCAAATATGTTTACGTTATCCTTATAGATCGAGAAGTTTAGATGCATTCCGCTTCCCGCTACATCTGTCCTTGGCTTTGGCATGAATGTTGCGTAAAGGCCGAATCTCTTTGCGATCGATCTTACCGCGAACTTGAATGTCATGACATCATCGGCAGTCTTTAGGCTCTCTGCCTGGGCAAGATCTATCTCATGCTGGGCAGGTGCCTTCTCATGGTGAGATGATTCGACTTCAAAGCCCATCTCTTCAAGAGTGAGCACCATCTCTCTTCGCGCGTTCTCGCCAAAGTCGACAGGTCCTACATCAAGGTATCCTGCCTTTTCATGTGTCATTGTCGTGGGATTTCCGTTTTCATCCGTATGGAAGAGGAAAAACTCGCACTCGGGGCTTACCTTTACAGTGTATCCCTTCTGCTCAGCCTTCTTTATCACGTTTTTAAGGATAGTCCTGGGGCTGTAGTCGCACAGCGTACCATCGCCGTAGCAGATATCGCAGGTAAGCTTTCCTACCTTTGCCTGCTGCGGTCTCCAGGGAAGGATCACAAATGTATCAAGATCGGGATGAAGGAATATTTCTTCATTGTATTCATATACATCATTAAAAAGCGCCGAACTCTCAAAGGAATACATGTTGTCCATCACCTTCTTCATCTGTCCGGGTGTTACCGCGATGTTCTTTAAGTTTCCCCAGACGTCGGTAAACTGGAGTCTGATAAACTCAACATCTTCCTCTTCGATGATCTTCATGATATCTTTCTTTGTATTCATATTCCCTCCATCAAATTTCACTCTAACTTAAAATAAGCGTCGGCTCTGCCCCTTTGCAGATACCTGACGCTTGTATTTCTTCCAAAGATAATTGTATAGTATCAGACAGGTACTGTAAAGTATTATTTTAGTGCATCGGTAATGCTCTTTACATATTCGCCCACCTTTATGGGGGCATCCTTTCCATACTTTTCTATTATCTTTATGATGGCTGAACCGACTATCGCTCCGTCAGAGATATCCGCCATCTTTTTAGCCTGATCGGGTGTTGATATGCCAAAGCCAATCGCACACGGTATATCTGTATTCTTCCTTACAACATCAACGATCGAATCAAGGTCTGTGGTTATCTCGCTCCTTGTTCCCGTTACGCCAAGGCTTGATACGATATATAAGAAGCCTTCGGCTTCCTTTGCTATCATGGCTATCCTGTCATCGCTTGTGGGAGCGATAAGAGATATGAGATCAACGCCGTATTTATGGCATGTATCTATAAACTCGCCCTTTTCTTCATACGGAAGATCCGGAAGGATGATACCGTCGATGCCTGTCTTTTTGCAGTTATCCATAAACCTTTCAGCTCCGTATGAGTATACGACGTTTGCATAGGTCATGAAAACCATGGGTATATCTATATCAGCTCTTAACTTTTTAACAAGATCAAATATCTTGTCTGTTGTTACGCCGCCGCTTAATGCTCTTACGTTTGCCTGCTGGATTACAGGACCTTCGGCTGTGGGATCCGAAAAGGGGATGCCAAGCTCTATCAAAGAAGCGCCGTTATCTACCATCTGCCTGATGCACTTTTCGGTCGTCTCAAGATCGGGATCACCGCAGGTTATGAAAGGTATGAATGCCTTCCCGTTTTCAAATGCCTTGTATATGTTACTCATGTATTCCTTCCTCCCCTCTGTATCTTGCGATCGCCGCACAGTCCTTGTCGCCTCTTCCCGAAACGGTTATGACTATTATCTTGTCCTTTTCCATTGTCGGAGCTATTTTTATCGCATGAGCTATCGCATGAGCAGATTCAATTGCCGGTATGATGCCTTCGGTCTTTGCAAGATATTCAAATGCGCATACGGCTTCCTCATCGGTTACTGGAACATATTCAGCTCTCTTTGAATCATGAAGGTAGGCATGTTCCGGTCCGATGCCGGGATAGTCGAGTCCTGCGCTTATTGAATAAACGGGAGCTATCTGGCCGAACTCATCCTGGCAGAAGTATGACTTCATCCCGTGGAAGATGCCAAGCTTTCCTGTAGCAATAGTCGCCGCAGTCTCAAATGTATCCACTCCTCTTCCTGCTGCTTCGCAGCCGATCAGTCTCACATCCTTATCCTCAATGAAGTTATAGAAGGTCCCTATCGCATTTGATCCGCCGCCTACGCATGCCATAACGACATCGGGAAGCCTTCCTTCCTTTTCAAGGATCTGGCTCTTTATCTCCTTGGAGATCACTGCCTGGAAGTCTCTTACTATAGTAGGGAAGGGATGCGGTCCCATAACGGAACCTAAGCAGTAATGAGTATCGCTTATCCTTCTTGTCCATTCTCTCATGGCTTCCGATACGGCATCCTTTAGAGTTGCCGTTCCGCTCTTTACAGGTATCACTTCTGCTCCGAGCAGTCTCATCCTGTAGACATTAAGTGCCTGCCTCTTTGTATCCTCTTCACCCATGAATACTACGCACTCCATGCCCATGAGCGCTGCAGCTGTTGCAGTCGCAACTCCGTGCTGGCCCGCACCTGTCTCTGCTATGAGCCTTGTCTTACCCATCTTCTTTGCAAGAAGAGCCTGACCCAGAACATTGTTTATCTTGTGGGCACCGGTATGATTAAGATCCTCTCTCTTTAGATAGATCTTTGCTCCGCCCAGATCTTCTGTCATCTTCTTTGCATAGTAGAGTCTTGAGGGGCGGCCAGCATAATCATTAAAAAGGTCGCTTAGCTCCCTGTTAAATTCAGGATCATCCTTGTATCTGTTATAGGCCTCTTCAAGTTCTATAACGGCATTCATCAGTGTTTCTGGTATGTACTGTCCTCCGTGAATACCGAATCTTCCTTTTTGATCAGACATCTGTCTTCCTCCCGTTTCTTACGTTTGCTGCAAACGCTTTCATCTTTTCCTTATCCTTTTTGCCGTCTGTCTCTATGCCCGAACTGACATCGACGCCATACGGCTCAAGCATGACTGCCTGGGCTGCATTTGTTTCATCAAGCCCGCCGGCTAAAAAATAATCTCTTTTTATATCCTTTAGATATGACCAGTCAAATACTCTTCCGTCTCCCGAACCCGCATCCAAAAGGATGTGATCTGCAGCAGATCTTAAAGCTTGTTCTATATCATCTAAGCTGCCTATCTTGAATGCCTTGATAACAGGCTTTCCTGTCATATCCTTAAGCTTTTTGATATATTCATCATCCTCGCTGCCATGAAGCTGAGCGATATCTATTATGCCTTCGCTTAGATATTCGGCTATCTTTTCTATATCTTCATCAACAAATACACCGACTGCCTTTATATCATCATCAAGTAGAGACTTTAAATGAGATGCATGCTCTTTGTCAATACAGCGTCTGCTGAATGAGGCAAATACGAATCCGATATATTCAGGTCTTATCTCGTTTGCATATGCTATATCATTTTCACTCATGAGTCCGCAGAATTTGATCTTTGTCATACACGCATCTCCTTAAGTGACTTAAGCATCTTTTTCTTGTCATCAGCTCTCATAAGAGTCTCTCCGACAAGGACCGCATCAGCACCCGAATCATATGCAAGCCTTGTATCGTTTCCGTCCTTTATACCGCTTTCCGAAACAAAGATTATATCATCCGGTACGTTTTTTCTTAAGTTTGCTGCAAGTAAGTTATCAACGCTGAAGTCTTTTAAGTTTCTGTTGTTTACTCCTATGATGCGAGCTCCCGCTCTTACAGCAGTCTCAGCTTCTTCCTTATCATGAGTCTCGACTATGGCGCTCATCCCCAGATCGTCGCAGATCTTTAGATACTCCCTTATCTGATCCTCAGACAGGATGGAGACGATAAGCAGTACTGCACTCGCCCCGTTTATCTTTGCTTCATATATCATATATTCATCTACCGTAAAATCCTTTCTCAAAAGAGGGATGTTTACGTTTTCAGATATCTCTTTAAGATAATCAAGGCTTCCCAAAAACCACTTTGGCTCGGTTAAGACCGATATGCAGTCGGCTCCCGCTTCTTCATACTGCTTTGCTATCTCAACATAAGGAAAAGATTCAGCTATAACACCCTTTGAAGGGGATGCCTTCTTGCACTCGCAGATAAATGATAGACCTTGTTTTTTAAGAGCCTTTTCAAACTCAAAGTCTCCCTTTGGCATCTTGTAAGCCCTCTCTTTTATCGATTCAAGGGATTCGATATTTTTTGCTTCTTTAACTCTGATCCTTGCGTATGCAGCGATCTCATCTAGAATAGTCATACATTCTCCTATCTGTTGGAAACCTCGATGATCTTTTCAAGAGTCTTTGCAGCCTTGCCCGAATCTATTATATCCGCAGCAAGCTTTACGCCTTCCTTCATGTCACTTGCCTTTCCTCCTATATAAAGAGCTGCACCTGCATTTAAAAGGACTGCGTTTCTCTTATGACCCTTTGCTCCGTTTAATATATCTCTTGTGATCTGAGCGTTCTCTGCCGGAGTTCCGCCCTTAAGATCATCCTTTGAACATGTCTCAAAACCGAAATCCTCTGGTTTGATTATGCTTGTTCTGTACCATCCGTCATTTATCTCGCAGATCTTTGTAGGTGATGAAAGGCTTATCTCATCAAGCTTGTCCATTCCGTATACTACCATTCCTCTCTTTACGCCAAGGCTTACAAGGACTTGAGCAAGGGGCTCAACAAGATAGTCATCGTATACACCAAGAAGCTGCATCGTGGGAGAAGCGGGATTTGTAAGGGGGCCCAAAATGTTGAATACTGTCCTGAATCCGAGCTCTCTTCTTATCGCTCCGACATACTTCATTGATGTGTGGTATTTTTGAGCAAAGAAGAAGCACATTCCTGCCTCGTTTAAAAGCTCTATGCACTTTTCGGGGCTCTGGTCTATATTTACTCCCAAAGCTTCCAGGCAGTCAGCTGTCCCGCAAAGAGAAGATGCTGCTCTGTTTCCGTGCTTTGCTACCTTTATGCCGCCTGCTGCAGCAACGATACTCGTTGTTGTAGAGATGTTAAAGCTTCCTGCATTGTCACCGCCTGTTCCGACGATCTCTAAAACATCCATTCCTGTATCGACCTTTGTCGCATGGGATCTCATAGCCGCTGCACAGCCTGCGATCTCGTCTGTGGTCTCGGCTCTTGCGCTCTTTGTTGAGAGTGCTGCAAGGAATGCGGCATTCTGTGTAGGACTTGTCTCACCGCTCATTATCTCGTTCATCACGGTGTAGGCTTCATCATAGGTAAGGTCCTCTTTGTTCACGATCTTTACGATAGCTTCTTTAATCATTGTTCTTTTCCCTCCGTTTTTTATATCAGTTCGTTTGGATTTTCACCTGTTGTTCCAAGCTGTTTTAATGAGACACAGTACTGACTCATCTCACTTAACATCCTGCTTATCTCATCAGATTCGGGGTCGCCCTCGATCTCTGCATAGAAGTAATACTGCCATGAAAGGCTCTTTAGATGTCTGCTGCGTAAAGCGTTCATCGAAAAGCCGTGTCTTCCTATAACGTCTATCGCCTTGGCGAGCATTCCCGCTTCGTTTTTAACGGCAAACATAAGTATCAGTGATGTGTCGTTTTTCTTTGCGTTTCTGTTTCTTGATAACACTGCGAACTTGGTCGTGTTGAATGTATCTTCGTTTATATTCTCTTTAAGTATCTCAAGACCGTAAAGCTTTGCGGTATCTAGACTTGCTATGGCTGCGATGCTTACATCGTTTAAGTCTGCAACCTGCTTTGCCGCTATCGCCGTGTTTACAGCCTCTATCCTTTCAAGGTGGTGGGATGTGATGAATTCATCGCACTGTTCGAGCGCATGAGGATGACTCATAACCTTTTTGATATCCTCTATCCTGCTTCCTTTTATCCCTAAGAGGTTCTGGCTTATCCTCAAGGGATAGACCCCGTCGATATACAGATCTCCCTCATACATGAGATCGAGTACCTGTCCGACCTCTCCGGCGTAGCTGTTCTCCGTAGGAAGGACTGCGCGATCACACTGCCCTTTTACTACCGCGTTGTATGCTTCCTTAAAGTTCTTGTATGATACGAGCTTTGCATCAGGAAAGAGTCTTTGCGCTGCGATGTTTGCGAATGCTCCCCTGATACCCGAGTATGCTACTGTGAGTTTTTCTTTCTCAGGCTGTGTCTTTGTTTTTATATCATCGCTGTTTATGAAGTTAGTTAGCATCTTCATGCCATCTGGCGTCATTATCGATTCCGGATGAAACTGAACTCCGTATATCGGATAGGTCTTATGCATGATGGCCATGATCTGACCGTCATCCGCAGTGGCCGTTACTTTTAAGCACTCCGGCATCGTATTTTCATCAGCTGCCAGTGAATGGTATCTTGCGACTTCTGTCTCGCACCCGAGTCCTTTAAAGATCGGACATGTACTATCGAGCGCTACCGTTGACTGCTTGCCGTGCATAAGCTTCTTTGCATGTATTATATCTGCTCCGAATGCTGCGCATATCGCCTGATGACCAAGGCATACGCCAAGGATCGGTATTCTGTTTCCAAGGCTTTTTACAACGTCTATGATGACTCCCGCATCTTTAGGTCTTCCCGGTCCCGGGCTTATGATTATGCGCTCGGGTTTAAGAGCTTCTATCTCATCAACACTGAGCTCGTCGTTTCTTATTACTTTTATATCCTTTGTGATCTGACCTACATACTGATAAAGGTTATAGGAAAAGCTGTCGTAATTATCTATAAGAAGTATCATAACTCATCCCCCTGTGAACTGCTTTCAAGAGCTCTTAGAGATGCTCTTGCCTTGTTCATGCATTCCTCGAATTCAAGCTCGGGTACGGAATCTGCAACGATGCCTGCTCCGCTTCTTACAAATACGGTATCGCCCTTTCTGTATACGAGTCTTATCGCGATGCAGGTATCCATGTTTCCGTTAAAGTCTATATAGCCTATCGCTCCGCCATATATCCCTCTCTTGTTGCCCTCAAGTTTTCCGATAAGCTCGCAGGCTCTTATCTTTGGAGCTCCCGATAAGGTTCCTGCCGGCATCACGGCTTCTATCGCAGAAAGTGCATCCCTGTCATCTCTTATCTTTCCTCTTACGGTAGATCCTATATGCATCACATGAGAGAATCTCTCGATGCTCCTTAATTTCTCAACCGCAACGCTTCCAAACTGACTTATCCTTCCAAGATCGTTTCTTCCAAGGTCGACTAACATGTTGTGCTCCGCAAGTTCCTTTTCATCCTTTAAAAGCTCTGCTTCAAGCTCTTCATCTTCCTTTGGCGTAGCTCCTCTTTTTCTTGTTCCCGCAAGAGGGAAGGTATGAAGTATCCCGTCCTTTAGCTTGACTAGTGTCTCGGGACTTGCACCCGCTACCTCCACATCGGTCCCCGAGAAGTAGAACATGTAGGGCGAGGGGTTTATGGTTCTTAGTTCTCTGTATGTATCAAGAAGGCTTCCTTCAAACGGAGCGCTTAGTCTGTTTGAGAGGACTATCTGGAAGATATCTCCCTCCCTTATATATTTCTTTGCCTTATCAACCATCTGACAGAACCTTTCCTTGTCAAACAGAGGCTTGATCTGTCCTTTTAGTCTGCTTGCGGGCTCCTTTTTCTTTTCTCCGTTTCTTAATAGATCTGCGATCCTTTCAAGCTCATGCTTAGCTCTTTCATATTCGTTATCTATATCATTAAGCTTTATGTTTGCGATCAGATATATCTTCTGGTTTAAGTTGTCAAATGCTATTACCTTGTCAAACAGCATAAGATCCACATCCTTAAACTCGTTCTCATCTTCAAGATTGCTTCTTATGCTAGGCTCTGAGTAGCCGAAGTATTCGAATGAGAAATATCCTACAAGCCCGCCCGTAAAGAAGTTAAGCTCATCAACTTTCGGGCTTTTATACTCTGCCATGATCTTTCTTATCTCGCCTGAAGGGTCGTCGGTCTTTATCGTTTTGTCTCCTGCAGTAAACACTCCGTCCTTGCAGGTGATGAGCATCTTGGGCTCAAAGCCAAGGAATGTATATCTGCCCCATGTCTCGTCAGCCTTTGCAGACTCGAGCATATATACATGATCAGATGCATTCTTAAGTATCCTTAAAGCCTCGATCGGTGTTATAAAGTCCGAGAGTATCTGAGTGCTTACGGGTATTACCGTGTAGTCACCTGTTTTTGCGATTTCCTTTATCTTTTTAAGATCCGGTATCAGATTCATGTCTTTTCTCCCTAAATGTATTCGGCGATGTTGAGTATGAGCTTCTCTGTCTTTTCCCATCCGAGGCAGGCATCGGTTATCGACTTGCCGTAGACTCCTCCGCCTATCTCCTGGCATCCGTCCTCTATGTAGCTCTCTACCATGAAGCCCTTAAGTATCTTTGTTATCCTGTCGCTGTGCTTTGCGCTGTTTAGTACATCCTTTATGATCCTGGGCTGTTCAAACGGATCCTTTCCTGAGTTTGAATGGTTGCAGTCTATTATGACCGCGGGGTTTTTAAGATCTCTCTCATCGTAGCAGTCACACAGTCTTATAAGATCCTCGTAGTGGTAGTTCTGCTGGGGCTGACCGTGCTTGTTTGTTGATCCTCTTAGGATCGCATGCGCATGATCGTTTCCCATTGAATGGACCTCCCATCCTCTGTATATGAATGTGTGAGGATGCTGGGCTGCAAGGATCGCATTCATCATCACGGTGTAGTCGCCGCTTGTCGGGTTCTTCATGCCTACCGGCATGTCCACTCCGCTCGCTACCAGTCTGTGCTGCTGATCTTCAACAGATCTGGCTCCCACAGCGACATATCCCAAAAGGTCATCCAGATACTGGTAGTTTTCCGGATAGAGCATCTCATCGGCACAGGCAAAGCCTGTTTCCCTCACTGCTCTAAGATGCATATGTCTGGTAGCCGCTATACCCTTGAACAGATCTGACTTGCCGTTTGGATCGGGCTGGTGAAGCATTCCCTTGTATCCTTCTCCCGTTGTCCTTGGCTTGTTGGTATATATCCTCGGTACGATGAGTATCTTTTCCTCAACCTTTTCCTGCAGGGGACAAAGCCTTGATATGTAATCTATAACGCTGTCCTCGTTATCTGCGCTGCAGGGACCTATGATAAGAAGCAGCCTGTCGTTTCTGCCTTCAAAGATAGCCTGGATCTGTGCTCTCTTTTCCTCTATGATCTGACCCATCTTTAATGTCATCGGATACATCTCCTTGACCTCCATGGGCAGTGCAAGCTTTTTTTCGAACTCCATGCTCATATGTATTCCTCCTTTTCGCAATAAAAAACGGCCCTATCCGATAAAGGATAGAGCCGATTGGCATTCATATTTTGCTTATGTCTGGTTTCTATTCTTTATCACAGTATTGTTTTGTCTGCATAATAAACCACCACGCAAAAAAGCCTGCAAAAGAAAACAGGCTGAAGAATACTGAATATGCATTTGTCATGGCGCTTGTGTTTATCATACTTGTACCTGACTGTGATAATATCTGCTAAAAAAGATAGCACGGTCAAAAAAAGTTGTCAATATATTTTTTTATTGTATGTTTGCGATATTTAATTTATCATAAGCATAGAGAGTTTGAGGAAATCGATAATGAAGAAAAAGATCGCGATCTTTACAACTGGATGGTGCAGTGAGATACTTTCGCAGTTTCTTAAAGGGATGATAGCTTCCCTTAAGGATGAGCATGTCGATCTGTTCCTTTTTACATGTTATCCGACCTATATCGATACGGCTCCCGTAAAAAAGGGAGAACTGAACATATTTACGCTGCCCGATCTTAAGGATTTTGACGGCGTGGTCATCTTTTGCAGCGGCCTTGGCTTTAATGAAGAGATAGACAAGCTGATAGAAAGAGCAGACAAGGCAAACGTCCCCGTCATCTTGCAGGGTGCAAAGAGAGAGGGCTTAAGCTATATAGGAAGCGATAACTACGATGCCACAAAGTCGATGTGCGCTCATCTTCATAAAGAGCATGATGTCCACAGCATAGTCTTTTTGGCAGGTTCAAAGGATTCGCTCGATTCAGAGCTTCGCCTTAAGGCAGTAAGGGACTATCTTGATGAAAATAATGCCGCAGACGAACTTTTAGATGTTTACTATACAAAGTGGGAAAATGCTGCGGCAAGCCGCTACATTGTCAAATACATAGAAGAAAAGAGAGCTCTTCCCGATGTGTTCATCTGCGCAAATGACGGACTCGCGATGCAGACATGCACAACACTTTTTGAAAACGGCTATGATGTACCGCGCGATGTACTCGTAACGGGATATGACTACATAGATGACGGTCAGATCTTCGATCCCTCGATAGCGAGCGTCGACCAGTGCTTTTCAAAGATGGGCGAAGCATGCGCTAAACTGTGGCTTGATCTGACAGCGGGCAAGACAAGATCCGAATCCGTTATCATCCCGTGTGAATTCATCCCGGGCGAGAGCTGCAACTGCTATGAGTACAGAGACAGCAACGAGGTAAGAAGGCGATTCGGGCGTGAAGCCTTTTCAAAGCGGAGCACAACTACTTACTTTAACAGGAAGCTGAGCATGATAGACTCGACCGTTTTATCATGCCTTACATTCAATGAGTTCATGGAAAGCCTTCGCAAGCTCTTGACTCTTGATCACAACTATGAAGGCGATTCATTCCATGTGCTTCTTGAGCCAAACTTCGGTCTGTCGATATATGATACGAATATAAAGCTTAGAAAGACAGGCTACAGCAAGAATCTCGAGGTCCTGTATTCAACAGAGGACGGCCTTGCCTATGACAGTGATCAGTTTGAAACACGAGAACTTGTGCCAAACTATGATCCGAACGGTTTAAATCACCTGTATGTATTCCTCCCTCTTCACGAGGCGGATGATGCATTCGGCTATATAGTCTTCAGAGACTGCATGGACAAGGTTGAAAACCACTTCCTTCAGACCTACCAGAGCAGGATGAGTTTAGTATTTGACAAGTTTCGCCATGCTCTAAGCCTTGATCTTATAAACAAGAGACTCATAGAAGTCATGAGGAGAGATCCGCTAACTAACGTAAACAACCGTATCGCATACGAGGACAAGCAGAAATTCTTGCAGGCAGAGATCAATTCAGAGTCCGGATGTGATTTTGCGATCGTGCTGTTTGATGTGAATAATCTAAAGCTCATCAATGATTCGTACGGTCATGATGCCGGTGATGAATATCTTATAAGATGCTGTCGCCTCATATGCAACGTCTTTAAGCACTCTCCCGTTTACAGGATAGGCGGAGACGAGTTCGTTGCAGTGCTCACTGGCTCAGATTACGAGATAAGGGATGAGCTCGTAAAAAGACTCGCAGACGGTCAGTCCAAGTACAGTAACAAGCTTCCGCTGCCCGATGATTTTGTTTCGGTAGCATGCGGTCTTGCCTGCTACGAAAAAGGAAAGGATCTGTCAATAAGCGATATAGTAAAGCGAGCCGATGATCTCATGTACAAAGACAAGGCAAGGATCAAAGGACTGGGATAAAAAAGCCCCGCAGGGCTTTTTTTTATTTGAACGAGTTGAAAAGATATATGCCAAGGATCGCATTGTATCCTACTGCGGAACATGTCGAGAATCTCTCAAAGATGCCGAATAATTCGGGCGGGAATGCAGCCATCCCTATGGGACCAAGAAACATGAGAACAAGGCAGACAAAAGCCCATATGCCCTCGCCTCTTACCCGCTTATCCTTATATCCCGCAATGATAATGATAACAAGCGAGATGATGGAAAGCAGGACTACACATGCAGTGACTGCCATATGCATCGCTTCACCAAATCCCGATATATCGCTTCCCGCATCACTTAATGCAAACATGCCGTATCCCACTTTTGAGATCCAGTTCATGATCGTAAAAAGATATATCCCGACTCTAAACAGTTTTGAAAATTCTTTTCTTTCTGATATGTAGATGCAGACACAGGTTATGCATACGACACTTCCCGCGTCGTATATAGCAGAGAATCTGTCCCACATCTGTTTTGAAGGAGCGCTGTATGCGCTAAGATCGCTCACAGCCTGTTTCATCCAGTCATATCCCGGAAAATAAAGAGGCGATAGTATCATCGCCATCATATAGCTTAAAAATGCGGCGATACCCGTAAGTCCTATCCAGTTGATCAGTCTTCTGTTCATTTTAAACTTCTCCTTCTATCCTGCTAAAAAACTTAATGAAATCGTTTATCTTTTTATCGATCTTTTCTGACTCTTTGATGTTTCCCGCGGTCATTAGATCCATCTTGTAATCTATCAGTGAATGAAGAGTGAGCGCATATGTCAAAGCCGCCTCATCGACATTTTCATTCCTTATCCTTTTATGGATCGCAAGAGCATAGAACATGTCCGTTGTCATCCTTATCATCCTCTCAGTCTCCGCAACAAGGATAAGAGCTGCCGTTTTATCGGTCGCTCTCTCGGAATAGATGACCTTAAAGAATTTAAGCATGTCTTCATCTCTTACCATCTCCATATAGCTTTTGGCCGAAGATAAAAGCATATCTTCAAGGCTTATCTTATCAAGCTCACTGGTATACCTGAATGAAGGGATATTTGTAAGCGCTCTGCTTCGAAGAAGCGAATACATCGCATTTATTATCTCTTCCTTTGAACTGAAATGATTGTAAAGAGACGGTGCCTTTATCCCGACCTTTTTTGCTATCTGGCTCATTGGGACACTCTTAAGCCCGTTAAGGGATGCAAGCTCGAGTGTCGCATAGATTATCTCTTCTTTTCTTTCCATTTTCTCTCCTTTAGACTAACGCTTATTAGTTATAATACTAATGCTTGTTAGTTTTGTCAATAAAAAGATTGTCCCTTTCGGGACAGTCTTTAAGTTATATAGTTATGAGCCTGACGGTCAAACATCTCTCTGTATCTTCCGTTTAGTGCCATCAGCTCATTATGTGTTCCCTGCTCCTTTATCGATCCGTTCTCAAACAGATATATCCTGTCTGCCATTCGCGTGGTAGATAGGCGATGGGATATGAATATGACGGTATCGTTTATGGCATGATCTATCAGATTCTTATTAAGCCTATACTCGGAAACCGGGTCAAGTGCGCTCGAGGGTTCATCAAGGATGGATATTGCTCTGTCAGAGTCGTTTATGAATACTCTCGAGATAGCGATCTTCTGGCTCTCTCCTCCTGAGAGCGCAGTTCCCTCATCCGAAAATTCTCTGGTAAGGTCTGAATATATGCCGTCTTTTAGCTTGCTTAGTTTCTTTGAAAAATCAGCCTTGTCAAGCGCATCGTATATATCAGTCTCATCCTTTTTGTCAAACTCTCTTAAGAGCACGTTTTGAGCAAGCGTTGCAGCATAGATGTTGTAGTCCTGGAAAACGGCGCTTATCTTTTTTCGATATTTTCTTATATCATATTCTCGGATATCATGACCGTCATATATGATGCTTCCCTCGCTTACATCGTAAAGACGCATCAGAAGCTTTACAAAGGTTGTCTTGCCTGCACCGTTTTCACCTACGATGGCGATCTTTTCACCGGGCTTTATGGTTATCGATATATCCTTAAGTGTATATTCGTTTGTTGAAGGATATTTAAAGCTTACATTCTTAAGCTCAAGAGAACCTGCCTTTTCACCGGGAGTGATACCCTCTGTAACTTCTATCACAGGGTCGTAATCGAGCAGCTTCCTGAACTTTTCTGCATACTGGCCTATGATCTGAAAATCCACAAGGCAGTAGTTTATCTCGTTAAGATTGCTCCTTACATAGTTGGCTGCATTGTTTGCCGATGCGACTTCTCCCAGTGCTATCTTTCTAAGTACGAGAGCCAGATATCCAAGGTATGCAGGGACTGCAAAAAACGACAGCAGAGTAAATACCGATATCCAGTTAAGCAGGCTTATCCATGTGAGCAGCGGAGTATACTTCCTTCCCGCAGCGCTTGCGGCATCGAGTGCCTCGTCAAACTGAAGTCTGAGAGGTTCCTTTACATTTGTCAGCTTGCATTCCTTTGCAAATTCCGGCTGATAGAATACTCTCTTTGAGTAGTCGGCCTTTCTTAGATGCTTTTTAAACTCAAGCCACCATGTGTATTCGATCTCTTCCATCTTGAATCTTGTTATCACATTTATGACAAATCCAACGACCGGGAATATCGCCAGAAACGGGCTTATGGTAAGTATCATCGCAACGGCAACAAAGAGTGCTATCGCTCCGCCGAATATCTTGCTTGAGATCACCACGGCTCCTTCTATCATATGATCCGCATTGTTTGCGACAAATACATATGTGTCGTAGTATTCGGGATTGTCATAATAGATAAGATCCATTCTGGAGTTTTTTTCTATCAGATCTCTCTGGATCTTTCCGTCAAGCTTTATCATCTTGGCCTTTGCCCATTCTTCCAACATCTGGCTGATCCATTCGATGCAGACAACAAGCGCAAGAGATATAAGAAGGATCACAACTATATCTTCGAAATTCGATTTGCCCATGAGGCCGTCTATTATCATCTTTAAAATGAATGTGCCGTTAAGAGCCATGGCGCTCTTTAAGATGACATTCATGATAAATATCTTTATTATGAGCGGCTTGTCATAGGCTGCGGCATATCTTATCATAAACGCCGTATTGCTTATCAGTCGTCTTATTGAGATCTTGTCTTTATTCTTAGCCATAAAACGCCTCCGCTCCTCTTAGCATTTCTTCGGGCAGACTCTCCTGATAGTTCTCGGCCTGAAGCGTAAACATCTCATGATAGTAGCCGTTAAGCGAAATAAGCTCTTCATGTGTTCCGCTCTCAACGACCTTGCCGTCCTTCATCAGATAGATCCTGTCTGCCATTCTCGCACTCGAGAGTCTGTGTGATATGAAGATCACGCCCTTGCCGAAGGACAGCTTCATCATGTTGTTGTACATGTTGTACTCGGCAAGAGGATCGAGCGCGCTTGAAGGCTCGTCTAAAATTACCATATCCGGGTCTTTTGCAAATACTCTTGCTATAGCGATCTTTTGAGCCTGTCCTCCGGATGGTACAAAGCCCTCTTCGTCAAATTCACGGCTCACCACTGTATCAAGTCCCTTTAATAAGCCCTTATGCTCAACGTCAAACTGCGCATTTATAAGAGCCTTTCTTGCGACCAGATAATCATTTTCATTCTCAGGTCTTCTCATGAGCACATTTTCAACAAGAGGCATCGCAAATACCTGAAGATCCTGGAATACCGTGCCGAATCTTTCTCTGTAGGAGTTAGTGTCTATATCCCTTATATCTATGCCGTTTATATATATCTTTCCTGTCTGGATCTCATAAAGGCCCATCAAGAGCTTTATGAGTGTTGTCTTGCCCGCGCCGTTATAGCCGACTATTGCAAGCCTGTCTCCTTTATTCCATTTAAAGCTGATATTCTTTAGCGTCTCACTCTTTGCACCGGGATAGGTGAATGAAACATCGATGAGTTCAACGCTTCTTATCTCATCTATCTTTATTTTCTTTTCAGCTTCCTTTACAGGTCTTTCCAAAAACTCCTCAAGGTTTTTAAACAGTCTGCTCTCATTGCTTAAAAAGATCCTGTTCTCAACAGCCTGCTTAAGCTGGTTTGTAGAAAATGCCATTGCGCTTATCATAGCGACATAGCTTGAGATATCAGAAACAGACGTAAACTTTACTCTCACGACTACGTAAAAGTATGCGATGACACCCGCAAATATCGAATAGCTGCCCTTCATGATGAATGAATAAAGTGCAGATCTCATGCGGTATTTCATGGAGATAGCTTCCATCCTGTCAACCGCTTCTTCCTGCTTGTTTAACATGATGGAATTAATGTCAAAGAGACGCACTTCCGCAGCGTATTTCTTTTCATAGTAAACACGCTTTACATAGTCTGCTATCCTCTTATCCCTGGTGATCGCATTTTCCCTATCATAGTTGCATTTGCCGTTTTTGTTGCCAAAATATAGGCTTACTATCATCGGCACTATCATAAATACCAAAAGGAAAGGATCCACGAGTATGATTATCACAAGGGAAGCGACAGTCGATACCACGTTTCCGAAATATACACCGAATTTAATGGTAAGATCGATAGCGGAGTCTACCACGCGGTCCAGTGCTCTGGAGTATTTATCGTAAAAGCCCGGGTCTTCATAGTCCTTTAATTCGAGTGAATCGGAAAGATCCATAACACGATGGAATATATATCTGTAGACTTCGGGTGTCTTTACCTTTCTGTAGGCTTCATACCATCCGCATGTAAAATGCACGAAAACATGGCCGAGGCATGCGATGATAAGAAACTTAAGCAGCCTGTCATATTCGATATTTCTTTCAATGCAGTTGAAGATATACTTTGTCAGATAGACGAAAAAGAAGACATAGAATATCTGCTCGATAGAGTTCTTAAATATGGAAAAGGCAAGAAGCAGCCTGTCAGCTTCCCATATCTGTCTCATGGCATACAATAGATGTCTGAAAGAAGAGTCTTTTGTTTTCATATAACCCCCACCCTTTTATAAAAAACAAAAAATAATAATTTCTCAATACTATAGCACCTGAGAAATATTAAATCAACAAAAAGATGCCATCTTTTTCGATGGCATCCAATTTATTTGATAGTTCTTATCTCAATGCTCTTGATTCCCGCTTCGATACGTATGGATTGAGACAGGATATCCTCACCTGCTTCAATCGCGCCGTATACGGTACCGTCTTTTGAATAGTACTCTACTATCCCGTGATCGATTAAAATTGTTGCAGCTTTTTTATCTATTTTGATATCACCGATGAAAACAGGAGAAGACTCATCTTTCTTCCATTCGATCATTATCAAAACAGGATCACCGCTTAGTTTCTCATAAAAGCCTGCATCTTGCGAAACGCGTATTTTTACCGATAGGTCATACAGTTCCTTCACCGGCTTAAAGCCTATCCTTAAGCCGTTATCCGTATGAGCAAGATTAAGTTCATTCGGTATCGACATCATCCCCTTAAACGCCCCCCTGTCGTTTACTGTTCTATACCAGGCTACAGATATCCTCCTGTCAGTGCCTGCATATGTCTGTGCGGCATAAGGCAGCTTCGTATCGTATGCAGAGTATACTTCGCTTTCTTTGCTAAAGTGGTATCCGTCAAAGTCTCCAAGCACATAGTAGCCGTCGGCTGACCAGAAGACCCATCTCTTTTCATCCTTATCTTTGGTCTCAAGTTCAAACAGATCGGGGCATTCCCACATCCCGTCAAATGAGAGTCTGTCAGACTCTTCCCAGTTTTTTAGATCGTCTGAGCGAAGGATGGCAAATTCATTATCTATAAGATATAAGACCATTACGTAAGAAGCGCTTTCACTGTGATAGAATACCTTTGGATCGCGGTTTCCTTCTTTTATCGTATCAAGGATCATATCCTTTTTGATAAGAGTCTTTGCATTGTCATAGGAAACGGCAACTCTCTGAGTGCTGCCTCTGTTTTTTGACCATTTGTTAAATCCTCCCGCTGCCGTATAGAAAAATAACAATGCGTCTTTACCGTATCCCGATGCGTTTTTCTCATCCTTAAACGCGCATCCGCTAAAGACCGTTCCGTATTCATCGGGAAAAAGCGCGATATCTCTTAACTCCCAGCTTATCAGATTCCTGCTCACTGCATGCCCCCAGTGCATGTTTCCCCAGTCAATGCCGTATGGATTAAACTGATAGAACATGTGATATATTCCATTGTCATAGATCAGGCCGTTTGGATCGTTTATCCAGCCAGATTTAGTCGTAAAGTGTATCCTTGGCCGATATGGATATTTGTTTTTATATATATCATCATGACATGAGATGGCTTTTAGAAGACTCTCATCACACTCAGAGCATATCTTTAGCTCTTTTGCGACAAACTCACTCACATCCATAGGAAAGTAAAAATCGGGTTCTAGACTGAGCTTTACATCGATCTCTCCTATCTTTGTTTCCTTATAATATATATGAAGCTTTACTTCATCGCAGTCGCTGGCTGCAGGAAGCCATATGTAGTTTTCTGTTATCTTTAAGTTCATAGTCCTATCCTGTAAATATCTGCCGTCTCGCCTTCAAATTCAAAGCTTCTTTCATATTCTCCTCCGTTTTTTGTGATCGCTTTGATCGAAGGTACGTTGCTTCTTTCTACGCTTAAATGAAGCTCATCCATTCCGTTTTGCCTTGCCACATCAAGAAGACTTTTAAGCATTGCACTGGCATAGCCTTTTCTTCTCTGACTGGGCGCTACACTGTAGCCGCTGTTTCCGAAATCCTTTAAAAAATCGTTTAATGTATGTCTTAAATCTATGATGCCTACTATATTTTCATTATCGTCAAAAGCAAAGAACGTATCTGTCACCACCCAGTTTGGATCGACGGTCTCTTTATCTGTGTTATCTGTGACAGATCTAAGCCATTCTTCGTAGTTATCTGTCTGATCGAGCAGTTCGCTTCCGTTTATCACATGCTCCCCTGCATCGAAAAATTCCTGTCTGAATGCAAGCGCTTTGCTCTTGTGTTCAATCTGTGGTCTTACAAGTCTTATATTCATTTCTCTTCTCCTGTTAATATCTTAATTATCATGCTGCTGTAGTTTTTTGCACTCCTCTTTGTTATATCCGTGACCTTGGACCACATTCGAATGCCCTGGTAATAGTACAGTATCAGTTCTGCTATCTTAGCGGGATCGACATCTTTAAACTCGCCTGTCTCAATTCCGTATGAGATAAGGTCTATCCACTTTTTCTTTGCTTTCTTTTCAAGCGATGTGAACAGCTTTTTGTTTTCATCGATACTTGCAAACTCATAGATCGCAAGGCTTAAGGATCTCTCAGGATCAAGGATCTCCTTTTCAAGTTCATCAAGCGCGCTTTTTAGGATATATAACGCTGATTCATTTGCCTTTATCCTCTCATCAAAAGATCTCTCAGTGCTTATCAGCAAAGTAAATATCTCAGATGTTGATGAAAAGTGTCTGTACAGTCCTCCTCTGGAAAGATTTGTGGCATCACATATATCGGTCATGGATACATCCTTAAAGCCTTTCTTTGAAAAGAGAATGGCTGATGCATCTATTATCATCTTCTTTGTTGCTTCTCCCTTTGTAAGCATGTTTTCCTCCCGTATAAAAAAAGAGACATTGTTGTCGCTTTTAATTATGCGACAAGCATGTCTCTTTTGTCAAGTATATATTCATCAGATTGTAATTGTACAAAAACCCTTCCGGTATTACGTTGCTTTACTTTACGAGTGTGTGAAGGTTTTTCTGCAAATGAGATATCCTGCGAGAAAATCTCACGCAACACGGACGCATTAGCTATACTCAACGAACCCGTAATCGTGTAACATCTTTATATACTTTGTCAGTCTGGGGTAGAGCGGTTCGGCCTCTTCACCAAACTGTGCTTTGACCTTCTGACCGATATCGTATACAGATTTCTTCCCGTCTATCAAAGGAAATATGAAACTGCCGAGCCTCTCAAGATGAACCTGTGAAACCTTGGGTTTTTTCAGTATCAGCTGGGCCAGTCTGTTGAAAACTCCTTTATTCTCAATAAAGATCGTTACATTTCCTTTATCATCAGACTCCCATCTGTGCTTATCGGAAATGACCGGAATATAATCAAGATAGTTTTCTTTTTTGTCTTTGTTTTTATTAACCATTATTCTTCAGACTTTTCTTTTTCGTTTGTATTCAGAGCTTTCATCTGCATCGCGAAATAAGCCACACAACCGATCATGACCGCAAGCAGTATGATACCGCCGATAGTTCCGAGATTTACACTTTCGGAAAGATCGATTTTCGAATCGATTCCGATTACCGCAAGAACCGCAAGGATAATTCCCACAAGTCCTTCACCAGCAATCATTCCCGAACAGAAGAGAACTCCCGAACCGGCTTCGTCGTTCTTGCTCTTTGACTTCCTGTCCGCAAACCATCTGATGATTCCGCCCAGCATAATTGTTGTGCTGAGTTCCAGCGGAAGATACAGACCGATGGCAACCGGAAGAACCGGGATTCCCAGGATTTCAACGACTACTGCCGTAAATATTCCGATGAATACCAAAGTCCACGGAAGATTTCCGTCCATAACTCCTTCAACGATCATCTTCATAAGAGTTGCCTGAGGTGCTGCAAGCTCGGTTGTACCGAAGCCCCAGGCCTTGTCAAGAAGGATGAGTACTCCTCCGATAGTCAGTGCCGCAACAAAGGCTCCGATCAGCTCGCCGATCTGCTGCTTCTTAGGTGTTGCACCGAGGATGTATCCCGTCTTCAGATCCTGTGATGTATCTCCGGCCATAGCAGCGATGATACAGATAACGGTTCCGATGGAAATAGCACCGATCATGCCGTGCGCACCTGTATCTCCCGAAAGCTTTAAGACAAGTGTCGCAAACAGAAGCGTTGCAATTGACATACCTGAGACAGGGTTGTTGCTGCTTCCCACAAGACCTACCATTCTTGATGAAACTGCACCGAAGAAAAATCCGAATAATGCGATCAATATCGCACCGACAAGCGATACCGGGATCTGAGGCAAAAGCCAGATAAGAAGGATAATACCTGCAACTCCGCAGATAACGACCTTCATATTCATATCCTGATCAGTACGCTTTACACCCTCTCCGCCTGCGTTTTTAATGCCTTTCATAGCACCGGTAAATGTTTTAACAATAAGCGGCATAGACTTTATAAGGCTTATTATCCCACCTGCCGCAACCATTCCGGCACCTATATATCTGATATAGTAACTCCAAAGTGCCGACGCACCATTCTCGGCATAAATGTTCATAATAGTATCGGTGCCCGGATAAATGATCGTATCCGCGCCAAATGTGGCGATTGCAGGAATAAATACAAACCATCCCAGAATACCGCCGGCCAGCATATATGATGAAATCTTCGGACCGCAGATATATCCTACACCGATAAGAGCCGGATAAACCTCTGCCGACAATTCAGTCTTAAGTGACTTGATATTTGCGCTAACAACTCCCGGGATCACTTTGAATCCGTCAACCAGAAACTTAAATACCGCCGCAAGTCCCATACCCATGAATACCGACTTTGCACTTGATCCGCCTTCTTCTCCGGCAAGAAGAACTTCTGCACATGCGGTTCCTTCCGGATAAGGCAGAATGCCGTGTTCCTTAACAATAAGCGCATTTCTGAGAGGTATCATAAAGAGCACTCCCAGCATACCGCCGCATAAAGCTATAAGTGTAATAGAGATCATACTCGGTGTCTCGGTAACACCTTCCTTTGCCCACAAGAATAACGCGGGCATCGTAAAGATTACGCCTGCCGCAAGTGATTCACCTGCGGAACCTACCGTCTGAACCATGTTGCTTTCGAGAATAGAATCTTTCCTCATGATAACGCGGATAACTCCCATTGAGATAACCGCAGCCGGAATCGACGCTGATACCGTCATACCGACTCTGAGTCCCAGATACGCATTCGCTGCGCCAAAAACCACAGCTAGAATGATACCCATAAAAATTGATGTGAACGTGAATTCCGAAGTTATTTTTTCCGCCGGAATATAAGGTCTGAATTCTTCTTTTTTCTCACTCATCTGATTTTCTCCCTTGAAATGTTTTCGAAATCTCCCACAGATTAAATTATAACAAAACGGGCGGACAAAATCTCAATATTAAGCTTTTTCTATCAAAAAATATACAGTTGAACTAAAAAATCACACTAAAAGAGTACGTTCACGACAATTTCGATTCCATTCGCAAAAAGAGGAAGCCAATTAATGGCTTCCTTAAATCATAAACTTTGTTATAAACACACCCTATTAGCACGCCTTTGCAATACCTTGATGGATTATACCTATTCTTGTTCCCCACAAGTAGACTTCTGCTGTATCATTCACTGTTCATCCCCCCACTTGAACTCAGTTTTATTAGCCTTTCTTCGTACTCTTTTAGGCTTGTTATCTGCTTTTTGAAGATAAAAACTTGGTCTCTTTGTTTGATCCGGGACCAGCAATTCTATATTTTCTCCAAGATCCAAAGCCAATAATATCTTAAACAGATTATCAACCTGCACGGAATTCCCTTGCTCCAATCTGGATATACTTCTCTTTGAAACACCGGTTCTGTCCTCTAGATCCTGCTGTGACATTTCTGTGAAGCCTCACACGACTGAAGTCGCGTGCTTCCTATAGGTGTCTGACGACACCTGCTCGCTTTAGACGAGCGGACTACATTTCTACTATACAGCTAAAAACTCAGCTACTTACATCTATCCAGATA
>Ga0310691_10001774_pt1 | contig 31318 bp, 27 predicted proteins | sample 176DNAGHGlowgp2_FD_203887 | JGI IMG/M metagenome (GOLD analysis project Ga0310691, IMG submission 203887) | Sheep rumen microbial communities from Palmerston North, Manawatu-Wanganui, New Zealand - 1766 DNA GHGlow gp2 (v2) (version 2) | ecosystem: Host-associated > Mammals > Digestive system >... | reverse complement strand
ACGCCGTTGTTGTCGAACAGGGTGATGCGCTTGTCGGCATAGGGCGGGGCGGGCTTGTCGCTGACCACGTTGCCGTAGTTCATCAGGCGGATGGTGTTGTCCTTGTCGCGCAGGGCGGACTGCAGGCTGCAGAAGGCATAGGGTACGCACAGGCAGACGGCCGAATAGACGAGGGCGCTCAGGAAGATGGTCCCGTTGCTGCGCGGCGCGGCGGAGATGATGCCGAGGCGAAGCCCCTGCCGGGTGAAAACCGTGTAAAGCAGGCTCACCAGCACCACCTCAGCGACCACCCAGAGCACATAGTCCAGCAGGGCGAAACGCTTGAGATTCCGGCAGCGGCCGAGCAGCCAGCGGCTCACGAGCACGGCGAGGGCGGCGGACAGCATGAAGGCGACGGTGTACAGGAAGGTGCTGTTGGAACCCAGGGCGAACCAGGTTTCGCCGGAGAACGGGACGCTCAGCAGCAGGAACACCAGCGAGAACAGGGCCGTGTACACCACGGTCATCCTGATCTGATGCCTGTCAAGCAGGTATCCGGGGGTTTGTTCGCGCAGAGAAGTCATCCCGTTTAATCCTATAAAATGCAAATATAAGAATTAATTACTACCTTTGTGCCGTCAAAAATTGAAACTTATGGAGAAAAGAGTAGCTGTGACCGGACTGGGTGTCCTCTCCTGCATCGGCAACGATGTCAAGACTTTCTGGGACAATCTCATCCACGGCGTATGCGGCATTGACCATATTACGGAGTTCCCCACGGAAAACCTCGCCGTCAAGATCGGCGGCATGGTCCGGAACTTCAATCCGGAAGAGTACGGGATGGACAAACCGTTCATCCGCAAGCAGGATCCCTTCACTATCTTCGGGATGGCCTCGGCCTGGCAGGCGATGCAGGATTCCGGCCTCGTTTCTGGCGAAAACATCGACCCCGCCCGGCTCGCCACCTACGTGGGCTCGGGCATCGGCGGTTTCACGACCATCCAGCGGGAACTGCAGAAGTTCTTCGAGGATCCCTCCGGACAGTGGGTGTCCCCGAACTTCGTCCCTACGATGATCAGCGACATGGCCGGCGGCCAGATCGCCATCAAGTTCGGCGCCCAGGGCTCCTGCATCGACATCGTGACGGCCTGTGCCACCTCCACGCACTCCATCGGCGAGGCGTTCCGCGCCATCCGCCACGGCTATGCCGACGCCGTCATCGCCGGCGGCACGGACCACTGCACCATCCCCATCGGCATCGCCGGGTTCGCGAACGCCAAGGCGCTCACCCGTTCCACCGATCCGCAGTATGCCTCCCTGCCGTTCAACGCCAACCGCAGCGGCTTCGTGATGGCCGACGGTTCCGCCATCCTCATCCTGGAGGAGATGGAGCACGCCAAGGCCCGCGGCGCCCACATCTACGCCGAGGTGACCGGCTACGGCAGCACCTGCGACGCCTACCACGCCACGGCCCCGCGTCCGGAAGGCACCACCCAGGCGGAATGCATCCGGCTTGCGCTGGCGGAATCCGGCTTCGACCCCGCGAAAGACAACGTTTATATCAACGCGCACGGTACCGGCACCCTTCTCAACGACGTCGCCGAGACCAAAGCCTACAAGCTCGCGATGGGCGACTTCGCCTACAAGTGCCACATCAGCAGCACCAAGTCCATGCACGGCCACATGTTCGGCGCCACCGGCGCCATCGAGGCCGTCGCCACGGTGCTCGCCCTGCAGGAAGGTATCATCCCGCCGACGGTGCACCTGGACGCCCCGGACCCGGAGTGCGACCTGGACTACACCCCGAACGTCGCCGTCAAGGCCGACGTCAACCTCGGCCTTTCCGACTCCTTCGGCTTCGGCGGGCACAACGCCTGCCTTGCCTTCCGGAAAGTCTAGGCTGCGGATAGCGGCTAGCTCAGCAAACGCGTATCGTCACCCGCCTGCCCGTACAGGCGGGTGAGTTGTTCTCCGAGGGGGCCGAGCAGGTCTTCCACGCGGGGGAGTGCGTCCTGCCGGCGGGGCAGGATGAAGCGGTGTTCGTGCATCAGGTCGCGGAGCCGCCCGTATTCGAGTCCGCGGCTGCGGAGCAGGTCGGCGGCGGCGCCGCTCCCGGAACGGACCAGGGCCAGCAGGAAGTGGGAGGAGAGGATCTCGTGCTGCCCGTATTTCAGGGCCTCGTACGCCGCGGCGCTGAGCTGCGCGGCGGCCGCCCGGGTAGGGCGTACCATCGCCCGGTCCTGCCAGGGGACGGCCCTTTCGGAAAAGATTTTCCGGTCGATGGCTTCCTTCAGGCCGTCGGAGGCGATGCCGCAGGCGGCCAGGGCGCGGCAGGCGTTGTTGTCCGCGTGCCGCAGCAGGGCGAGCATGATGTGGTCCGCGCCGATGCCATAGCTGCCGGTGCGCATCGCCTCGTCCCGCGCATAGTTCAGGATGCAGAGGAGTTCGGGTGAAAACTTGATCTCCATAGGCCTAAAATATGGACAAAAATAGCAATTTAATCCGATTTTTTTGCTAAATTTGCAAACTTAGAATTATAGTGTTTTTATGGACAGTGAGGTAAAGAATCCCGAAGAAATCCGGGAAGAAAAGATAGGGATCATCGAACCGGTCGAAATCGACCACGAGATGCGCACGGCCTACATCGACTACTCGATGTCCGTGATCGTGTCCCGCGCCCTTCCGGACGCGAGGGACGGTTTGAAGCCCGTGCAGCGGAGGGTCCTTTTCGGAATGGACGGGCTGGGCCTGAACTACGGCGGCCAGACCAAGAAGTCCGCCCGTATCGTCGGCGAGGTGCTCGGCAAGTTCCACCCGCACGGCGACTCCAGCGTCTATGATGCGATGGCGCGCCTGGCGCAGCCCTGGAACCAGCGTTATCCCCTGGTCTTCGGACAGGGCAACTTCGGCTCCATGGACGGCGACCCGGTGGCCGCGATGCGATATACCGAGGCGAAACTCGAAAAGATGACGGAGGACGTCCTGGCCGACCTCGACAAGGACACCGTCGACATGACGCTCAACTTCGACGACTCCCTCCAGGAGCCGACGGTCCTGCCGACCAAGCTCCCGCTCCTGCTGCTCAACGGCTCCGCGGGCATCGCCGTCGGCATGGCCACCAACATGGCCCCGCACAACCTCGGCGAGGTGTGCGACGCCATCTGCGCCTACATCGACAACCCGGACATCACGACCGAGGAGCTGATGCAGTACATCCAGGGCCCGGACTTCCCGACCGGCGGCATCATCATGGGCCGCCAGGGCATCGTGGATGCCTACAACACCGGCCGCGGCCGCGTGGTCATCCGCGCGAAGACCGAGATCGAGGAAGGCGACGGCGGCCGCGAGACCATCGTCGTGACCGAGGTTCCCTACATGGTCAACAAGTCCGACATGCTCTCCCGCATCAGCGAGATGGTGCATGAGAAGAAGATCGAGGGCATCGCGGACATCCGCGAGCTGACCAACCGCGAAGGCATCCGCATCGAGTTCGTCGTCAAGAAGGAGGCGAACGCCAGCGTGGTGCTCAACACCCTCTTCAAATACACGGCGCTTCAGAGCAGCTTCTCCATCAACAACGTGGCCCTGGTGGGCGGACGCCCCCGCACGATGACGCTGAAGGACATGCTGAAGACCTTCGTGGACTTCCGCCACGAGGTGGTGGTCCGCCGGACGAAGTTCGACCTGGACAAGGCCCTCAAGCGCGCCCACATCCTGGAAGGCCTGCTCAAGGCCATCGACGTGATCGACGAGATCATCGCGATCATCCGGGCCTCCCGCAGCGTGGACGACGCGAAGGCGTCCCTGATGGAGACCTTCGGCTTCGACGACATCCAGGCTTCCGCCATCGTGGAAATGCGCCTGCGCCAGCTGACCGGCCTGGAGAAGGCCCGCCTGCAGGCGGAGTACGACGAACTGGAGAAGTTCATCGCCCGCTGCCGCGAGATCCTCGCGAGCGACGCCGAGCAGCTCGCCATCGTCAAGCGCGAATCCCAGGAGCTGAAGGAGCGCTATGGCGACCCGCGCCGCACCGAGATCACCCTCTCCGAGGATGAATTCAACCCCGAAGACTTCTACGCCGACGAGGACGTCGTGATCACGATCTCCCACCTCGGCTATATCAAGCGCACCGCCCTGACCGAGTTCCGCACCCAGGCCCGCGGCGGCGTGGGCAAGAAGGCCAGCGCCACGCGCGACGAGGACTTCATCGAGCACATCTACGTCGCGAACATGCACTCGACGATGCTCTTCTTCACCGACAAGGGCATGTGCTACCGCCTCAAGGTGTACGAACTCCCCGAGGGTTCCCGCACCTCCAAGGGCCGCGCCGTGCAGAACCTGCTCTCCATCGACCCGGAGGACCGGATCCGCACCTATCTGAACGCCCGCTCGATCGAGGATCCCGAATACACCGACAACCATTACGTGATCCTGATCACCAAGCGCGGCGTCATCAAGAAGACCAACCTGACCGAGTATTCCAACAAGCGCAGCCGCAACAAGGGCATCATCGCCATCGGCATCCGCGAGGGGGACGAACTGCTCGACGCGCTGCTCACCGACGGCAGCCACGAGATCATGATCGCCGCCCGTGCCGGCCGCTGCTGCCGCTTCAACGAGGAGGAAGTCCGGGCGATCGGACGCAGCGGATCGGGTGTCCGGGGCATCAGCATCGAGGACGACGACGAGGTGATCGGAGCGGTTTCCCACGACCCCGATGCAGCCGATGCGGCAGCCCATACCATCCTGGTAGTCAGCGAGAACGGCTTCGGAAAGCGTTCCGATCCGCAGGAGTACCGGCTGACCTCCCGGGGCGCCAAGGGCGTGAAGACGATCAACATCACCGAAAAAACTGGCCCGCTTGTTGCAATCAAGAACGTGACGGAGGAAAATGATCTGATGATCATCACCAAGTCCGGACTGACCATCAGGATGGCCGTGTCCGACATCCGGATCGCCGGAAGGGCTACCCAGGGTGTGAAACTGATCAACATCCGCGAAGGAGATTCCATCGCCGCCGTATCACCGGTTGCCAAGGCGGAGGAAGAACTTCCGGAGGAGGCTCCCGAGACGGTTGATACCGTATGATTTGAACTGAAATAATTATTAACAATCAACACTAATCCGATGAAAAAGTTATTGGCTATCATTGCAATCGCTGCCTCGATGTCCGCAGTGAACGCACAGGCGCAGAATGCCAAGAGCGTCGCGGCCGCCAAATCGGCGGTCGAGAAGGCTCAGGCTGCGACCGAAAACGCAAAGCAGAACACCAAGGCCGCCACGTGGATCAAGTACGGCCAGACCCTGATCGACGCCTTCAACGCGCCGGCCGGCAACGCCTGGGTGGGCATGTCCGCCCAGGAGCTGCAGCTCCTCGGCGCCGGCGAGCGTCCCGTCTCCGAGTCCGAAGTGGTGCTCGGCGGCCAGCCGATGCGCAAGCAGGTCTTCTCCAACAAGAACTACTACTTCAACCAGGCCGGCCAGCTGGCCCTGATCGAAGTCACGCAGCCCGTGGTGGAGAATGCCCTGGAGAAGGCGCTCGACGCTTTCGCCAAGGCCGGCGAACTGGACAACGGCCAGAAGGCCAAGGATATCTCCGCCGGTCTCGAGACCGTCAACTCCAAGTTCACGGACGAGGCTTACAAGGCCTACACCATGGGTAATTTCGGCCTGGCTTCCGAGCTCTTCGAGAAGGCTGCCAAGGCTTTGGCCACCGCTCCGCTCAGCCAGCTGGACACCAACTCCATCTACAACGCCGGCCTGACCGCCTGGACGAACCAGGACTGGAACCGTGCGAAAGCTTTCTTCGAGGAAGGCGTGCGCCACAACTATTATGGTGATAAGGGCGAGGCCTATGCCAAGATGGCCGACGTCGAAGACCACCTCGGCAACAAGGAGAAGTCCAAGAGCCTCCTGGAGGAGGGTTTCAACAAGTTCCCCGAGAACCAGAGCATCCTGATCGGCCTGATCAACTACTACCTGAACAGCGGCGAAGACACCGCCCGCCTGTTCCAGCTCTTCGAGGACGCGAAGAAGAACGAGCCGGACAACGCCTCCCTGTACTATGTTGAGGGCAACGCCCGCCAGAAACTGGGTCAGAACGAGGAAGCGCTGGCCGCCTACAACAAGGCCATCGAGGTCAATCCGAAGTACGAGTGGGGCTACATCGGCAAGGGTATGTTCCTGTACAACCGTGCCGTCGAGCTGCAGGATGCGGCTTCCCAGGAAATGGACGACGCCAAGTACAGCAAGCTGATCGAGGAGTTCGAGTCCACCCTGAAGTCCTGCATCGAGCCGTTCGAGACCGCCTTCAACCTGGTGTCCGACAACGAGACCAAGGGCAGCATCGCCGAATACCTCAAGAACGCCTGCTTCCGCTTCCGCAACGAGGGCGCGGAGTATCAGGAGAAATACGACAAGTATTCCAGCTTCGCCCAGTAGCCGCTTAATCCTCGATTCCGGTGGCGTCCAGGACGTTCCGGTATGTCGAGATCATATTATCGTAATCTGAAGGAGTGAGCCAGTCGTTTCGGCGGTTGGCCCACTCTTTTACGAACAGGGTGGCGTAACTGTCGGGCAGGAGCCGTCCGGGAAGGGTGCACCAGAGGAAGCGCAGCCGGGGTTCCAGCAGGCGCTTCTCGCCGGTGACGGGGTCGCTGACGAAGCGCAGGGTGGCCAGCAGCCCGATGCGGGTATTGGGGGCGCTCATGTTCGAGACGGTGTTCCCGAGCGAGTAGATGACGGGCACGCCCCGGATGTGCGTGGTGTCCTGGACAACGTGCGGGTGCGCGCCCACGACCGCGTCGACGCCCTCGGCGGCCAGCCATTCCGCCCAGCTGCCCTGGTCGGCGTCGTGCCGGAGCCGGTATTCCGTGCCCCAGTGCGGCAGGGCGATGACGAAGTCCGCGCCCTGCTCCCGGGCGCTGCGGATCGCTGCGGCGACTTCCTCCCTGCGCATGTAGTTGACTTTCGGCCATTCCTGGTCCGACCCCAGGTTGGTCCCGTAGGTGAAGTTGACCAGGGCGATGCGGATGCCCTTGCGGGAGAGGAACAGGGGATAGTTCCCCTTCAGTTCGGCGGGATCCCGCGCGGTTCCGGTCTGGATCACCCCCAGGGAATCCCGGATGCTGTCGTAGATGCCGAGCGTGCGCCGGAGGCCGGCCGCGCCCCGGTCCAGGATGTGGTTGTTCGCCGTCAGGAAGACGTCCACGCCGCATTCGTCCGCAACGTACCAGGGGAAATACTCCGGCGCGGAGAAGGCGGGGTAGCCGGAATAGGGCTTGCCCCCCAGGGTGAACTCCATGTTCGCCACCGCGAAATCGGCCTCCCGCAGGGCCGGGGCGATCCTTTCCAGGAAGGTGCGGTGGTCGCGGGAGAACTGCGGGGAATGCATCATCACGTCGCCGAGGATGGCCACGCTGACGGTGTCGGGCGCGTTCGGAACGCTTTTCGGGAACGGGATTTGATATTGTTCGGGCGTGAAGGTGTAGCGGGGGCGCTGCGCCGCGGTTTCGCCGGCGGAAAGCAGCGACAGGAGGAGGAGTATGGGCAGCTTCGCTTTCATAGGATTGTGCAAATATAAGAAAATTGGTAAATTTGCGGGATTATGAAAAGAATAATGGCCATAGCGGCGCTGGCCGCCTCGATCTGCCTGCTGGGAGGGTGTGATTTCTTCCGCCAGCTGGCCGGCCGTCCCACGTCCCGGGACATCGAGGCGAAACGCCTGCGGATCGAGCGGGAGGCCGAGGCGCATCAGCGCCGGCTGGACTCCCTGAAGCTGGTCCAGAAGCAGATATCGGATTCCCTGGCGACCCTGGATTCCCTGCGGAACGCCAAGGAATCGATGGTTTCCACGCGCCAGCTCGCCACCAGCCGCGGCTACGACCTGCCGTACCGCTATTACGTGATGATCGGCTCCTTCAGTTCTCCGGCGAATGCCGAAAGGCAGGCCGGCAAGGCGGAGCAGGCCGGCTATCCGGCCACGCGGATCCCGTTCCGCAACGGCTTCATCGCCGTGGGCGTCTGCCCTTCCAACAGCCTGACGGAGGTGTACGCTTCTTTGAGGAAGCTGCGCAGCGAGCGCTTCTGCCCCAAGGACGCCTGGATTCTCAACAACGAATAGCGCCATGCGGAAAGGAATCGTGACACTCAGCCTGCTGTGCCTGGCGGCCTTCTTCGCCGGCGCGCAATACCGGACTCCGTACGGGGCGCTGGAAGACAGCGACGCCGTCTCCGCGATGAAGGAACACGTGGCGTATCTCGCCTCTCCCGCCCGGGAGGGCCGCAAGGCCGGTTCGGAAGGGGAACTCGAGGCCGCCGCCTACATCGCCGACAAGCTCGTCTCCTATGGGGTCGAGGTGCTCGGCGGCCCGGAAGGGGACCTCTTCGGCCTGAAGCAGGAAGCCGGCGACACGCTCACTTCGCGCAACGTCATCGGCTTCATCCCCGGTTACGACGCCGCCCTGCGTGAGCACTACATCGTCATCGGTGCCCGGCTGGACAACCTCGGCCGGATGGAATTGCTGGTGAACGGCGAGCCGCGCGAGAAGATCTACTGCGGCGCCAACGGCAACGCCTCCGGGCTCGCGATGCTCCTGCAGCTGGCGAAGATGCTCTCCACGAACCGCGTGCTGCTGAAGCGATCGGTGGTCATCGCCGCGTTCGGCTCCTCGCTGGAAACGGGCGCCGGCGCCTGGTATTTCCTGAACCGGTCCTTCAACGGAAAGGAGAAGATCGACGCGATGGTGAACCTGGACATGGTCGGGACCGGCTCCTCCGGCTTCTATGCCTTCTCCTCTTCCAACCCGGACCTGAACCACCTGATCACGGAAGTCAACGGCAGCCTGCAGCCGGTCAAGCCCGAGATCGTGAGCCTGGAGCCCGTATCCTCGGACCACCGCATCTTCTATGCGGAGGAAATCCCCTCCGTGCTGTTCACGACCGGCATGTATCCGGAATACAACACCGACCGCGACGTCGCCTCCATCCTGGAATATGACGACATGGAGCGCGAACTGGAATACATCTACCATTTCTGCCTGGCCCTCGCGAACGGGCGCAAGCCGGCCTTCCGGGACGACGAGTACGAAAACCGCGGTGCGGCGAAGGACGTCGTCTCGCTGATCGACCTCGACGTGCGCCCGACCTTCTTCCGCTCCACCGATCCCGCGGAATTCCTGCGGCGCTGGGTCTACGTGTACCTCCGCTATCCCGCTTCTTGCGTGGAGGAGGGCGTGCAGGGGCGTGTGCTGGTGGATTTCATCATCAACGAGAAGGGCAAGGTCACGGACGTGAAGGTGTCCCGCGGGGTGGACCCGCGCCTGGACGCCGAGGCCGTGCGCGTCGTGTCCTCATCGCCGGACTGGCGCGCCGGCGAGCTGCGCGGAAAGAAGGTGAAGACCGCGATGTCGGTCTGGGTGGAGTTCCGCCTGGAAAGAAGAAAGAAAAGATAGACACAGATATGGATTACGATTTTCAGTCAATTGAACGGAAATGGCAGGCCTGGTGGGCCGAAAACAAGACTTTCAAGGTCACGGAGGATCCCGCGAAGCCGAAATTCTACGTGCTGGACATGTTCCCTTACCCGTCCGGCGCCGGACTTCACGTAGGCCACCCGCTGGGCTACATCGCCAGCGACATCTTCTCCCGCTACAAGCGCCTGCGGGGCTTCAACGTCCTGCATCCGATGGGTTATGACGCCTTCGGCCTGCCGGCCGAGCAGTATGCCATCCAGACCGGGCAGCACCCCGAGATCACCACCGAAAAGAACATCGCGCGCTACCGCGAGCAGCTGGACCGCATCGGCTTCAGCTATGACTGGGAGCGGGAGGTGCGCACCTGCGACCCCGGCTACTACAAGTGGACGCAGTGGGCCTTCCTGCAGATGTTCGACAGCTGGTACGATCCGGACCAGGACAAGGCCCGCCCCATCTCCGAGCTGGTTGCTCGCCTCGAGACCACCGGCTATGACGACGTGACGCCGGAGCGCTGGAGGGCCGCTTCCGACAAGGAGAAATCCGACATCCTGATGCGCTGGCGCATCGCCTATCAGGGCGAGACCTCCGTCAACTGGTGCGAAGGGCTCGGCACCGTGCTGGCCAACGACGAAGTCAAGGACGGCCTGAGCGTACGCGGCGGCTTCCCGGTGGAACAGAAGAAGATGACGCAGTGGCAGCTGCGCGTGTCGGCCTATGCGGCCCGCCTGCTCGATTCGCTGGAGAGCCTGGACTGGACCGACTCCCTCAAGGAGATGCAGCGCAACTGGATCGGCCGTTCCGAGGGCACCGAGATGGTCTTCAACACCGTCTGTGACGGGCGCGAGCTGCCGGTAACGATCTTCACCACCCGCGCGGACACCATCTACGGCGTGACCTTCATGGTCCTCGCTCCGGAGAGCGAGCTGGTCGAAAGCCTGACCGCCGCGGACCGCAAGGCAGAAGTGGCGGAATACCTCAAGTATGTGAAAACCAAGACGGAGCGTGAGCGCATCGCCGAGACCAAGACGGTCACGGGCGTGTTCTCCGGGGCCTATGGCATCAACCCGGTCACGGGGGAGAAGGTGCCCGTCTGGATTTCCGAATATGTCCTCGCGGGCTACGGTACCGGCGCCATCATGGCCGTGCCGGCCCACGACAGCCGCGACTACGCATTCGCGAAGAAGTTCGGCCTGCCGATCGTCCCCGTCATCGAGGGGGCGGATGTAAGCGAGCAGAGCGTGGACGCCAAGGAAGGAGTCATGTGCAATTCCGGCTTCCTGAACGGAATGAGCGTGAAGGAGGCCATCGAGGCCGCCAAGGATTATGTCGAGGCCCACGGACTCGGCCGGCGCAAGACCAACTACCGCCTGCGCGACGCCATCTTCTCGCGCCAGCGTTATTGGGGCGAACCGTTCCCGATCTGCTACAAGGACGGCATTCCCACGCCGCTGCCGCTGTCCGCGCTGCCGCTGCGCCTGCCCGAGATCGATTCATTCAAGCCGTCCCCGGACGGGCAGCCGCCGCTGTCCCGCGCGAAGGACTGGACCTATGGGGGCTGCCCGCTGGAGAAGAGCACGATGCCCGGTTTCGCGGGCTCCAGCGCCTACTACCTGCGCTATATGGACCCGCACAACGAGGAAGCGCTCGTCAGCCCGGAGGCGGATGCCTACTGGCGCAACGTGGACCTGTACATCGGCGGCACCGAGCACGCTACGGGCCACCTGATCTATTCGCGCTTCTGGAACAAGTTCCTCTATGACCGCGGCTATGTGTGCGAGGACGAGCCGTTCCGCAAGCTGATCAACCAGGGCATGATCCAGGGCCGCTCCAGTTTCGTGTACCGCATCGTGGGCACGAACACCTTCGTCTCAGCCGGCCTGAAGGATAAGTATGAGACCACCGAGATCCACGTGGACATCAGCCTCGTGCGGAACGACCGGCTCGACCTGGAGGCCTTCCGCGCCTGGCGGCCCGATTTCGCGGACGCGGAGTTCATCCTCGAGGACGGCGAATACATCTGCGGCTGGGCCGTGGAGAAGATGAGCAAGTCGATGTACAACGTCGTCAACCCCGATGTCATCTGCGACACCTACGGCGCCGACACGCTCCGGCTCTATGAGATGTTCCTGGGCCCGCTCGAGCAGAGCAAGCCCTGGGATACCAAGGGCATCGACGGCGTGGCGCGTTTCCTGAAGAAGTTCTGGCGCCTGTACGCCAGCCGCGACGGCTTCTGCGTTACGGACGAGAAGGCCTCCCCGGAGGAGCTCAAGGCCCTGCACAAGCTGATCGGCAAGGAGCAGGAGGACATCGAGAACTTCTCCTACAACACGACCATCAGCGCCTTCATGATCGCCGTGGGCGACCTGACGGCGCTCGACTGCCACAAGCGCGAGATCCTGGAACCGCTCGCCGTGCTCCTCTCGCCCTTCGCCCCGCACATCACCGAGGAACTCTGGCACCTGCTCGGCCACGAAGGAAGCATCTGCGACGCCAGCTTCCCTGAATACGTCGCCGCCTACACGGCGGAAGACAACGTCACCTATCCGGTGCAGTTCGGCGGCAAGATGCGTTTTACCGTGGATATGCCGCGCAGCGCTTCCCCCGCCGAGGTGGAGGCCGCCGTGCGCGCCATGGAGCAGACGGCCAAATGGGTCGGCGACAAGCAGATCGTCAAGGTCGTCGTCGTTCCCGGCAGGATTATCAACATCGTCCTGAAATGACCCGGAAGGCTGTTTACCATACCATTTGGGAGTACCTGACCCTGACCCTGGCCTGCTTTATCTTCACGGTGGCCTGGGAATGCTTCATGATTCCCAACGGCATGTCCGCCGGCGGCATGATGGGCCTCTGTACCATCATCCAGTACGCCACGGGCGGAGCGATTCCGGCGCAGTACTCCTATTTCGCGATCAACGCGCTGCTGATCATCGTCGCCGTGATCGCGATGGGCATCGGCTTCGGTTTCAAGACCATCTGGTGCATCGTGATGTCCAGCGTCGCGATGCAGATCCTCTCGAAAACGGAAGTCCTTCACGCCATCCCCGGTTCCTTCTTCTATATGGAGGAGCGGCTGCTGATCCCGGTCGTGGCCGGCGTGTTCGAGTCCGTGGGGCTCGGGATCGTCCTGCGTTACGGCGGCAGCACCGGCGGAACGGACATCATCGCGCTGATGGTCAACAAGTACTGGCCGGTGTCGCTGAGCACGGTGTTCCTGCTGTCGGACGTGGTAATCTGCGCCCTGCTGCTGTTCCTGCCGGAGAAGACCTTCTCCGATATGTGTTACGGCCTCGTGGAGGTGGTGATTTTCTCGCTCGTGATCGACATCGTCGTGGGAGGCAAACGCTCTTCCTGCCAGCTGCTGGTATTCTCGCAGAAGTACGAGCAGATCGCCGACCATATCATCCGGAACATGAACCGCGGCGTGACGGTGCTCAAGGCCCAGGGATGGTTCACCAAGACGGACAAGAACGTCCTGCTGATCCTCGTGGGCCAGAAGGAACTCTCGGAACTGACCCGGGTCATCAAGGACCTTGATCCGCGTGCTTTTATGTCCATTTCCCCGACGCGGAACGTTTACGGGGAGGGCTTCGATGAGATCAAGACGGGTGTGAGTATTAAAAAGAAGAAACGGAAAAACGATGAACTTGTTCAATAAGGCTTTCTGGACTTCCGTCAAGGAGTATGCCCTGATTACCCTCGGCGTGCTGATGTACGTGACGGGGTGGATCATCTTCCTGATTCCCAACAACATGATTGGCGGCGGCGTGACCGGTCTCGGCTCCATCGTGCAGTATGCGACGGGGGGCGCGGTCAAGATCGGCTACACCTATTTCGTGGTCAATGCCGCCCTGCTGGTCGCCGCGCTCTTCACCCTCGGGCGCAGTTTCGGGGCCAAGTCCGTCTATGCCATCCTGCTGACTTCCGTCGCCCTCAACGTGGGGCAGGGGATCTTCCCGCAGGAGATCATCCGGCTGCTGGCTCTGGACAACGGCAAGCTCATGTGCACCTTCATGGGCGGCATCATCGTGGGCGTCGGCATCGGACTGTCCATCTCGCAGGGGGGCAGCACCGGCGGAACGGACATTATCGCGCTGATCATCAACAAGTACCGCAACGTGTCCCCGGGCCGGGTCATCCTGATTTCGGATGCAGTCATCATCCTGTCCTCGCTCCTGGTCCCTTCGTACATGCCCGACGGCACCCTGATGGCCTGGCCGGACAAGATCACGACGGTGGTGTACGGTTTCATCCTGATCACGATCGTCAGCACGGTGCTGGACCTGTACCTGTCCGGCTCCCGCCAGTCGGTGCAGATTTTCATCCTTTCGCCCAAGCACGCCGAGATCGCCGACGCGATCACCCGCGACCTGCACCGCGGCGTGACGGTGCTCACCGCCCGGGGCTGGTACACCAAGCAGGATACGGAAGTCGTGATGGTGATCACGCGCAAGACGGACCTCAACGTGTTCCTGAAGTATATCAATGCCATCGACCCGAACGCTTTCATCTCCGTTTCCTCCGTCACCGGGGTGTATGGAAAGGGGTTTGACAAGTTTAAAACGGGTAGTAAGAAATAATCCCGTACCGAAAAGATATATTTTCGTCCCTTACCCCCGTCCCAACCCCTTCCGGGACGGGGTTCTTGTCTATCTTTGTCCGCGAAAGACTGGCGGATGAAGAAAAAGGTTAAAATTTCCCTGCACCGCTGCATATGCACGATTTCCGGCTGCTGCCTAGCGCTGCCGCCGGCTGCGGCCCTGTGCGCGGGCGGGCCGGCCGGACCGGGAACCTGGGCGGCGGGCCTGTTGGCGGCGTGTGCCGTACTCCTGCTGCTCCCGGTTGCTGACGAGGGGGTGGCGCTGTCGTTCCGTTTCGCCCTCGGGGCGCTGGCCGTCTGCGCGGCCGGTGTGCTGGCGGGGCTTTCCCCACGCGCGTGGCTGCCCGGCGTCCTTGCAGTGCAGGGCGCTTTCCTGGTGCTGCGCAGCGTGTTGCTGTATTCCCGCCTGGGCCCGCTGTTCCGTCAGTTCGCGCTCTGGCACGGCATCGAGAACCACGCGCGGAACAGTTATTCCCTGGCGCTGTACCTGCTGGCGGCGGCCTTCCCGGGCACGGAAGCGCCGGCCTGGGCGGGATGGGCGCTGCTGCCGCTTGCGGCCGTGCTGTACGTCCTGCTGGCGGTGCGGGAGAGCTCCGGCAGGACCCTCTTCCTCAGCCGGGCCAAGGAGCTGGAAATCAAGAACCTGCTCAAGGGCAACCTGCGCCCGGTCCCGCCCCAGGCGGGGCAGAAGGATGAGGACGTAAAGAAGATGTCGCACCTGTACGAGCGGGTGGTGGACGTGATGGAGCAGAAGCGGCCCTACCTGGACCCGGACTTCAACCTGATGGACCTCGCGTCGGCGACGTTCACGAACAAGTCGTACCTGTCCCGCACGATCAACATCCTGTCCGGGCGGAACTTCTGCCAGTTCGTCAACTACTACCGGGTGCAGTATGCCCTGGAACTGATGCGGAAGGACCATTCCCTGAAGATGATCAACCTGGCGATGATGTGCGGGTTCCACTCGACGGTCAGTTTCAACATGGCCTTCAAGCTGAACATGGGAGAGACGCCCACCGTTTATCTGGAGCGCCTGCGGGAGGACAGCCTGCTCAAATGATGATGCCTTTCCAGGAGGCGGGCAGCGGTGCGCAGATGTCCATCTCCTCCTTCCGGACCGGATGGATGAAGCGGATACGGCGTGCGTGGAGGCTGATGCCGCCGTCGGGGTTGGAACGCGGTGCCCCGTACTTGAGGTCGCCTTTGATCGGGCAGCCCAGGTGGCTCAGCTGGCAGCGGATCTGGTGATGGCGCCCCGTAAGCAGGTCCACTTCTACCAGGTGGTAGCGGTCCGTGCTCTGCAGGAAACGGTAATCGAGCCGGGCGAGTTTCGCCTCGGGAAAACGTGCGGGGCGGGGTGCCGTGCCGGGGGCGACGATGTAGGACTTGTTCTGCTGCTCGTTCCTGTTCAGCCACCCTTCCAGGCGGCCTTCCGGCGGCTCGGGCTTCGCACAGCAGAGGGCCCAGTAGGTCTTGTGGACCTCTCCTTCGCGGAGCATCTTGTTGAGGCGCTCCAGCGCTTTGGAGGTCTTGGCGAGCACGCAGAGGCCGCTGACAGGCCGGTCGAGCCGGTGGGGGAGGCCCAGGAAGACCTTGCCGGGTTTTTCGTCGCGCCGGGCGATGAAGGCCTTGTAGGCATCGGTCAGGCACTCGTCGCCCGTCTTGTCGCCCTGCGTGATCTCGCCCGCGCGCTTGTTCACCACCAGCAGGTGGTTGTCCTCGTAGAGGATGCGCCCCGCCAGGTCGTCGAACTCCTCTTTTGTCAGTTGCCGGTACTCCATATTGCAAAGATAGTGTTTTTCTGGGAATGACAATTTGTCAGCAAAAAGCCGTTGGCAAAGGTTTTGATGATTCCTTCCGCGGCCCGTCAGGACTGGCGGGTGACAAATGTGAAATTTTAAAAGTCAGATATTATGGGAAAAATTATCGGAATCGACCTCGGCACCACCAATTCCTGCGTGTCCGTGATGGAAGGCAACCAGCCGACCGTGATCATCAATGACGAAGGCGCGCGTACGACGCCGTCCATCGTCGCTTTCACTGACAATGGCGAACGCAAGGTGGGCAATCCCGCCAAGCGTCAGGCCATCACCAACCCCCACAACACAGTCTTCTCGATCAAGCGTTTCATGGGCGAGACCTACGACCAGGTGAGCCGTGAGGTCGCCCGCGTCCCCTACAAGGTCGCCCGCGGCGAGAACAATACTCCGCGCGTGGATATCAACGGACGTCTCTACTCTCCGCAGGAGATTTCCGCAATCATCCTCCAGAAGATGAAGAAGACGGCGGAAGACTATCTCCGTCAGGAAGTTACCGAGGCCGTCATCACCGTGCCGGCTTACTTCTCCGACTCGCAGCGCCAGGCCACCAAGGAGGCCGGCAAGATCGCGGGCCTGGACGTCAAGCGTATTATCAACGAGCCGACGGCGGCTGCGCTCGCCTACGGCCTCGACAAGAAGAACAAGAACATGAAGGTCGCGGTCTATGACCTCGGCGGCGGCACCTTCGATATCTCCATCCTGGAGCTCGGCGACGGCGTGTTCGAGGTGAAGTCCACCAACGGCGACACCCACCTCGGCGGCGACGACTTCGACCAGGCCATCATCGACTGGCTCGCCCGCGAATTCGCGACCGACAACGGCGGCATCGACCTCAAGAAGGACCCGATGGCCCTCCAGCGCCTCAAGGAGGCGGCCGAGAAGGCGAAGATCGAGCTTTCCAACGCCACCAGCGCCGAGATCAACCTGCCGTATATCACCGCGGTGGACGGCATGCCGAAGCACCTCGTGAAGACGCTTACCCGCGCCAAGTTCGAGACTCTTTGTGATGACCTCTTCCGTCGCTCCATCGAGCCTTGCCGCAAGGCCCTCGAGGACGCCCACCTGCGTGCCTCCGAAATCGACGAGGTCCTGCTCGTCGGCGGTTCCACCCGTATCCCGAAGGTCCAGCAGATGGTGAAGGACTTCTTCGGCAAGGAGCCGAACAAGAGCGTCAACCCGGACGAGGTGGTCGCCATCGGCGCCGCCATCCAGGGCGGCGTGCTCGCCGGCGACGTCAAGGACGTCCTGCTGCTCGACGTGACCCCGCTGAGCCTCGGTATCGAGACCCTCGGCGGCGTGATGACCAAGCTCATCGAGTCCAACACCACCATCCCGGTGCACAAGGAGCAGGTCTTCTCCACGGCGTCCGACAACCAGCCTTCCGTCGAGATCCGCGTCCTGCAGGGCGAACGCCCGATGGCCAAGGACAACAAGCAGATCGGCATCTTCCACCTGGACGGCATCGCCCCGGCTCCGCGCGGCATCCCGCAGATCGAGGTCTCCTTCGACATCGATACCAACGGCATCCTGAGCGTGTCCGCGAAGGACAAGTCCACCGGCAAGGAGCAGCACATCCGTATTGAGGCTTCCAGCGGTCTGTCCGACGCCGAAATCCAGCGCATGCGTGACGAGGCCAAGGCGAACGAGGCCGCCGACCGCGCCGAGAAGGAGCGCGCGGACAAGATCAACAACGGCGACGCGATGGTCTTCCAGACCGAGCGCAACCTCAAGGACTACGGCGACAAGATCCCGGCCGACAAGCGTTCCGCCATCGAGGCGGCCTGCGCCGACCTGAAGAAGGCCGTGGACGAGAAGAACATCGATGCGATCGACAGCGCCAACGCCGCCCTCGAGGCTGCCTGGCACGCCGCATCCGAGGATATGGCCCGTGCCGCCCAGGGCGGCCAGCCGGGCGCCGGCCCGCAGGGGCCCCAGGGGCCGCAGGGCTTCCAGGACGGTCCGCAGGGCGGCCCGACCGGCCCTCAGCCGGACTACGGCAACGGCCCGGATGAGCAGTAGGAGCCACGCACTTATTTACCTTATCATTGAGGGCCCGGTTGATCCGGGCCCTCTTTTTTTGTTTTTTAGGTTTTTATCTCTATATTTACAAAAAGTTCCCTCGATTCAACAATTAATCTTATATGCTTATGGAGAAACGGACCAAAGGGCAGTATGCTTCGCCCAGGTGCGAGCTGCTGGAAATGCGGCTGGAAGGCATCATGGTCGTCAGCCCGCAGACGGAAAACACCCCGGCGTTCCCGTCGGACGGATTCGGCGAGGAGCAGGACTGGAGCGGTAATTGATCAGAAAAAGGAGGACTGAAAGATGAAAAAGACGATTGCGATGATGATGGTTGCGGCCCTGGCGCTGCTGGGCTGCACGAAGGAGCCGGCTCCGGTACAGGAAGACGGAGCTGTTCAGGCATTGAAGTTCAACCTGACGGTTACGCACCCGGGCGGTGCTGACACGAAGGCGGTGAAGACGACCTGGGAGGACGGCGACGTGGTGTTCGTTTTCTTCTCGGGTGTCGCTGCACCCAAGTACCTGGAAATGAAGTACGACGCCGGGAACAAGTCGTGGACCCAGACGCCGAAGAACGGAACGGAGGAAGCGTCGTTCGCGCTGGAAGGCGACAGCGGCACGATGACGGCGGTGTACCTGCCGTTCGGCAGCGGAGCGAGCGTGGTGGCCGACGGGACGTCGTTCACGTTCAACGAGACCTATTACACGTACTATTTCGTGGCGGAAAAGGCCGCCTATGAGGTAGCCGACGGCGTGGTGACCGGGGATCTGGCGATGGAATTGCCGGAAGGTTTCGTCCAGTTCTTCATGGAAGAAGACTCCATCGATGAGTATACTTATAAGCTTGGCATCGATGCCGTGATTCCCGTGGGCGTCGCGTCCGTCGCCGCGGACGGAACGGTAACTGAAGCTTCTATGCAGGCTGAAGACGATCTCCTGGGTTATCGCTATTCCGGTGGATATGTTTTCAGCGGCAAGCTGGATGACGGCTATGCGGAAAAATATGGGAACAATTACTTTTTTACCCTTGATGATGAATGTTCCCTTTACAATTTCTTCGTAAGCGGCAAGGAGCTGACGAGCCATAGCGCCGTAAAACTTCCCGCTTATCTCGTCGATGATTGGCAGCCTGTCGGAGAAGACGTGGTGACGACCTTGACTTATGAAGAAGCCGGCAAGACCTACGAGTCAAGCTGGGCCACCTGCAACTACGGGTGTGACAAACCGGAAGCGGTGGAATCGTATGATTATAACAGTTTGAAGAGATTGACCATTCCCGAAGGTTACCGGATTCCGGAATACAAAGATTTCCTGTTCCTTATAGACAATTGTTTGTGGACCCAAGTCCCTGTCCATGGGAAGGAAGGCATGGTCTTGACTTCCAAAAGCAATTCATCAAGGTATTTCATCTTCCTGCCTTCTTACAGCAAGTCCACGATGGAACCCCCGACCACGATGGAACCCGGGACCTATAAGTGGTCCAACGCTTACTGGGGGGAAACCCGTTCTGGGGAATATGAGAGTGGCGAAGGCACGTATAATTATACCTACTACTTGTACTTCATAGATGAGTCTACTCAGAGAATCAGGAGTTATTGTGCTGATCCTTATTATGGGGATCCAGAGCAGAGAGGCTGGGAAAAACTCTATACGCACCCGCTGCGCCTCTGCTGGGAAGAATAATTCCACAGGAAAGTTTGCAACAGGAAAGGCGACCGGTTGATCCGGCCGCCTTTCTTGATTGCTATTGCTTCTTGTGCAGCAGTTTGTATATGGCGGACTTGATTCCGTTGGGTATGAAGGCAGCCGGGGCCGATCGGAACCAGGCCCCGGCGCAGGCGAAGGCGATACGCAGCGGACGGACCGCTTTCCCTTCCGACGCGGATCTCAGCCTTTCCGCCTCCAGGATGTAAGGCTTGCTTCTCGTGGCGACGGAGCCCCAGTGAAGAAGAAATGATCCGTTTTCGGGATAATGTTTTCCTTCCTTTTGCCAGTTGAAGATATACTCCAGGACGCCGCTCCGGATGTCCAGCCCGTAAAAACGCTTGATGTCGGGGTAGTATCCGAAGATGTGCGACCACGTGCAAGGGGGAAGGTAGCGGTGGACGGAACAGGCGAGAGAGAATATCGTTTCATCGGACGGGACGGAGGGGAATAAGCGGAACTTGAATTCGGCATAATGCCCGAGAATGTAATCCACGGTGTCCCGGAAGTCTTTCAAACCGTCCTTGCGGACATAATAGATTCCGCCTTGGCAGATGATGAGATACTCCAGTTTTTCCTTGTAGATGCCGGCATTCCCGGGATCGAGCCATACCCGGTCGGAATCCGGCGGGCAGGCCCGGCCCAGGATTCCGAAAGGTGGGGCGTCCTTGAACACGTCCCACAAGCCGTTGAGATCCGAATAGGCCAGGCTGTCGGCATCGATGAAGATGCTTTCGTCATAGGGCGACTGGTCGAGGATGCGGATCTTGTCGGTAAAAGACCGTTTGGGTGAGTCGATGACGACCACGTCGTCAAAGTCCCGCGTCAGGGTGTTTTCCCGGTCACAAAGGATGGCGAAAGGGAGCGGGTCTTTCGAATGGAACCGGTACGACAGCAGGAGATTGTGCGCCAGGACATAGTACTCTCTCCTGCCGGTCGCAGCGGTGATGAAACCTCTGGCCGCAGCCATGGATCCGGGCGGGTTACCGGATGATCCGGTAGTAATTCTCCTTGCGGGGCTTGACCGTCGGAGGGAAGGCGGCGGGGTAGCCCAGGGCCAGGGCGCCGATGCCGATCAGCCCTTCCGGGAGGCCGAGTTCCGCCATCAGGGCCTTGCCCTCCGGGGTGGCGAACATCTCCCGCTCGCGGTTGATCCAGCAGGAGCCGAGCCCCACGGCGTGGGCCGCCAGCATCATGTTTCCGAGCACCAGGGAACCGTCGGGAACGGAATTGGCCCAGGCGGCGGGGGCGCTGCCGAACACCAGCACGATGGTCGGAGCGCCGTAGAAGGGCGCCTCCCGGCCCCACACCGCGGCGTTCAGCGCGTCGATGCGCGCGACCAGGTCCGGCCGCTGCACGGCCACGATCCAGGGATCCTGCCGGCCCATCGCGGTCGGGGCCCAGGTGCCGGCCTCGAGCACAGCCTGCAATTCTTCGTCCTTGATCTGTTCCGGCCGATAGCGCCGGATGCTTCTGCGCTCGCGGAGCGCTTTGAGTACTTCGTTGTCCATAGGCACAAATATATGAAAAAAACGACTCGCCGGGGCGGGTCGTTTATGGTGAAAGGTGCAGGACGGGGATTACTCCTCCTCCAGACGCAGGTGCTGTACGTAGATAGCCTTCTGCTTCGCAATGCGGCGGATCTCCGACGGCTTCTGGAAGTTCTTGCGGGCGCGCATCTCGCGGACGGCACCGGTCTTTTCGAACTTCCGCTTGAATTTCTTCAGCGCGCGCTCGATGTTTTCGCCTTCTTTTACGGGAACGATGATCATTGCTTTTACACCTCCTTTTTCTTTTGGGGATGCAAAGGTAGCAATTTATTTCAACATTCCAACAAATTCTTTCATTCCTTCCGTCGCAACCTTCCGGATATGCTTCACGCGCTTGTCATAAAGCGTCACCTCGGCCGGGTCGATCAGGTAGATGGGGGCTTCCGGCCGCGCGTAGCGGTAGAGTCCGGCGGCGGGATAGACCTGCAGGGAAGTGCCCACGATAAGGACGATGTCGGCCGCCGCGACCAGTTCCACCGCGCGCTCGATCTTGGGAACGGCCTCCCCGAAGAAGACGATGTGCGGGCGGTACTGCGCGCCGTTCGGCGCCTTGTCGCCCAGGTGCACGGCGCCGTAGCCGATGTCCACGACGAGTTTTTCGGAGTAGCCGTCGCAGTCGTTGCAGCTGTTTTCGGGACGGATCTTGGTGGCTTCTCCGTGCAGGTGCACCACGTGCGTGGAGCCGGCCCGCTCGTGGAGGTTGTCCACGTTCTGCGTGATCACGTCCACGGTGTAGTCCTTCTCCAGCTCCGCGATGAGGCGGTGCGCCTCGTTGGGCCTGACCTCGCGCAACTTTTCCCGCTGCATGTTGTAGAAATCGAGGACGAGCCCGGGGTTCCGGGCCCAGCCTTCGGCGGAGGCGACCTCCATCGGATCGTAATTGTCCCAGAGCCCGCCGTTGTCGCGGTAGGTCCCCAGGCCGCTTTCGGCGCTCACGCCGGCGCCGGTCAGCACAGCGATTCTCTTTTTCATCAGATACTTATGTTGAAGTAGGTTTTCTTCGCCCAGTATTCGAAGAGCGGGTCCAGGACGATCGGGTTGTCGTTCTCGTCGAAGGTCACGATCTCCTTCTTGCACAGGGCGTCCTTGAGGCGGCGGACGTTGGCCGAGGAGTTGAGCTCGTACTTGCGGATGATCTCGGCGCTGCTGAAGCGCGTGTTGCCCTCCAGGATGGCGCGCAGCAGGCTCAGCTGGAAGGTGGTCAGGCCGTTCATCGTGGCCGTGAAACGCGGCTCGTGCACGGCGATCAGCGCGTTCAGCGACTCGGTGAGCGTCTGCTCCATGATGTACCCCTTGGTCAGGGAGTCGCACACGGCGCAGAGGTGGTTGATGTACCAGATATTGCCCCGGAAAAGCTTGCACACGCCCAGCAGCAGGTCGCGGTCCACGACCTTGCCGGTGGCGAGGAAGCCCTTCACGATGTGGTCGATGATGTCCTTGCTCTCGAGGGCCGGCAGGCGGATGCGTCCCGCCTGGCGCCAGAAGAAGCGCCGGATGCCGAAGATGTCGTCCATCGCGTTGTAGGCGGAGCCGAGGAAAACATAGGAGGCGCTGGCGGCGTACTCGCCGGGCAGGGTGCGGAAGACCTCCTCCAGGAGGTGGCAGGCGCGTTCCCCGTCTTCGGTGAGCATGATGTTCTGGAACTCGTCCAGCACCACGATGCGCTGGACCCCGGTGCGCAGGCCCGTCCGGTAGGGGAGCAGGAAGGCGGCGCGCAGGTCACCGTCGTCCAGCGGACCCGTGGCGGAGAGCACCTCGCCGTCGGTGTCGAAGCGGACGGTGTCGAAGCAGAAATGCGTGCCGGAAAGCATCTCCCGGGCCGCCCGGGCGTACTCGTCGTGGTTGGAGCCGGCGGTGCGGAACACCGCGGTGGCGAGGCGCAGGGCGAAGGTTTCCAGCGAGCGGATGTCCAGCAGGGAGACGTTCACCGGCACGAACGGCCGGTTGGCCATCTTCATGTTGAAGAATCCCTGCTGCACGAGCGATTTCCGGCCGGTCTTGGGCGGCTCGTAGATCACCACGTTCTCCCCCTGGGAGAGCATGTTGACGAAGATCCGGGTCTCCAGGGCGCGGCCGACGAAATACTTGCCCGTGACGGGTCTGTAGTACTGGAAGGCGCTGTCCATCGTATAACAAGAATGTTTCTTTTGCAAAAATAGCAAATAATTTGGCAGAATTGGGATTTTTGTGTAAATTCGCAGCCCAAAATGAATTTGATGACCGCTAAGCCATTGATAAAGAGCTGCCTTGCGGCAGACGCTTACGGCCGAAACTTTTGATAAGTTTTATTGTATGTACGCAATCGTAGACATTGCAGGCCAGCAGTTCAAGGTTCAGGCTGGCAACGAAATCTTTGTGCAGCGGCTCGCCGATGCCAAAGGTGCTGACGTGGAGTTCAAGAAGGTCCTCCTCGTCGCGGACGACGCGGCGGTGAAGGTGGGCGCTCCCTATGTCGAGGGTGCCGTGGTGAAGGCCACCGTCCTCGAAGATGATGTTAAGGCTGACAAGGTGCTGGTCTTCAAGAAGATCCGCCGCAAGGGCTTCCAGAAGCTCAATGGTCACCGTCAGAAACTTTCCAAGATCAAGATCAACGAAATCGCTTAAGAGTTATGGCACACAAGAAAGGTCAATCCAGTTCCAAGAACGGTCGTGAGTCACAGAGCAAGCGCCTGGGTCTCAAGAAATTCGGCGGCGAGGTCGTGAAGGCCGGCAATATCATCGTCCGCCAGCGGGGCACCGTCCACAACCCTGACCGCAATGTCGGTATGGGCAAGGACCACACGCTGTACGCCCTGGTCGACGGCACCGTGAAGTTTACCCGCAAGCGGGAGAACAAATCCTACGTGTCGGTGGTTCCCTTTGAGAACTAGTCTCGGGGACTGAAGTTGAATCAAAGGACTTGCACTTCGAGACAGGTGTGGGTCCTTTCTTATTTATAAGAAGAATATGTTGACGCTCAAGATGCTTCGCGATGACCGGAATGCCGTCATCGAGAAATTGAAAATCAAGAATTTCGACGCGCAGCCCATCGTGGACCGTGTCCTTGAACTGGATGCGCTCCGCCGCAGCCTCCAGACGGAGAGCGACGCGCTGCTCGCGCAGCAGAAGCAGCAGGCGGCCCGGATCGGCGGCCTGATGAAGCAGGGGCTCCGCGACGAGGCCGAGGCCGCGAAGGCCGAGGTGGCCGCGCTCAAGGCCCGCAGCGGCGAGCTGCTCGCCCGGATGGACGAAGCTTCCGCCGAGTTGGAAAGCCAGCTCGTGCTGCTGCCCAACACGCCCTGCAGCCTGGTCAAGCCCGGCAAGGGCGCGGAGGACAACGAGATCGTCAAGACGGGCGGTCCCGAGGTGAATCTCCCCGAGGGGGCGCTCCCGCACTGGGAGCTCGCCAGGAAGTACGATATCATCGACTTCGACCTGGGCGTCAAGATCACCGGCGCCGGTTTCCCCGTTTACAAGGGCAAGGGTGCGAAGCTGCAGCGTGCGCTGATCAACTTCTTCCTGGACCAGAACACGGCGGCCGGTTACAAGGAGGTGGAACCTCCGGTGATGGTCAACCGCGATTCCGGTTTCGGCACGGGCCAGCTCCCCGACAAGGAGGGCCAGATGTACCACGCCGAAGTGGATGATTTCTATATGGTTCCGACGGCCGAGGTGCCCGTGACCAACTTCTTCCGCGACGTGATCCTCGCCGCGGACGAGATCCCGCAGCGCCTGACGGCCTATACGCCGTGCTTCCGCCGCGAGGCCGGTTCCTATGGCAAGGACGTCCGCGGACTGAACCGCCTGCACCAGTTCGACAAGGTCGAGATCGTGCGGGTCGAGAAGCCGGAGGATTCCTACCGCGCCCTCGACGACATGGTCGCCCACGTGGAGTCCCTGGTGAACAAGCTCGGGCTCAAGTATCGCATCCTGCGCCTGTGCGGCGGCGATCTGAGCTTCACCTCCGCCATCACCTACGACTTCGAACTGTGGTCCGCCGCCCAGGGCCGCTGGCTGGAAATCTCTTCCGTGTCGAACTTCGAGACCTTCCAGTCCAACCGCCTGCACCTGCGCTACCGCGACGAGGCGGGCAAGACCCAGCTCGCGCACACGCTCAACGGCAGTTCCCTGGCGCTTCCGCGCGTCGTGGCCGCGCTGCTCGAGGACAACCAGACTCCGGAAGGCATCGTGATTCCCGAAATCCTCCGTCCCTACACCGGATTCGACCGCATTGACTAGCAAGGAAAAGACGATACTCGGCATCGATCCCGGAACCAATATCCTTGGTTTCGGGATCGTCCGTGTGGATGCCTCCGGCAAGCCGCATTTCGTGGACATGGGGGTGGTGGACCTGCGCAAGGTCGGCTCGCCCTATGACAAGCTGGAGATCATCCGTGAAAAGGTGGGGGCGTTGTGCGACCTCCATCATCCCGACGACCTGGCCATAGAATCTCCCTTCTATGGGAAGAACGCCCAGGTCATCCTCAAACTGGGCCGGGCCCAGGGCGCCGCGATGGTGGCCGGACTCGACCGCGGGGTGCAGATTTACGAATACGCCCCCCGCAAGGCCAAGATGACCATCTGCGGAAACGGAGCCGCTTCAAAAGAGCAAGTTTCTTTGATGGTTCAGCGCACACTCGGCATAGAAATTGCAAATAAATACCTTGACGCTACGGACGCACTTGCTCTCGCGATGTGCCATTTCTATCAGTTGACCAGTCCGCTTGCAGCCGTACAGGCGACGGGAAGTTGGGAGAAATTTATAGCGTCCAATCCGGAGCGCATTAAAAAGTGATTGTATGAAAAATGCGAGAATCCTGCTGATGACCGGGCTTTTCCTGCTTGGTTTCAGCGCGTTTGCCCAAAACCACGTGAAAGGTGTCCTGGTGGACGAGTCTACGGGCGAGCCCCTGGGCTTCGCTACGGTGTCGCTGACCCGCGAGGGCCAGAGCAAGCCGGCGAAGTACGACCTCACCAACGACAAGGGCGCCTTCGACATCGAGTCCGTCCGTAACGGTAATTACACCGTGGTGGCCGAACTGATGGGTTACGAGGCCTACACCTCCACCTTCAAGATGGAGTCCAAGACCATCGACCTGGGCGAGATCAAGATGAAGATCGACCGCGAGCAGCTCGAAGCCGCGGAGGTCTCCGCCATCGGCAATCCGGTGGTCATCAAGAAGGACACGATCGAGTACAATGCCGGGGCTTTCCTGTCCACCGACAACGACAACCTCGTGGACCTGCTCAAGAAGATGCCGGGCATCGAGGTCAACGACAACGGTACCATTACCGTCAACGGCCAGTCCGTCAGCAAGATCACGGTGCAGGGCAAGACCTTCTTCCTGGACGACCCGCAGGTCGCATCCCAGAACATCCCCGCCAAACTGGTGAAGAAGCTGAAGGTCATCCGCAAGAAGTCCGAACAGGCCGAGTTCACCGGTATCGATGACGGCCAGGAGGAGACGGTGATCGACCTCACGGTGACGGAGGGCGCCAATCTGAGCGGTCTCGTCGGCCGTGTGACCGCCGGCGTGGGCCACGACCTCCCGACCCAGAACAACCCGCTGAACGACTGGCGATTCTCCGGAAACGCCTTCCTCGGCAACTTCTCCGACAAGACCCAGATCTCCCTCATCCTCAACGCCAACAACGCCAACGTGCAGGGCTCCACCAATTTCTCCGGAAACATGATGGGTGGCATGATGGGCGGTGGCGGAATGGGTATGGGCGGCGGCATGGGCTTCGGCGGTGGCGGCGGTATCAACACCTCCTACATGGCCGGCCTCAATGCGGGCGCCGATTTCTTCGACGGAAGGATGGAAGCGAGCGGCAACTACAACTATAACAACAACCACACCCTGTCCGCTTCCAAGTCCTCCACCACCAGCTACATGTCCGGTATGAACCAGCTGGTGGACAGTGACAGCCAGAACATCAACAACTCCAACGGACACAACTTCGGCCTCCGCCTGGAGCACAAGTTCTCCGAGAATACCTCCATCGTCTTTGAGCCGCGTGTGCGTTTCGGCGGCGGCAATACCTCACAGACCAGCACAAGCGAGACTTTCCAGGACAAGGGCGTGACCGGGAACTACAACAAGGTGAATTCCGCGGAAACAAATAATACCGGAGACAACAAGAACATCAGCACCAGCGGTTTCTTCCTGTTCCGCCAGCGCCTGGGCCTCCCGGGCCGTACCCTGACTGTGAACACGAACTTCAACCTGTCCGACAACAAAATGGACGCGTTGAACAATAATAGCACCGAGTACTATGGCATGGATGGCACTACGGTTTTGTCCACCAACATGGTAAGCCAAAGGGCGCTGCAGGACCAGCAGAGCTATTCCATCAATACGCGTGCGACCTACACGGAGCCGCTCGGCAACTACTTCTACCTGGAGGCCGAGTACTCCTACAACTGGAGCAAGTCCCTCTCCGAGAAGAATACCTACGACCTGCTGAACCGCGGCATCCTCGATCCGCAGTACTCCAACCAGATCACCAACCTGAACCGTCGCCACGAGATCGGCGGCAACGTCCTCTACCAGGACGACCGGATGCACCTCCAGGCCGGCTTCACCGCGATGCCGCAGTACACCTACAACGGGACCACGGTGTATGACCCCTCGACCAAGAGCAACAAGCTGCAGGAGTACGAGGACAACCGCTGGAACTTCTCCCCGACGGTGATGATGATGTTCGACCTGAACGACAACGACAACCTGCGTTTCTTCTACCGGGGCAACTCCAGCCAGCCGTCCACCCAGCAGCTGATGCCGGTACCGGACAACACCAACCCGCTGCGCGTCACCTTCGGTAACCCGACGCTGACTCCGTATTTCACCCACAACATCAACGGCGAGTTCCGCCACAGCAACCGGGCGAACTTCTCGTCCTACAATATCCGGGTGAACGGCGGCTTCACGCAGAACCAGATTTCCAACGTGGTGATTACCAGCAGCAACGGCGGCCAGTACACGATCCCGTTCAACTCCCCGACCACGGGCAACGCCGGGATGAACTTCTTCAACAACTTCCCGCTGGGCCGGAACTCCGCCTTCTCCGTGAACAACAACACGGGCGTGAACTGGCGGCAGTCTTTCGCCTATGAAGGCGTGGGCGTGGACATGGACAAGTATACCGATCCCGACGGCGGTTTCTACACCTTCATGAACTGGTTCATCGACCAGTTCAACGACCCGGCCTATTACAAGGCCCACATCGTGGAGAACTATACCGACAACCTCAGCGTCAACGAGCGGCTCCGCCTGACCTACCGCGGCATACAGTTCCAGGCCACCCTCGGCGCCAGCACCAACATGAACCAGACCTGGTACACCCAGAAGGGCGATGCGGTGGCCAGCTCCACCAAGGCGGCCCGCAACTCCCAGACCTGGAGCAACGCCGTCACCGGCGAACTCACCTGGAACTGGCTGCTGACCGGCATCTCCGTGACGGCGAACGCCAACTACCGCTGGTACAACGGCTACACCACGCCGGTGGATCCGCAGACGATCATCAACTTCACCGTGGCCAAGTCCTTCGGTCCGGTCAACCTGTCGCTTTACGTAGCCGACCTGCTCGGCCAGTCCCGCGCCCTCTCGGTCACGGACCAGGCTTCGCGGCACGCCGAGACCCTCAGCACCACGCAGCTGGGCCGCTACTTCATCGTGTCCCTGTCCTACAACTTCGGCACGATCGGCGGACGCCGCGGCGGTGGCTTCGGCGGTGGCCGCGGCGGCCGTGGCGGCGGCATGCCTATGGGCGGCGGAATGCCCCCGATGGGCGGCGGACGTCCCCCGATGATGTAATCTCTTCCGCAATTTCGAAGAGCGGCCTGCAAACGCGGGCCGCTTTTCTTTTTATTTATTATCTTTGTGAGATTAAAGCGGAAAGAGAAAGTATATGGCGCAGAAAAAGAAAATAGCAGAAAAGAAGGTCCTTCCGGGCAACTGGATCGTGCGGAACGTCCTGCTGGCGGCCGTGCTGGTCGCCGCGTTCGTGCTGCTCGCCAACGTGATGCTGGCCCTGATTACCCAGCACAACCGGGAAATCCCCGTGCCGGACTTCACGAACATGACCCTGCAGGAGGCCCGGAAAGCCGGTTCCCAGGCAGGCGTGAAGGTCGTGATGGCGGATTCCATCTATGTGAAGCGGCTCAAGCCGGGCGTGGTCTATCTGCAGACCCCGAACCCCGGCGACCACGTGAAGCGGGGCCGCCGCATTCGCGTGACCATCAACACCACCGTTCCCAAGGAGGTGGTCATGCCTTCCCTGGTCGGCTATTCGATGCGTCAGGCGAAGGCGGAACTGATCCGCAGCGGGCTGGTCCTCGGGCGCCTGATCTACGTACGCGACATCGCCACCAACAACGTCCTGCGCCAGCAGCGCGGCGGGGTGGACATCAAGGCGGGGACGCGCCTCGCGAGCGGGACGACGATCAACCTGGTGGTGGGCCTGAGCCCCCGGGACAACATGACCTACGTGCCGAAACTGATCGGACGGCAGTATCTGCCTGCCACCGACCTTACCCTGGAGAGTTCGCTCAACGTGGGCAAGCTGCATTTCGACGAGACCGTCAAGACCTACGCCGACTCCGTCAGCGCATTCGTTTACCAGCAGCGCCCTTCCGGTTCCGAGAAGGTGCGGATGGGTTCCGAAATCACGATGTCGCTGACCACCGACCCTTCCAAGCTTCCTGCCGCCAGGAAATAGGAGATGGAAGGGCAGGAGATGTTCGAGCACTTCCGGCTGGAGGTGGATCCCGGGCAGGCGCCGCTCCGGATCGACAAGTATATGTCCGCGCATCTCGAGGACACCTCCCGCAACCGCATCCAGCAAGCCTTCAAGGAGGGGTATGTCCGGGTGGGGGAGACCCCGGTGAAGGCGAACTACATCGTCCGGCCCGGCGACGTGATCCGTTTCGTAATGCCCTATCGCCGGCGTGGCCTGGAAATCATCCCGCAGGAGATCCCGCTGAATATCGTCTATGAGGACGACGACGTGCTCGTGGTCAACAAGCCCGCGGGGATGGTGGTGCATCCCGGCCACGGACACTACGAAGGGACACTCGTGAACGCCCTGGCGCACCACCTCGGGCTCAGCCAGGACGCCGACGCCTTGGACGAACGGATGGGCATCCTGGTGCACCGCATCGACAAGGACACGAGCGGCCTGCTGGCCGTGGCGAAGAACGACGAGGCCCAGCTGCGACTGGCGAAGCAGTTCTTCGACCACAGCATCGAACGGCGCTACAACGCCGTGGTATGGGGGGATATCCGCGAAGACGAGGGCACGGTCGAGAGTTTCATCGGGCGGGACCCGTCCGACCGCCTGCGCTTCCGCAGCGTCGAAGACGAGGACCACGGCAAGCGGGCCGTCACGCACTGGCGCGTCCTGGAGCGCTTCGGCTTCGTCACCCTGGTGGAATGCCGCCTGGAGACGGGACGGACCCACCAGATCCGCGTGCACATGTCCCAGCTGGGGCATCCCATTTTCAATGACGAGCGTTATGGCGGGAGCGAGATCCGCAAGGGGACCATCTACGCCAAGTACCGCCAGTTCATCCGCAACTGCTTCGAGATCTGCCCGCGCCAGGCGCTGCACGCCCGCACGCTGGGCTTCGCGCATCCGCGCACCGGGCAGTGGATGCAATTCGGTTCCGAACTCCCGGAGGATATGGCCGCCCTCCTGGACAAATGGCGCAAATACTGCGGCCAGATGCCTGAAGAATGAAAAAGCCGACGATCCTGCTCTGGAGCCTGTGTGCCCTGTCCGTGGTGCTGCTCAGCCTTCCCTGGCTGGTGCCGCACACCGGCGCGCTCGCACTGGTGGCCTTCGTCCCGCTGCTTTGCGCGGATGCCATCGCCGACCAATGTAAGTTGCGCGCTTCCTGGGTTTTCCCGATGGCCGTGTTCCTGGCCTGGAATGCCGCCACCACCTTCTGGGTGTGCAACGCAACGGTGGGAGGCGGCATTTTCGCCATCGTGGCCAACGCCGCCCAGATGCTGCTCGTGTGGCTGCTCTTCCGCCTGGCGAGGCGCCGCCTGCGCGGCGTGCTGCCCTATATTTTCCTGGCGGCGATGTGGATTGCCTGGGAACGCCATTATTTCTCCGTGCAGGTGTCCTGGCCCTGGCTTACGCTGGGCGGCGCCTTTGCCCGGAGCACCCGCAGCGTCCAGTGGT
>Ga0310691_10001772_pt1 | contig 31352 bp, 24 predicted proteins | sample 176DNAGHGlowgp2_FD_203887 | JGI IMG/M metagenome (GOLD analysis project Ga0310691, IMG submission 203887) | Sheep rumen microbial communities from Palmerston North, Manawatu-Wanganui, New Zealand - 1766 DNA GHGlow gp2 (v2) (version 2) | ecosystem: Host-associated > Mammals > Digestive system >... | reverse complement strand
AGCACGGCAAGGGGCGCTGCCCCTTGACCCCGCAAACTTTTGAAAAAGTTTGATCAAAACTTCAAAAATGATTCTTAATGAAGTTTCTCGACAGACTGGCACCGGCAGTCTTTTCGGCTGCCGGTGTCCTATTGTCTGTTCAGAATAATGAAAGCTGTGTGCCTGCCGATTTGTCCTCAAAAGCTTCAAGATAACGAAAAATCGCATCGTTGTCATGCAGCATACCCGCTCGCTCGCAGGTCTCATGAAACAGACGCATCAGCGCGGAATTCTGCGGGCTGTTCAGCATATAAGCGTCGCCGTAGGTCTCAATATACCGCTGCTTCAGCCCCGGAAAACAGCGGTCAAGTGCCGCATAATAATACTCGCGGTTTCCCTCGCGCAGCGTCATCCCCATGCCGAAGCAGACCACACCGTATACACCTGCCTCAGCACACATCGCAAGAATCGCAGAAATATTCTCCGGCGTGTCATTGAGAAACGGCAGGATCGGACACAGCCAGACAACCGTCGGAATGCCGGCATCGCGCAGCGTTTTCAGTACGGCAAACCGTCGGCTCGTGACGCAGACGTGCGGCTCGACAATCCGGCACAGTGCGTCGTCCGCCGTAGTCAGCGTCATCTGTACGACGCATTTCGTTCGTGCATGAATCTCCTGCATCAGCGCAAGATCCCGCAAAATCAGATCGGATTTCGTCAGCACCGTCCAGCCAAAGCCGTATCGCAGCACAAGCTCCGCCGCATGACGCGTTTTTTGCAATGTCTGCTCTGCCGGCATATACGGGTCGCTCATGGAGCCGGTCGCAATCATACAGCGGCGGCGCTTCTTTCGCAAAGCCGCCTCCAGCAGCAACTCTGCATTGGACTTTACCTCGATATCCTCAAATTCATGCATCATACCATAGCATTTGCTGCGGGAATCACAGTAAATGCAGCCGTGCGTACAGCCGCGGTACAGATTCATTCCGTTGTGTGCGGACAGGATTCCGCTGACCTCCCGCTCATGCATCCGTTGCTGCCTCCTCTCCGCTGTCAATGGTCTCTTCAGGCTCATTATAACAGCAGGCACGCCGGTTTGTCAAGATCAGGAAGAGAATTTGCCGTTTTGAAATTTCATGCAATCCTTGACAAAATAATGCGAATATGGTAAAATAGAAAAGTGAGCAGACTGCGCAGCCGCGGGAGCGCTTTCAGCTTCCGAGGAAAGTCCGGGCATCACAGAGCAGGGTAACTGCTAACAGCAGCCGGGGGTGACCCCAGGGCAAGTGCAACAGAAATGAGACTGCATCGGCTTTTTGCCGGTGTGATGGTGGAAAGGCGGGGTAAGAGCCCACCAGAGGGTGCGAGAGCATCCTGCTGTGTAAACCCTACCCGATGCAACGCGGATTGGTGCAGGGCATCATAACGTCTGCTCGGCGGATGTTCTGCAAAAGCGGCTTGAGCGCTCCGGCGACGGAGTGCCTAGATAAATGGCTGTGCAATGTATTTTTCATACAGGGACAGAACCCGGCTTACAGGTCTGGTCACACTGCCGATGCGTCTTCCGGCGCATCGGCTTTTCAGCACAAATTCTCTGCTCGTTCTGATATATCTGAGCAGAAGGGAGATACTATGACAAAGAAAACTCTGGTTGTAATTCTCGCGGCGGTACTGGCACTGGTTATGCTCGGCGGGATTGCCGTCCGGATACGCGGAAGCAAGAAATCCAAAAGCAGCGATGAATCCAGCATCGAAGAGCTGACGCAGGAAATCATTATCCCCTCGGAAATGCCGGTCAATATTTCGCTGCCGATTCCGGCAGGCTTTACGGAAACAAGCTCGGAATACTACAACAAATACTTTGTCCGCGACGACGCCTCGATCATCGTGACCGGTGAAAAAATCCCGATTGCCGGAAAACAGCTCGAGGAATACACCGCCGATGTGCTCGCACAATACGAAAAATCCGTCGATGAATTCCAGCTCATCAACAATACCGCGTACAAATCCGGTGCGCCGTGCAAGGTGCTGGAATTCACCTACGCGCTGATCGGGGAAAATGCCCGGCAGGATTTTCAGTGCATCACCGCAGTATTGCTGAAGGATAACTGCTCGTATCTCGTCACCTGCAAGAGCAAAAAGGAAACCTTTGCCTCTTACCGCGCCCTGTTTCTGATGATGATTGAGAAGATCACCATTCTGGATACACAGCCGGATCCGGCGCAGGGCACGACGGTTCCGGCCGCCGCACAGACAGATTTTGGTGCAGATTTCTCAGGAACAGCCCCTTGAACTGCTGCGATTGTTGACATTTTAGACAAACCGGCGCAATAAATCGTCAAATTGCACAAAGCAGACACGCAAAATAGCACATTCTAAACAATCTTTTTCTATTTTCAAAAAATGAGTTTGACAAATTGCAAATTTGGAGTTATAATATATATGGTATTTTGTGTCCCGCAACAGACACATACTGATATTCTTATTCAGTTCTGTGCAGCAGCGTCCGATCCGGCATCTGCGCAGACGCTGCCGGGCATTGTCCCCGTACAGCGACGAAAGGAGTCCTGAACCATGTCCAAAATGATAGCAGTTACGTCCGGAAAGGGCGGTACCGGTAAATCCTCCATCTGTGCAGGTCTCGGCTATACGCTCGCAAAGCAGGGCAGCCGCACCCTGATTATTGAGCTGGATTTCGGTCTTCGCTGCATCGACATCATCTTCGGTATGACCGGTCAGATCAAGTACGACCTCAGCGATGTACTTGACGGCAAGATTTCTGCGCTCGACGCCGTTACCCGTGTCCCGATGGCAAGCAACCTGTTCGTGCTCTGCGCACCGAAAAACCCGTTCCAGCAGGTTACCGTCGATCAGATCATCGGCATCTGCCGTTCCGTTCGTAAATACTATGATTATATCATTATTGATACCGGCGCCGGCATCAATAACCACGTCTTCGATATCGTGGAACAGGCAAACCTGATTCTTGTCGTTACAACGCCGGATCCGATCTGCGTGCGCGATGCGCAGATGATGTCTGACGAATTCTATGCCCGCGGCAACCGCCGTCAGCGTCTCATCATCAACAAGGTCAGCAAGAAGGCGATCGGCGCCGAGCTGGTCCGTGACCTCGATGAAATCATCGACACGATCGGCGTGCAGCTCATCGGTGTCATTCCGGAGGATTATCAGCTCGTTATCGCAACCGGAAAGGGTGAGCCGATCCCCTCAACCGCACCGAGCCTTGCCGCATTTGATGCAATCTCCAAGCGCCTGCGCGGCGAGAATGCACCGCTGACTGTCAAAATCGGATAACCGACAGCCCGCACGTTCCACTCTCCGTCCGATTGGGCGCACCGCGAGACAATTACTTATACTACTTATCAGAAAGGAATGATCCTGCAATGACGATCGCTCTGATTGCCCACGATGCGAAAAAGGAATTGATGATCCAGTTCTGTACTGCATACTATGCTGTACTCAGCCGCCATAATCTCTGTGCTACCGGCACGACCGGAAAGCAGGTTGCAGAAGCAACCGGACTCCCGATCAAGCGCTTTTTAAGCGGCGCACAGGGCGGCGGTCAGGAAATTTCTGCGCGCATCTCATGTGATGAAATTGATGTTCTGCTCTTCTTCCGCGATCCGATCAATCCCAAAGCCACAGAGCCGAATGATATGAATCTTCTGCGCCTGTGCGATGTGCATAATGTCCCGGTCGCGACGAATATCGCAACTGCTGAGGCATTGATCTTGGCGCTTGAGCGCGGCGATCTCGACTGGAGAGAAATCGGCAACCCGCCTGTCATGTAACAGTGTTTTTGCTGATCCAATGCCCCTTTGTTTCATACAAAAGGGGCATTTCCTGTTTTTTTGCAATCAGGGCGTGTTGACACTATAATAATATGCGGATTTTTGAGATGATTTTGTTCCGTTCAAGGCAAAAATCCGCAGGCGGGCTGTCGCCCGGCAAGGATTTTTAACGATGAACGGGGCAAAATCATCCAAAAGACGCGTGTTAGGCTTAGTGTCAACACGCCCTAAGAAAGGATATCACAATATGGCAAATTATATCAAACGCCCCAACGGCACCGAGGATGTCACCCCTGCTCAGATTCACAAATGGAAAACCGTCGAAACGGTCGTGAAGCAGGCAGCAGAGAGCTTCGGTTTCTCTGAAATCAGAGTGCCGACATTTGAAGCGACAGAGCTCTTTCAGCGTTCTGTCGGCGAGACCACGGACGTCGTGCAGAAGGAAATGTACTCCGTCATCGCAAAGGAAACACAGTTTACACTCCGTCCGGAGGGTACTGCCGGTACAATCCGCGCTATGCTGCAAAATGGGATGCTCGCCGAGGCACTGCCGCAAAAGGTGTTTTACATCCTCTCCTGCTTCCGGCATGAGCGTCCGCAGGCAGGCAGACTCCGCGAATTTCACCAGTTCGGCGTCGAGCTCGCAGGCTCCGCCTCTCCCTATGCAGACGCAGAGGTAATTCTGCTTGCGAAAACAATTCTCGATACCGTCGGGCTGAAGAATATTCAGCTCAATATCAACAGCATTGGCTGCCCGCACTGCCGCGCCAAGTATCAGGAAGCGCTGAAGGCGTATTTCTCGCAGTATCGCGAGCAGCTCTGCGATACCTGCAAAGAGCGGCTTGAGCGGAATCCGCTGCGCCTGCTTGACTGCAAAAGCCCAGAGGATCAGGCAATTGCGAAAGATGCGCCGATTATTCTCGATTATCTCTGCGAGGAATGCAGCACACATTTCGAGACCTTGCAGCAGGCGCTCTGCGATATGAATGTCGAGTTTGCGATCAATCCGAAAATCGTCCGCGGACTGGATTATTACTCGAAAACGGTCTTTGAGTTCATCACGACCGATATCGGTGCGCAGGGAACCGTCTGCGGCGGCGGGCGCTATGACGGGCTGATTGAACAGCTCGGCGGACAAAGTGTCCCTGCACTCGGCTTCGGTATGGGACTCGAACGCCTGATTCTGACAATGGAGCAGCAGGGCTGCGGCTTCATGGAGCCCGGCAAGTGCGACGTGTACCTTGCCCCGATGGACGATCAGGCAAGACCGGCAGCACTGCGCCTTGCCAATGCGCTCCGTGAAATGGGCGTGCGCGCAGAATTTGATCTGCTCGGCAGAACCTTTAAGGCACAGATGAAATATGCCAATAAAATCAATACCAAATATCTGGTTGTGCTCGGTTCCGACGAACTCGAAAAAGGCACGGGCAAGCTGAAGAATATGCAGACCGGCGAACAGCGTGAGATCAGACTGGACACAAATGAACATTTTACCGCTGACTATACAGAAATTTCCCTGAGTGAAATGCTCGGCGGAAGCGCAGAATAAACAAAAGAACCAAAAGCCCTGTCCCGAAGGGAGACAACCCCAATGAAAGAATTATTCCGTCAGATATCAGAATTCCTGCGCAACAGCTTTCTGATCCTGCTGGTTCTCGTTTCTGCCTTTTTCGGCATTTACCGGCTTGTGCATTTGCAGATCATCGAAGCCAGCGAAACAGGAAAACAAAAGGAAATCCGCTCGGTCTATACACAGGTGATTCCGGCAACACGCGGCGAAATCGTCGATTGCAAAGGCACACCGATCGTCTCCAATAAGATCGGTTACAATCTCATCATCGAAAAAGCGTACTTTCCGACCGACAACCGCGCCGGCAATACCGTCATTCACCGCATCGTCTCGCTGCTGAAGGAGACTGGCTATGACTGGAACGACACGATTCCCGTATCGCGCACACAGCCCTATACCTTTGAGCGGAATCGCGACAACGATGTGAAGGAGCTCAAGCGAAATCTCAGCCTCAATGCCTATGCGACTGCCGAAAACTGCATAGATAAGCTGATTTCGGATTATGAGATCGACGCGGATTACTCCGAGGAGGAAAAGCGCATCATCGCCGGCATCCGGTATGAGATGCTGCTGCGGCATTTTTCAATGTCCAATGTTTTTTACCTCTCCAATGATATTGACCTCAAAACCGTCACGCGCATCAAGGAGCTGCGTCTGACCATGAACGGCGTCAACATCGTCGAGGAAGCGATCCGCACCGTCGAAAACGGCGATGTGATTCCGCATGAGATCGGCTATGTCGGTCCGATTTACTCGCAGGAGGAATATGAGCAGCTTCTCACGAACGGCCATGAGGACTATGCGCTCTCCGATACCGTCGGCAAGAGCGGACTGGAGCTTGCCTGCGAGCCGATTCTGCGCGGCAGCAACGGCAAAAAGGAGATCACGGTCATTAACGGCGATGTTTCTTCTGTCGCTGTTACCGAAGAGGCTGTCGGCGGACAGACCATTCAGCTCACGGTCAACAGCGATTTGCAGGCAGATCTGCAAACGCTGCTCGCAGAACACTGCGAATGGCTGCGCAATACAGAAAAAGAATGCAAGGACGCGAATTGCGGCGCAATTGTGCTGCTCGATACCAAGGACAACGCCGTGCTGAGCATGGCGACGCTGCCGACCTATAATCTCGCAGAGCTGCTTGAGGATTATAATGCGGTCGCTGAACAGGAGCATTCTCCGCTCGTCAACCGCGCAACGGACGGTCTCTACCGCCCCGGCTCAACATTCAAGACCATCACCGCAACTGCGGGTCTGGACAGCGGCGTCATCAACAAATCAACAGAATTTGACTGCGAAAAAAATTTCCGGTATATTGACCATGTGTTCCATTGCACCGGCACGCACCACAATATCAATGTCACGCGTGCGCTGACCGTTTCCTGCAATATCTTCTTCTATGAGCTGAGCACGCGGCTCGGGCTCGACCGTCTGCTTGATTATGAGCATATGTACGGACTCGGCGCCCCGCTCGGACTCGAATCCGGCGACAGCGGCGGCTATCTCGCCTGCCCCGAAACATTCAAGCAATTCAATGAGCCGTGGTATGTCGGCGAGCTGCTGCAAGCTGCAATCGGACAGTCTGAGGTACAGGTCACGCCGCTGCAAATGGCGGTCGTCGCATCGACCGTTGCGAACAAGGGCAACCGCTACCGGCCGCATCTGATCGACTCCTACTGGGACAATGCCCACACGCAGATGCTCTCGGAGAAGGAGCCCGAGCTCGTGCAGACCGTCGCGCAGAACAATGCCGAGAGCGTTTACGGTATCATCCGCGAGGGCATGATCGGCGCGGCGCAGACCGCTATGCCGGCGAAATATGACCTCAACGAGCTTGACATCGACGTTGCAATCAAGACCGGTACCCCGCAGAGAACCAAGACCCGCACAGACTCTTTTGTCATCGGCTTCGCCCCGGCAGAGAATCCGGAGGTCGCGTTCTGTGCAATGGTCGAGGACGGAAAATATGCGAAATATATGGTGAAAGGAATACTCGAAGCATACGGAAAGCAGTATCCGGATTCGCAGATCGGGATGGCGTTCCGCAAGCTGGCAAGGAGCACTGCATCATGAGCCTGAATATTCAGATTTTCGGTAAATCCAAATGCTTTGATACAAAAAAGGCAGAGCGCTTTTTCAAAGAGCGTCACATCCGGTTTCAGTCGGTCGATCTGCCGGCGAAGGGCATGAGCAAACGCGAGCTCGAAAGCGTCATCCGAGCAGTCGGCGGAATCGAACAGCTTGTCAATCCGAAAGATCAGGATTACCCGCTGTTTCAGCATCTGCTGCCCGATGCGCAATTTGAGATGCTGCTCGAAACGCCGGAGATGCTCCGCACGCCGATTGTCCGGAACGGACAGCAGGCGACCGTCGGGGAAGCCTCTGCAATATGGAAAAAATGGATTGAATCCGAAACTTAAGGCAACACCGCACAGAGCTGGTGGTGCAGATGCGCAGTCAGATTTTTCGTCAGATTGTATAGAAATGACGCCGCTGGGCTGTCGCCCAGCAAGGAATTTCTGTGCAAGATGACGGAAAAGATGCAAGCAGATGCGCCGCCAAGCCGTCAGGCGGGCTTTGTGCGGTGTTGCCTTAAACAAACGGGATTCTGCACGGCGCAAACCTTGCAGAATCCCGTTTATTGCAAAGAAGAACCACCCGTTCCGCAGAACGGGTGGTTCTTCTTTGCATCAGCCGACCAGACCGGAACGCTCAATACCCTCTGTAAAGTGCTTTTGCAGGCACGCATACAGAATCAGCATCGGCGTAATCGAGATCAGGCAGGCAGCCTCAAACCAGACAATCTTTTCGCGGGCGCTGATATTCGCATTCGCGTTGTTGAAAATTGCAATATTCAGCAGGCCGTCAAGATTCTTAAGCTGAAGCGAAATGGTCTTCTTGTTCGTGAAGAACGAGCTGGTGACATAAAAATCATTCCAATACCAGACGATTGAGAACAGGAACACCGTCAGGAACGACGAACCCGCGTTCGGTACCATGACCTTGATAAAGGTCTTGAACGGACCGCAGCCGTCGAGATAAGCGGCATCCTCAAGCTCCTTCGGCAGACCGCGGAAGAACTGACGGAAAATGAAGATCATCAGTCCGGCGCGAATGCCGTTTGCCATCAGCGCGGGCAGGTACATGACCAGCATATTGTCGATCAGATTGACACTGCCGAACAGGAAGAAGCGGAAGGTCATATACAGCGGAATCGAGATGATCTGCGTCGGCACGAGAATCATCAGAATGACGATGCCAAACAGCAGATTTCTGCCCTTGAACTTGAACCGTGCGAAGCCGTATCCGGTAATCGCGCAGGTGATGACCTGACAGATCGAGCAGCCGATATTGAGCACCAGCGTGTTAATCAGCGGGTTATTCTCACTCGCGTTCAGGCTCATTGCATTGATCGTCTGCTTCATGATCTTCAGTGTCAGATGGCGCGGGATCCAGATAACCGTCGGATCGTTCATATCCTGCCGCTCACGGAAGCCGTAGCTCAGCATGAAAAGCAGCGGTGTCAGAATGACAAATGCCAGACCGAACAGAATCAGGAAGCGGAAAACCGGCCATGTTTTCTCGAAGATGCGCTTTCTTCTCAGATAGGCAATCTCCGATTTATTCATGCTTTTCATGCGGATTTTCATGGCTTCCTTTTTTGTCATGCCCTCGCCGACCTCATGCTCCTCGTGAACATCCGGCTTTGCGGATTCCGGGATATAGGAGGAAACGGGATGATCGGGGTCGGATGCAGAGCCGCGTTCCGCCGCGATTTCCGCATCCACCGCATCGGCGATCTCGTTCACGATCTCGTCGGCGGTCTGCGGAACCTCAGGGGTTAGATTTTTTTCGTTTTCCATTCTCTGCACCCCCTTTAATCGACTTCGTAGAAGATAAACTTATTGACGAACATCACGATAATACCGACAACGACCATGACAATTGCGAAATAGCTCCACGCCATTGCCGCGGCGTGCGCGTAATTCCAGTCAGACTGCTTTTCCAGAACCAGACCCATAACTGCGTTATCGGTCTTGGTGAAAGAGTCGATGACCGTGTAGATGAAGTTTGCGAGGATCATCGGGCTGACATACGGCAGCGTAATCTTCCAGAAATATTCCCATGCGGTAGCGCCCTCCATCGAAGCCGCTTCCTTTGCAGAAACCGGTATATTTTGCAGCGCCGCCAAGAATATCAGAATCTGGATACCGGAGCTCCAGACCAATCCGAAGATATTGGTCGTCACGGTATTGATGATCTCACTGAGATTGTCGCTGATGTTCATAACACCGAGGAATTCCAGCAGTTTATCAACCATATCGGTCTCGAACAGCGTCGAGAACTGTGCGCCGCTGTCTGCGCCGGTGCTGGCGATGTTGCCGTTGATGATGTTATAAACCGGACCGGTTGCGATGATGACCGGCAGGAAGAAGATTGCACGCGCAAATCCCCTGCCCTTGAACTTCTGATTCAGAATGACCGCGATAAAGAGCGAGAAAATCAGAATCATCGGGGTCTGGTAGAGCGTATCCTTCAGGACGCCCAGCAGATACTGCTTGAACTTCGGGTCTACGCGGAATGCGTATTTGAAGTTCGAGAGCCACGCGCCGTCTTTGAACGGGAGCCACTCCTTGTTCATGCCGCCCGTATTCGGTTTCAGCGTGTCGTTGTTCATGAAGCAGTAGCAGAATGACTCCACGAGCGGAATCAGAAACCAAAGCACTGTACCGACCAGCCAGACTGAGATAAAGCCGTATCCGTAAAGGGCTTTTCTTCGTTCATATGGAAGCTTCATTCAAACACCACCGCCCCTTCGTCTACATAATCCTTCAGATATCTGGTCTGACCGTTCATTTCAACCGAGCAGGCATCGAGATCGACAACGGTCTTAACACCGTTTGCATACTCTGTTGTAATGATGTTATCCTCGCGGACATAGCTGATAATATTGCTGTTGCTCGTCGCAGAGAGAATATCCTTTGTGAAGTTGTAATACTGCACCGCATTCTCGACCCAGTAATCGTAATATGCGTAGTAGTACACATCAAAGTCGGTATCCTTGAGCTCACTGGTCTCCGCATAGATCATATCAAAGCGCAGGTTGCTGCCGGCAGCCAGTGCAAGCATCACAAGCCGCTCTGCATCCGCACTGCCGTTGACTGCTTTTGTCGAGTACGGGATCACGCCGTGCATGACCATCTGATACAGCGGAATATCGCCGTCAAAGATGTTGAAGCCGCTGGAATAGAGCGGAATATCGGTGATTGTCGTGGTATACGGCAGCACATAGGCATTCGGATCCTCAGAGAGAATGTTGCTGACATTGGCGCCGCGCAGCTCCTCGAGGCTCGTCTGCACCTTGCTGAGGGTCTGGTCGCGGGAGGTCAGGGAGTTTTTACCGTAATCGCCGTACAGCGTCGAGGACAGTGCGCCGATGCTTGCGCTGTTGTAGCCCGCCTTCTGGTAATTCTTCGCCATTTTCTTATATAGCTCGGTGAAGGTCGAGGGCGAAAGCAGCGACATGGTATCCTTTTCGCCGTAAGGTACGCCGTATGCACGCTCATAGTCCACGATTCGCGCAAACGAACCGGAGACACGCACTGCGGTATCGGTCAGCGACCAGTAGCCCTGACCGGAGTAATACGCGGTATTGCTGACCGTCGGATACCACTCGATCGAATTGTTGTTCATGAAGCTCTTGAGCTTGTTGAAATCGGACTTTCCGCCGAGTGTACCGGAGGGATCGGCTTTGTAATCGACCTTGCCGCTGATACCGGCATCGGTCCAGCGGTTCAGGGAGACGACCATCTGATCGCCGCCCGCATCCTTGACCGCTTGCAGAATTTTCTGCATCTCGGAATAGGATGTCATACCCGTCTTCATGAAAACAGGGAAGCCGAGAATATTCTTCTGCTTCATGCAGCCGCCGTAGAGATCGAGATACAGCTTTGCCTGATTTTCCTTTGCGGAAACCGGAACCTTCTGATCCTCAAGGAGATACTGCCGGTAACGTGCCGCGATATCGACATAATCGAGCTCTGCGCCGTGATCTTCGTTGATCGCATCCGTATTGCTGAGCGGATAATACCGGACCTGAAGCTCGCGGTGCGAGAGATTTTTCTCGTAGACATCGAGCGGATTGGTCTGGTCGCTGCCGAGGAAATACTGGTCGGAGCTGCGAAGCAGGAACTTGAAATAGCAGCGGTTATACTCGGTATTGGACTGACCGGTACCGCTGACATCCGCGCAGAGATAGCAGCTTCCGTCGCCCTTTGTCGCAACGCCGAGCAGCGCATTTTCGCCCTTGACAATGCCGTACATCGGCAGGGAAACGCCCTCGACCACAGCACCCTTTGTCTTCGGAACAGCGGTTGTATCCACATCATAGATCAACTGGCTGTAAGTCTTTGCGGCATACTTTTCGTTATTGAAATTGATGATCGCGCCGCTGCCGTCCGGAATGACGAAGTAGCCCTCCTCATCCGAGCCGGCTGCTCCGAACGCATTGAGCACGGCGAGCGTATAAGCCAGCACCGGGCTGCCGGATTTGGCATCGTTCTTTTCCTTGATCTGCGTCGTATCAACGCTGACCTGCAAAAAGTCCTTGCCGAGCGTGTAATTCACCGGAACCGTAATGCCGATCTTCCGGAAATTGTAGGTTACCTTGATGCCGTCCTTGATCTCGGAATAGCCGATAGCGGTTTTGCCGGTATCGCCGGAGCGGACGTTGGTTGTCGAGCGCTCGTTGATCTGCGCCGCAGTCAGCACAAGACCGGAACCGAGCTCATTTTTCAGCACCGGAGCCGCGATGGTATCGCCGCCGGCATTGATCGGCGAACTCCACCAGACATAGCCGTTATGCTTATTGACCAGTGCAAACACGTCCTCCGGCTTTTCATCGTTGTCCGTATCGACCTTATCCTCATCCCATGCCCAGAATTCAAGATTGTCGTTCTCCGCGACTTTCTTCATCTTCGCGAATACTTCATCCTCTGTCCGGGTCTTCCACGCATCCTCATCGTCCTCTGCGGTATCGGCAGCGGTCTCTGTCGCAGCAGCCGTATCAGCAGCAGGATCCGGCTCGGCGCTCGCCGGGAATGAATACGCGGCAGTCGGCAGCACGAGCGCGGCTGCAAGGATACAGGTCAGAACGCGCTTTTTCTTATTATTTTTCTGCAACTTCATCACCGCCTTATACTCTGATCCGATACAGAATTTCTGTATACAGTGAATAGAAGAAAACGTAAACCTTCTGGAACAGGCTGAGGAACAGCACTGCGAGGAACAGGATCACGAGCATTGCGAACAGCGTCAGAATGATCGCGGCAACCGTCTTCGTGAAGGTATACTGATGTACCGATTTGATCGCGGAAAACAGCAGCAGCGCCGACCAGATCAGACCGATATAATAGACCGTCGAGAAGAACACCTGCTCATCCCGCACCAGAATATGCGAAAGGAACACATTGACAAAAGTGGAAACAATATAGGGAATCAGGGCATACGAGCTGTAAATGCAGATATTTTTCATCGTGCCCTCGCCGTCGAGCAGCGTACAGATTGCCCAGTTTCCGAGCACCCACGCGAGGAAATAGACCACGCTCTTCATGATATAGGGCACGACGCTGAACATCGCATCGGGCAGCGGCCGGAACTGGAATCCGCACCAGCGGTCGTCGGCGATCATCGCGAAGAACAGTGCCACGATGATGATTGCCGTATATTTCAGCGTTCCGCCTTTTTTCCAGCGCAGATCCTCAAAGCCCTCAAAGGGGTGGAACACAACGTGTTTTACCCACTGGGGCTGTGTCAAATCCATCATACTCGCCGCACCTCCTTTACGAACCGGAACCGGAGCCAGCCGCTTCGGCAGGTTTTTTGCGTTTTTTTCGCAGCACACGCTTCAGCACCTTGATTCCGACGATCAGCACAACGGCAACAATCAGAATCACGGTCAAATGCTTGCGCAGCCACTGCGAACGGTAGCGTTCAAATGCCCTGTTATATCTTGCGGAGGCATCCGCCTTCTTCGCATACTCCATCGAATCCTTGTATCTGCCCATGTTGTAGTATGCGCTTGAGATACCGAGGTAAGCGCGGCGGTAGTTGCCGTCCCGCTTGAGCACCTCAAGCCACGGATCCAGTGCTTCCTCATAATAGCCGCCGTTATAGAGCGTTGTCGCATGGTGTACGATCTGACCGAACACGGTCTGACCGAACACGGTCACGCTGCCCTTGCCGGCATCCAGCACATAGATATTCTCGCAGTTTTCGCCCTTTGTCTCAACCGCCGCAACGCTGCCGGCGGTAAAGGAGCCGACCTGATCGCCGGTCGCGCCCATGATAAAGAGCAGGTCTGCTTCCTTGTCATACTGGAACACTCTGCCGGTGGTGGAATCGAGGCAGTTGATCGACCCGTCGTCGCCGATGTCGATATCGACGATCTTGGTTTTATAGGTTGTACCGGAGTACCATGTCGAGAACAGGTCGCCCCATGTGAAATTCGACATATAATCAAAGAGGTTGTAGCCCTCCGGATTGACCTTCTTGACGATATCAGTATCGGTGCTGCCCGAAGAGGTCGAGGTATAGATAAAACCCTTGACCGTGTCGATATCGAAATTGTCGAATGCGGTCGGCGTGCTTCTGGAGCGGTAGCGCTTTTCATCCTCGGAGGCAATCGCATTCCAGAAGTGGTTTGCGATGACCTCAGCGGTCGGTGCAACGCTGTTCGCGCCGTAGTAACCGATGAATTCGCCGTTTGCATCGAACATCGCAGCGCCCTTTGTCGTATTGTTCAGCACAATATAGACATTGCCCGCATTATCGCAGAGAATTTTCTGCGGCAGGAAGGTAAGCTGCTGGTCATAGACCGTTGATTCCGGCTTTGTGATCTCCCGGTCAACGGTTCCGTCCGGCTTGACGATCAGCGCACGCGCATTTTCGTTATCCGCGATATACATGAGCCCGGTATCGGGAGATACATACACGCCCTTCGGATTCTTCAGTGTTGTCTGAGAGCCGTCCGGCATGGTAAAGGAAGTGTATTCCTGCACGACCTCTGTAAAATCGCTGTCAATTTTCAGGATCCGGTTATTGCCGGAATCCACGAGGTAGAAGAAATCCTCGCTGTCCTTGAACAGATCCGAGGGGGCATTCAGCGCAGTTGTGCCGAGGTCAAGCCCCGAAACAGATCGCTCTGCGAGATAGCCTGCCTGCGAGGGCACCGCCTCGCCGAGATAATTGTAATTATAGACGTCATACGGTTCATCCGCGGCTGCCGGAGCAGACATGGAGGAGAACACCAGCAGACACACGATACCGGCTGCTGCGCAGTGTTGGAATCTCCGACTGCGCCTGATTTTCTTTTTCACGAGTTACCTCACCCTTTCTGTGAATATTTGCCGGTATATGCTTAATCCTTGATACCGGAATGCGCCATCGTCTCCATAACCTGGCTCTGCGCCATGATGAAGAAGAGCACCGGCGGAAGGAAAAGGATGACTGCTGCTGCCATGGTAACGCCCTGACGGGAGATACCTGCGGAGGCAGCCTGCTGAATAACAGTCGGGAGCGTTTTCAGGGATTCATCATACACAACGCTTCCGCCTGTGATATTCCAAGCACCCTGAAACGCGAAGATTGCCATTGTCATCAATGCAGGTTTCTGGTTCGGGATGACGATGCGCCAGCAGATTGTAAAGAGGCTTGCGCCGTCAACCTTTGCCGCTTCGATCATCGCATCCGGCACGGTTGACATGCTCTGCCGCATCAGGAACAGACCCATTGTCGAGGCAACGGAGGGCAGAATCAGCGCGGACATGCGGTTAATCATATTCAGCTCTGCCATAACCATGTACTGCATCAGGTAGATAACATTGCTGTTATAGAGCAGCGCGAGGACGATGATGCCGTTGATGAGCTTATTGCCGGGGAATTTGATCTTTGCGAGGCAGAACGCTGCCATTGATGCAAACACGCACTGCAAAACCGTGACGGCGATTGTGACGAAGGCGCTGTTGAATACATAGCGGGAGAACGGCACCCACATCTGTCCGAGCACGCGGTAGGTATCGCGGAAGTTATCGAATGTCGGATTCAGCGTATACCACTTCGGCGGGAAGATGAACATTTCGTTGACCGGTTTGATTGAGTTGACGATCATGAGCCAGATCGGGAGCACCATAAACAGTCCGAGCAGTGTCAGGAAGAGGAAGATCGCGATTGTGCCGCCGATTTTTCTGCCGGCGCGTTTATTTGACGCCTTCAGCTTTTTCGGATCCGTCACCGGCTTTTTCTTTTTTCTGACCTTTGCCGGCTTTGTCTCAGCTTTACTCATTGTCTGCCTCCCTCCTTATTCCATGTATTTTCCGAGAATCCTGCTGATGAGCTTATTGCAGACATACATTGCAATAAACAGCACCATACAGATCGCGGAGGCATAGCCCATTTCGTAGCGCACCCAGCCGTAGTCGAAGGCGTGGGTCATAATCGTGTGCGCGGCATAATCCGTGCTCGGGAATCCGACGAGGTTCCGGGCAACGATATCCGCGGTAAATGCGGAAACAATCTGCATAACAGCCGCGAACATCAGCGACGGACCCATGCCGGGGATCGTGATGTAAATAAGCTCCTGCCAGCGGTTTTTGATGCCCTCGATTGCGCCCGCCTCATACTGGCTCTTGTCGATATTCTGGAAGCCTGCACGCATCGCGAGGAAGCCCGCGCCCATGCTGACCCAGAGCTGTACGATAATGACGACTGTCAGAATATATTTCGAGTCTGTCAGCCATTGAATCGCGGAGGTCGAAATGCCGAGGTTCATCAGCGTAGAGTTTGCAATGCCGTAGCTGTCGCCGGAGAAGATGAGCTGCCAGACGGCATACACGCCGGAAGCCATTGACGGCGCATAGAAAATCAGCGTGAAGATAACCTTCAGGGTCTGATTCAGCTCGTTAATCAGCCACGCGAGCAGGAAGCTGAGCAGATAACTCAAGGGGCCGGTGAACACGGCAAACACCAGCGTCACACGGATTGCCTTAATGAAAATGCTGTCATTCAGGAACAGATTATAGAAGTTGCTGAGTCCGACCCATGTCGGGGGATACTGCACCATGTCGAAATCCGTCAGACCGATCGGGAGTGACATGATAACCGGGATAACCGTAAACACTATAAAGATCAGCATAAACGGGAGCAGCATCAGATATGCTTCCTTGTTCTGCTTCATTTGCAGCCAGACAAGACGCCGCTTCTCTTTTTTCGTTTTGACGCCGATCTGATCCTTATCCAAGACCTTATCCAAAGCGGGAACCCTCCTTTTCCGGCCGCTTATTTCAGACCGAGATTTTCACGTTTTCTCTGAATCTCATCGTTCATGTCGCTGTTGTAATACATCAGCGTATCACGCGGGTTTTCGTTTGCATTGACCGTTTCACGAAATGCGTTCATGATATTACGGGTAACGGCATAGGACGAGGGCAGAATCGGAATCTCCCTGAGCGATTCCCACTGCGCCTTCAGTACGTCAAGCTCGGCAGCCGACCAGTTGAGCTGCTGCAAAGCCTCGATATTCGATGCCTCATAGCGACCCATCTGACCGAGCAAACCCTCAAGGTTCTGACCGTATTCGGTCTGCACCTCCGTCGAGCAGAACCACTTGACGAATTCCCATGCAGCATCCTTATTTTTCACCTTTTTGAAGATGACCGCGCCGGAGCCGCCGGAATTCGATGCGTGATTGATTGTGCCGTCCTCGCCGAGCGTTCCCGGCATAACCGTGAAGTCCCAAAGTCCCTTGATCTCCGGTGCCGCGACAGAGAGCTGATTGTAGAAGCTGTAATTCGCGATGACAACCGGATACTGACCGGTACGGAAATAGCTGTATGCGTCGTAAGTCTGCGCGAATTTGTAATCCTTATAGAAGTCCGTCCACTTTTCAAAGCACTGAATTGCGGTAACGGAATCGAACAGGGTCTTTGTCTGCTCCTCATTATAATAGTTCATATCGTGCTGAAGAATCAGCGATGCGAACGTGTGACCGGCTTCGGTAGCAGCCGCGACGTTCGTCGAGGGCAGAATCAGACCGACGCCGAGGTGGTTGCGCTGGAGACCCGGCAGCATGTCGATGATGCCGTCCCAAGTCCGCGGCAGCTCGGTGAATCCGAGTTCTGTCAGAATATCCGTCCGGTAGAACATCATCGTCCAGTTCTGCGTCAGCGGCATTCCGTATACACCGTTATTATAGGAATACTGCACGGTCGCGTCATGCTGATACGGCTTTACGACCTGATCGAAGTCAGAAAACTGCTTCATATCGACGAGCAGTCCGCGGCAGGCGAGGTTCACGGGGAATTCACCGCCGAGGAAGAGCGCGACGTCCGGTCCCTTGCCGGCGAGTGTCGCTTCGACAACGCCGCCGACCACAAGATTGACGGAAACCGGAATCTCCGGGTGGAGCTGTGCAAATTCATTTTCGACCAGTTCCTTGACAACGAGTGCCTGATCTCTGCCGAGGTTGACCCAGACATTGATGACGTCATCCTTGCTTGCATCGACGTCGGAAAGGGTGGTGTAATCCTCGGTAAAGGAGCCGATAAACGCCTTAAACCGGAATCCGAGCTGTTTGAAGAAGCTGGAATCCAGCGAAGTGAAGCTCTTGTCTGCCGATGCGAGCTCGATATAGTCGATCTCGAGCGGCTGGTCGCGGTAATCGCAGATAAACGTGGAAATCGTGGAGATATTGTCCTTGATCTGCGTGACATAATTCGGAATGCGGCTGGGCTTTGCGACGCACTTGTCAAGAATCACATACATTCTCTGAAGTGCCGCCGCCTCGGAGCCGAGTGAGCCGGAGAGCTTTTCGATGCCGTTCTGCGCATCCTTCAGTTCCTGTGAAAGACGCTTGAAATCGTCTATGATCGTCGGGACGCTCTCCTGCACATAATAGTCATTGTACTTGTCCGGATTCGGGCCGGTAATCATCAGAATCTGCTTGTAGCAGGTGTTGAGGTCGGCGACAACGCTTTCGAGCCGGCGCATCGTATCGCCGATCTCGCCGGGCATTGCCTCAAGCGTCAGGGTATGCGGCTCGCCTGCTTTCAGATAGACATAAGCGGCATTGCCGTCGGACGCCTTGACGGTTGTCAGGCTCCAGTCGGTGTCATAATAGAATTTCACCTGACTGAATGCATCATTTTGCAGCTCGCCGTCAACGAGCACGCGGCGGTTCGAGTAAAAACCGCGCATGACATCCTGACGCGCCTTAATGCCGATCTTGTACCAGCCGTCACCTTGCAGGGCATCCGCGGGGATTTCCCAGGTAATCGTCTGCCCCGCCTGATCCCAGTTCGCGCCGCCGATCGTGTTATAGACCATTTTCACAGGGTCAGAGGGCGAAACGGTATAGGAGTTGTTGTCATAGCCCGGATAGAGCGTGGAAGAAGACTTATAGACCGCAGCCTCGCCCTCCATGCGGTAAAGGGTCGAGGGGGTCGCGTTGAGCGCTGCCTGATCGGGCGCCTGATACGGCGAGGTGCCCTCCGGCTGGCAGAACCGGATATAATCAATGCCGATATTTGCCTTGATGCCTGTCAGCGTCAGCTTATGCGAACCGGCTGTCAGATACAGAATCAGCGGATCATTGAACAGCCCGTCGCTGTCATAGATGAACTTCGTCTGCCATGCAGGCTGCTCAATCTGTGCCGGGCGAACCTGATTGCCGCGGGAGTCCGTCTTGATTGCCGTTTTGTTGACGAAAATCTTGTTGAGCGTAATCCGTGACGCCGATTCATAGGGCGTTTCGCCGTCGAGCTGCATTGAGAGTTCGACCTGATTCGATGCCGATTTCATCGCATAATACGCAATCTGCATCGAATAGATGCCCTCCTCGGGAACCGTGAAGTCAAAGGAGACCTCGCCCTCCGGCGCATTCCAGATCAGAACCTGATCGCGCTTGTCGCCGTCCTCGCCGAGCGAGCCGACGGAAAACGCATCGCCTTCGCCCTTTCCGCTTGCGCCGCTGATGTGGATTTCCTGCTCGGGACGGTTTTTCGTGCTGTATGTATCATAATAGTCGCTGTAACTGTTTTCGCGTTCAAAGTGCAGCTCATAGAGTGCGTCGTCCGGATTGGACGCTGTGAGCGCCGCGCCGTCGGCTCCCTCTGCACTGCACACGAGCGGAACCATGATGCCGCAGGTCATGACGGCACTGAGCATCGCCGCGGAAACGCGCCATGCAAACTTCTTTTTTCTCACGGTACCTCCACCTTTCAGCCGGCACGGAACAGCCGCATTCCTGCTCCGGTCTGCCGGATAATGTATGTCAGAAATATGCGTATCCGACAAGCTGACGGAAATCGCAATATACTTCTCTACAATAATCTATTATACCAAATCTTGCGAAACTTGTCAAGATGCTGTAAAGACTTTTCCATTTATTCAATTTATTTCGTCAGCCTGCACAAGAAATATTCGTATTTCTAATAGGTACAGCCCGTGCTCCGTGCTGTCCGATTATCGCCGAAACTGTGCAATTGTCTCCTCTGCGCTCCGATTTGTCAGCTATTTGTGATTCATCACCATATCGGTTTGTATAAAATTGTCAAAGGTAAACCAAATCAAAATTGCATAAAAAAATTTTTTTCAAAAACACTTGCTTTTTTCCGAAAATGTGATACAATATACATAAGAGGTCGCAGAAAGGATCTCTTATAATACCAAAACAGGAGGTAAACAGTTATGGCATATGCAATCAGTGACGCTTGCATCCAGTGCGGTGCTTGTGCAGACGCATGTCCCGTCAGCGCAATTTCTGAGGGTGAGGGCAAGTATGTAATCGACGCAGAGACCTGCCTCGAGTGCGGCGCCTGCGCCGATACATGTCCTGTGGGTGCACCGGAGCAGGCATAATTGCTCTGAAAGCCGCCGTGCGGCGGTGTGCCCGAAGCACGAAACAGTACAGCGGCTCTTCATCAGGAGAGCCGCTGTATTCTTTGCCGCAGAAACTTTCTAAAAAAAGCGCTTGCATTTTTTCCTGTTCTATGCTATAATGGTATATGCTGCGTTATCGGCAGCTTATTTCACCTGATACTTTAGGAGGTAATCCCCATGAAATCCATGGCGTTTCTGCGGCGCTCCGCAGCGATTCTGCTGACTGCCGCTCTTATTTGTTCCGCAGGCATTCTGACCGGCTGCTCTGAAAAAAGCAGCAAGGACGACAATGTCCGGTTCGTATCCGATAATCCCGATGAGGAAAGAAGCCTCTATACGCCGGAGGTTCCGGACAGCCGGATCGACGAATCCGTCCCCGGAAATGATACCAGCGCCGGTATCGGTTCTACGGTCAATTACGAGGACAAGATCTCTGTCACGCTGAACCGCGTCGTTGAGATCGACGACGTTGTCAAAACCGAGTACCGCGTGCTGATTGCCGAAATGACGATCGAAAACAAGTCTGACAAGAAGCTCGACTGCCAGACTCTGACCCACTTCACCGCCGTCATCGACGACGAAGAGTATTATGAAGCAGTCAAGGATGTCCGTGCAGCGATCGCCGCGAGAAAATACTGCACGAAGGTCAACAACGGGCTCAAGAGTCTCAATCAGGCAATCGAGCCGGGCGAAAAGCTCACCGGCTATGTCTACCTCGGTATGCCGACTGCATGGAAGTCGCTTCAGCTCGTCTATAAACCGTATAAATATTACAGCAACGACCGCATCATCTTCGATATTCCCGAAGCTGATGAGGAGCACTACGACGTCCCGCTCGACTGAGCCGTAATCCGTACACAAATGATCCGCATACAGCTTTCCTGCCGTATGCGGATCGTTTTTTATTCAGCTGGTGCCGCAGTGGTTTCGGACTGCTGCGGAATGCTGAGATATTTCTCCGGATCAACATAGCAGTCATTCTGCCGCACCTCAAAGTGCAGATGCGGCTGTTCGCTGCTCTCCGCCTCATTGGTATCGCCGACCGCACCGATCACCGTGCCGCGCGGGAGCACCTGTCCGGGCTCCGCCGAGAGCCCCTCATTCAGCCCGCAGTATTTCGTCACGGTTCCGTCATCATGCAGCATCGTGACGCAGATGCCCCAGAGCGCATCGCGGTCAACCTCGGTGACAGTACCGTCCATAACCGCGCAAACCTCCGTCCCGGGCGCGGCTGCAATGTCGATGCCGTTATGCGTCTGCCAGATTCCGGTCGTTTTCGATTTCACCAGTTCTCCGTTGCTGAACTGCCCGATCACCTCGCCCGAAACCGGCATCTTCGGCGTCTCAATCTTTGCCGTGGTCGCAGCCGTAACGGTCGTGGTTTTGGAGGCTGTGGTCTTATGCAGCAGCGCAGCAGCTTCCTCCGCATCCGGTTCGGAGGCGGTCGTCTGCGGGGGCTGCGTTGTTGTCACGGCCGTTGTCTGTACGGTTGTCTGCGTCTGCGGACCGCCCGCAGAGGTCATCAGCGGCGCAGTGAATTCTGCCTGTACGCTGCTTTCCGCAGTCTCGGGCTTCTGCTGATTTCCAGCGCCTGTGTATGCATACCAGCACGCTGCACCGACCATTGCGACGCTCAGCGAAAGCGCTGCATAAAATCCCTTGCCGGATGCCCCGGCATTTGCTGTTTTCTTCATTTCAATCGCCTTTCTCCGTTTGATGTGCGCCGAATTCGGCGTCAGCACCAGAATCATTGGATGAAGCCATGTCACCCGATTGGCTTTCAAAGGCTATTCTGACCGAAAAATGCAGCTTTATACAATGCAAAAAGAAAAACTGAAAAATAAATAAAAAAGCAGCACCCCATGCATTCTCGCATAGGGTGTTCAGCTTGTAGAAAAAGGTATCGCTTCGCGATGATTGATATTGGGCTCTGCCCAAACCCGCCAAAGGGACATTGTCCCTTTGGAATCCCATTATAAGCAAAATGGAAGAAAATGCGTGATGATTCCTTTTCTTCTATAAAATGGGATTCTTAAGGGATAGTATCCCTTAAGCGGGGGTATGGGGGCTCGATGTTTGCGCAGCAAACTCGACACAGCGAAGCGAGGGGCGTCCCCATTTTGAATCCGTCGGAGACACTTTATCGACAGACTGAGCACCCCATGCATTCTCGCATAGGGTGCTCTGTGTGTATAATCAATTGTCTTTCTTCGCCGTGATTTCAGCGGTCTTATAGAGGAATTTCACCTCGCCGGTCATATTGCTGTCAATGCCGGAGAACGAGCGGTAGCCTTTCGAGACCTCCACAGTCGCACGGAAGCGGTCGAGTGTCTCGGTCAGGTCGCCGTCGATCGCATCGGTCAGCGCCTTTAATCCTTCTTCGTCAAACTTTTTGAGCCCGTCAGAGAGCGTCATCGCGCCGTCCTTGAGCTTGGATACGCCTTCCACGAGTGCCGGAGCGCCGTTGTCGAGCTTCAGAATGCCGTCATACAGCGCCGCGGCACCGTCTGCAAGCTGCTTTGCGCCGTCGCGGAGAGATGCTGTACCGCCGTCGAGCTTCGATGCACCTGCTTTCAGCGCGCCGGCGCCGCTGTCAACCTGCTCAGCACCGGATTTCAACTCGGATGCACCGCCGTTCAGAGAATCTGCGCCGTCAGAAAGCTGTGCTGCACCTGCGGCAAGCTGTGCTGCGCCCGCATTAACCTGTTCAGCGCCCGCATCGACCTGCGCGGCACCTGCATGAAGCGTATCCGCACCGGCTTTGAGCTCCGCCGCGCCCTGTGCTGCCGAGGCAACCCCTGCGGTATACTGCTGCAAGCCGAGATAGAATGCATTGTAGCTGTCAAGCTGCGTTTTCAGTGCAATCAAAGACTGTGCGCCTGCGGATGCTGCTGCGAGCTTCTGCTGAACCTCCTCGCCTGCCATTGTATCCGCGATTGCCTTTTGCACCTGTGCCTCGGTATTCTGCGCAATCGTCTGCTTTACGGCATCCGACTGCATCTGCGCCGCAGAATTCTGCTCCGTCAGCGCCGCGATCTGTGCCTGAACCGCATCAGACTGCATCTGTTCTGTAACCGTACCTTCAATTGCATTCTGCACGGCGGCTTCAATCGCCTGCTGCTGCTCTGCGGGAATCATGCCCGCCTGCACCGCCTGTGCATACTGCTCTGCGGACATTCCCGCAGCCTGCTGAATCACAGCCTCGCGGATTGCTGCTTCATTTGCAAGAACCTGCTGCCGAACCGCAGCACCGACCTGCTCGGTCACGGCTGCGCGCACCTGCTCCTGCACCTGCGCCTCAGCAGCCGCAGTGACCTGTCCTTTGATATAATCCCGTTTTGCCTCGACGCCTGCCGTCACCTGCGAAAGTGCATTCTGATACACCGCATCCGGATCAAGCGATGTAATCACGGTATTCAGTGTTTCTGCGTAGTTTTCGACGGTCAGTGCAGGGGCATTCAGCCCCGCCGCGGCAATCTGCGTATTCGCAGTTGCAAGGAGCGTGTCGAACACCTGCTTTGCGCCGCCGTTGAGTGTGTCATTGTTCTGCGTCAGCTTCTGCAAGCCCTCAGAGAGCTGTCCTGCGCCGTTCCGGAGCTGCGCACTGCCGTCTGCAAGCTGCGAGGTGCCGTCTTTCAGCGAACCGGTGCCGCCGCTGAGCTCTGCCGCGCCGCTGTGCAGAGATGCTGCACCGTCCGCAAGCTGAACTGCGCCCGCACTGAGCTCCCCTGCTCCGGCTGCCAGTGCGCCGGTACCGTCCTTCAGTGTATCCGCACCCTGAGCCAGATCGCCTGTTCCTTCTTTCAATGCTGCCGCACCGTCTGCAAGAGAATCCGCTCCGGTTTTCAATGCGCCCGCACCTTCTGCGAGCTGATGAATGCCGTCTGCAAGCTCCTGCGACTTATCAAGCAGAGTTGCCAGCCCGTCATACAGTGCCGAGCTGCCGTCTATGAGCTGCTCCATTGCATCGGTCATCTGCGACAAACCGCCGGTCAGATCATCGAGGCTGCTGAGATTTTCAGTGTCGATGTCATTGAACAGCCCGTTTGCGGCAATCGAAACGGTCATGCCGAGCTCGAAATCGGTGACATCCGCTGTGATTTCCACAGTTTCCGGGAGCTGAATCTTCTCCGGATCAAGCGCGAGGTTTTCCTGGAGTCCCGGCAGCGCGAAGCCCGCGACGATTGTGCGGTTGCCGTCGCTGATGATCTTGCCGTTATTGACCGTAATATTGCTGAACTTTGCGTTATCAAGAATCATACCGGTCAGCATTCCGAACGGAACGTAAATTTTCTCCTGCTTTCCGTTGATTGTAACGGTCTGATACTGATTGTTCTGATAGGTGTACCGAATTGTCACCCTGCCGCTTTTTCCCGCGAGCTCCTCCGCGGTAATCGGCTTGCCGTCCAGCAGATATGTCACATGCAGATCGACCGGCAGCTCCTTTTCGCTGATGCCCTGATAATAGAGATCTTCGCCCTTCGTATCCCAGACAATCGCGCCGTCACCATTCATCTCATATCCCGCATCGGATTTCACATTCTGAATATCCTTGAGATCGGACACATCCTGCATGGAATCCGCACCGGTGCCGTTCCGCAGCCAGTCGCTGACGATAATTTTATCAACCGTACCGTCCGCATCTGCAATAACATACACCGTCTCATCTTTTTCTGCGGCAAGTTCTGAGGCGCTGCGGTTTGCGATCGCCTCCGCCGTGTCCTCCGCTGCCTCTGTCACAATCTCCGTCTCATTCTGCGTTTCACTGTTTTTGGCATACGCAAACGTCCCGGTCAGTCCGGCAGTAACCAGAATCGCGAGCACGCTCGCAAGATATTTTCTGTATTTCTTCATGTTTTTCATGATACACACACTCCTATCCTTCACTGTCAATGCGTTGCGGCAGGAATCAGCCGCTTTCTGTTCTGCTCCGTATGATCCTTCGGGGAAAAGCCTGCGCTCGTTTTGCAGATGACCTTATCAAGCACCATGAACAGCGAGGGCAGAACCGTAATGACGACTGCCATAGAGATCAGGGCACCGCGGGCAAGCAGCATACAGAGCGAAGAAATCATACCGATATCGGAATAGACGCCGACGCCGATTGTTGCGGCAAAAAAGCCGAGCGCCGAGGTAATAACCGACTGCACCGAAGTCTTCAGCGCGATGCCGACAGATTCCTTTTTGTCCTTGCCGCTGCTGCGCTCTGTGCGATAACGCGTTGTCATCAGAATCGCGTAATCCACCGTCGCGCCGAGCTGAATCGTGCCGATGACGACCGATGCGATAAACGGGAGCGAAGTCCCGGTAAAATATGCCAGCCCCAGATTGATGAAAATTGCAAGCTCAATCACCGCAACCAGAATGACCGGCAGAACCACCGACTTGAAATTCAGCGCGATAATCAGGAAAATCACCGCAATGGACAGGATGCTGACCACCTGAAAATCGTGATTCGTAATGTCAATCAGATCCTTGGTTGCCGGAGCTTCGCCGATCAGCATACCCTTCTGATCGTATTTCAGCATAATGTCATTCAGCGCCGCAATCTGATTGTTTACCTCGTCGGTTGCGACCTTGTATTCCGAGCCGACCAGCATGAGCTGCCAGTTTTTGCTCTTGAGCATACTTTTGACATCTTCAGGGATGAATTCCTCCGGAATTGCGGGCCCGACCAGTGAATTGAAGCCGAGCGTAAATTCCACGCCGTCCACATTCTGCATCTCATGCAGCATATTCGACGCATCCTTAGCGCTCATATCGGCATTGACCAGCATCATATGGGTACTGGTCATATTGTATTCCTCGCTGAGCTTGGTATTGGCAACCACACTCGGCAGATCCGCCGGCAGCGTGCTGTCGAGATTATAGTAAACATCATAGTTCTTGTATCCGTAGAATGCCGGTATCAGCAGCGCAATTGCGGCTGTAATAAAGATACCGGAATGACCGACAATAAAACCGGAGAGCTTCTGAAATGCCGGAAGTATGATCTTATGCGAGGTTTTCGCAATCGCATTCTCGAACATCAGAATCAACGCAGGCAGCACCGTCACGCAGGCGATCACACCGAAGATGACGCCCTTTGCCATGACAATGCCGAGGTCAAGACCGAGTGTAAAGCTCATGAAGCACATTGCCAGGAAACCTGCAACCGTCGTAAACGAACTGCTGATCACCGAGCCGACCGTATTGGCAATTGCGTGTGCCATTGCGTCCGCCTTGCTGTCAGGATAAGAGAGAAGCTGCTCCTTGTAGCTGTGCCAGAGGAAAATGGAATAATCCATCGTGACACCGAGCTGAAGCACCATTGCGAGCGCCTGTGTAACAAACGAAATCTCGCCGAAGAAGAAGTTGGTGCCGAGATTCCAGACAACTGCAAACCCGATCGAAAGCATGAAAAACAGCGGAATGAGGAAAGAATCCATTGTCAGAATCAGGACAATGCTCGTCAGGATAACCGCGATCACCGCATAAATCAAAGTTTCGCTTTCTGTCAGATGCTTCATATCGGTCGTAACAGCGGACATTCCGCTGATAAAGCACTGCTCAGAGGTCACATCCCGCATTTTGTCGATTGCGGAGAGTGTGGAATCTGCCGATGTACTGCCGCTGAAAAATACCGCGATCATCGTGGTATCATCCTTATTCAGAAAGCTGTCGATTTTATCCGGCAGCATTTCCTTCGGAATGCGCATATCGGTCAGCGACTCGTAGCAGAGCACATCTGCAACACCGTCGATCTCCGCAATTTTGTCCGCCGTTTTTTTGACGTCCTTCTCAGGCATTCCATCGAGCAGCACAAACGAAAAGCCGCCCTTTCCGAATTCGTCAATCAGAATATCCTGCCCGACCATTGTATTGATATCCTTCGGCAGATACGAAAGAATATCGTAATTGACCCGCGTATTGAGATAGCCGACCGCAGAGGGAATCAGAAGCAGAATGCCGATTATCAGCACAATGCTTTTATGCCTTGCGATCCATTCGCCGAATTTGAGCATGGGTTAATCTCCTTTCTCATCCGTTACATCAATGATATCCGGCACCTGATTCCGGATGATTTTCACGGTCATCAGCACCGTAATCAGGTTCAGGCTGCCCTCTGCAATCAGCACCGCGCCGAGAATCCGAATCATCAGTGAAACGCTCTCGCCCGGACGCAGCATCAGCAAAACGCCGATTGCACCGGTCAGCAGCGACGTCAGCAGTATGACCCACCACGAACGGATGCCGAACGCTTTTGCATCGCCCGCGGTTTGCAGCTTCATCAGGCTGTCTGCCGTCACATACAAGCCCGTGACCACACAGAGGAAATTCAGCAGATTCTCGGGCTTTGAGAGAATCACAATGCCGAGCACCATCAGCAGAATCCCGAATGCAAGATCAAACTGGAACGCGAGCCGGTACAAATCCTTTGAGTAGTAACCGACGATCTTGAACACACCGAAGATCAGCAGGAGCACGCCCGCCACATTGCCGAGCCACGCCGAACTGACCTCCGGGCGGAACAAAAGAAATATGCCCACCGCACAGAGCAGCAGGGATACTATAATATAGCCGGTTTTCGCCGCCTGCATCGGCGCGACGGAACGAACCTTTCTGAGATGCTGCATATTCTGCATACTGTTCACATCCTTTCTGCTTCTATCATATACCGATTTGCCCGCTTTTGCAACGGACAAAGGCGGCGCTGCTGTCTGGTTTTTAGGCACGGAGCAGCGATTGTGCAAATTTTAGGCAAATCGCTCCGGATGCACAAAGCCGGCGGAACATCACACAGTTCCGCCGGCTCTTTTGTATTTATTTTTCCTGCAATGTGCAGCGCGAGATCATTTCTTCCGCCATGCCGCGCTTTAACTCACAAAGCCTATGGATATCCGCCTGAATATCCGCGTGCATTCCCGTCCGGATCCATTCAGTCGTCAGCCCGAAACAGGCGCACTTGTAAAACTGTATCACAATCCGCTTATCCTCAGATTGAATCGGGGTTCCGGCAGTCAGCTTATCGAAATAGGTCGTCACAACCGCTTCCGACAACTGCCAGAGATAATGCTCATACAGCTCCCGGTTCACGGAATTATAGATGTGCATAATCGCCCGCTTATTCTGCCGCGCAAACTGCATGACGGCAATCAGGCAGTCTTCAATGGAATCAACCGAAGGATGCTCCTCAATAATCTGTGTCGTTTCCTCCATGATGATCTCTTCCAGCAGCGTCGGGATATCCGCAAAATGATAATAAAACGAGTTCCGGTTGATGCCGCAGTCCTCGACGATATCGCGCACCGTGATTTGTTTCAGCGGGCGGTCATTCAGCAGTTTGATAAAGGATTGTTTGATGGCTGTCTTGGTAAAGTTGGGCATATCCAATACTCCTCCCTGTAATGAATTATATCACAACAGCGAGGAAAATGCAAGTACTGTTCAGACAAAATCTCAGAATTGCCCAATTCCTTATGCAATCGCTGCGGATTTCAGTGCAGTGAGGTCACGCGCATCGAGCGTACCGTCTCCGGTCATATCCGCAGCCCCGGGCGAAGGAAGCGCAATTTCCTCACTGAGCAGGTAGCTCCGCAGCAGTACCGCATCCGCACTGTCCAGCACGCCGTCCTGATTGACGTCACCGGTCACCTGTGCATCCGCAGTATGAATTTCCGCATTCAGCAGCGCCTCATTGCCGTCCGCAATCGGAATGGCATCCCATTCAGCGCGGGTACCCGCAAACCATACATCGGTCAGCGCGCTGCATTCGCCGAAAGCGTTTTCACCGATTTCCGTAATCGTTGCAGGCAGCGTCACGCTTTGCAGATTTTCGCTGTAATAGAACACGGATTCCGGCAGAACCGTCACCGATGCCGGGATTGTCACGGATTTCAGCATCGAGCAGAAAAACGCGCGCTCCGCGAGTGTCGTCACGGTTTCCGGTATCGTCACCGATTCGATTTTGGAGAAATCCCAGTGCCAGAACTGGTAACAGAGCTTGCTGTTATTCTTGCTGTAATTTGTAAGCTGTTTCGTTGAAAATGCATATTTGCCGATTGCGGTCAGCGGTACGCCGTCCACCTCAGCAGGAATCTCAAACTCCGGCTCAAATCCGTAATACCGGGTCAGCGTCGCCGTGTCATCCTGCACCTTTGAGGAAAACGGCAGCGCACCCAGATCGCTGACCCAGAAGGTACGCGGTTTTTCGCCGGATGTTCCCGCCTCCGCCTTATAATACTCCCCGTCGATCAGCGCGATCAGGTTGATATGACCCGAGGCACCGTCCCAGAGCGAGCCGTCATGCCGGATATTCTGAATGCCCGCCTTATCGCAGAGCATATGAATCATATCCGTATTCGCCCAGCAGTCTCCGCCGCCGTTCTCGATCATTTCGTACCAGTGCTGATACCGGACGTGCTCATTCGTGTACGAAAAATTCTCTGCGGTATACTGCGTAATCGCGTAGAGTTTTTCGTAACCGGTCATGTCATCGGTGACGATCTCGCGGAAAATCTCATCGAGCTTTGCCTCCGTCTCCTGCGAGACCGCATTCGCCGGAATCATGCAGCACGGAAGCACCGCCGCTGCTGCCGTCAGCACCGCCGCAAACCGTCCGACTGTTCTTTTGATCCTGCCCATACATCCCCCTCCTATCCTTCGGGCTGCCTTTATTATACATCATAAACAGTCGTTTTGCAAGCATTTTCCAGTATTTTATATAAATACACAAAAGCAGGGCTGCATACTTGGGCACATTTCCTTTTTGGAAACGCCTGAGGCGGCAGTGCCGCCCTCCGTTTTTACTCCCCGGCAGTCTCCCGAAAGACTTTTCACCCGCTCCCATTGCGTTTTCTTCCATAATATGTTATAATACCTTAAATGATAGCAAGCCTGAAGGAATGGCGGCGCATCTGTGCCGAAGGCTCTGTGCATGATTGCCGAAAAGGAGTGGGAAATATGTCCGTTATGAGAACGATCCGGAAGGGAATTCTGTCAGGGATGCTTTGTGCTCTGGCGGCTGCTGGAACAGGCTGCGGCGAAGCATCGAATCAAACCGAAAAAAACGTTTCGCCGCCGGAAATCAAGCAGCACGCAAGGGTCAGCTATCTCGGCCCCGCCGGCACCTATACCGAAGAAGCGACAAAGTATTTTTTTGACGCTGATGCTGTATTATCGCCGCAGGAAACCGTCGATGCGGCGATTGCAGAGCTGAGCGGGGGCAATGCTGATTACGCTGTGATCCCGCAGGAGAACACCATCGGCGGCGCGGTGACCAATTACATTGATGCGCTGATCCGGCAGGACGGCGTTTATGTGGTCGGAGAGGTTGTGCTGCCCATCAGCCAGACGCTGATGGGGCTGCCCGGCACGCAGCTCTCGGATATCAAAACCGTCTGCTCTCATGCGCAGGGCATCGCACAGAGCGCGGAATGGCGCAGCACCAATCTGCCGGATGCTGTTACGGAAGAAAAGGGCAGCACTGCGGCTGCGGCAAGCTATGTCGCGGAATCCGGTGACAAGTCAATTGCGGCAATCGCAGCGCCGGGAGCAGCCGAGCTGTATGGGCTGGAGGTTATTGCGGAGAACGTGCAGATTACCATGGCGAATAAAACACGCTTTTATGTGCTTTCCGCAGAGAAGCCGGCGGAGGAATATACGAATGCGGTATTTGTCGCAGCCTGTCATGCCGATCTGATCGACGACATTATCGTGGACATCCACAACTCCGGGCTTGAGATGACCGCGATTCACGACCGCCCGGAAGGCAGTATGCTGGGCAGCTATTATTACATCATCGAGACCGAAGCGAAAAGCGGCATCACGGAAAAGCAGATCGACACGGTATTGAAGCATTCCGAGGTCAGATATCTCGGCAGCTTCTGTGTCAGTGAGAAATAACAACATCAAAGAACAATCCCCTTCATCACCGGATGAAGGGGATTACAGTCTGTCGATAAAGTCCTTCTCTTCAAAATACAGATACTGAAAAAGAAGAATATGTTATGGATAAATGGGGGAAGGAAAACTCTTGTTTTCCTTCCCCCAAGCCCCCATCTTTAGCGCTTTTGAACGCA
>Ga0310691_10001771_pt1 | contig 31387 bp, 16 predicted proteins | sample 176DNAGHGlowgp2_FD_203887 | JGI IMG/M metagenome (GOLD analysis project Ga0310691, IMG submission 203887) | Sheep rumen microbial communities from Palmerston North, Manawatu-Wanganui, New Zealand - 1766 DNA GHGlow gp2 (v2) (version 2) | ecosystem: Host-associated > Mammals > Digestive system >... | reverse complement strand
ACCTCATAGAGAGGGTTGCCCACGAGGACGGCGCTGAGCGTCGACTTGCCCGAGCCATTGGGGCCCATGATGGCATGCGTCTCGCCATCGCCAACCGTCAGGTTGATGCCTTTCAAAATCTCCTTGCCGCCGATGCTGGCGTGCAGGTTACGTACTTCTAACATGTGTGCAAAAGTACTACTTTTCTGCTACATGGCCAAATCTTTCTCAGCTTTTTCCGTTGTAGTGCAGAAATTTTTGTACCTTTGCACTGTAAAAACAACCATGACCATGAGAAAGCTGTCACTCCTTCTCCTGTTGCTGCCCGTCATGGCAACAGCGCTGCCCCCTTCGTCCGTTGCAGGGCGATTGAATCGCCCGTCCCCCCCCTCCACGCCAACAGCCCTGCCCCCTTCGTCCGTTGCGGGGCGATTGAATCGCCCCCTACCGCCAGTGCACGAGGTGCCCTTCACGCAGGTGCATCTCAGCGATGCCTTCTGGGCGCCGCGCATCGAGACGAACCGCACGGTCAGCATCCCCTCGGCACTGCGCGAGTGTGAGAAGAGCGGCCGTTTCGACAACTTCGCCCTGGCCGCCACCAACCTGGGCCACGCCGCCTACGACGTGAAGGAGCACCGCGGCGACTTCTCATTCGACGACACCGACCCCTACAAGGTCATTGAGGGGGCCTCCTACGCCCTGGCCGCCAAGTACGACGCACGGCTGGACCACTACCTCGACTCCGTCATCAACATCATCGCCCTGGCGCAGGAGGACGACGGCTATCTCACCACCTGCGTCACCAACCGCTGCGAGCGCCTCTCGGGATGGTGGGGCACCCACCGGTGGGAGAAGCTCAACTCGCACGAGCTCTACAACAGCGGCCACCTCATTGAGAGTGCCGTGGCCCACTACCGTGCCACGGGCAAGCGCTCGCTGCTCAACGTCGCCATCAAGAACGCTGACCTGGTGTGCCGCACCTTCGGACCCGCCGACGGACAGATTCACCGCCCCGGCGGCCATCCCATCATCGAGATGGCGCTGTGCAAGCTCTATCATGTGACGGGCAACCGCACCTACCTGGACGGCGCCCGATACTTCGTCGACGAGACGGGGCGCTGCACCGACGGCCACCGACCCAGCATGTACTCACAGGACCATCAGCCCATCCGCCAGCAGACGGAGATTGTGGGCCATGCCGTGCGTGCCGGCTACCTCTACAGCGGCGTCGCCGACGTGGCGGCACTCACCGACGACGACAGCCTGCGCACGGCACTGCAGCGCATCTGGCAGAACATGTCGTCAAGGAAGCTGTTCATCACCGGCGGCATCGGCAGCCGTCCCCAGGGCGAGGGCTTCGGACCGGAGTATGAGCTGCACAACCACACGGCTTACTGCGAGACGTGCGCCGCCATCGCCAACGTCTACTGGAACTACCGCATGTTCCTGGCCACGGGCGAGTCGAAGTACATCGACGTGTGCGAGCGTGCCCTATATAATAATGTATTGAGCGGCGTGTCGCTCTCCGGCGACCGTTTCTTCTACGACAACCCATTAGAGTCTGGCGGCGAGCACGAGCGCCAGCGGTGGTTCGGCTGTGCCTGCTGTCCGGGCAACATCACCCGCTTCATCGCCTCGGTGCCGGGCTACATGTACGCCACCACCGGCCAGAAGCCACAGACCATCTACGTCAACCTCTTCGCCCAGGGCCGCGCCACCATCGGCAACATAGAGCTGGAGCAGACCACCGACTACCCGTGGGACGGCAAGGTCGTCATACGCATCAGCAAGGGCAGCGGCAAGTTCGCCATCAAACTGCGCCTGCCCTCATGGCTGAAGCAGTCGCCCACCAACAACGGTCTGTACACCTATCTCGACCGTCCCAAGCCCTACTCCGTCAGCGTCAACGGCCAGCATCTCTACCCTGAGAACGTCGACTACATCACCATCGACCGCCGGTGGAAGAAGGGCGACGTCATTGAGCTGAACCTGCCCATGGAGGTGCGCCGCATCGTGGCCAACGACAATGTGGAGGACGACCGCGGCCGGGTGGCATTGGAGCGCGGCCCCATCGTCTATTGCCTGGAGGCAGCCGACCAGCCGGACCACACCGTATTCAACAAGTACCTGCCCGACCATGCCGACATAGCATATAAGGCCGTCACCGATGCCACCCTCGGCCCCATCGTGATGATTGAGGCCGACGCCAAGCAGGTGGAGACCGACGGCACCATCAGCGACACCCACCTCGCCGCCATCCCCTACGCCGTGTGGAACAACCGCGGGCCGCAGCCCATGGAGGTGTGGGTGGCACGCAGGCCGCAGACAGCCGTCAGCACCCCGTCGCCCACCATTGCCAGCCGTGCACAGACCTTTGCCAACCAGGCACCCATACAGAACGACGCACCCGAGACGGCAGGCACCGACGGATGGGCCACCGGCGTCAACGACCAGTGGGAGCCGCGCTGCTCCAGCGACAACAGCAAGCCCTACCACTACTGGTGGCTGAAGCGCGGCACGAAGGAGAGCATCAGCTATCGATTCAACGAGCCGGCGACGGTGAGCAACGTGCAGGTGTACTGGCTCGACATGGACCACTATGACGGCGACTTCCGCGTGCCGCAGTCGTGGCACCTCTACTACGAGACGGCCGACGGGCAGTGGCGTGAGGTGGAACAGCCCACGCCCTACGGCATACGGCGCGACTGCTACAACAGCGTCGACTTCAAGCCCGTCACCACCAGCGCCCTGAAAATCGTGGCCCAGCTGCGGCCTGGCGCATCAGGGGGCATCCTGGAATGGAAAGTAAACTGAGAGTTAAGTCATTTTAATGATATGAACAAGACAATGAAGATAATGGCCGCGCTGCTGCTCATGGCCTTGGGTGCAGCAGCACAGAAGAGCCTGTATGTTCCCAACGAGTGGAAGAACCCGAGGGCCTACTTCGGCAAGGACAGCCTGATATGGGCTGAGAGCGACCCTGACAACAAGTACACATGGTCGAAGACAAGAAGCGTGGAGAGCGACAATGTCATCGTGCTATGGGACAAGGGCTACGGCAACACGCTGCCCTCGAAGGCTCCGTCGGCCTACCGCGTTGACGAGCAGGACCTGCTGCGCAAGTGTGAGGCGTTCTTCGACCTGGAAATCAACACCTTGGGCTTCGTCAACCCCGCGACGTCGAACCTCGCCAAGTATAAGGTCATGGTGCTGCTGAACCACACCACCGAATGGGTGTGCAACGGCGCTGGCTACGACTATCAGGTGAGCGCCTTCTGGCTCAGTCCGTGGCCCTGCCAGCCCGTAGGCTTCAGCGTCGCCCACGAGCTGGGGCACTCCTTCCAGTACATGTGTTTCTCTGAGCATGGTGGCCACCGCGACTCACAGACCGACAACACCGGCTTCCACCTGCGCTGCGGCAACGGCCAGACCATCTGGGAGCAGACGGCACAGTGGCAGGCGGCGCAGTCCTATCCCGAGCAGATGTTCAGCGAGAGCATCGGCACCTTCCGCAAGTCGCACAACTATGCCTTCTCGCACGAGTGGCACCGCTACCAGAGCTACTGGTTCCTCTACTACCTGTGCCAGTACTACAACGACCTGACCACCGTGGCACAGGTGTGGAACCAGCCCATGACGGGACAGGCACACGGCACGGCCACCGACTTCAACCGGGCACTGATGCGTCTGAAAGGGCTGTCGGTGAGAGACCTGTTCAGCCTCTACTACGACTATGCGGCACGCTGTGCCACCTGGGACTTCGATGCCTGTGCACCCTATCGCAACACCTACATCGGCGACCTGCAGTACCGTTGTGTGCAGACCGCCGACCATGCCTATCAGGTGGCCTTGGCATCGGCTCCCCAGTCATCGGGCTTCAATGTCATCCCCCTGCAGGTGCCACAGGCGGGAACCACCGTCACCACACGTTTCACGGCACTGAAGAACGCCGCGCCGCTGGCACAGGGCGACCCCGCTGAGATGCTCGACGGCGACGGCCGCTGGGTGGCACAGAACCGCACCAGCTATATGCCCAACACGAACAACGCCTACCGTGCCTTCCGCTTAGGCTACGTGGCACTGATGGACGACGGCAGCCGCCGCTACTTCCAGGTCGACAGCCTGTACTGCCAGGGAACGGCTGAGACCACGGCCGACATCACGATGGAGGTGCCCGATGGCACCAGCCGACTGTGGTTAGTGGTCAGCCCGGCTCCCAAGCGTTACACGGAGCACCGCTGGACCGACTCGTTCACCAACGCTGAGCAGTGGCCCTACAGCTTTGAGCTGACGGGTACCGACCTGGGCGGGCAGGCCATCGTCTACATGGACCCTGTCATCGACGGACGCCCCATCGGCGACATCACCCTGACTTACGACGTTTACTATCCGCCCACCACGGGCACCGACCACCAGGGCACCACCCTCACCCTGGCAGGACGCGCCGCCGCCATGCTCGGCACCGCCCTGCAGCTGCAGCCACAGGACATCGCTTCGAAGATGCAGGCCTACAGCTCTGCCGGCCCCACTGCCGGTCACATCATGTTCTACCCCTGTCACCCCATCACCGGTGCACGCATCAACCGCGGCTCGACGGCCAACGGCTACGGCCACTGGTTCAACGCCAGCGGCATCGTGTGCGACTACGGCGCAGGCTATGTGTTCAGCGAGTTCCAGCCCTCGTCGCTGACGTTCAGCCTCGGTTGCTATCCGGGCAAGACGCGCCATGGCAACAGCTACACCATCACGCAGGCGCTGCGCTACAAGAAGAGCGCCACTGAGGAGGCCACGGCGCGCTTCGTGTTCCGCATACACATCGACAGCGAGCGGCGCGGCGCCGAGCTGGCACAGGTCGACTATCAGGATGCGACGGCCATCGAGGCCGTGCACATCAGTGCCTCGCCTGCCACCAGCAAGATTTACGACCTCAGCGGCCGTCGCCTGGCCAAGGCCCCCCACCACGGTCTGTTCATCACCAAAGGCCATCTTCAAGCCCCAAAACAGTAGTCCCAGAACTCCCAGCCCTCCCAGTAATCCCATAACTCCCAGCTCTCCCAGTATTCCCAGAACTCCCAGTTCTCCCAGTAGTCCAGAACTCCCCAAAACCATCAACAACATGAAAATAGGAATCTTAGTAGCCATGGACCGCGAGCTACAACAGCTGCGGCAAGTGTTTGACGGCACCAGCATCATCGTCGAGAAGTGCGGCATCGGCAAGGTGAACGCCGCCCTCGGCGTGCAGCGCCTCATCAACGAGTACCACCCCGACTGCATCATCTCCTCCGGCTGTGCCGGCGGCAACGGCGACGGCGTCGAGGTGAAAGACATCATCGTAGGCGCCCAGGTGGCCTACCACGACGTGTACTGTGGACAGGCCGAGGACGGCTCGCTGGTCTACGGACAGATGCAGGGTCTGCCGGCCCGTTTCGACGCCGACCCCTACCTGCTGCGCAAGAGCCAGGAACTGAGCCAGAAGACGAAGGACGCCACCATCCACAGCGGACTCATCGTCACCGGCGACTGGTTCGTCGACTCGCAGGAGAAGATGCGCAGCATCGTCAGGCTCTTCCCCGAGGCCAATGCCGTTGACATGGAGTCGGCCGCCATTGCCCATGCGTGCTACCTGAGCAAGGTCCCCTTCATCTCCTTCCGCGTCATCAGCGACGTGCCCCTGCGCGACAGCCACGCCTCGCAGTACCACGACTTCTGGGCACAGGCAGCAGTGCAGTCGTTCAGCGTCACCCGCAGCTTCGTGGAGAGCTTGTAGGCAGAAAATCACCGCTTTTATATTCTTTTATAGATACTGACGGCGGCTGTGTCGTTTATTTTTCGTACTTTTGCGCGCGAAAACGTAAAAAAAGACAATGAAGAAACGACAGATAGCCATACTTGGCTCAACAGGAAGCATAGGCACACAGACCCTGCAGGTCATAGAGGAGCACAGCGACCTGTACGAGGTGTACTGTCTGACGGCCAACAACCGTGTGGAGCTGCTGGCCGAACAGGCACACCGCTTCCATCCTGCCGCCGTGGTGATTGCCAACGAGGACCGCTACGACGAGCTGCAACAACTGATGAGCGACCTGCCCGACGTGAAGGTGTATGCCGGGGCACGCGCACTGGACGAAATCGTCGAGGCCGACCCCATCGACATCGTGGTGACCGCCATGGTGGGCTTTGCCGGACTGTCGCCCACCATCCATGCCATCAAGGCGCACAAGACCATCGCCCTGGCTAACAAGGAGACGCTCGTCGTGGCTGGCGAGCTCATCCTGCAGTTAGCCCAGCAGTACCATGTCAGCATCCTGCCTGTCGACAGCGAGCACTCAGCCATCTTCCAGAGCCTCGTCGGCGAGGACGAGAACCCCATCGACAAGATTCTGCTGACGGCCAGCGGCGGTCCCTTCCGCCTGTTGCCCGCCGACCGGTTGGCCATGGTGACGAAGGCCGACGCCCTGCGCCACCCCACCTGGGACATGGGTGCAAAGATTACCATCGACTCAGCCACGATGATGAACAAGGGCTTCGAGGTCATCGAGGCCAAGTGGCTCTTTGGTGTCGATGCCCGGCAGATTCAGGTGCTGGTGCATCCGCAAAGCATCGTCCACAGCGCCGTGCAGTTCCAGGACGGCTCGGTGAAGGCGCAGCTCGGCGTGCCCGACATGCGACTGCCCATCCTGTATGCGCTGTCCTTCCCCCGCCGACTGACGCTGAGCGGCGACAGGCTGGACCTCTTCAAGGCACAGAAGCTGGAGTTCTTCGAGCCTGACCTGCAGAAGTTCCGCTGCCTGGCATTAGCCTTCGAGGCCATCAAGGCGGGCGGCAACATGCCCTGCATCGTCAACGCCGCCAACGAGGTGGTGAACCGTGCCTTCTTAGAGGACCGCTGCACGTTCCCGCAGATGGCCGACATCATCGCTGCCACCATGCAGAAGGCCACCTTCTCCAACCACCCTGACTACGACGTCTACATACAGACCGACGCCGAGGCCAGGCGCATCGCCTCTTCAATGCTTAATGCATAATTGGCTGCGCAACGAATAAGACACAGATGAATAATTAAGAATTAAGCATTATAGAAAATGGAAGTATTTCTGATAAGACTACTGCAGTTCCTGATGGCCATCTCGCTGTTGGTGCTGCTGCATGAACTGGGACACTTCACCTTTGCCAAGCTGTTCAAGGTGCGTGTCAACAAGTTCTATCTCTTCTTCAACCCCAAGTTCCACATCCTCAGCACCTACGACACCTGGGTGCGCCGCCTGCTGAAGCTCAAGCCCGAGGTGGTGCCCTACAAGAAATCCCCAGAAGTCTCAGAATCCCCAAAATCCCCAGAAGCCTCAGAAGCCCCAGAAGTCAAGCCCGAGAAGGAATATGTCGGCACTGAATATGGCCTGGGCTGGCTGCCCTTAGGCGGCTACTGCGCCATCGACGGCATGATTGACGAGACGAATACGAAGCTCTCAGACGACCCCAAGCCCTGGGAGTTCCGCACCAAGCCCACGTGGCAGCGTCTGCTCATCATGATTGGCGGTGTGCTGGTCAATTTCCTTCTGGCACTGTTCATCTACAGCATGATTCTCTTCACCTGGGGCGAGACCTACGTTCCCGTGGAGAAGATGACCTACGGCATGGAGTTCAACAGCGAGGCGAAAGCCTTAGGCTTCCAGGACGGCGACGTGCTCGTCAGCACCGACCGCGGTCCGCTGAAGAAGTGGGACGACGACCTGTTCCGCGAGGTGTCGAAGGCCCGCGAGGTACATGTGCTGCGCCATGGTCAGCCGTTCACCATCACCATTCCTGAGAGTGCCGACCTGAACCTGCTGAACATGTTCAAGTCTACGCCGATGTTCATGCGTGTGTGGATGCCAGCCGTGGCCGACAGCGTCATTCCCGGCACTGCCGCCGCCAGCATCGGCATGCAGTCCGGCGACACCATCGTAGCCATCAACGGCACGTCAGTGACCAGCTACAACCAGTTCCAGGACGAGATTGCCCGTCTGCGCGACAGGCTGGAGGCCACCCCTGCCGACAGCATGGCCGTCCGCCAAGTAGAAATCGTCATCAAGCACAAGTCCCCAGAACTCCCAGCAGTCTCAGAACTCCCAGCAGCCCCAGAGCTCCCAGAACTCCCAGAAGCCCCAGCAGTCTCAGAGCTCCCAGCAGCCCCAGTGCTCCCAGCCGCTGTTGACACCTTCTCCGTCACCCTCTCCTCGGACCTCAAGCTCGGCTTCTTCCCTGTCCAGCTCTATCAGGCAGAGACCTTCAAGTACGGCTTCTTGGAGAGCATCCCTGCCGGCATCAGCTATGGCTGGCACAAGCTGGCAGGCTACGTCAGCGACATGCAGTACGTATTCACCAGCGAGGGCGCCAAGTCGCTCGGTGGCTTCGGTGCCATCGGCAGCCTCTTCCCTGAGATGTGGGACTGGCACCGCTTCTGGGAGATGACGGCCTTCCTGAGCATCATCCTTGCCTTCATGAACATCCTGCCCATCCCGGCCCTCGACGGCGGCCATGTGCTGTTCCTGCTCTACGAGATGATTACGGGTCGCAAGCCCAGCGAGAAGTTCATGATTCGCGCCGAGTACATCGGCTTTGGCATCCTCATCCTCCTGATGGTGGTGGCCAACCTCAACGACATCTTGCGCTGGCTCGGCTATATGTAAGCACGACATAGAAGGCGCCTGCCGCCACATAGCACAAGGCCACTTGCAGCACCGAGGGGTGAAGCCCTTCCACGCTGGCAAGTGGCCATGTTGCTATCATGCCTAATGCACCGCTCATGATGCGCACCAGGGCTGTGGCCACCACCGTCAGCGCAGGCCACAGCAGGGCAGCCAGGGCGGCATAGAGGATAAGCATGGTCAGTGGCAACACGACGAGGTTGGTCAGCAGGAACCATGTGGAGAAGCGCCCGAAGTAGTAGGCCACCAGCGGTGCCGTGCCTATCTGCGCCGCCACCGACACGGTGAGCATCGACAGTAGCCACCTCAGCACCCGGTGCTCCATCAGCCAGCGGCCCGACCATAGCGACTCCATCAGCGGCACGAACAGCAGGATGGCCAGCATGGCCATGAACGACAACTGGAAGCCCACGTCGTAGAGTGCGCTGCTGTCGACCACCAGCATGACGATGGCCGTGAAGCTGAGCACGCCCAGTGGTGCATGGCTCCTGCCGCCGACCTGGAAGAGCGAATAGACGCTAATCATCGTGGCGGCACGGACCAGACTGGTGGGCAGCCCCGTCAGCAGGGCGTATGCCCAGATGGTCAGCACCACCGCTACCTGCGACAGCCAGAAACGCCGCCGGCCCAGCATCAGCCGTGTCAGCAGCAGGTAGATGATGCTCAGGTGCAGTCCGCTCAGCGCCAGCACATGCGAGGCTCCCGTCACGCTGAAGCGGTTGCGCTGTTGTGGCGTCAGGGCGCTCTTGTCGCCCAGCACCATCGCGGCTATCAGCGCCTCGGCCTCCTCGTCGTCGCCGTTCACCTTCAGGCGCTGCAACAGATGGCTGCGCAGTGTCAGGGCCTTTATACGCACACGCTGCCAGCTACTGATGGTGCTCCAGCCGTTGCCGCCCCGCCGCCAGTCGCCATGGCGCACAAACTGGTGTTCGCTGATGCGCACCAGGAGGTTGTCGCCGAGCCTCAGCTGCCGGCTGGCCTCCTCTTTCCAGATATAGCAGCGGCGGCGCTCGCCCGTGGCGGTCAGCAGCAGCTCAGCCATCATCGTCTTGGGCTTCTCCGCTGGTGCCGAGGCCACCACGGCCTCCGTCCACTGGCCGTCGGGCACCCCCTGCCCATCGTCTGGCGACAGCAGCATGCCGGCCATGAACACCGCCAACAGCCCACACAGGCCCTGCGCCAGCGCATGTCGGCGCAACAGCCAGCCCACGACAACGGTCAGCAGCAGCGCTGCCACCACCGCGCCCGTGCCGGGCCAACATCCCACGACGATGCCCGCCGCCAAGCTGATGGCAACAGGCAGCAACGGTGTAGCAATAGGGCGCAGCGAACCTTTCATATTTATAGTTCGGATTTTCAGCCCAAAGGTACGAATAAGCATGCAAAAAGCAAAGAAAATTATCTATTTTCTTTCCATTCCAATCCTGTTGCGGCTATTTTTTGTTACCTTTGCAACCGAAAAGCTGCTACCTATGAAGAAACTGTTCTCACTATCCATCCTATTGCTGGTCATCATGGGTGTGTATGCCCAGTCGTTCTCGCCTGAGCGCACCGGTGGTGTCTACTATGCCTATCCCGTGGTGTCATCCCAGCGTATCGCCATCCCTAAAGGCTACACCCCATTCTACATCTCCCACTACGGGCGTCACGGCTCGCGTTGGCTGCCCTCTGAAGAGCGCTACGAATGGGTATGGGCACAGTTCAGCGACGACAGCAACCTCACGGCTTTAGGCCACAGCGCCAAGCGCCGTCTGAAGAAGGTGTGCCACAACGCCCGCGGCAACGCCGGTGCACTGACGCCCCTCGGCGCCCGCCAACATCGCGGCATCGCCCGCCGCATGGCCCAGAACTACCCCGAGGTGTTCACCACAACCAACGCCGCCACGCCCCGCGCCGCTACGCCCGCCCCCGCGCCCGGCGCCCCCCGCGCCGCCACAGTGGTCGGCGGTTTCCCCGCCGACACGAGGGCCCTGTCGAGCACCTCCCCGCGCTGCCGTGCCTCCATGCTGGCTTTCTGCGACGAGCTGCAGCGCCGCGTCGGCCGCCATCATGCCATCACCACGCGTACCGATGCCGCCGACATGTTCTTCATCAACCACGAGTCATCCGAGCTGAAGGCCCTCACCATGCGCACGCAACGCCGCCCCGCCGTCAACCCCAACCGTTTCATCCGTGCGCTGTTCAAGGACCCGTCGGCGGTGGCTGAGCCGCTGAGACTGCTCAGCGAGCTGCACACCATCGCCTCCGACATGCAGGACATCCCCCTCAACATCAGTCTCTGGGACCTCTTCACCCCCGAGGAGATGCAGGCCGTACACGATGCCAACAACGAGCGGATGACCATCTGCAACGGCGACACGCTCGCCAACGACGGCATTGCCGCCCGTTCCTCCATCGCCCTCTGGCACCACATCGTCAGCCAGGCCGACAGCATCATTGCCACGGGTGGTCGTGGTGCCACCCTCCGCTTTGGACACGATACCGCCCTCTTCCGTCTCCTCACCCTCCTGCAGCTGCAGGCACCCGGCAAGGGCATGGAGGACATCGTGCCCATGGCCGCCAATCTGCAGATGGTGTTTCTGAGAGGTGAGAGGTGTGAGGTGAGAGGTGAGAAGGAGATGAGAGGTGAGAGGCAAGAGGTGAGAGGTAAGAGGGAAGACCCCATCCTTGTTTGCTTCCTTCTCAACGAGCAGCCCTGTCCCCTGTCTATCCTCTCACCTCTCACCTCTCACCTATCACCTCTCACAAATGCCCTCTCACCTCTCACAAACCCCCTCTACTCCTGGGCCGAGGTGAAGGCAGCGATGGCTCTTCGCATCCACCATCTGGAGCACCTGCGTCAGCTCACGTCGCTGAACACCATGGTAGGCACGGCCACGGCCACCACCCACAGCGCCGGTCTCTTCGGCAAGGGTTCAGAAGAGAAGGGTCAGACGTTGCCTGCCGTACTGGTGCCCAACGGCCAGACGTTCTGGACGCCACAGACGCAGTACACCGAGAAGAAGTGTGTGGCCCCCTACTACTATCAGGACACCCTCTTCCAGGGCATCCGCGCCAGTCACTGGCTCGTCGGCGGCTGCACCCAGGACTACGGCTCGTTCACCATCACGGCTCACAACACCCAGCCCTCTCAGTCCCCCCAGTCGTCCCAGTCGCCCCAGCCCTCTCAGTCCTCCCAGTCCTCCCAGCCGCCCCAGCACTCCCAGTCGCCCCACCCCACCCCCTTCTCTCACGCTGACGAGGTGTCGCACCCACACTACTATGCCGTGCGTCTGCCTGAGGAGCAGCTGCTGCTGGAGCTGACCGGTCTGAGCCACAGCGCCATGCTGCGCATCACGCCCGAGGCCGACGGGCCCATAGCCATCACCATCGCTTCGAACAGCGACGAGCAGGAGGGCAGTGTCGTTTACGACGGCCAGCGTCGTGAGGTCTACGGCAGCAACCCCGTGCACCGCATCTACCAGGGCTGGGGCGAGCCGGCCGGCTTCAGCGGCCACTTCGTGCTGACCTGTGCCGACAGCATCATGGCCACGGCCCAGCAGGACCAGCGGCTCACCCTCACCGTCGAGGGCCATCGTGGACAACCCATCGTGCTGCGCATGGCCACATCGTTCACCGGTCGCGAGGGTGCCCGCCAGAACCTTGCGACAGAGGCCGCTGACCTCACCTTCGAACAGATGGAGCAGCGCTGCATCGACCGTTGGCTACAGCGTCTGCACACCATCGATGTCGACGACCCTGACACTGCGCGCGTCAACCAGTTCTACGGTGCCCTCTACCGTGCTTCCTTCCTGCCTCGCGAGATGAGCGACGTGGATGGGAGCTATCCGAGGTTTAGCCCCCCCCGCCCCCCCCTGGGGGGGGTGACCAGCCAGCCTATTAGCACCCACACCGCCGCCAGTTACCCCCCCCAGGGGGGGACAGGGGGGGCCGGGGGGGCCGGGAGGGCCAGGAGGGCCAGGGGGGCTTTTGGCGACTTCTCCCTCTGGGACACCTACCGCGCCCTTCACCCACTGCTCTGCATCATCGCCCCTGAGGAGAGCGGACAGATGATGCAGTCATTAGTGACCATGGCCGAAGAGGGTGGCTGGCTGCCCATCTTCCCCTGCTGGAACAGCTACACCGCCGCGATGATTGGCGACCACGCCACCTCAGTGCTGGCCGATGCCGCCGTGAAGGGCATCAGGGGCTTCGACATGCAGAAGGCTTACCACTTCATGCGCCGCAATGCTTTCGAGACGCCCGCTTCCTTCGACGAATATGCCAACGGCATGGGCCGTCGCGCCCTGACCAGCTACCTCCGCTACGGCTACGTCCCCTTGGAGGACTCCGTCAAGGAGGCCTTCCACCAGCAGGAGCAGACCAGCCGCACCTTGGAGTACGCCTACGACGACTTCTGCGTGGCCCAAATGGCGCAAAGACTACTGAACACGAGGACTACAGACTATCATTTACAGGAAGACTATAGGACACTGATGCAACGCAGCCAGAACTGGCGCAACGTCATCAACCCTGTGACGGGCTGGGCCGACGGCCGCCATGCTGACGGCTCGTGGCTGGGCTGTCAGGACCTGGTGCACCGACAGCCGTTCATCACCGAGGGGGCCGTGTGCCACTACACCTGGTATGTGCCCCACGACACTGACGGCCTCATCAGCGTCATGGGTGGCCGCGAGCGCTTCGTGGCACGCTTAGACTCGATGTTCAGCGAGGGGCGCTACTGGCACGGCAACGAGCCCTGTCACCAGGTGGCGTGGCTCTACAGCATGGCGGGACAGCCGCAGCGCACCCACAAGCAGGTGACGCACATCCTGCAGACGGAGTATAACGACAGCCCGGGCGGCCTGAGCGGCAACGACGATGCCGGGCAGATGTCGGCGTGGCAGGTCTTCGCCCACTTAGGCTTCTACCCCCTCTGCCCCGGCACGCCCGACTATGTCCTCGGCGGCGCGCAGTTCCGTCAGGTGACGCTCAACCTGCCGGGCAGCAAGCCCTTCGTCATCCGCCGCTCGCCACAGGGCTACCGTCTGAACGGACAGCCCCTCACCAGCTACACCATCACCCATGCCGACCTGCTCAGTGGCGGCGTGCTGGAACTGCCGTAGGGCGATTCGGGGGTGTGATTCGGAGGTACGGGGGTACGGAGGTGCGGGGGTACGAGGGCAGCAGTCGCGACGCGCGTTTAGCGAATCCGACCTGCTCGGATTTTCGTCCGACCAGGTCGGACTTTTTTCCGACCCGCTCGGACTCTTCGGACAAACAGCCATGGCATTGGCCGTGTTCAACCGCAAAGCGGTCTTACGAAAACAAAATAAAACCAGAAAAACAAAATAAAACCGGTTTTTGTTGGTTTTGTTTGTTTTCTTTTGTTTTAGGAGGACGCGAAGCGTACAAATGCTGTTGTTATGAATAATGTAGGTTAGCGCTGCGTTGAACAATGTAAGATAAATGTAAGATAATCTACACGTAACTACCTGTTAATCAGTAGCGAATGTAAGTATGTAAGATAAATCTCTGCGTTTAGCTGGTTTGCCTCAACAGACTCAGGCGCATGAGGCGCGTCGGCTTGCACCCTCTTGCAACTGTTTAACATGCAAGCACGGTACGTTTTTTTTTACAAAAACATTTGCTAATTCAAAATAAATCACTATCTTTGCAGCATCTATAGCCATTTTCTAAACTACAACCAACATGAAACATCCACCCATCAAGAAAACAAGTCTTTTGTTGACCCTCCTGCTACTGCTGGCCACCGCCACACATGCCGAGGAGGGGTCGTTGCGTGTCACCACCCAGCGGGCAGGCATGCTGGCCGCTGCCATCCGCACACAGGGTGTTTCCTTCAGCGATGTCAGCCACCTCACCATCGCAGGTCCGCTGAACAACGACGACATTTTTGTCATACGCGACTCGCTGACCGCCCTCGCCACCCTCGACATGAGCCAGGCCGCCATCGCCAAGCTGCCCAAGGAGGCCTTCCGGCGCTGTCACTTCAGCAGCATCCTGCTGCCCACCACACTGCGCGACATGGGCAACAGCGCCTTCAGTAGCTGCGCCAACCTGGAGGAGCTGGTCATCCCCGAAGGCGTATTGCTGGCCGACAACCTGGTCTACAACTGTCCCGGACTGCACCGCATCGACCTGCCCTCGACACTCGTCTCGGCCAAGGAGCTGATGTTTGCCCTCAACTGGAGTGAGACCGAGACCTACCGGTGCACCATCACCTGCCGTGCCTTCTTCCCTCCGAAGACCGGCACCTACCTCGTCAACGGCTACGGGCTGACGGACATACGGCTGCAGGTGCCTGCGGTGAGTGCCGCCAACTATGCCGCGGCTTCCGGCTGGAAGACCCTGCCGCTGCAGACCATCGACGACGTGCCGCAGCAACTGACGGTGCTGGGCCAACAGGCGCTGGACACCGACGGGCTGCCCGATGGCTACAAGCCCGACCTGAACCTGCTGCAGCACGGCAGCTATGGCGGCTACGGTGCCAACAACGCCTTCGGCCTGCTCACCGTCACGGGCAGCAAGGCGCTCAACATCGGGGCCTTCACCTCCTATACCGACCTGTTCAGCGACCGCTCCTACACCGGACGCTTTGGCGGCGAGCTCATCGCCCAGGCACCGATGACGGCCGAGAGCGTCACCCTCAGCCTCGACTTCCACGAAAACCGCTGGTACTTTCTCTCCCTGCCCTTCGACGTGAAGCTGAGCGAGGTTGTCACCAGTCCCGACATCCACAACTGGGTGGTGCGCACCTACTCGGGCAGCAACCGTGCCGCCATGCTCGGCGAGCAGTGGATAGACGTGCCCTACAGCGGCACGTTGGAGGCCCGTCGCGGCTACGTCTGGATGGTGTCGAACAATCTGCATCCTGAGGACTACGAGCGCCAGGACCTGCGCGTTACCCTGACGGCAACCAGCAACACCCGGAGCAACATGTTTGTCAGCGGCGACGTGAGCATCCCCTTAGCCGACCACCCCTCCACCTACGCCCACAACGCCGGCTGGAACCTGGTGGGCAACCCCTACCCCTGCTACTACCGCATCGGGGCGCTGAAGCAGACAGCCCCCATCACCGTGCGGTCGGGCTATTACAGCTATGAGCAGTATGACACCTACTCGCCCGTTGACGATGCCAACCGCGAGCTGCACCCCTACGAGGCTTTCTTCGTGCAGTCGCCGGCGGCGGGCAGCACGCTGGTGTTCGGGGCCGAAGGGCGTGTCACGGCTGGCAGCAACGCCCGTAGCCTGATGCCTGCGGCTGCCGCCAGCGAGGACCGCCAGCTCATCAACCTCACCCTCACCACCGACGACAACCTGACCGACCGCACCCGCGTGGTGCTCAACGCTGCGGCGAAGGACGGCTATGAGTGTGAGCGCGACGCCGCGAAGTTCTTCAGCAGCAGCGAGCACATGCCACAGCTCTACACGCTCATCGGCCAGGAGCCTTGCGCCATCAACGAGCGGCCCGAGGCTGACGGCACCGTCGTCGTCGGCATCCGCACCGGCAGCGAGCAGCAGTGCGTCATCGCCCTCGACAACAAGGCTGTGCACCACGTGCTGTTAGAGGACCGCCACACGGGCATCCTCACCGACCTCACGACCGACAGCTACACCTTCCTCTCACGCCAGGGCCGCGACGACCACCGCTTCCTGCTCCACGTAGGAGCCTCGGCGACAGGCATCAGCGACGGCAGCCTTCAGCCGACAACCGGCACACGGCGCCTCTACAACCTGCAAGGCCAGCCCGTCAGCGACAGCTACCGCGGGCCGGTGATACATGAAAACGGACGAATAACCATCAAACACTAAGGAGGCCCTGACCATGAAGCGTAGTATCTTATTCACACTGTATACAATATTATGTATATGTAGTGCGGCAGCCCAGTCGGGCTACGGCACCGGCGGCGACTTCACGCCCGACAACCCCGCCATCCCCGGCGCCAACGGCCTCTACCTGGAGCAGCACACCGTGGTGCTCGACGGTCTGCGCGTCGTCGACAACGACATCATCGGCGATGCCGTCTACTCGCTGTGGCACCGTTACTGCCAGGAGCACAACATCGCTGAGCACGACGCCTATGTGCGCGAAGAGAAATACATGGAGGTGATGAGCAGCGTCTACAACGTCCTCATCTGCGGCGACCTCAGCGAGCAGGAATACGACGGCTTCGATGCCTCGCAGGTGGGTGTCTACTTCCCCTCCATGACCACCCTCGACCTCAGCCGCACCTACGGCTGGCGAGGCTTCGGCGTAGGCTATGAGGAGGAAGGGGTGCAGCACCTGCAGACCATCATCCTGCCCGACTGTGTGGAGGAGGTGACAACCCTGGAGGCATTGCACAGCCTCACCGACGTGTACTGCTACGCCGAGCTGCCGCCCGTCATGGAGCAGGAGTCGCAGTGGTACAAGGATGAGCTCTTCGCCGACGATGCCGAGGTGACCGTCCACGTGCCCAGCAGCAGCGTCAACCTCTACAAGGCTTCAGAGACATGGGGCAAGTACACCATTGTCGGCTTTGAGGAGAACGTCAGCAAGATTGAAGTGAAGATGCCGCAGGGCGTCGACGTGGGACAGTATCGCAACATGTACCTCACCCTGGTCAATGAGCAGACCCAGCTGCAGACGCGCTACATCGTCACCGACCGCCAGAGCTACTTCTTCCCCGGTCTGAAGGCTGAAGGCGAGGTCACCTACACCGTCGCCCTGGTCAACCGCTTCGGCACCGTGGTCAGCCAGCGGAGCGGCATCAAGGGTGCGCCGGGGGTCACCTTAGTGCAGCTGACCGACCCGCTGCCAGTGGTGACGGCCACGGTGGTGAACGCCGACAACAGGATGACGCTCACCTGGTACGACCGCTATGGCGAACGCATCACCTCGGCCACGACGCTGGCCGGTCTGGTGCCCGGCGACGTGGTGCAGTTCGACGTGAAGTTAGGGCCGGTGTTGGGCGTCAGCTATGCGCCCCTGCCCCGCCAGACGGTCACCATCCCGCAGGATGTCGTGGGCGACTACGCCGTCACGCTGCCGTTGCAGCCCCGCACAAAGCATACCTTCGTGGGCTTCGTGCGCGATGCCGACACCCGTCTGCCGCTGCACGAGATTACCGTCACCCACATACAGGACGAGGAGGGCATCAACTACAACCAGACGGCCTACTCCTACAGCGACGGCCGCTTCATCGTCAGCGCCTTCGACGGGCCGCTGACCATCACGCTGTCGTCGAAGGACTATCTGCGGCGCGACATAGAGCTGTTCGTCACCCCCTCCATGCCAGCATCCAACCAATTAGGCGACGTCTACCTGCAGCGTGCCAACGGCAAGGTGGTGACGCTCAGCTTCACGCAGACCGAGGTGGGCATCGGACAGCCGGGCGGCACCTACAGCCTGCTGTCAGCCACCGACGATGTGCTGGTGAAGGTCTACAACGAGTCGAAAGGCGGTGCCGAGCTGCGCAACATCTCCGTGCAGTACCCGCAGGTGGTGGTGCTCAGCGATGCCGACGACGGCGACCGCCTGCGCCTGGCGTTCAGCTCGGCCTCCGGTGCCTTCGATGACTTCTCGGCCACGGCCCAGCTCAACGGCGGCCGTGCCACCGTTCAGGCTGACATCGTGAAGAAGGGTGGCTATCAGAGCACCTTCACCACCACGCAGAACGGCCGCGTGGCCGCCATCGTCTATGACAGCCAAGGGCGCTACGTGCGCCATGACCTGCACCAGCAGGCCACGCTCAGCGTCAGCGGACTGAGCGCCGGCGACTACACCCTCGTCACCATGGCCTACGACCCTGTGCTCAGCCAGCTCACCACCCTACAGGCGTTCAACGACGCTGGCCTGCAGCGCGACATCGACTACCTGCAGCGCGACTTCAGCGTCAGCCCCGGCGTGCTCACTGTCATCGAGCAGGGCGAGGTGCCCACGCTCCATGCCGAGCAGCTGAAAATCATACACCAGTCAACAACGTTCAGCGTCAACCAGAACACGGTCACGCTGGGCGACTACATCACCGTGAGGACGCGCGTGAAGCTGAAGAACGAGTTCGTGCAGAACAGCTGGAACTATGGCGACTTCCGCCTGCTCTTCGACATCCCGCAAGGCTGCAGCTACCTGAAAGGCTCGCTCATGCTCTACAACGAGACCGTCGACGCTGACTACGAAGACGGCCGGCTGATGGTCAGGAGCAGCAGCCTGGAGGAGGGACAGACCGTCGACGTGCGCTTCTGTCTGGTGTGCGAGAAGGAGGGTCCCAAGCAGGTGACGGGCTTGGTGGGCTACGACAAGTACGACTGGACCAACGGCGACACCCACTATGTCAGCCCCATCGGAGGGGCACCCTTCACGGTCATCCCCATGGAATACGAGATTGAGAAGCAGACCCTGGGCAACATCATTGCCACGGGCAACGCACCCAAGGGGGCGACCGTCAGCCTCTACGACGACACGGCACTGCTGGGGCAGACCACCGTCAGCGGCAAGACATGGAGCTTCAACGAAACGCTGCCGCAGACGCACAACATGTCGCTGCACCCCATTCACATTGAGTGCGTCACGAAGGAGGGCAACGTCTACGACACGCCCGTCACCAACGTCCTGGTGAACCGCGACTTGAACACCGTGAGCCGCGTCACCATGATTTATTCCAACCACATCAGCTACGAGACCTACAACCTGACGTGGGACTTCATCAACCCCGACCCCAAGGAGGAGCACTACATGTTTGAGCCCTGGTCACGACAGTTTACCTTCCTCATCGACTTCCTGCGCAACGACACCACCGAGGTGGACAACGTCAAGCTGTATGTGGAGTACTCCAACGGCTACGAGCAGCCCTTCGATGCGCACTACAACGAGGAGCGTGGATGCTGGGTGACCTCCATCGAGCTGAGTGAGCTATGGGTCTACCCACCTGTCCATGTGGCCGTGTCCTTCACGCCCAAGAAGATGAAGATGCGGGTGGACCGCGAACAGATGGAGCAGGCGCAGCAGGACATCGACGCCTTCATAGCACAGATGAACCGCCTGAACGCCTTGATGGCCGGCGCCACCGAGGAGAACATCGACCAGAAGGTGGAGGCCTTCGAGCAGGAGCTGGGCATCACGCTCACGCCGCCGCCCACAGCCAGCATGCTGCAATGGCAACAGTGGTACGACGGGCTGAGCACTGAGGAGGCGGAAGCCGAGATTGACCGTCTGCTGGCCGAGACCGAGCAGCAGCTGGCCGACATGGTGGACTATGAACACAACATCACGCAGCAGCTGCCCCTCGATGCCAACGGCACCTACACCCTCAGCGACGGCACCACCATGCGCGTCACCAACGCCTCAGACTACAGCGAGGCAGCCATGGAGGCGCAGGGCTTTGAAAGGATGGAGGCCACCGACGGCTCAGCCATCTACCTGCTCAGCGACGACCACCGCAACGTCATGGTCGACTTCAAGACGGGCACGGCGGTAGAAATCACATGGGGAGCGGCTGAAGCCCGTGGCCCCAGGCGCGACCTGGCCGACACGCTGGAGCGCATCATTCTGACGGTGTCGGAAGTCGTAGACCGCGTCACACAGGCCTACGATGAGACGCTGAAAGCCATCACGTCGTCAGCCGAGGACCTGAAGAAGAAGATGGACTTCCTGCAGGGGACGACCGACAAGCTGAACAAGATACTGGCAGACCCCAAGGCGGGCACGCTGAAGAAAGCCGCCTGCCGCGTGATGCTGCTCAAGACCAAGCTCAGCATGACCTCGGTGACCATCGGCATGAAGTGGATGGCGAAGATGCCCGGCTGGATTAGCAAGATTATCCCCGTGGCTACCTACGTGGCCACCGCCGTCGAATTCACGGCCAAGTGCAAGCAGCTGAAGGCGCTCGATGCCAGCCTGCCACGCCCCTGCCCGGAAGACGAGGCCGGCGTGAACGCCATCAGTGCCGACATCGGCTCTACAGCACTGGCACTGCTGGGCTATACCTCTGGCAAGCTGGTGCTCCAGGCCGGATGCGACGCCCTGGCTGCCAGCGGCATCGTGACATCGGCAGGAACGGGCGGCGTCACCCTGGCCATCACCGCCGCTGCCTATATCGCCAAGGTGGCGGCCTTCTGGGTGGCCGACAAGCTGTTCGATTCCTACATCGACGGCAAGATGAGCGGCATCAAGGCTGCCATGAAAGGGCTGAAGTGCGAAAAGGACAAGCCCTTCGACCCGGGCGAGATGGATTATTCATGGGAGCCTGACAAATACAAGCCGCAGACGGTGAAGAAGACGGTGCTCATCGACCCCGCCGGCTTCGTCTGCGAGGCCGTGGAGAGCAACCGCTTAGAGGGTGTCACCGCCACCTGCCTCTATAAGAAAGAGGTGGAGGACATGTTCGGCGACCGCCATGAGGAGGTCACCGTATGGGATGCCGAGAACTACGGGCAGGTGAACCCGCAGCTGACCGACCGCGACGGCATGTACGCATGGATGGTGCCCGCCGGACAGTGGCAGGTGCGCTACGAGAAGGAGGGCTACGAGACGCTGACATCGCCCTGGCTGCCCGTGCCGCCGCCACAGCTCGACGTCAACGTGGGCATGGTGCGGCGCGCCCAGCCCACGCTCAGCGACGGTCAGGCCTACGAGCGGGCCGTGGACCTGCAGTTCTCGCTCTACATGAAGGCCCGCTACATCGATGGCGCCACCGTCACCTTCTGGCAGGACGGACAGCCACTCAGCGGCGAGCTGACCACCAGCAATGCTGAGACGGCCTTCGGACAGGACGAGGAGAACGGCGAGGCCTACGTCAGCCGGCTGCGCTTCGTGCCGAAGAAGGCGCTGGCCGTGGGTTCAAAGGTCACCGTACACGTCAGCGGCCTGCTGCGCAGCTATGCCGACGTGGCCATCGGCGAGGACCTGGAGCGCACCTTCACCGTGGGCCGCGAGGTGACAGCCATCGGCAGCGAGGGTACCATCACGGTGCCCTACGGCGGCAGTCACCAGGTGGTCGTCAGTGCACAGTCGGCGGCAGCGGCAGCCTACAAGCGCGTGACCATCAGCTCACTGGCACCCGACATTGCACGGTTAGAGACCAGCCAGGTGACGCTCGATGCCGAGGGCAAGGCATACATCACCATCAGCGGCCGTCTGCCTGGCACCACCTTCCTCAGCTACGCTGTCGAGGGCTCACAGGTGCAGGGCATGGACACCGTGCGCGTCGTCAGCCAGCTCGGCTATGTGGCAGCGCCGCAGGCCAGCATCATCAGCGGCATGTACGTCGAGCAGGGCACGCAGGTGGCACTCACCGCGCAGCCGGGCTGCACCATCTGGTACACCCTAGACGGCTCGTGCCCCTGCGAGGCGTCCACACGCCAGTGCTACAGCGGTCCCATCACCATCAGCGCCGACACGAAGCTGCGCGCCATGGCCGTCGACGCTCAGGGCAACGAGAGCGAGGTGGTGACCTTCGCCTGGTTCATCGCCACCGGCGTCACCCCCGTCAAGGTCGACACGCCGCAGGCCGCCACCCCCTACGACCTGCTCGGCCGACCGGTCGCCACCCCGCACCGGGGCATCTACATCCGCGACGGCAGGGCTGTCTATCACAAGGGTCAAGCCGACTAACATTGTCTCATTTTACAGCATACATTTATCCATAAAGTAAAAAAAACAATGCCGATATAGTTGTAATTCAAAAGAAAATAGCTACCTTTGCAGCATCTATTGCATCATTAACTAAATCATAGTATCAAGAAAATGAAAAAGTTTTTTGCAGCAACGATGTTTCTGCTTGCGTCGGCACCCATGGCGCTGACGGCTCAGGAAGCCATGCCTCCCATCCCCGTGGATGACGCAGTGCGCATCGGCCATCTTGACAACGGCCTGACCTACTACATCCGCCACAACGAGTGGCCGGAGAAGGTAGCCAACTTCTACATCGCACAGCGCGTGGGCTCCATCCAGGAGGAGGAGAGCCAGCGCGGTCTGGCACACTTCCTTGAGCACATGGCCTTCAACGGCAGTGAGCACTTCAAGGGCAACGACCTCATTGAGTTCACACGCTCGCTCGGCGTGGAGTTCGGCAGCGACCTCAACGCCTACACCAGCATTGACCAGACCGTCTACCGCGTGTGCAACGTGCCCACGGCACGACAGACGGCCCTCGACTCGTGCATGCTCATCCTCAAGGACTGGAGCAACGGCCTGCTTCTGGAGAAGAAGGAGATAGTGAAGGAGCGCGACGTGGTGCACAACGAGTACCGCCTGGGCGAAGGCCCCAGCCAGCGCATGATTACCCGCGCCCTGCCTAAGATGTACCCTGGCTCGAAGTACGGCGTGCGCATGCCCATCGGCCTGATGTCTGTCGTGGACAACTTCAAGCCGAAGGAGCTGAAGGCATACTACAAGAAGTGGTACCGTCCTGACAACCAGGCCATCATCGTCGTGGGCGACATCGACGTGGACCACACCGAACAGATGATTAAGCAGCTCTTCGGCGGCATCAAGGTGGACCCGAAGGCACCGAAGGTGGTGCCCGAGGAGGTGCCCGACAACGACGAGGCCATCTACATCTTCGAGAAGGACAAGGAGCAGCAGATGAACATGATTCTCGTCTTCATGAAGCACGACACCACGCGCCCTGAGGAGAAGAAGAACATGGACTACCTCATCGAGGTCTATGTCAAGGCCGTCATGGCCAACATGCTCAACGCCCGTCTGCAGGAGCTGACCAACGACCCCGAGTGCCCCTTCCTGCAGGCCGATGCCGATGACGACGACTACCTGCTGGCCTCGACCAAGGACGCCTTCCAGATGGTTGCCGTGCCCAAGGACGGCCGCGACATGGACGCCCTGACCGCCATCATGCGCGAGGCACGCCGCGCCGCCCTCTTCGGCTTCACCGCCACTGAGTACGAGCGCGCCAAGGCCGACTTCCTCAGCTCCTTGGAGAAGCAGTACACCAACCGTGCGAAGATTACCAACGCTCAGTATGGCGACGACTACCGCGACCACTTCCTCGCCGGCGAGCCTATCCCGAGCATCGAGAGCCTCTACCAGATGATGCAGATGATTGCACCGAGCATCCCCGTCGACGTCATCAACATGACCCTGCCTGAGATGATTAGCGACACGGACAAGAACCTTGTCGTCATGGAGTGGGCACGCGAGGCCGACGGCCTGACCTACCCCACCGAGCAGGACATGCAGAAGGCTGTGGCACAGGCACGCGCCGAGGAGCTGACGGCCTATGTGGACAACGTCAAGGACGAGCCCCTCATCAGCGAGATGCCACAGAAGGGCACCATCGTCAGCGAGACCACCGACAAGCGCTTCGGCTATAAGGAGCTGAAGCTCAGCAACGGCGCCACCGTCATCCTCATGCCTACCGACTACAAGGACGACGAGGTGCTGATGCAGGCATGGGCCACGGGCGGCAAGAGCCTCTACGGCAAGGACGACTTCGAGAACCTGAAGGTGTTCGACGAGGTCATCGGCATGAGCGGACTGGGCGCCTTCTCCAGCACCGAGCTGCAGAAGGCACTGGCCGGCAAGGAGGCCAACGCCGACCTCTCGCTGACCGACCAGCGGCAGTATGTCAATGCTCACGCCACACCCAAGGACATGGAGACGATGTTCCAGATGGCCTACCTCTACTTCACCGGCGTCAGCAAGGACGAGAAGCAGTTCCAGAACCTGATGACACAGTTAGAGATGGCCCTGAAGAACAAGTCGCTCTCGCCCGACATGGTCTACAGCGACTCGCTCTCAGCCACCCTCTACAACCACAACCCGCGCTACACCACCATCGACGTCAAGGACCTGCCACGCGTCAACTATGACCGCATCCTGGAGATAGCACGCGAGCGCACCAGCAACGCCGGTGCCTTCACCTTCGCCTTCGTGGGCAAGTTCGACGAGGATACCATACGTCCCCTCATCGAGCAGTACATCGCATCGCTGCCCTCAACAGGCAAGCCCGCCGAGAAGGCCAACGACGTGCAGACAATGTTCAAGGGCGACGTGGTGAACAGCTTCACCATGAAGGCCGAGAGCCCCAAGGCCATCGACGTGGAGATATGGCGTGCCGAGGCTCCCTACACCCTCGACAACATCGTGAAGATTGACGCCACCGGACAGGTGCTCTCCATGGTCTACCTCAAGACCATCCGCGAGGACGAGAGCGCTGCCTACAGCTGTGGCGCCGGCGGCAGCTTCAGCCTGCGCGGCTCCAAGCCGATGATGATGCTGCAGGCCTACTGCCCCATGAACCCCGACAAGAGCGAGACGGCACTGCGACTCATCAGTCAGGGCATCAACGATGCCGCCAAGGGCATCAACGCCGAGCAGCTGCGCAAGGTGAAGGACTACATGCTGAAGCAGGTAGACATCGAAGCCAAGACGAACAGCTACTGGATGAACGTCATCGACACATGGCGCACCTACGGACTGGACCTGCACCACGACTACAAGAAGACCGTGGAGGCCATGACCACCGAGAGCCTGAGCCGCTTCGTCCGTGACACCGTCCTGGGCAGCGGCAACCACCTGCGCGTGACCATGCTGCCTGAGAAGTAAGACAACCCAATGAAACGAACACTCATTCTATTCATCGTCGCGCTGGCAGCAAGAGCCAGCGCGGCCGTTTTTAACATACAGGACTATGGTGCCCTGAACGACACCACCGTGCTCAGCACCACCGCCATCCAGCAGGCCATCGATGCCTGTGCGGCGCAAGGTGGCGGCCGCGTGCTGGTGCCGACGGGCAGCTATGCCACAGGGTCGCTGGTGCTGCGCAGTGGCGTAGACCTGCACTTAGAGGCTGGCGCCACGCTCTACGGCAGCACGCGCCTGGCCGACTACTGCCCCATGCGCACCACCTATCGGTCGCTGCGCACCGGCGGCGAGACGGTGCAGCTCATCTATGCCGACGGCGCACGACATGTCAGCATCAGCGGACAGGGCACCATCGACGGGCGGGGGTCTGCCTTCCCCAAGCTGTCGTGGAACGACGAGGGCATCACACGGCCACACCTGCTGCGCTTCATCAGCTGTCAGGACGTCAGCATCACCGGCGTCACACTGCGCAACAGCGGCTGCTGGATGCAGCACTACCTGGCCTGCGACCGCCTGCGCATCAGCGGCATCACCGTCCACAACCGCAACAACTACAACAACGACGCACTCGACCTGGACGGCTGTCATGACGTGGTGGTCAGCGACATCCTGGCCGACAGCGACGACGACGGCATCACCCTGAAGAGCACCTCGCCGCGGCTGTGCGAGAACATCGTCATACAGAACTGCATCGTCAGCAGCCACTGCAACGCCATCAAGCTGGGGACGGAGACCAACGGCGGCTTCCGTAACATCAGCATCAGCAACTGCGTGGTAAAGCCGTCAGCGGACCAGACGACGCAGTTCTTCGGCGACCCCTCGAAACGCGGCACATCGGTCCTCTCATTAGAGATTACCGACGGCGGCACGATGGAGAACGTGAACGTGGGCAACATCGTGGCCGAGGGGACGGAGTCGCCCATCTTCATCCGGCTGGGCAACCGCGCCAGGGCCTATGCTCCCGACGTGCCGGTGAACCACGTGGGCACCCTGCGCAACATACACCTGCACGACATCACCGTCAGTGGGGCTGGCGCCACGGGCAGCAGCATCACCGGACTGCCCGGTCACCCCGTGGAGGACATCTGGCTGAGCAACATCACCATCACCCAGCAGGGTGGATGCCAGGAGGTGGCCGTGCCTGACGACGAGAAGGAGAAGGACTACCCCGAAGCCACGATGTGGGGCGTGCTGCCAGCCAAGGGCTTCTTTGTGCGTCATGCCCGTCACGTCACCTTCAGCAACGTCGAGGTGTTCACCACCCTGCCTGACCGTCGCCCCGACATTGTCCGGGTAGACGTTGAGTGAGGGGAGTGGTTTCTGGGCGTGCAAGCTATTCTCTCACCTCTCACCACTCACCTCTCACCTCTATTAAGGGAACTCCAAAAAACAGTGCACCAAGTGCACCTTTGGACCTTAAACGGCTGACTTGCAAGTCGTTGGTTGGTGCACCAAGTCTCCCGTTCGTGCACCAATGGTGCACCAGCCAACGACTTGCAAGTCAATATATTACGCACAAAAGGTGCACTTAGTGCACTATATTTCTCGTTTTCCTTATTATATAGCAACTAACACTGCGCCAGCCACAATAAGTCGGCACTTGGCGACAGCCAGGAGCCGACTTATTCCAATAACTCATTGACTTATTCCAATAACTCATGGAGATAATTTCATAAAGCGGCTCCTGGCTGAATTATCTCCATGCCTTATTCTCATAACTCGGCCACTTATTCTCATCTTTCGGCCGGATGATACGCTAAAGCGTTAAGACCACTTATCCCGCCACCCTCTCCTGTCACCCTTGTCACCCTTGTCACCCTCAAAAACAGGGTGCAGCCCCAGTGTTTATCGGCGTTCTGTCACCCAGACACCATCAAACGAAAAAAACCTTGTATAAGAAAGTCTATTGCACGCCACCTATTCGGCTTGCATTATTGTCGCCTGCCAATGGCCGTCAGCCATTATTTTTTGTATTATTTTTCGCCTTTTTGCTTGTAAATCAAAAAAATATTCGTACCTTTACAGCCTGAATGAAGGAACAAGGAAAAAAGAAAGGCTATGAACACATCAGCTATACATGTCAACAGTGAACTCTATCGGCATGCAAATGAATATGCCAAGCAGCATAACACCAGCATTGAGAAGATGATGGAAGGGTATATCATCTCGCTTCTGTCACGCTCACAAAAAAAGGAGCCAAGGCCATTGTCACCTATTATTGAAAAGCTTGGCAAAATGAATCTGGCAGAATTCACAGATAAAGAGCTCAAGGACGACCCAAGACTGGCTCACCTGTTAGAAAGAGAGGAGGACTGAAACATGCTAAACGTATTTCTTGACACAAACATATTACTTGAAATAGTACTAAACCGCAAGTATAAGTACTCCTGCCAGCAAATACTACAAGCAGGAATAAACAGTGAAATACGGACACATGCCTCCATACTCACATTTGCCAATATGGCTTATGTCCTTGAAAAGGAAAAAATAGAAAAGCCGCTAATATATAGCATCTTACGCGATTTAGAATCAGTTGTCAATGTAATAGAGATGAATGACGGGCATCTGAGAAAGTCACTACAGCAAGAAGTAAAGGATTTTGAGGACATGCTACAATATCAATGTGCTATCAGTTCTTTTTGCGACTGCATCGTCACCATCAACACCAAGCATTTCTCGCAATTCTGCAATATTCCATTATACAAGCCTGATGAATTGGCCGTCATAATTGACAAGCAATAAAAGAAAATTGAGATTTATCAAGAAATATTTGGCGATGTAAAAAAAATACCGTAACTTTGCACGGATAATAAACAACGAGGAAACCATCGCCAAGTGCCTCGCCACCGATGCCAACACAGTGAAAGGAATCATCGCAAAAAATACCTGATAGAAAGATAACAACTTTTTAATAACTAACTAAAAAACAAACATTATGAAAAAACTAATTACACTATTGACGCTCCTCACCCTGATTGGGGGGGGTAAATTGTGGGCTGACACGGAGACCATCTTCTCAGCCAATCCAACAACTGCATGGAAAGTACCAGCCAATACAACTGAAGCTGAAATTACCAGTACGTATGCTACCATCTCTGGAGGTAAAATGTATTTGACAAACGGAGAAGCAAGTGAAAAAGATTTAATTAAAACGGCTAATAATGAGATGAGTTTCCAATTCACCAATAACTCATCTGTATTTAAAGTTGTTTTAAATTCATCACTTAAAGCTGGTGACATCATCAATATCCGATTATTATCTGGAACAACGTCAGACGGTGACGGAAAAACAGACCGTACAATTTGGATGACTTCAGCATCCTCACGTCCAAGTACAGCTCCCACGGCCCTAGTTACTGTCTCTGCAACTGGAACATCAAGCACTTGGAGCAATACGTCTTATACGGTTCAAGAAGGTGACGAAGTATGCGGAGAATCAACCTTTTACATGTATCGTGCAATAGGCAAAGGAACATATTTCAACACATTCACCATCACCCGCGAGGTTGCAGCATCTGCCCCCGTCATCACCACACAGCCTGTTGGTGCCAAGTACGCCCCCAACGCTACGGCTGAAGCCCTGAGCGTTGTTGCTACTGCATCAGCTGGCACACTGAGCTATCAGTGGTACAGCAACACCACGGAGAGCACTGAAGGAGCTACTGCCATCAACGGAGCAACGAGTGCTGAATACACTCCCTCTACCGCTACTGAAGGAACGACCTATTACTATTGTGTCGTGACCGATGGTAACGGTTCTGTCACCTCTGACATCGTAGCCATTAAAGTTACTAATTCTACTACGGCTGTCGTTGGCTATACTGAGGCTATCAATGGAACAAAACTTGATGCACGCGTCCTGACTGGTGCTGACAATATAACAATATCAGACCCAATTTTTGGTTCGGCCATAACTAATTCTAAAGGGACTTCAAAAGAAGTATATATTGATGGAACAAAGTATAATAACACTGATTCATGGCGCAAAAGCGTTAATGGTGCTTACGATAATCAATTCGTAGGTTATACATTAACAGTGGCTCCTGGCTTCAAAATGAATATTTCAAATGTTAATGCGCGATTAGTAACCAGTGACGATGTGTCTTATACTTGGTATGTAGAAATCTTGAATTCTGCAGGCACACAAGTGTGGAAATCTGGTGAAAGAACAACCACAAGAAGTTCTTCAGGAAAAATAGATAATGTTAATGTTTCTGACAAGGACGACATTCAGGGATTAACAGGAAATGTAACAGTAAAACTCTGGATGAAACAGGGTGGCTCGACCAAGTATTTCTCCATCAACTACCTGCAGCTGACAGTTGAGACTGAGGTTGACAACCGTCCCACCTACGCCATGACCGTCAGTCAGAACATTGCGGAGGCTGGCACCGTGACACCTGATGACGGCTCTACTGTGACCGAGGGTGAGAGTGTTGCCTTTACCGCTACTCCTATTGATACTTATAAGTTCGTGAAGTGGACCATTGACGGACAAGACTATACCGAGAATCCCTACGTGATGGAGAATGTCAATGCTGCCCACACCGCAGTAGCTACCTTTGCAAAGCGCTACATCGTAACCTACAACCTCGGCGAAGAGGCAGGCACCATCGGCAAAGTGCTGAACAACGTAAACCGTGGCAATGGCTATGACGAGGTATATTCTGCTAACGACGACACTTACACCATCCCTGCCTACGCTGACAAGTATCTCTATAAGGAGGGCTACGTGTTCGACAAGTGGGAGGACGCAGACGGCAACAAGTATGCTTCTGGCGCAGTAATCAACATGACCAAGGACATCACCCTGACCCCGACCTTCAAGGCTACCACACAGTCGCTGGATGCAAGCAACGCAGAGACCGTAGTGTCATGGACCTTTGCAAAGGCCGACATCCTGTTCACCGACTGGCAGAGCAATAGCAATTATGGCTACTACACGAAGAACGTTGAAGTGAACGGTGAAATCATTGCCGTCCCGATGACCATCATTAAAGGTAAGGTGGGCAACTGGGGACGTACTGATGCCATTGCACAGACCAACCAGAATACCACGTTCACCATCCCTGCTGTCAAGGGTATGAAGATTGAACTGATTAATGCATACAAGGAATTCTCAACTACCACCATCGCTGGTTCTACCGACTATGAAGGCACAGGCACGAAGTCTATCTCCTACACATACGAAGGCACTGATGCCACAATCGCCACAATCGATATCGTGATTGGTGAGAGCGGCCAGTATCTGAACACCATCAAGGTGACCTATCCCGCTGCAGCTATCACCGCCGCCATCACCGCTGCTAGCTATGCTACGTTCAGCAATGCGAGCGAGGTGGTTATTCCTGAGGGTGTGAAGGCTTACTACGCCACCCAGCAGGATGCAAGCACTATTCTGCTGACTGAGATTGAGGGCGGCGTCATCCCCGCTGCCGAGGGTGTTGTACTGGAAGGTGCTGAGGGAACCTACACCTTCGCCAAGTCCAACACTGGTGCTGAGAACATCACCGATAATCTGCTGAAGGCCAACCTGACTGCTGGCACGCCCGAAGAAAGCGAGTACTACACGCTGGCTGCCGGTCCTAAGTTCGTGAAGTCTGCAGGCGGCATCCTGGCAGCCGGCAAGGCTTACTTAGTGCTTCCCGCTGGAAATGCCCGCGAGATGAAGGTGTCGTTCCGCGGCGAGACGACCGGCATCACGACGGTGGAGAACACTGCAGTGCGTAACAGCTACTACAACATCAACGGCCAGCGTGTAGCCCAGCCCACGAAGGGCCTCTACATCCTGAACGGCAAGAAGGTGATGGTGAAGTAGCCGAGTGAGAAAGAACCCCAATTTATATCAACCATTAACAGCGCAACAATTATGAAAAAGACATATCTTTCACCCAACACAGATGTCGTTTGCCTGAACAGCGATCACATCATGGTGCTGACAGCGTCCATCGACAATGAGAATACGCAGCGGAACGAAAATGCCTTGAGCCGTCGTCGCCGCAACGTCTGGGACGAGGAAGAGGAGGAAGAATACTACTAAGCCTTCCATAGTGCTACTACAAGGCCGCTGCTCCTGATGGAGCGGCGGCCTGTTTTTTGCCCCCATGGGTGTCTTTCCCCGTCGTTTGACCGTTTTTTC
>Ga0310691_10001767_pt1 | contig 31453 bp, 31 predicted proteins | sample 176DNAGHGlowgp2_FD_203887 | JGI IMG/M metagenome (GOLD analysis project Ga0310691, IMG submission 203887) | Sheep rumen microbial communities from Palmerston North, Manawatu-Wanganui, New Zealand - 1766 DNA GHGlow gp2 (v2) (version 2) | ecosystem: Host-associated > Mammals > Digestive system >... | reverse complement strand
TATGCTGAATCCAAAAAACTTATCATAACTCATCGTAATCCTGCACGATCCTGGTGCGTGAGGCTAATGCCATAAGATAAACAGCTACAACTCAGCGATGAGAATACCTCTATGAATTATACAGGTTTGAGACAGAGACTGTCCGCTATTTACATTTTTATATTTGTTCTCTACCAGGCCCTCAGGGAGGCAAGGAAAAGCGCTTCTTGATTACACCTCACAGCATTCTCTGTGTGTGCTTAGTGTTTTTTCTTGGATTTCTTGGATGATTTTCCGAAAATACTACCGTAATTCTTCACCAATTTGCGGATTAGAAGGAACGCATCGATGGCCGTGACGCTGTTTGCGATCAGCCCAGAGATGTATTCACCCTTCGAATTCCCCTCGCGTTTGACGAAAGTTTGGTTCCAAAGTGAGCTGAACTTGGTGCTGTCTTGCTGAATCTGCGCGGCAAGTTCCTCTTTTCGGAGCCTGATTTCTTCAAGCGTGTGGTAGTGATGGGTTGGCTTTTTGACTGGAAGCATGGGGGATTAGGGGGTGTTAGTTCATGAACAGGCTGGCGAGGAACTTCACGAGCGGCTTCTCGATCCAGCTCTTTCGGAAGATGATGAAGAGTAAGAATAATAAAAGATGTACGCCCGAGACGATGAGGAATGCCTTTGCCATGCTGATCCATGTGGCCAGCCAGCAGGCGACGGCAAAGGAGAAGTACATCAGCACGGCTATGACGAACATGAAGAAGAGGATAGTCAGGGCGGTGGCCGTCAGTAGGCGCACCACCTTGTCTATCACGTCTAACTTCACGTACTCTGACTGTAGCCCGAGATAGTGCTTGAGCACCTCGATCAGTTGGGCTATCGTCTCAACGTTCTTGTCGCTGGAGAGCATCTGCAGTCTTTGGTCTGTAATCGTGGGAGACTAGAGCTCGTCGTCGGCAGCATCCTGAATGTCGTCCACCAGGTCGCCCACTTCCTTGCGGCTGAGCTTGACGTTGTGCTTCTTCAGGAAGTCCTCGATGGCGTCTGTGATCTTCACACGAGTGTCCTGTCCTTTCTCTGGAGCCATGAGAATGCCCAGAGCAGCGCCGGCAATTGCTCCGCCGAGGAATGCGCTAAGATAACCTAAACTTTTCATACGTTCAATTGTTTGTTAGTGAAAAATTGTTTTGCTGTGCAAATATACGTATTTATTTTCATTTGTAAAGCAAAAAGGCCTCATTTTTTTGTAAAAAAGTAGTGTTTTCATTGATTTAACAAACTTTAGGTGCCTTTTTTGGTTGAATTTCCATTATATTTTGTAATTTCGCCACCGAAATTTGAATATAAACATTTTAAACGATAAAAATAGTAGATGAAAAAGTACACACTTATCTGCATGGGCTTATGCGCAGCAGTGGCTTTTACAAGCTGTAAATCTAGTGAGAGTGCCTACAAGAAGGCTTACGAGAAGGCAAAGCAGTATGACACTGCCAGTCAGCAGGCGCAGATATCTGGTGACGAGGCTGTTGTGGCTCCTGTTGAAGCAAGGCCCGCCGATCAGGCTCGCGTGGTGGACAATCTCGACAACATCTCTGTCCGTCAGGAGAACGTCCAGCTGATTCATGGCAACGGTCTGAATGCTTTCAGCGTCGTCGTAGGTTCCTTCGGGCTCCTTTCCAATGCTGAGGGCCTCTACCAGCGTCTGCGCGATGCAGGATATAACGCTCAGGTGGTGAAGAACGAGGAGAAGAACATGTATCGCGTGGTGGCCTCTTCTTACGCCAACAAGGCCGATGCCGTATATAGCCGCGATCAGCTCCGCAACACCTATCCTGACGCTTGGCTTCTCTATAACCAACGCTAAGGAGAGCTGCAAGTAGGTGAGGATACTGTCTATAGACTACGGTAAGAAACGCACAGGCATAGCAGTCACCGACCCTCTTCAGCTGATAGCAGGAGGGTTGTCCACTGTTCAGACATCAGAGCTGTTCGACTGGCTGCAGGCCTACCGTGCGAAGGAGCCCTTGGAGCGCATCATCATTGGTGAGCCCCGTCAGCCTAACGGTCAGCCCAGCGAGAACCTGCAGCGCGTGCAGCAGTTCGTGGCCCGTTGGAGAAAGGCAGTTCCTGAGGTGCCCATAGAGTACTATGACGAGCGTTTCACCTCCGTTCTTGCCCATCAGGCCATGCTCGACGGGGGACTGAGGAAGAAGGCTCGACAAGACAAGGCCCTCGTTGATGAGATCTCAGCGACCATCATCCTGGAAGACTACCTGCGCTCCAGAAAATAGCATATCGTAAAAACGTTACATCTATCCATGATACTACCTATTTATATATATGGCCAGCCAGTTCTTCGCCGCGAGGCAGACGACATCACGGCGGATTACCCTCAGCTGAAGGAGTTGATCGCCGACATGTGGGAGACGCTGGCCGATTCGGAAGGCATCGGGCTGGCAGCTCCGCAGATAGGGAAGTCCATACGACTGTCTGTGATCGACCTTGACGTCATTTCAGACGACCTGCCTGAATACAAAGGCTTCAGAAAGGTGTTCATCAATCCTCATATCATTGAGTATGATGAGAGCCAGACCGACAGCTCGGAAGAAGGATGCCTCTCGCTGCCTGCCATCCATGAGAAGGTGATCCGACCCACGCGCATCCATGTGGAATGGGACGATGAGGACTTCAACCATCATGACGAGTGGATCGAGGGCTATCTTGCCAGAGTGATGCAGCATGAGTTCGACCATCTCGACGGAAAGATGTTCATAGACCACATATCTCCGCTCCGCAAGCAGCTCATCAAGAGCAAGTTGCGCGCATTGATCCAGGGGAAATACCGTTGTGGATATAAGACAAAGCCTGTGAAGCGCTAAGAGATTGAAGATTGAATATTGAAATATTGAAGATTGAACCATTCGAAGATTGAAACATTGGAACCTCCTTCTAAAAGGGGTTTTCCTACCAGCATATTACTGGGGCTTAAAGCGCTGGCATTTCTTTTTTCGATGTTCAATCTTCATTTTTGTTATGCCCAATTCAACACCGATCGTCTTGTCATGATCGGCCGTTCAGCCCTCTATTACGAGGACTACGTGCTCTCCATCCAGTACTTCAATCAGGCCATCAGCCAGAAGCCTTGGCTCTATGAGCCTTGGTTCTTCAGGGGTGTGGCCAAGTACTACCTCGACGACTACCACGGCGCCGAGACCGACTGCTCTGAAGCCATCGAGCGCAATCCCTATGTGGTCAGCGCCTATGAAGTGAGGGCGCTCTGCCGCATCAACCAGAAGAATTTCCCTGGAGCCGTCGAGGACTATGACCGTGCTCTGCGCTATGACCCTGAGAACCAGTTGTTCTGGTACAATCGCGTGTTGTGTCTTGTGCAGAACAAGGACTACGACAAGGCTATGGGGCAGATAGACACCATGATCACCCGATGGTCAAGGTATGCGCGGGCTTACGCTGTGCAGGGAGAGGTCTACCTGATGAAGAAAGACACCCTGAGTGCCATCAAGTCGCTCGACACCAGTCTGGAACTCGACCCCTACGACGGCGGCATCTGGGCAGAGCGCGCCATGATCAGCCTCAGTCAGGGGAATTGGAAAGAGGGGGAGGACTATCTCACCCACAGCATCCGCTTGCTCCCCAGGCATGCAGGGAACTTCATCAACCGTGCTATGGCCAGATACAACCAGCAGAACCTTCGTGGGGCAATGGCAGACTATGATACGGCGCTCGACCTGGAGCCCAACAATTTCATCGGCCACTACAATCGCGGACTGCTTCGTGCGCAGGTGGGCGACGACAACAGGGGCATCGAGGATTTCGACTTCGTGCTGAAACTGGAGCCCAACAACACGATGGCCCTCTTCAACCGTGCGCTGCTTCTTGAGCAGACAGGCAATCTCCATGCAGCCATCCGCGACTATTCTAAGGTGATAGAGGACTTCCCCAACTTCTGGTTCGGACTGGAGCATCGCGCTTCCTGCTACCGTCGGCTGGGCAATACCCGTCAGGCTGAGCTTGATGAGTTCCGCATCCTGAAAGCCCAGATAGACAAGCGCTACGGCAAGCAGCCGAGACTTTCCAAGAGCCAGATGCGCAAGCGTAGTGATGAAGACTTGGAGAAATACAACCAACTGGTGATTGCCGACGAGAACGAGATGGAGCATGAGTATAAGAGCGAGTATCGCGGCAAGGTGCAGAACCGCAAGGCTGAACTGGCTTGGCAGCCTATGTATGGGCTGACCTTCAACCGTCATCAGGATGAAATCAAGAGCGAGACTCCTTATGAGGTGACGGTTGAGGACTTCAATGCCCTCTCGCGCTCACGGACTGTCTATGTGTCCTGCGACCAGACCAAACTCGACGAGGAAAGCATGCAGAAGACGTTTGTCTATATCGACTCACTCAGTACTGCCATCGATGCTACCAAGAACATGAACGATGTGAAGTCGTTGCTCTTGATGCGAGCCATCGCCTATAGTACCATCCAGAACTTCGACAACGCCATCGACGACCTGAGCATCGTCCTACAGATTGACTCTACCTCGACGCTGGCACTTTGGCAGAGGGCTGTCTGTCAGGCTAAGATCAACGAGTTCAATGCCTCGCAGGGGACTAACATCGACCTCAAGACTGCCAATGTCCTGGGAGACCTCTCTGATGCCATCCAGAAGTCGCCAGACAACACCTACCTTTATTATAATAGAGGTAACCTCTATGCCCTTCGTCAGGACTACAACCACGCCATCGAAGACTATACGCGAGCCATCTCACTTGAAGAGCGTCTGGCAGAGGCTTGGTTCAATCGCGGTCTCGCCCTCATCTATGCCAAGCGCGAGGCAGAGGGCATCGCAGACCTCAGCAAGGCAGGCGAGCTGGGCATTTATCAGGCCTACAGCATCATCAAGCAAAAGAGAGAAAAGTAAAAGAATAGTTAAAAAACAGCAAGGTGACAGCAAATTCTTCACTCTTCACTCTTCACTCTTCACTTTTTGTAGTACCTTTGCACGCAATTTCAAAACTCAAACATATATTGTAGATATGATCAACATTACTTTCCCAGACGGATCTGTTCGCTCGTATGAGCAGGGCGTAACTGGTTTTCAGATTGCAGAGAGTATCTCTCCGGCTCTCGCTCGCAGCGTTGTAAGCTGTGGTGTTAACGGTGAGACAGTAGAGTTGAACCGTCCTATCAATGAGGACGCCACCATCACACTCTACAAGTTCGACGACGAGCAGGGTAAGCATACCTTCTGGCACACCTCAGCCCACCTCTTGGCAGAGGCTCTGCAGGAGTTGTATCCTGGCATACAGTTCGGTTTCGGTCCTGCTGTCGAGAATGGTTTCTTCTATGATGTGCTGCTGAAGGACGGCGAGAGCATCAAGGAGAGCGACTTCCCCAAGATAGAACAGAAGATGATGGAGCTGGCTGGCAAGAAAGAGCCTGTCGTTCGTCGCGAGGTGTCCAAGGCAGAGGCTCTCAAGCAGTTTGCTGCCGACGGTCAGACCTACAAGTGCGAGCACATTGAGCAGGATCTTGAAGACGGTTCTATCACCACATACACACAGGGCAACTTCACCGACCTCTGTCGTGGCCCGCACCTCGTGGACACAGGCGAGATCAAGGCCATCAAACTGACCTCCGTCGCTGGTGCATTCTGGCGTGGTGATGCCAGCCGTGAGCAGATGCAGCGTCTCTATGGCATCTCGTTCCCCAAGAAGAAGATGCTCGATGAGTATCTTGTGATGCTGGAGGAGGCTAAGAAGCGCGACCATCGTAAGATTGGTAAGGAGATGGAGCTGTTCATGTTCTCTGAGAAGGTAGGCAAGGGACTTCCCATCTGGTTGCCGAAGGGCACAGACCTCCGTCTGCGTCTGCAGGACCATCTGCGCAAGGTGCAGAAGCGTTATGGCTATCAGGAGGTCATCACCCCGCATATCGGTGGCAAGAGCCTCTATGTCACCTCTGGCCACTATGCTCACTACGGACAGGACTCCTTCCGTCCTATCACCACTCCAGAAGAGGGTGAAGAGTATATGCTGAAGCCCATGAACTGTCCTCACCACTGTGAGATCTTCGCATGGAAACCCCGTTCTTATAAGGATCTGCCTCTTCGTATCGCAGAGTTTGGTACTGTATATCGCTATGAGCAGAGTGGTGAGCTTCATGGTCTGACTCGTGTACGTTCGTTCACACAGGACGATGCCCACCTTTTCTGCCGTCCTGACCAGGTGAAGCAGGAGTTCCTCAATGTGATGGACATCATCGGTGTGGTGCTGACAGCCTTTGGTTTCAACTACGAGGCACAGATCTCCTTGCGTGATCCAGACAATCATGAGAAATACGTTGGAACTGACGAGGACTGGGCATTGGCAGAGAAGGCTATTGTCGAGGCTTGTCAGGAGAAGGGATTGAACGCAAAGGTGGAATACGGCGAGGCTGCTTTCTATGGTCCTAAGCTCGACTTCATGATTAAGGACGCCATCGGCCGTCGTTGGCAGTTGGGTACCATCCAGGTGGACTATAATTTGCCCAAGCGCTTCCAGCTGGAGTATACCGACGAGGACAACACGAAGAAGACGCCTGTGATGATCCACCGTGCCCCCTTCGGTTCTTTGGAGCGTTTCACCGCTGTGCTCATCGAGCACACCAGCGGTCACTTCCCCCTCTGGCTTACACCAGAACAGGTTGCCATCCTCCCGCTGTCAGAGAAATACAATGACTATGCACAGGAGGTTTGCAAGAAGTTTGGTGAAGGTGGGGTACGTGCTACCATCGACCTGCGCAACGAGAAACTGGGTCGTAAGATCCGCGACAACGAATTGAAGCGCATCCCCTACATGGTTATCGTAGGTGAGAAGGAAGCCGCTGATGGTACAGTCGCTGTACGACCTCAAGGTGGTGGTGAGCAGAGTGTGAAGACCATTCAGGAGTTCATCGACGAGGTGAATGCCAAAGTGGCCGAAATGACCAAAGACTTTTGATAATTGAAGAGTCTATTGATTAAAGTTGATAGTTTAAAGTTGATGGTTTAATAGTTTAAAGTTTATGGTTTATAGTTGATATGGTTGATGGGTAGTTAAATATTCTTAAAAGAGTTATCGTCTATAAACTATAAACAATAAACTATAAACAAAATTTAGTAATTTTGCACCCGATTTCTTAAAAAGCAGTTAATGAAGAATGACAAATTGAAGAATCAGTACCGTATCAACGAACAGATACGAGTGCGTGAAGTTCGTATTGTGGGTGATAGCGGCAGCTCCGTTGTTCCTACCCGCGATGCACTGAATATGGCCCGCGAGCAAGGAGTCGATCTCGTAGAGATTTCCCCTAATGCCAATCCGCCAGTTTGTCGTCTTATAGACTACTCAAAGTTCCTTTATCAGCAAAAGAAGCGCCAGAAGGAGATGAAGGCGAAGCAGGTGAAGGTTGAAGTGAAGGAAATCCGTTTCGGCCCACAGACCGATGAGCACGACTATCAGTTCAAGCTCAAGCATGCAAAGGAATTCCTCGAGGAGGGCAACAAGGTGCGTGCATACGTGTTCTTCCGCGGACGCTCTATCTTGTTCAAGGAACAGGGTGAAGTCCTTTTACTTCGTTTTGCAAACGATTTGGAGGAAGTAGGTAAGGTCGAGTCTATGCCGTCGTTAGAGGGAAAGAAGATGTTCCTTTATCTGGCTCCAAAGAAGGCTGGAACCAAGAAGCAGAGTCAGCAGGCCCGCGACCGTGAGGCTGCAGAGGCCGAAGCCCGTGAAGCCAAGAAGGCACAACAGGCAACTAAGGTTGAAACGGTATCAGAGATGCCTGCCAATGGCGGACTCTTTGCAAACGCCAAGATCTCGGCCCATGACTTGAAGAAATTGACTGAGGACAAAGAAGATTAATTTTCAATCTTCAATGTTCAATAATCAATAAAAGAAAAGAAGGTGGCGCGCCCGGTATATGCGTAGTCGCCGATTATTAATAACAAATTAAAATTTAAAAACAATGCCAAAAGTAAAGACAAACTCCGGTGCCAAGAAGAGATTTTCTTTCACCGGTACAGGTAAGGTTAAGAGACGTCACGCTTACCACAGCCACATTCTGACGAAGAAGACCAAGAAGCAGAAGCGCAACTTGGTTGGTACAACTATCGTTGATCAGTCAAACATGAAGCAGGTACGTGACCTGTTGTGTCTCCGTTAATCCTATTGTCGAACATTTAAAGTAGAAAAATTATGCCAAGATCAGTAAATCACGTTGCCTCAAGAGCAAAGCGTAAGAGAATTTTGAAGCTTACCCGCGGCTATTTTGGAGCCCGCAAGAATGTTTGGACAGTAGCAAAGAATACCTGGGAGAAGGGTCTGACCTATGCCTATCGTGACCGTCGTAACAAGAAGCGTAATTTCCGCAGTCTGTGGATTCAGCGTATCAACGCTGCCGCACGTCTGGAGGGAATGAGCTACTCGGTTCTCATGGGCAAACTCGCCAAGGCTGGTATCGAGATCAACCGTAAGGTGCTCGCTGACCTCGCCATGAACAATCCCGAGGCTTTCAAGGCTATCGTGGAAAAGGTAAAGTAAAGAACCTTCATCATAAAAAAGCCTCTCAGTTCTTGAGAGGTTTTTTTGTGTCTGTTGCTTTTATGTCATCCGTTGTTTAAGGAATTGTTCGGCACGATCAAGATCGGCTGGGGTGTCAATTCCTACAGTCTCCACTTCTGTCATTCCTACGCGGATGCGATAGCCGTTCTCCAGCCAGCGTAGCTGTTCGAGGCTCTCTGCTTTCTCAAGTACTCCCTGAGGCAATTTCGTGACTTCAGCAAGCACCTCTCGACGGTAGGCATATACACCCAAGTGCTTCAGGAAAGGGTAGTGGGACAACCAATCTTCGACCTCAATCCCACGGATGAAGGGAATGACGCTACGGCTGAAGTAAAGTGCGAACCCACGATGGTCGGTGACGATTTTAGGAGAATTGGGATTCTGCACGGCTTCCATCGATTCGAAGCGCTTGCCGAGGGTGCCAATTTGAGTCTCAGGGTCGTCGAAGAGTGCCATGAGTGTCTTGATCTGTGAAGGCTGAACGAAAGGCTCGTCGCCCTGAATGTTGATGATGACATCGCCTTGTCCCTCCTTGTCCATTTCTTGTTTCTCGATCTTCTCCACAGCCTCTTCGATGCGGTCTGTGCCGCTCTTGTGGTCTGTACGCGTCATGACAGCACGGCCTCCAAAGGCTTCAACGGCGCTCAGGATTCGCTCATCGTCGGTAGCCACATAAACTTCACTAAGCACGCTGGCAGCCTGCTCATACACGCGCTGAATAACTGTCTTGCCGCCGAGCATGGCCAGCGGCTTGCCCGGGAAACGCGTCGATGCGTAGCGGGCTGGAATAACGGCTGTAAACTTCATATTGGTTGCAAAGGTAATCAAAAATCTCCATATATATCGTTAAATAATATGGAAAAGTTTGCGGATGAGCAAAATTATTACTATTTTTGCCAAAGTTTTCAAATGGATATTCATGACAAAGAAATATATTTTTACTTCTATATTCGCTCTTATGCTGACTCTGCCGTGTGGCGCGCAGAAGATGACTTTGGGCACAGCCATCACTAAAGACGGTGGCGAATACAACGGAGAATTACAATCGGGTAAGCCCCACGGTAAGGGGCGTACCACGTATAAAAACGGCAATATCTACGAAGGAGAATACGAAAAAGGCTTGCGTCAGGGCTTTGGCGTGTATACCTTCAACGACGGTGAGAAATACGAGGGTGAGTGGTTCCAGGACCAACAGCACGGGAAGGGAATCTACTATTTTGCCAATAATAACCGCTACGATGGCCTTTGGTTCCGAGACTACCAGCATGGACACGGCGTGATGTACTATTTCAATGGTGACAAGTATGACGGCGAGTGGTTCAAGGACATGCGCGTAGGTAAGGGTCGTTACACTTTTGCCAGCGGTGCTTACTACGACGGCGAGTGGGTGAATGACAAGAAGCAAGGCAAGGGTACTTTCGACTGGGGCGATGGCTCAGTATACCAGGGAGACTGGAAGGATAATATGCGTCATGGCAAGGGCACATTCCGCTATGCCGACGGCGATATCTACATGGGTCAATGGTCTAATGACGAGATGAACGGACGAGGTATCTACTCATTTCAGAACGGTGACGTTTACGAAGGCGACTATTTGCAAGGCCGTCGCACGGGTTCTGGCATTTTCCGCTATGCCAACGGTGACAAATATACAGGACAGTTCCTCAACGGCGACAAGCAAGGGCAGGGTACGTTTATATGGAAGAACGGTGATACCTATACAGGAGTGTGGAGGAATGACCGACAGGACGGTCGTGGTAAGTTGACAAAGAAAAACGGCGACCAAGTAGAGGGCACCTTCCGTAACGGACAGCCTCACGGAGAGTGCATCTTGCGCTTCTCTGACGGTTCAAAGTTCAAAGGACATTTCAAAGACGGCAAGCGCAATGGCCCTGCCATTGAGGAAGACAAGAACGGGTTGCGCTTTGAGGGCACTTATGTCGATGATGTCCGTGACGGGCATTTCATCGAGAAAGACCGTAACGGTCGCATTACCGCCGAAGGTACCTACACTCGTGGGCACCGTTCTGTAAATTGATTCTTGACTAATATAAAAAAATAAAAGCTTATGATTATTGACACAATTGACAATTTGGGCAAATATGTAGCGCTGAATCCGCTTTTTGCCGACGTGGTTACATTTCTGAATGCCAACGATCTCCAGACGATGGAGCCAGGCAAGTATCCCATTAAAGACAAGGATCTCTTCTTGAACCTGACAATTGCCAAGGGAAGGGGTAAGGATGCTGCTGTCCTGGAGACTCACATCGACATGATCGACATCCAGATTCCAATCTCCTGCGAGGAGACTTTCGGATATACCCCTCTGTGCGATCTGCCTGACTTCGAGTACAACGCCGAGAAGGATATCACTAAGTTTGGAGACACCAAGGCACAGACCTATGTAACCTGCAAACCAGGACAAATGGCTATTTTCTTTCCGCAGGATGGCCATGCCCCCTGTATCTCCGATAACACAGAGATCAAGAAAGCGATATTTAAAGTAAAAGCATTATAATTATGGCAACAAAGAAAGAAACGACAGCAAAGAAGTCTGCCACCAAGAAGGCTGCAGCTCCTAAGAAGACGGCAGTAAAGAAAACCGCTGCCAAGAAAGTTGTAGAGCAGAAAGAACCCGAACATATAGGATTGGTGCGTAACGACTCTTGGCTGGAGCCCTTTGAGGGAGCCATCCGCGGACGTCACGACCACGCTGTGTGGAAGATTAACCAGCTGACACAGAACGGCAAGCGTACTCTTTCCGACTTCGCCACTGGACACCTCTATTTCGGACTCCACAAGCTGCCGAAAGGCTGGGTGTTTCGTGAGTGGGCACCGAATGCAACGGACATCTATCTGATTGGTGACTTCAACGACTGGAAGGAGAACGACAAGTATCGCTGCAAACGCATCGAGGGTACTGGCAACTGGGAGTTGAAACTGTCGGAAAAGGCTCTGAAGCATGGTCAGCTTTACAAAATGAAAGTGAAGTGGAACGGTGGCGAGGGTGAGCGCATTCCAGCATGGTGCCAGCGCGTAGTGCAGGACGATCAGACTAAGATTTTCTCTGCTCAAGTATGGAATCCCGAGAAACCCTACGAATTCAAGAAGAAGACTTTCAAGCCCAAGAAGAGCCCGCTATTGATCTATGAATGCCATGTGGGTATGAGTCAGGATGCCGAAAAGGTGGGCACCTACACCGAATTCAAGGACAATGTGCTGCCGCGTGTGATTAAGGACGGCTATAATTGCATTCAGGTGATGGCCATCCAGGAGCATCCATACTATGGCTCCTTCGGTTACCATGTTTCATCGTTCTTCGCTCCCAGCTCACGCTTCGGCACGCCTGAGGAACTGAAGGAACTCATCGACACAGCCCACAAGAACGGCATTGCCGTCATTATGGATATCGTGCACTCCCATGCTGTGAAGAACGAAGTGGAGGGTCTCGGTAACCTCTGTGGCGACCCCAACCAGTTCTTCTATCCCGGCGACCGTCACGAACACCCCGCTTGGGACTCGCTCTGCTTTGACTACGGCAAGGACGATGTGCTCCATTTCCTGCTCTCCAACTGTAAGTACTGGCTTGAGGAGTACCATTTCGACGGTTTCCGCTTCGACGGTGTCACCTCTATGCTCTATTACTCTCACGGACTGGGTGAGGCCTTCGGAAGCTACGGCGATTATTTCAATGGTCATGAGGATGACAATGCCATCTGCTACCTGACGCTGGCCAACAAGCTCATCCATGAAGTGAACCCCAATGCCATCACCATTGCTGAGGAGGTATCGGGCATGCCTGGACTGGCTGCCAAGTTCGAGGACGGTGGCTATGGCTTCGACTACCGCATGGCCATGAATATCCCCGACTACTGGATCAAGACCATCAAAGAAGTACGCGATGAGGACATCAACGTCTGCAGTATCTTCTGGGAGGTCAAGAACCGTCGCCCCGACGAGAAGACTATCTCTTACTGCGAGTCGCACGACCAGGCTCTTGTAGGTGACAAGACCATCATCTTCCGTCTGATCGATGCTGATATGTATTGGCATTTTGCCAAGAAGGATGTCAACGACATGGCTCAGCGCGGTATTGCTCTCCATAAGATGATTCGACTCGTCACAGCTGCGGCTATCAACGGCGGCTACCTGAACTTCATGGGTAACGAGTTCGGTCATCCCGAATGGATTGACTTCCCGCGTGAAGGTAATGGCTGGTCCTACAAATATGCTCGTCGTCAGTGGAATCTCGTCGACAACAAAGACCTCTGCTACCATTGGCTCGGCGACTTCGACCGTGAGATGCTGAAGGTGATCAAGTCCCAGAAGAACTTCCAGGATACTCCTGTGCAGGAGATCTGGCACGACAACGGCGATCAGGTGCTCTGCTTCATGCGCGGCGACCTCGTTTTCGTGTTCAACTTCTCGCCGACACGCTCGTACACCGACTACGGCTTCCTCGTGCCAACAGGCTCTTACTCTGTAGTTCTTAACACCGACTCGAAGGACTTTGGAGGCAATGGCTTTGCCGATGACACGATGACGCACCTCACGAACTATGACCCCCTTTACGTCTCTGACCACAAGGAGTGGCTAAAACTCTACATACCGGCCCGCTCCGCTGTCGTTCTGAAAAAGGTATAATCTAAATTCATAGTTCAAGGTACTAAAGATAAAGTTCAATGAACTACAACCATCCCCTGAAAAACGGTAGCACCATCACCATCCGCGTGATGTGTGCTATTGTTTTTGTTGTATTCTCCTTCTGCTGGCTCTTTTTCTTTCAGTCCGACCTGCTGACAGTTACCCAGCACATTCTTAGCAACGGCCTCACTACCTATCGTCCAGTGCTGGGTGCCATCATCATCACAGCGCTGCTGCAGATCCTCCAGTTCATTGTCTATGCGCTCTCAGGCATCAAGAAGCGTGCCCATGCGCTCACCTATGTTCCGTCGATGCTCGCACTCGCCCTGCTCACGGATATAAGCATCGGCATCGAGGGTAGGGACATCCACGATTGGGCGTGGTATTATCCCGTCATCATCCTGTTACTGTGGATTCCCCTTGCTTGGATACTCCATTTGGTGCAAGAGTTGGAGAACGACACCGACTATTCTATCTTCTCGCGCCCTATATGGATCAACATGCTGCTCATGAGCCTTCAGTTTATGTGTGTAGCATGGATAGGTAGCACCAATGCTGTTTTCCAATATAGGATGAGTACTGAGGTACGGTTGGCCGAGGGCAATTATAAGAAAGCGCTCGAGGTGGGGCGCCTTTCGCTTGAGAGCGACCCCTCTCTACTGATGCTCCGCATGTATGGCCTTGCACGTGAGAACGCCCTTGGTGAGCGACTTTTCGAATATCCCATCAGCGGCAATTCTTCGCAGATTCTCCCTAATGACAGTACCGATATGGTCTACTGTCCAGTGGATAGTCTATGGCGATTCCTCGGTGGGCGCCCAGCCAAGGGTATGGAGCCCATGCGCTATCTGGAGTTGCTTGCCAGCCGCGACAGCATTGCCCCCCGTCAGGTGGCAGACTACCGTCTCTGTGGACTGCTTATCGACCGCGATCTAGACCGTTTTGCCCGTGAGCTGCGTCGTTACTATCCCCTTGACGAACATCTTCCGCGTCACTACCGCGAGGCCTTGATACTCTATGCCCATTCCCGTTCAAATCCCCTTTACGTCTATCATCATGCCGTCACCGAGGAAGATTGGCGCAATCTCCAGGAGTTGGAGAGTCACTACACCAATTTCTCCGAGCGCCATATCAACGTCGAGAATCAGTATCGTGGCACATATTGGTATTATTACGAATACGTAAAATAATTTCAGTACTCCAAAAATCTGCTTAAACAAGCTGGAAAAAGCACAAAACCGTGAGTTGGAGTTTACAGGCACTAAAGTCGGAGTTTAGTCTATCTAAAGTCCGACTTTAGTCTATCTAAACTCTGGGTTTAGTCTATGCAAAGTCTGAGCCAAATAATGAGTATTCTGATTTGTAAAAATTGTTCTTAGCACAATTAGTATGCCAATCAGATATCTCTGATCTCGCAGGTCCTATTTTCTCCCTAAAGTCTTTTAGGGGCTTTGACTCTAATATCAATCTCACGAGATAAGCTAATCAGAGCGTAGGAAGGTAAAAAGAAAGTGCGCAGGGCTTGAAGCCTTGCGCACTCTGTTTCTCTAAATCATCGGAAGGGCTCTGGAGCGAGTTTCCGAGATAGCCGTAATTAGAGGTTGATCTTGTAACCCAGGGTCAGCATGATGACGGCGTTCTTTGCCTTCACATCGCTGGCCTTGTTAACGTTGGTCAGGCCGAGATTGTAACGGGCATCGATTACGAAGTCGCTGAACTCGTAGGAGAGACCCATGGGGATTGAGAGGTCGAACTTCTCAGTACCGTCGGTGCTTGAGGACTCCTGGTCAACCCACTGTCCGTTAATCTTCGCAGATCCCTTACCCTTCAGCGAGAGCAGGAAACCTGGCTGGATACCTGCCTTGATGGCGAGACCCGGGGCAATATAGAAGTTGGCAAGCACGGGGATGTTCAGATAGGTGAGTGTTGTGCTTATGTCCTTCAGGTGATCGGTGTCCTTAGTATTTGCTCCCTGCATGGCAACGAGCAGGCCTGCGGTTGCGGCGAACTGATTGCTTACGTGGTAACCGAACTCGGCACCGCCAACGAAACCAAGTCTAAACTTTGTGTCAGCGTCGCCGGTAAACTTACTCATTGTAGCACCGACCATGGGCTTTACGAACATCTGTCCTGCCTCCTGAGCATTGGCGCTCAGCACTGCTACCATCATGGCAGCGATCATCATAATCTTTTTCATAACTTTTTCTGATTTTGATTTGTTAATACCTATTTTAATTTTCTCTCTTATATTAGTCTGTTATGACCAGTTTTCTTAACGATTTGTTCGTTTTCGGGTGCAAAGGTACGACTGTTATCGTGCACAGTGTTACTTCTTGCTACTTATTTCGTGCTTTTTAACCGTTTTTTTTGATAATAATCAATTCGTCGGCTATTGCACACGTAGATATCTGCTGCAAATATAATCAATTATTCTTAAATCTGCAAATAATTCTGCTAAGAAATTAATATGTTGCTTGGGGCTGGGCAAGTTTGGTGAGCTGTAGCAGCTGCTTGCGGGCGGCTTCGATGCCACGCTCTATCATCATCAACGACTTCTTGTTGCCGAAGCTGGTCACGTCGGCATCGGGCAAGGAGGGGCGTATCAGGATATCGGCCTGCTGACGGTTGGTGTGATACTTCTCGATGTCTGGACGGTTGGTCACCCAGTTCAGTATGCCGCCAATGCCTATCAAGTCGGCGAGTTCCTGAATGGCCGAGAGGTCGGTCTGTGGACGTGATTTCTGTTCGTTCTGCTGTAGGTCGACGGCAATGACGATATCGGCACCCATCTGTCGGCAGATGTCTACGGGCAAGTTGTTGAGCATGCCACCGTCAACGAGTTTCTGACCGTTTATCTCCACGGGCTTGAACACGCCTGGTATGGCCATCGAGGCTCGCATGGCTCTGGCGAGACTGCCTTCGCGGAGTATCACTTCGGAGCCTGATCGGATGTCTGCAGCTACGCAGCGGAAGGGTGTCTTGAGTTGTGAGAAGTCTGTGCAGTCCTTTGCCGAGACCATCGAGTCGAGCAGATGCTCTATGCCTTGGCCCTTCATCACACCAAAGCCTTTGGCTTCTCGGTCGTAGATGGGGAATCCGAAGATATAGGTGACACCGTCGACCGTCTTGTAGGGCTCGCTGGCGTGCAGGCTGTTGCGGTCTGTGAGCAGCGAGAGCCACTCCTGCGTCTGGAACATTGTCTCGAGTTCGGCAGCTGTGTACCCGGCTGCATAGAGGCCTCCCACGATGGAGCCTATCGAGGTTCCCACGATGAAGTCGGGCTTGATGCCGGCCTCTTCAAGCACTTTCAGCACACCTACTTCTGCGGCTCCCTTGGCACCGCCTCCTCCAAGAGCCAGCCCGATCTTCGGCTGACTGGCTGCCGGCATCATCAGCGCCAGGCAAAACATAAGGTTGAGAATTCTTTTCATTGCGCGGCAAAGGTACGAAGATTATGCGATATATGCAAATATCACTAAAAATTAACATCGAATTATTTGGAACTTCCAGGATTATGCGATCAATGGAGGCAGGTCGTATAAGGTGACACGCTTCTGGGGCTTTTGCGGCAACAGCAACATAACCTCCATCAGCATTCCAAACACTATTGAGAGGTTCAATGAGGATGCCTTTGAAGGTTGTACCAGCCTGACATCCGTGAAGATAACCGATCTCAGCGCGTGGTGCCGCGCATATTTCGTTCTAAGCGGATTTGGCTCGGATACAGATTCCTATACGGCCAGCAATCCTCTGCACTTTGCCCATAACCTGTATCTGAACAATAATCTGGTCACCACGCTCAACGTGCCTGGAGTCACCAATGTGCCCAATGGAGCCTTTGAGGGTGCCAGCTGTGTGACTTCGATCAATTTCCAAAGCTATACGAAGACCATAGGCAGGTGCAGTTTCGAGGGCTGTACGGAGGTGAAGATACTCACCATCCCCAATTCGGTGACCACCATCGGCCCATATGCGTTTTTCGGCTGTACAGGTCTGCAGATGGTCACCATCGGCAGTGGCGTGACCTCGATTGAGCGCAGGGCATTTGATGGATGCACACAACTCAAAGCAGTTGTCTGTGAAGCTTCTACTCCTCCAGAAACATCGAGTTGGAACTTCGGCACCGGCGGCACTATTTACATGACGCTGATTGTGCCTAAGGGTAAGAAGAGTGTCTATCAGTCAGCCGAAGGATGGAGCAATTTCAATAAGATCGTCGAGGTGGGCGAAGAGGGTTATCAGTTTATCTACAACAATGCCCTCTATGAAGTGACGAGCACCACTTATCCTTACACCTGCCGGCTCATGAACGGCAACTTTACAAGTAACGATGTGACGATTCTAAGTTCAGTCTATGATTCAAAGTCGCAGAGGAACTATCAGGTAACCACTATCGGTGAGTTTGCATTCAGCGGCGTGAAGGAAACCATGACCTCTGTTCACATCCCCAATACGATTAAGAAGATAGAGACGGATGCATTTTGGTCCACCCCGTCGCTAGAGCGTGTGAATATCACCGATTTGGCTGCATACTGCAATATGGAAGTAGGTTCGGGCATGACGGCTATCGACAACTATCCTTCTTACTATTCCCACAATCTCTACCTGAACAATGTGGAGATTACCGATCTGAAGATTCCCAGCGATGTGACGGAAATCAAGTTAGGCACCTTTGCCGGTTGCATCAACTTTAAGTCTGTCACCTTCCACAACAAACTTACCGGCATCGGCTATGATGCGTTTGCTGGTTGTACAGGTCTGGCAGAGATCGTTATCCCCAGTAGCGTAGAGTATCTCGATCATGTTGCTTTTGGTAGTTGCACAGGCTTGAAGAAAGTCATCATCGAAAACAGTCCTGTTGTTCTTTCCAGCAATGTCTTCTATGGCTGCTCGAATTTGTCGACGATTGTTTCGCTTAAAGGCACGGCGCCCTCTTGTGGTACGGAGTGCTTCAAATATGTTCCCGTGGGCAGTTGTGTGGTTTGGGTGCCCAGAGGCAGCGTGTATTCTTATCGTGGAGCCGGCGAATGGGGTAATTTCACGTATATCAACGAGCTGATATTTGGTGATGCTAATGTCGACGGTTTTGTGAATACGGCAGATCTTGTCGAGGCGCTCAATGCTAAGAAGGGCACGCCTTCAACCAGGTTTATCCAGTATAATGCCGATCAGACGGGTAATGGCGTCGATGCAAATGACATCAAGGCTATCGTTGAAAAGATTATGAAGTAAGTGCTTCAGGTCTTAGTGAGTTTTTTGAGCCGGCGGCGTGCGTCGCCGGCATCAGGATAGAGCTCGAGGGCCTTCTCGTAGTTGCGGATGGCGGCATCGGTCATGTGCTCGTGCTCGCACTCGCGACCCATGATGGTGTATTCGGCAGCCAGGCGCTTCAGCTGTTCGTTCTTCGTGTTGAGTTCGGATTGCAGGGCTTGGAGCTCTTCTGAATGTTGTTGCTTGAGCTGCTCGATCTGCTGATGCTGGCGGCGGATGATGTCGAGCTTCGAGCGGATATAGCGGCGGATGTGTGGTTTCTCGATGTCGTAGCGCAGATGGATGGCGGTGAAGAAGTGGTCGAGGAATCGGCTGAAATCAAGGCAGTCGAAGGCTCGGATGGCATCACGGTATTCACGGTCTGCCTTACCTTCCTCGAGGGCTTTGGCAATGAGCGTCTGGTCGTTGTATCGGCGGGCAAACTGCACGACTTCTGCACGTACAAATACATCACTCTGGCGGATGGGTTCCCTGAGGGAGATGCCTTCCAGCGAAGTACAGCGGGAGAGGGCTACATAGGTCTGCCCGCCTGCAAAGGCTCCTCCACCACCGAAGTCGATGTTGACTTTTGAGAACGTGAGTCCCTGACTCTTATGGACGGTGATGGCCCATGCCAGCCGGATGGGGAACTGCGTGTAGGTGCCTAAGAGTTCTTCCTCGATTTTCTGCTCTTTCTCGTTGAACGTATAGCGCATGTTTTCCCATACCTCCCGTTCGACATCGAACTCCTGACCTTGTTCGTTGTTGATGCCGATTATGCCTTCCTCCTCGTCGATGTAGTCAATGATGCCGAGGGTGCCGTTTACCCAGCGTTTGTCCTTGTCGTTCTTGATGAAGATGACTTGTGCACCAGGCTTCAGCTGGAGTTCCATCGGCGTGGGGAGCGAGGTCTCAGGAAAGTCACCCTTGATGGTGCCGAAGAAGATGGATGGCGAGCCACCGAGGGCTGCGAGGTGTTGTTCGTTGATGTAGTCTACGGTGTCTCGGCGGGTGGCGAGGGTGATGGAGAGGGTATTCTCACTCCTCACTCCACCCTCAACACTCCTCGAAATAACCCTCTGATTGAGCGCAGCGAGATCAGCCGAGGTAGCTTTGTTCGTACGGATGCGGTCGAGGATGGCGATGAATGTAGGGTCGGACTGGCGGTATACCTTCCGGAGCTCGATACTGACTACTGGCATCTGCTGCCACACCTTGGCGTTGAAGAAGTAGGGTGAGGGATAGAAGGGCTGCAGCAGCTGGCGCTCGTCTTCCTTCAATACAGGTTCCAATTGGAAGATGTCACCCACGAGCAACAGCTGTTTGCCACCGAATGGCTCTGGGTTGCGAGTATAGATGCGCAGCACCTTGTCGATGAAATCAATAATGTCCGCGCGTACCATACTGATCTCATCGATGATGATGAGCTCCACTTCGCGTATCAGCTTCCGCTGGGCGCCAGTGTACTTCAGCGTCTCCTTGATGTGGCGGCGGTCGTAGCGAGAGTCGTTGGGAAGCAGGGGATGGAAGGGCAGTCGGAAGAAACTATGCAGTGTGGAGCCCCCGGCGTTGATGGCGGCGATTCCTGTTGGGGCGAGGATCACGTGCTTCTTCTTCGTGTGTTGCGCCACGTATCTCAGAAACGTGCTCTTGCCCGTGCCAGCCTTTCCCGTGAGGAAGAGCGAGCGGCGCGAGTAGTTCACGATCTGCAGCGCGTCTTGCCACTCCTTGTTGTCGAGATCGAGTTCATGCTGTTCCATTCAGACACTCTTGCTATGTGCAGATGATGACAATGATGACAAATGACAGTGTCATTCACTCTCTCCCCACTTTATTCCTCTTTCGTGGCCTCTGTGTTCGCAGGCTCTGCCGTCGGCTCCTGGCTCACGTTGTCACCCTCTTCGTCAGCAGGCTGCTTGACGGGATTGCCTTGTTCGTCGTATTCGATATACTCGTCGATGCCATCGATGCCGAGCGAGTCGATGCTGATGGAGTCAGAGTCGGCAGGGGCAGTGTAGTAACCGCTACAGTCGTACATCGTCTCGTAGAGCCCCGTGTCGTGCTTGGGCGCGTCGAACTTTGCGCGGTATTTCTTGAAGGCCTTGTCGTTGAGTACCGAGCCGAGGAAGTATCCGCAGATGGGCAGGGCCGTGCGGTTGCCCTGTCCGAGCATGCCCGTGCGGAAGTGTATCGAACGGTACTCGCCGCCCACCCAGGCGCCTACCACCAGTTTCGGCGTCGTGCCAATGAACCAGGCGTCGGAGTGGTTGTTCGAGGTGCCCGTCTTGCCGCCGAAGTCGGTATCGGCGGCCTTGTCGTAGCCAACGAAGCCCATCAGGCGCGAACTGGTGCCACTCATGCCGCCCTTGAGCAACTGCTGCACAAGGAAGGCCGAGCGGTAGGGTATCACCTGCTTGGTCTCTGTCGGGGCCTCGTAGATCACGTTGCCGTCACGGTCTTCAATCTTTGTCACGAGGATGGGATCGATGTGCTTGCCGTCGTTCACGGGCGTGCAGTAAGCGTTCACCATCTCCAGCAGGTTCACATCGCTGGCACCGAGTGTGAGCGAGGGCGTGGGGTCGAGTTTCGACTTGATGCCCATGTTGTGGGCGGTGTTCACGATGTTCTCGATGCCGCACTCCTGACCCAGGCGGACAGCTATCGAGTTGATGCTCATGGCGAAGGCCTGCTTCAGCGTGACGTTCGCACCCGAGAAGTGGCCGTCGGCATTGGTGGGGGCCCAGGTCACCTCCTCGCCGTGGTCGTAAACCTTCATGGCGAAATACTCGTCCTTGCGGGTGTCGCAGGGCGAGATGCCCTGGTTCATCGCCTCGGTGTAGACGAAGAGCTTGAAGGTCGATCCGGGCTGGCGCATGGCCGTCACCTTGTCGTATTTCCATGAGTGGAAATCGATATCGCCTACCCAGGCCTTCACATGGCCCGTCTGTGGTTCCATCGCCACGAAGCCGCAGTGCATGAAGCGCACCATGTAGCGGATGGAGTCCATCGTCGACAGTTCCTTTACGACTTTACCTTTGTCATAGTCGAACACCTTCACGGGGTGGGGCAGGTTCAAGTAGTAGCGGATGGAGTCTTCGTTGCCGTCGAATTTCTTCGATAGGTATTTGTAGACCGGCTGACGCTTGGCGATGTCCTCGATGAAGTTCTTGATTTCCTGGTGGCGCTCGTCCTGCCAGGGATTGGTCGATCCCCAGTGCTGGTTGAACGTCTGCTGTACCTGCTTCATCTGCTTCACGGCGGCCGCCTCGGCATACTCCTGCATGCGGGAGTCGAGGGTGGTGTAGATCTTCAGACCTTCGGTATAGAGGGCGTTACGGTTGTCGTAGTATTCCTCGCACCAGTCTTTCAGATAGTCTGATACGGCTTCACGGAAGTAGTTGGCATCGCCGTCATAGGCCGATTCCACACTGTAGTCGAGTTTGATCTCGAGCTGCTTCAGGGAGTCACAGTCAGCCTTTGAGATATGTCCATGCTGATGCATAAGGTCAAGCACGATGTTGCGGCGCCTGAGAGAGTTCTCGGGATTGATGAGGGGATTGTAATAGGTGGTGGCCTTGAGCATGCCCACGAGGATGGCGGCATTCTCAGGTCTCAGATCCTTGGGCGTACAGCCGAAGTAGGTCTTGCAGGCGGTCTTGATGCCAAAGGCATTGGAGCCGAAATCGACGGTATTGGCATATTGTGTCAGTATTTCTTCCTTTGTGAAGAAGAATTCGAGTTTGTAGGCCGTGATCCACTCCTTGCTCTTCATGATGAGCATCTTCAGACCAGGGATGTTGCCCAAGAGACCAGTGGAGTATTCTGAGCGGGTGCGGAAGAGGTTCTTGGCCAGCTGCTGGGTGATGGTCGAGGCACCACGGGCATCACGATGGAGGATATAGTCTTTGGCTGCGGCCACGAAGGCGGTGTAGTCGATGCCGTGATGGTGGTAGAAGTGCTCGTCCTCTGTAGAGATGAGTGCCTGCCAGAATACAGGGTTGACTTCTTCGTAAGTAACAGGCGTGCGGTTCTCACTGAAGAACTTGCCGATCAGCTTCCCGTCAGCGCTGTAGATCATCGAGGCAGCGGCGGGGCGCTTATTCTTGATGGTAGACATCGAGGGTGACTTGCCAAAAAGCCACAGGAAGTTGATGTCTACGGCTCCCAAATAGAGGAAGAAGGCCACAATGAAAGAGACGATGGCCGCGAGTGCCTTCATGTACCAGGGACGGCCCTTGTAGAGATGCTTATACCATTGCCAGACTGCTGCTATCTTCTTCTGGCACCACTTGAACGGGCTGGCTATCTTGTTTGCTGATTCGTTACTCATAGTCTTTTAATATGTAGTTCATAATCGCTGTTTTATCATCGGGATGAAACCATCTGATCTGTTCGTCTTTCTTATACCAGGTGAGTTGCTTGCGGGCATAGCGGCGGGTGTTACCCTTAATGCGCTCCACTGCTTCTTCCAAAGGCCAGCGCCCGTCAAAATAGTCGAACAGTTCTTTGTAACCTACTGTGTTCAAGGCATTCATGTCTCGCATAGGATACACTTGACGGGCTTCGTCTAACAGACCTTCTTCCATCATCTTGTCCGCACGGGCATTGATGCGCTGATAGAGTTCCTCACGAGGACGGTCGAGACCAATCTTGATGATGCGGAAGGGGCGCTCTTTCTTGATGCGCTTGCGGAACGAGGTATAGGTCTTACCCGTCATCGTGCAGATCTCGAGGGCATGAACCACTCGGCGGTAGTTCTGGCGGTCTACGATCTCGTAGTAGTCGGGGTCGAGCCTTTTCAATTCCTCGCAGAGGGCTTCGAGACCTTCGTCCTTCAACCGCCTCTTCATCGTCTCTCGCGTCTGGTCGTCGATGGTGGGGATATCGTCAATGCCGTCGCAAACAGCATCGATATACATCATGCTGCCACCAGAAAGCAGGGCGTAGTCGTGTGTCAGGAATTCCTTTTCCAACAGTTCCAGCACCTGCTGTTCGTAGAGCGATGCGCTATAGTAGTCGCCGATGCCCAATGTGCCTACGAAATAGTGCTTTACCTCTCGCATCTCTGCTTCTGTGGGCCGTGCGGTGCCGATCTTCAGTTCCTTGAATATCTGTCGCGAGTCGGCATTGATAACCGGGATGCCAAAGTGCTTGGCAATGTCCAGGCTGATGGCCGTCTTTCCGACAGCAGTGGGTCCGGTTATGACGATGAGTGTTTTATCCGTAACTGTAAACTATCTGATAACACCTCGTTTGGAGTTCTCGATGAACGAGCAGATGTACTCCACTTCCTTCGAGTCAGGGAACTGTTCGCGGGCCATAGCCACACCGTCCTTCAAGACACCCTGAGAGTAGATGATGCGATAGGCCTCATGGATGGCTTCAATGGTCTCACGGGGGAAGCCTCTGCGGCGCAGGCCAACGAGGTTTACGCCAGCATAACGCACGGGTTCCTTGCCTGCGATGACGTAGGGCGGAATGTCCTGACTTGTGCGTGAGCCACCCTGGAACATGATGTAGCTACCCACCTTACAGAACTGGTGGAACAGACAGGTGGCGGAGATAATCGCATAATCATCAACCTCCACCTCGCCGGCAAACTTAGTCGAGTTGCCGATGATACAGCCGTTGCCGATCACGCAGTCGTGGGCCACGTGCATGTTCTCCATCAGCAGGTTGCCATTGCCGACGATGGTCTTACCTTTAGAGGCGGTGCCTCGGCTGATGGTCACATTCTCACGGATAGAGTTGTTGTCGCCGATCTCGCAGGTCGTATCTTCACCATGGAACTTCAAATCCTGAGGCTTTGTGGAGATGGAGGAGCCTGGGAAGAATTCATTGCCGTTGCCAATGCGCGCACCATAATGTATGGTCACGTTGTTCAGGAACTTATTGTTGTCGCCAATCACGACATTCTTGTCGATGACGCAGAACGGTCCGACAATGTTTCCGTCGCCCAACTTCGCCTCGGGGTCGACGACTGCCAATGGGTGTATTTGATTTGCCATATTTCAATTTTTTACTTGTTCTTTACGATCTGAGCGGTGAATGTCGCCTCGGCCACCACGTGGTCGCCTACGAAGATGTAGCCCTTCATCGATGATATGCCGTGTCGCACAGGCGCCAGCAGGTCCACCTTGAAGATTAGTGTGTCGCCAGGCACCACCTTCTGACGGAATTTCACATCGTCGATCTTCATGAAGTAGGTGCTCCACTTGTTGGGATCGTCGAGTGTGTTCAGCACCAACAGACCGCCACACTGCGCCATTGCCTCAATCTGCAGCACACCCGGCATGACTGGCTCCTCGGGGAAGTGCCCCTGGAAGAAGGGCTCGTTGGCTGTAACGTTCTTCACACCGACGATGGTGTTGGCACCCAGCGAGATCACCTTGTCTACCAACTGCATCGGATAGCGGTGGGGCAGCAGCTCACGGATGCGGTTCACATCCATCACCGGGTCCTCGTTGGGGTCGTAGATGGGAGCCTGCACTTCGTGCTTGCGGATATCCCTACGCATCAGACGGGCAAACTTGTTGTTGATGGTATGTCCGGGACGGGTGGCGATGATGCGGCCTTTGATGGGCTTGCCGATGAGGGCCATGTCGCCAACGATGTCAAGCAGCTTATGGCGAGTACACTCGTTCTCCCATACCAAAGGCTTGTGCTGGATATAACCTAAGTCTGTGGCGTCGCGATGCTCTACGTGTAGCATGTCTGCCAGCATGTCAAGCCTTTCTTGGGTGGTCTGGCGCTCGTAAATGACAATGGCATTGTCGAGGTCACCACCTTTGATGAGGTTGGCCTGTAGCAGGGGTTCTATGTCACGCACGAAAACGAAAGTGCGGGCAGGTGCTATCTCTGTCGGGAAATCTTCCACCTTATTGACGGTCGCAAACTGTGAGTTGATGAATTTTGACTCGAATGAACACATGACGGTGAGCGAGAACTCATCGTCGGGCAGAATGGTGATGCACGAGCCGGTCTCTTCGTCCTTCACCTCGATTTTCTTGCGGATGATGTACCAGTCTTTGGGCGCGTTCTGCTCCTCAAAGCCGATTTCTTTGATCTTCTCCACATACTTGATGGCCGAGCCGTCAAGGATAGGGAACTCAGGGCCATTCACTTGAATCAGACAGTTGTCGATGCCTAAAGCATAAAGTGCTGCCAGTCCGTGCTCCACGGTCGATACCTTTGCATCGCCCTTGCCGAGCACAGTGCCGCGCTGGGTGTCGACCACATTCTCGGCAATGGCGTCTATCACGGGTTCTCCCTCCAAGTCGATGCGCTGGATCTTGTAACCTGTGTTCTCCGGAGCCGGATTGAATGTCACCGTCAGGTTAAGTCCTGTATGCAGCCCCTTGCCGAACAAGGAGAAGCTGCCTTTTAGTGTTTTCTGTTTCATATCTGTTTGTTTTCCTTTTACTTTTTCTTCAGTTCTTCAATCTCGCGCTTCAGCTGGGCCAACTGCTGATACATCTCGGGCAGGTGCTTGTAGATGGCTGAAGCCTTGAAGAACACCTTCGGATCGATGGCGGGCGAACCGATGAGCTGCTGTCCGCTCTTCGTGTTGCTGATCACACCGGCCTGGGCACCGATGAAGGTCTTGTCTGCTATCTTGATGTGACCGGAGAAGCCAGCCTGTCCGCCTACCATGCACCAGCTGCCGATCTTCGTTGAGCCGGCCAGTCCCACCTGGGCCGACATCACCGTGTTCTCGCCGATCTCACAGTTGTGGGCCACCTGGATCAGGTTGTCGAGCTTCACGCCCTTGTGGATCGTCGTCTGACCCATCGTCGAGCGGTCTACGCAGGTGTTGGCACCGATCTCCACATCGTCCTCAATCACCACGATGCCGATCTGCGGAATCTTGTCATAGCCCTCAGCATTGGGAGCGAAGCCGAAACCGTCGGCCCCAATCACGCTGCCAGCATGGATTGTCACATTTTTTCCGATTTTGCATCCCTGATAGACGGTGATGTTGGGATAGAGCAGGCAATTGTCGCCGATGGTCACCCCTTCGCCGATGACGGTATGAGGGTATATCTGCGTGCCATCACCGATGACGGCTCCGTCGCCGACGACGGCAAAGGCACCTATATAGACGTTCTGGCCGATCTTCGCATTGGGTGAGATGCTCGCCAGCGGGTCGATGCCTGTCTTCTTAGGCTTCATCGACTCGTAGAGCTGCAGCAGCTTGGCCACGCACTCGTAGGCGTTCTTCACACGGATGAGTGTAGGGCTGACGGGCTTTTCCAGCTCGACGTCCTCGTTGATGAGCACGATGCTCGAACGGGTCTCGTAGATGTAGTGGGTGTATTTGGGGTTCGACAGGAAGGAGATGGCTCCTGGCACTCCTTCTTCAATCTTCGCGAACGTGTGGACGGTAGTGTCTTCACGACCTTCCACTCTGCCTTGTACGAATTCTGCAATCTGTTTGGCTGTAAATTCCATATCGGATGTCTAAATTATTTTGCAAAGATAGCAAAAATTATTCAAATCTTTGATAACAAAGATAATATTTTCTTATTTTTTTAGAAAGTAATTGAACATTTAGCAATTCGGAAGCCTCGGAAATGTCCTTGACTTCTCCGTTTTTGTAAAGAATTGCGATACTGTCGTCGTCTACATTATACATGTCTTTCGAGATCTCCGAGACATTCATCAGATAGTGGGCGTCGTCTACGGCGATGCCTAGCTTGCCGGCAATTTCCTCCTTCAGGGCGGCTATCCGCTCCTCGGCGATGGGCTCCTCGTGGACTTCTACCTTGAAGATCCGGCGGTCGAGCATGTCGGTGGCCAGCGTGGAGAGTATCTTGTCGTCGTGGTGCTTCCAGGCTTTCATCGCGCTCCAGATGTCGGAGTCGTCAAGCTCCTCGTAGTATCTGAGCGCCTCGGGATGGCTGCCGAACCACTGGGCATCGACATCGTTAGCGAGGAAGTAGTGCAGGGCGGGCGAGGCGAACACCTCGAGGCTGCGGTCGCCCGTGGCCCGACTCATCCTGATGAGGTCCTTAGCACGGGTGAGCATGTTCACCAGCACCTTCTCGTAGGCCACGCACGTGCGATGCAGGTACACCTGCCAGTACATCAGCCGACGGGTGGTGAGATAGTTCTCCAGCGAGTAGATGCCTTTCTGGTCGACCACCAGTGTGTCGTCGACCACGTTGAGCATCTTGATGATGCGGGCCGAGCCGATGTTACCCTCCGTCACACCCGTGTAGAACGAGTCGCGGCGCAGGTAGTCCAGACGGTCCATGTCGAGCTGCGAGGATATCAGTTGGTGGAGGAAGTTCTTCGGATAGTCGCCCTTGAAGACCGAGATGGCGAGGTTCAGCTGGCCGTTGAAGCAGCTGTTGATCTCCTCCATCATCAGCAGCGAGATATCTTCGTGCGAGATGCCGTGTATGAGCGTGTTCTCAAGCACATGCGAGAACGGGCCGTGGCCGATGTCGTGCATGAGGATGGCGGCCTGGACGGCCTCCGCCTCGGCGTCGAAGATGAAGATGCCCTTCTGCTGGAGCGACACGATGGCCTCGCTCATCAGGTGGAAGGCTCCCAGCGAGTGCTGGAACCGGGTGTGGCGGGCTCCAGGATAGACTACCGAGGCCAAGCCCAGTTGGTTGATGCGGTTCAGCCGCTGGAACAGGGGGTGCTCCACGATGCCGTAAAGCAGGCCGCGAGGTATCTTGATGAACCCGAACACCGGGTCGTTGATGATCTTGGCTTCTTTCATGGGTGCAAAGGTACAAAAAACTTTCCACTTCGACCCTTGAACCTTCATCTTTTCTACGTTTGTCAGTTAAAATTCCTAAATAGCCACCATATTCTAGCGGGCACGAAGGCTGAAGTTCGACGAAAACGATTACCTTTGCACCAGAAGTTTTTTAAATCACTTAATCCTATTAATATAATGATGTGGCGCTTTTTTCTCACACTTTCGTTTCTACAACTCTCAGCCCTTTCGCCGGCATGGGCGCAGAAGGGTAACCTGCAGCAGGGCGACTACGGCTACCTCTACTGTCACATGAACGACCGCGGACGGGCATGGACGGCCTTTGCCCTCAGCCGCGACGGATTCCACTACCACGACCTGTTCATCGGCGACTCGGTGTTCAGCGATGCCGAGCATGCCCGTATCGAGGGGGCCACACGCGATGCCTATATCTGCCGCAAGCACGACGGATCGGGCTATCTGATGGTCTGCACCGACATGAACGTGGGGGCGAAGGAGCGGCTTGGGAAGGTGGCTACATGGGACAACTACGGCATCGACCTGCTCACCAGCGACGACCTCATCAGCTGGCGGTCGGTCACCTTCGACTACCGCCGAGGGCCTGCCATCTTCTCCAATCCCGAGGCCGAGAGCGTCTACAAGGACTGGTCGACCATCAACCGCGTGTGGGCGCCACAGATCATGTGGGATGCCGATTACGTGTGGCCTGACGGCCGGAAGGGCGGCTATATGGTCTACTACTCCATGTGGAATCGCGGCGAGGAGGCCTACGACCGCATGTACTACAGCTATGCCGACGAGTCGTTCACCACGCTCACACAGCCCCGCCTGCTCTTCGACTGGGGCTATGCCACCATCGATGCCGACATCAACTGGGTGGAGGCCGACCAGCAGTGGCACATGATGATCAAGAAGGAGGGCGGCAAACCCGGACTCTTCACTGCCACCGCCCCTGCGCTCACAGGCCCCTGGGGCGAACCTGTGGAGGACGACTATGTCAGTTTCGAGGGTAACAAGAAGTGCGAGGGTGTCTCGGCCTTCCAGCTGGCAGGTCAGCAGACGTGGGTCATCGGCTACATCGAGTACTCGTCGAACCCGAAGAACTACCGTCTCTGCCTGGCCGACGAGCACATGCGCAACTTCCATTCTCCGCGCAACATCGAGGGTGTCGACCGTCCCCAGCACGGATCCTTCCTCCGCCTCACGCAGGAGGAATATGAGCGTCTGGAAGAGTGGGGGAGTCACGACTATTGACTGTCTCCGATTGTCTCTGACTGTCTCTCACTGTCTTTGACTGTCTTCATTTGCTTAATGACTAATGACTAATGACTGTCATGACTGCTTGCCCCCCCAAAAAGTCCGGCATCCCCAAAATATCAGAATCCCCGACTCCTTTTTAGGTGCCGGGGATTCTTCCCTCTTCATTATTCAATTTTCAATTTTCAATCTTCAATTTTCAAAACGGTCCTCTTCCCATGCAACTGGTGGTTCCCAGTGCCGTCAGGAATGCTGTGAGCGCGGCTACTATCACCTTCACCGCCAGCTCGATGATCCTTTGTTTCTTCATGGTTCGTTTTTTCTTTTTCGAGGAACGAGGAAGGAGGCGCTCGGCCGAAGGACGCTTGCTACCGGAGGGACGCAAGAATGAGGAAGGAGATTACTCCTGCGTCAGAGTCAAGGACAGATAACTCTTTCAGAGTCAAGGACTGACAACCTTTTCAGAGCCAAGGGCGGATAGTCCGAGCTTTTTCTGCACTTAAACTATTCTCCTTCCTCCTTCCTCCTTCCTCGAAAATCAATTACCCGTTGCCATTGCCTCCGTCACCAGAGCTATCAGCCGTAGGAGCCAGCACATACGTCAGCGGCGTCTTCTTCTGATAGCGGCGCTCCTTGCCACCCACCGTGCGCTTCTCGCTCTCCACGAGATACCCGAAGGTGAAGATGCAGTCCTCCTTCAGCGCCCGGCTGGTGAGCTTCTCGCCCTTCGTGTTCTCAGGGTTGAAGTTGATGTGGATGCCGTTGATCATCGCCTCAGGGCCACCGGCCACAGCCTCGGCGAGGTTCGCCTTGCCCAGCTTCTGACCGTCCACTGCGGGAGAGAACGTGCCGAAGCCATCCAGCTTCACGGGCTGTCCTTGCGTCAGCAACTCCTTCATACAGTCCACCACCTGACCGAGCACCAGCACGCACATCTGGTAGTCCGCGATCTTGCCGTGACTCGTCATGTGGGCGGCAAAGCCCTTGAGGTTCAGCGGCTCCTTCGCGTCGCACTCGGCAAAGTACTTGCCGTAAGCGGTGCTCTCGTCGTTCTTGTTCTGCCTCAGGTTGATCACCATTGGAATTTCACTTCTTGCCATAATTTAGATCCTTTCTTTTCTTCTGCACTGCAAAGTTACACAAACATCCCGACACCCGCAAGCTTTTCCTTCACCCCAATCATGTTCTTTCAAGTTATCAAAGATTGTTTCTTATTATACCACACAGATCTCACAGATCTCACAGTTTTTCTTGTTTAAACACAAATCTTCATAAATCTGACAAAAATGGTTGTCGCAAGCGACAATGGCTCGGAATGAGAAGATTTGTGTAAGATTCATGAAGATTTATGGTTAGTTCAATCTCACACAGATTTTCTTGTTAAAACACAAATCTTCATAAATCTGACATAAATGATTGTCGCTGGCGACAAATGGCTCGGAAGACATGAGAAGATTTGTGTAAGATTCATGAAGATTTATGGTTAGTTCAATCTCACACAGATTTTCTTGTTAAAACACAAATCTTCATAAATCTGACATAAATGATTGTCGCTGGCGACAAATGGCTCGGAAGACATGAGAAGATTTGTGTAAGATTCATGAAGATTTATGGTCATTCTCACACAGATTCCTCGTTAAAAACAAAAATCTACAAAAATCTGACATAAATGGTTGTCGCAAGCGACAAATGGCTCGGAATGAGAAGATTTATGTAAGATTCATGAAGATTTATGGTCAATCAACAAAATTTCTGTGATTTCAGCGGTACCTAAAAAATCTGTGAAATCTGTGTAATCTGTGTGCCCAATAAATTTCTGTGATTTCCGTGATTTCCGTGTGACAAATATTTGTTTATCTGCGAGAATTTTTGTACCTTTGTACAGCCGAAGAACATATATATCTATGCAACAAGATTCTATTACATCATTAGGTCGTGCGGAGCTAGCGCAGAAGTATTTCCCCTTCATCCAGCCGCAGTCAGCCTGGTTGAA
>Ga0310691_10001766_pt1 | contig 31464 bp, 34 predicted proteins | sample 176DNAGHGlowgp2_FD_203887 | JGI IMG/M metagenome (GOLD analysis project Ga0310691, IMG submission 203887) | Sheep rumen microbial communities from Palmerston North, Manawatu-Wanganui, New Zealand - 1766 DNA GHGlow gp2 (v2) (version 2) | ecosystem: Host-associated > Mammals > Digestive system >... | reverse complement strand
ACTTGACAAATGAAAATGAAAAATGTATAGTGTATTTAGAAATTAAAAAATGTTTTGGAAAATGATTAGAAAAAAATTAGAAAAAAATGAAAAATAACTTGACAAATGAAAATGAAAAATGTATAGTGTATTTAGAAATTAAAAAATGTTTTGGAAAATGATTAGAAAAAAATTAGAAAAAAATGAAAAATAACTTGACAAATGAAAATGAAAAATGTATAGTGTATTTAGAAATTAAAAAATGTTTTGGAAAATGATTAGAAAAAAATTAGAAAAAAATGAAAAATAACTTGACAAATGAAAATGAAAAATGTATAGTATTATTAAGAAAATAAAAATTAAATATAGTATTAAATGTTGGGAGGTGGTTTTAATGTTGGATCTTATAACTTGTTGTTTTATACTCGGGGTTGTTTCCCTGGGGATGGGTATTCTACAGTTTGTGGATGCTCTGATTAAGTAATTTAATTCTGTTGGTTGTTATTAATTTAATTTAAAATTTTTGGAGGTACGTTATGTTGTACAATAATTCTATTTCTGGTTCTGTTGGTTTTGGGCTTGGCGATGCAGTATATAATACTGATCATATTAAGATAAAAGGTTCCATAAATATTAATGTTTCTGGGCCTTATCATCGTGCAGATAATGACTTCTTCACGGCTTCTGGTCTTATAGCCACTTGTAATAATGTTCTGGAGGCTCTGGTGGATCTTGCAGATCATAGTATTATTTGTGGTGGATACGAGATATTTCAATATATGTCGTCCATAGCCTATAAGGCTGATATTTATAGTCATGGTAATGTTAAGGATCTACATTTTGCAGATAAAAATAATGCTAGTTATCGTCGTAAGCAAGCTAGCCGTCTGTTTTACCGTACTTTAAATGTGGTGGAACAGCTGTGGGGCGATGTGTCTTCTTACAGTAATAGGTTTGAGTATTTATATAAGCTGGGTGTATTAACAGATACTCTGGTTGGTGATTTGGAGGATTATATATTTAATGTTCCTAGTTTTGAATTTACGGATGGTCTGGAGGAGGATGATGAACTGCTTGATAAATGCAAGCAGTTTATAGAAAACAGTACTCTCGTATATTGTGATGAGTATGAAAATTACTTGGGATGCGGTTTCCGTGTGTCTTACATTAACGCCACGGCTCAGTATTTTGGTGATAATGACGATGAGAACGGTTGGGTTCCGTTCCCTGAAACGTCTCCTAGTATTGTGGGGGCATACAGTGATATATTAAATCGTGCAAACGATGCTTATTATAAAATACAAGTTTTTGCGGATGGATCAGATTCTTATAATATTAATAAGATCCTTGGTAATAAATTTGGATCTGATAAATATATTGAGATATTTTAAAAATATAATATTTATGTTTTTGGGCCTGGCTTTAAGCCGGGTCTTTTTTGTTGTTATTATTTATTATGTTTGGGGATATATAAATATAATGTTTTGCCATCTCCAATTTTCCTTTCTCCCTTTCCTTTTCCAATGTCTCTGTTCTCTAATGTTCTCCTCCTGTCCCTTTAACTCTTCTGTTCTTTCCATAGCTCCTTTATATTCTCTAATTATTTACCACACCTCTCTTTAACTTTCAAAAACTCCATTCTGTATAACTTAATAGTTTTGTAATAATGATGTTCTCCAAATTAACGCCTGCTGCCATTAAGTATTTTTCTCTGGGGCTTCAGGTGTTATTTTTATGTTTATTTTTAAATAGTAATATGTTGTTTTGGTGGTGGTTCTGTGGGTGTTATTTTATTATTATTTATGTTTATTTTGGTGGTTGGTCTGTGGGTGTTATTTTGTTATATACTGTTATTAAAATTAAATAATGTTATGATTAATTTTATAAGTCTGTAATTATAATGATATATACTTATTATAAAATAGTGTGGCATATCAGCGTATTTTGGAGGTTCTGTGGGGGTTGGTGTGGTGGTGCTGTGGTTGTTATTTTTGTGGTGGTGTTTTGGTGTATAAAAATAATGTTGGTGGAGGCGTGGTGTTTTGGTGTGTTGTTATTTAAGTTGTTATGTTGGTGGCTGTGTAACGGAGGCTGTGTGGTTGTTATGTTGGTGTTTAAATATAAATAATGTGGAGGCTGTGTGGTTGTTATGTTGGTGTTTATATTTATGTTGGTTGGTGTTTAAATGTATTATGTTGGAGGCGTTGATATAAATTATGTTGGTGTTTTGGTTTTAAGTTTAGTGTCTTATGTGGAGGCTGTGTGTTTTGGTGTGTTTATTTATTTTATGTTTGTTGTTTTGGTGATTTGGTTGTTGTTCTGTGATATTATATTTTGGGAGGCTGTGTGATTAATTTGGATGGTGTTTAAATATATAATGTTGGTTGTTTGTATTATGATGTTGGTTCTGTGGATGTTGGTGTTGGTTCTGTGGTGTTGGAGGAGGCTGTGTGATTAAAAAAATTGTTGTTTGTCTTTTGGAGGAGGAGGCTTTTAATATTTTTGATGTTGGTCTTTGAGGTGTTTTTGGTAATACTGTAGGATGGGGGTGGGTCGATTCTAATTCGGATGGGGCGTGGGGGGCTTGATTCTGGCTGATATTTTGTCATGTAAAATCTCTCATACCTACATAATTTTATAAAAAGTATTGCAAAAAGTATTGAGATATGATAAAATAAGTTAAATGATTGAGGAAAGTGAGGGTGATTGTAAGGGTAGTTCTAAGGACTGAGGATAGGTAGTTTAATAATGTGGAAATGTGGATAAGTTGAAATAATTTAAAAATATTTTGATATTTTGCTTGACAAAGTATTTAATATAATGTAGAATTAAGTTAAATAAAAAGAGAGAAAAAATCTCAAGTATAGAAAAGGAGTATTTCAAAATGAGAAGTAGTAAGTATGAAGATGGCTGTGTATTAAATTGTCTGTACTCTTTAATTAAGAGTACAGGCTATCAGGTTGGTAATAACAAATGTTTCATTGACTACTATGGTAATAAGTACCTAGTAGATAGAGAAGCAAGGTATTTTATAAAGATACCTTGGGAGTATAGTGGAGAGTTGGAGTTTAAGGATACAGACTCTCTTGATTCATATTATTATGATGAAAGATATGTTGTAAGAGATATGAGTAATTTTCCTCATGCAGGAAATGGTTATGTGTATACTGGAATTTGGTTTAAGCTGAATGATGATGAAATATATGATGCAGGGCAGAGGAAAGTAGCTCTGCATGTGTTACTTGGGAGTCTATATGACTTCCAGGATTTAGAAAGTTTAATCAATGCTGGTTTAGAGAATAACATTGATAAGATTGTTATTAATCATAAGGATAATAATCCTTTAAATAATAATAGAGACAATCTTGAATGGTGTTTCCAGCAGGATAATGTTATTCATAGTAGAGTCATTCAGAAGATTCATGCCCTGTGTAGGGATGAATTGAATGTTCCAAAGTATACTTATAATACTGGAATTAATAATAGATTAGCATTAACTGGAATTAATATTTCAGTTAAAGATATATTAGAGTTTAAGAAGTTAAAGGGAATCTACTGTAGTAATTTTAACTACAAAGAATTTATAAATTGGGTGTTTGAGAAACAGAATATAGTAGATAGAGTTTAAGGAGGATACAGATATGACAGATTATGAGAAAGTTAAGAATGAGTTTAGCGAGTTAAACATAGTTAAGAAACTGGACACTGAGGCTAAGGAAGCAGCATATGCTGCTTACCTTGCTGAAGCTAAAGGGTTAGAGACAGGTATTGACAAGCAATACCATGATTATATGATGGAGGCTGATAAGAGACCAGAGAGTTATGATGGTTTACTTAATAGTAAGAGTATACTAGAGCTTCAGGCTCTATATAATGTTCTTGACAAGGAAAAGATTGTTAAGAGATTAGTTATATTAGAACAAAAGAATAGAGAATTATGTAATCAAATTGATGGTTTAAAGCTGACCATCAAAATGATGAAGGCTGAGGGATATTCACGTAATAAAACAATGGGTAGACCTACAATTAAGTTTAATGATGATTGGATTAAGGACTTAGTTGAAGCAGGAATGAGCTGTACTGATATAGCTGCTGCATTTGGGTGTTCTAAGGTAACAATGAAGAGACATCTGTTAGACCTTATAAGAAACGGAGGAATTAAGGCTAATGAGGATATGTATAAGCAGTTAGGATTTTATAGTGTTAGTGGAAATTTAGTAGCTCCGGAGGTATGATATGAACAAGTTAGAAAAGATAAGTACCTCTAAGGTACAGAGGTTGAACCTATATTATCTTCGAAAGAAGATGGGTTTAACTACAAAGGAAGTTGCTGAAGCGTGTAATATGAATGTAGGCTACTATGGAAAGATTGAAAATGGCAGAGCAACTCCTTCACAAGAGCTGATGTATAGAATTGCAGCAGCTCTTCATGTTAATAAGAACATAGATAAGCTGTTTGAACTAACAATAGTAGAAAGTAATCTGGATGAAAGAGAGCTTGAGTTTTTAAACAAGCTTAAAGCTAAACCAGGTGGAGTCACCTTGAAAGATAAAGAGATACTTTGTGATTATCTTGGTTTATATAACTGGAGAGATAATAACAAGTAATAAAATTAAATAGCTGATTAGTATTCATTTTGAATCTCCTTTTAATTACTCTGGTATGTACTTATGTATATACCAGAGTATTTTGTTTTTATATACTATTGTATAAAAAACTTTAGCTGTGAGGAAAAGTTCCCAAATAGGAAATATTGATTTTATTTTAAATATATTGTAAAATAGAGGTTGTAGGAAACAAATGTTTTGTTAGGAGGGCATATAGAAATGGCTAAGGGTTTAGATGGACCTGCTTTTAGAAGTAAAAATAGTAAATATGCTCCATTATATACAGTAACTGGTACAGTGGAAGAGATTGATACAGATAAGTTTTTTGACTCAAGTGAGTTTCAAAACGTATCTCCTTTTGCTGAGAGATTAATAGAAGCTGAAGTTATAGATGACGTATGTAATTATATTAGATACTTAGCAATAAGAGGTAAGTCTCCTAAAGAGATGTATACCCTTGTTAAGGGTGAGTTCTCATGCTATTTAGGAAAATATAGATTTACTTATGAAGAGTTTATGTCTTGGTTCTTCAGTGGTATATATCCTAAATTAGCTCAGGCGTTTAATTGTAGAAAAGATAGAGTGCTAGGTAAACTAATAGAGCTTGGAATTAAAGTTGCTGAGACAAATACTGATAATGTTAAGAATGGTGATTTCATCATGGAGTTCTATGATTTTGTTGATAAGCTTGGAAATGATATTTCTATTCAGAACGCTACCAGTGTTATAAGTGAGGGAAATTATAGTAAGCAGACTATAAATACTATTAGCAGGTTATTTGCTGAAGCTAACAGGTTTAATGAGTAGTTAGACTACTGTATCTAAGATTTAGATACAGAGATATAATATAGGGTAAAGGGTATGGAAAAATGAAGTTAAGATGTTCATACAGTAAAAAGCAAATAAATACTATAGTAAATTTTGCTAAACAGAAGATGGTAGTTCATAGTGGACCATTTGGTGTTGGTAAGACTAAGTGTTTAGTTGAAGCTTTTGGTATATACTGTATGAGACTTCAGAGCTTAGGTACAGTAGGTTTAACTTTTATATTAGCAGGAAAAACACAACAGAGTGTTAAGAGAAACATGTGTAATGTTCTTGCTAAGAGCTTTGGTAAGAACTTTAGATACTTTAAAGGAAATAAAGATGGTCTTGATAGAGATGCTGTTCTATTTGGACAGAACATTTATATAATAGGATTTAATGATGCAAGCTCTAGAGAGAAATTCCAGGGTATATCTGATATAATGGGTATTCTTCATGATGAGTGTACTCTATGCAAACAAGAGCAATTTGATTATGCTATTGGTCGTTTACGTGGTGAAGTTAACGTAGAGGGTGATGATGGTATAGCAGATGGTGATGAATATATAGAGATTGATGAAGATACAATGGGTTTTGATGTTAATAAAGTAGCTTTACCTGAGGGAACAGTTACTATGTGGTATGTAGGTAGCTGTAACCCTGATGCTCCTAATCATTTTATTAAAAGATATATTGATGAAGGTATTCTTGAGAATATAAGGTGGTTTTGTGAAGATGCCATTTGGAAGGGCGCTAAAGAACAGTATGCTAGATTAAGAAAGCTATATAAGAATAATGTGGCATTCTTAAGTAGATATGTAAATGGTGAATGGACATCTGCAGATAGAATGGTTTATCCAATGTTTAATCCTAAGCAGCATATAATTAAAGCTGGTGATACTAAAATTAATTATATGCAGATGAAGAGGAATTTTATAGCTGTTGACTATGGTAGTGACCACCCAACTGCAATACTATTAATTAGTTTATCTTATGATGGAAGCTATATAATTAGTAAAGAAAAGAAACTTGAGAGAACAGCTGTTAGTGATATAGTTAAAGAGATAGCTAGTCTTATAGATTTTCTAGCAAGTGTTAATTGCGGGTATCATACAGTATATGTTGACCCAGCAGCTGCTACTTTAAAAGATGAATTAAGAAAGAATAATATAAAGTATCAAAATTCACTTAACAGTCATAAAGATGGTATAGACTATGTAAGAAACTGCTTTAGCTTATCATTGTTATATATATTCGATACTTGTGAGAATTTACTTGATGAAATATACAGTTATTCGTTTAAAGACAATAATAGTGGAGCAGATCAGGTAATTAAGATTAAAGATGATTTCTGTGATGCTATGAGATATGGAGTATATACAGATAGTGTTATAGGGAGTCAATTATGATTAATAATATAAATATAAGTTATGCAAAAGAAAAAAATTTATCATTATTAGATGATGATTCAGAAGTATGGGATGGTGAGCTACCATTTAAAGAAGGAAGTGTCTTTCCAAATGCTAAGTTGCAGGCTAGATTAGATAGATTAAAAACAGCTAAGCTATTATATGAAAATAGAGCTGATGAAATATATATTAACTTATTAAATGTTTATCCTGAGATTGACCCAACTACAGGTTGGCAGGTAAGAGAACTAATAAGTAATCTACCTTACTTTAAAAATAGTATTGATAGCTGGGTTGGTATTCTATGTAGTCATTTACCTAGTATAGACTTTAATGATGATAACTTAGATAGTAGAGTTGGTCAGGTAATAAGTGAGAGTAACTTTAATGAGTTTATTATAACAGAGATAGCAAATAGGTTCTTATATGATATAGGTGTTTATAAGATAGGTTATGACTTAAATGGAAAACCTGAGATACTTTATATAGAGCCTAAGAATGTTATTATATATAATAGTAAAAAGCATTATAACAATGTAGAGGTTGTAGTAGTATTTAATGAATATACAAAGGGCAATAAAGATTATGTTGAGTTTATTGAATATCATTATAATGGACTAATTGTTAGAAATGTATTTGAATATAATGATGGTACTCTTGGAAGAAGAATAGATGAACTTTATAAATCAGAGTATTGGATTGATGAAAGTGTTGGAATCTCTCCAATAGTATTATTTAAACATAATTGTATTGGAAATAAGATTTATGGAACATCTATGTTTGAATACTGGTCTCCTTCACTTATAACTGTAATGAGAGAATTACAGAATCTATTTAGATTAGGTGAGAAAGCTCGTGAGATGATAAGAAAGGTACCTGAAAGTGCTATAAAAAGAGATAATGTAACAGGTGGTTCAATGTTCTATAATAAAGGAACTGTTACATATCCAGATGGAGTTCAGCAGACTCCTAGTATAGAGTATATATTACCTGACTTACCTATTGAAAAAGCAATTCAGATTCTTGATAAAGCTATCAAGAATATAAGTATAGATACTAAATTAGGACCTGTATTTTTTGATATTGAAAAATTAGGAACTAACCTTTCAGCTAAAAGTATTGAGGCTGCTATGTATCCAACTAAGGTTGAGGGTAGTAGAATAATGTCTGAGGTTAAGACAAGTCTTGAAGATGTTATAGTCAGATTAGCTTGTCTAGCTAACTTAAGTATAGTACCAAGTGAGTTTAATATTATTTGGATGGATGGTTTCCCTAAGGATGTTAGAGAGTATACTGAAGCTATTCAGTTAAGATTAGGTGGTAAGCAGTCATTAAGTATTGAAGATGCTATAATGAAACTTGATGGTGTAACAAGTAAGGAAGCTCTTATAAAGGCTAGATACTTACAAGGATTAGATTATAGTAGTGTTATTTATGACAGTGAGGAAAGACTAAATACTAATGATGTAGATGAGACTGTTACAAATAATACTAATAAGGATGATGCTAGTGATACTACTGATAAGTTGAATAAAGATACTTATTGGGAAACTCAAGTACCTTTCCCAACTAACATATTAATGACTAAAGGTCTAAGGAGTAAAGATTTATGGATGTTAAGAAAATTAAGAAAAAGTCATTAGTAAATGAAGTTGAGACATCAGATACTGTTAAAGACATTGATATTATAAATAAATATACTTTAGAGAAGCTTAATGAGAATGATGTGTTTACTTATAAAGTTAAGCTTTGTGATAATGAAGTAGATAGAGTCTTTGATAAGATGTCTGATAAATTCTTAGAGGCATTTAAAGAAAAAGCTTCCAACTTAACTGGAATTACAGATCATGATTGGTCAAGTAATAATCAAGTAAGTAGATTATATGATACTGAAATAATAGTAGATGATACTAAGAAAAATAGTATTGGTGAGCCTTATAAATATGTTGTAGGTAAAGCATATACTCTAAAGAAGTTCGAGGATTATGTTAATAAAATTAGCGCTGGACTATTAAAAGAGTGTAGTGTTAGTTTTGAAAGTGTTGAGGACCATTGTAGTATATGTGGAGCATTAACTACTAAGGGTGATGATAATGTAGCTGTATGTCCTAATGGACATGTGATGGGTCAGATATATGATGATAAACTAGCATATAATAGTATTGATAGTTTAAATGATGTATTTGAATGGTCATTAGTAGCTGTACCTTGTCAAAGAGACAGTGGTATTATAAAAAAGAATTTAAGTAAAGGAGCAAGTAAGATGAAAAAGAGAACCTTTTTATTTAAGAAGCTGTTTAAATCTAAAGCCTTTGAGACTGATGAGAATAAAGAGCTTGCTGATGAGATTATTAAAGAATCTGAATCAGATGATGAAATTACTGAGGAAGATATTAATAAGCTTATTGATGAGAATCACAGACTTATATCTGAAAATGATGACCTTAAAGCTAAGGTTAAATCATTAGAAGAGGCTAAGGAATGTGATGCCAAGACAGCTATTGTAGAGAAGTACGTAGATAATATGGAACCTCTGACACCAACAGTTAAAGAGAATATTATGAAGGAACTGGACATTGATAGCTTAAGTTATGTTGATGGACAGATTCCTAATATTGATGAAGTGTTTAAGCCTATTGCTGATAAGTATAAGGGCTTATTCAAAGAGAAGAGCACTGATAAATCTATTGAAGCTAAGACTAAGGAAGTTAAGACTGATGATGTTAAAGCTAAGATAAATAAGAGTGCTATTTCATTCAGTATTAGTAACAAAGATGCAAATGTAGTTAAGAAAAAAGCATCTGGTATATCATTTAGTCATTAATAAAACTTAGAGGAGGATTTAGTTTATGGCTTTTACAGTGTATGACGGGATATTTGCTTATTCCAAGAGAGCAAACAGCGGCTTATATCTGAGCTGCAGAACATCTATTTTTAATAACCCTGACAATCAGATTTATACTCCAAAGGGTAAAAAGACTCTTGTAAGACAGTATAATGCTGGTAAGGCTGGTAATTATGACAAGAACAAGGGTTGGCTCCAGACTTACGGAAATGGTACTGGCATCGAGTGGAAAGAGTATGAAGCTCCTTTTGATAGAGCTAAGGTACTTAAGGTTGATGCTATGGACGAACTTCAGAGCTTTGGTGTTGGAATGACTCCAAGTATTGATCTCTTAAATGATGATTTCTTCAATAACCAGCTTCCTGGTGAGATTGATGCTGCTAATATAGCTCAGTTTTATAGTAGAATCCCTGATGCTAATAAGCATGGATCTGATGAGACTGATTATGGTACAGATGTAGATAGTATTTTAAATACTATTCTGACACTTGGAAATAATGTTTTCAACTCTGGTTATGCTGGAAAGACAGTACTCTTTGTAAGAAGTGCTGTTTATAAGAACTTACAGCAGGCTATCATCAAGAATTATGGTCTTGCAAGTGGTGTTCTTCTTAAGAATACTATGACTGTAAATATTGATTCAGAGTTTGGAAAGCTACTGTCAGATGGTGATGATACAATCTCTGTTCAGGTTGAGATTGAAGAGTTTGATAAGTTCTTTATTATTCAGATGCCTGATGATAGAATGTATAACTTAATCACTATGCTTGATGGTGTTTCAGTTGGACAGGAAGATGGTGGTTATGTACCTGATTCTGATGATCCTGACTTCGCTCTTGTAGATTTAATTGCTATTCCTTATGATTCAGCATTTACAAACATCAGACATAGCATTGATAACTTCCTTGTTCCTGGTTCTCTTCAGGATTTTGATTATAGTTCTATTGAACTTTTCAATACCAACAAGAGAATGTTTAAGAACATTCAGGTAAACAATGCAGGTATCAATCAGAAGGCTAATGCGTTTGAGTATGATATCCGTGTTATCTATGGTGGTGACATCTATGATAACAGACGTAGAAACTGCTTTGCAGTACTTCATACTGATAATAGTAAGACATATACTAATCTTACTATTGGGGCTCCTGATAATATAGTAGTTGATACTCCGGCTCAGCTAACAGTAACAGGTACATATGCTGATGGTCAGGATGATGTAACTGATAAGTGCTCATATGCTGTAGTAGATGGAACTGGAGCAGCTACAGTAACTAGTGCTGGAGTTGTAACTCCTACAGCTGCTGGAACATTTACAGTAGTAGTAGTTGGTCCTAATGGACTTACAGCCCAGAAGGCTCTTACAGCTACATCTGCTGGTTGATATAAAGTAAGGTTTAACAGGTGGGGTATTTAGGGGGAGATACCCCACCATTAATTAAAAAAATAGAAAGGATATAAATATGGCTAAGTTCCTAAAATTTAGTAATGGACCTGTTAGATTTTTAGTAAATGCTGATGATAAGAATAGAGTAGAAGAGTTAATTGGTTCCGGATTTAATGTAGTAAGAGATAAAGCAGGTAAGCCTGTTATTATAGACTCTAAGAAAGTAACAGTATCTGATAATCCTGAGGTAGATAAGATTTTAAATGAAATAGTTTAATCAGGAGGTTTTATATGGCTCTAGTGATAGGAAAGGACAGCTATGTTAGCTTAGAAGAAGCAGAGCTGTATATAAGTGAAAATTATATAAGTGGTAGTAAGGTAAGAGAAAAATGGAACTCTTTATCTAATGATGACAAGGAAGTCTTACTTAGAACATCATGTAGAGATTTGAATAACATTATATATGATGGACAAAAGCTTAAAGTTGGTCAACCCCTAGCATTTCCAAGGAAAATGAATAATCCAGTTGGAATAGCATTTGCTCTATATACAAGTCAGTTCATTGATAATGAATTGTATGACTCAAATGGTAGAAGTGATGGTCTTGAAGAAGCTAAGGGAGCTCAAATTGAAAATGCTTTATATCATGGATATATAGGTAATGCTGTTGAGGAGCAGGCTGGTGTGAATATAAAGGGATTAACAAGTAAGAAAGCTGGTCCTATAGCTGAGAGTTATGATATTAATAATAGATATAATAGACAGGCTCTTAGAGGTATTTATACAGATAAGGTTTATTCATTATTAAGAGATTGGATTTGTGATAGTCGCTTTAGCATATAACATTGGGGTTTTGTGAGATGGATGATAGAGAATTATTAAATAGGCATGAGCTTCAGATTGAATCTCTGCTTAAAGAGAGTGAGAAAATGGATAATGAAATTACTGATATCAATAAAACTCTGATAATATTATCTGAGAACATTGTTAAATTGGGGCAATTACAGTCTCAAATAGTTGAGCTAAGTAAGAAGCTATCAGACCAGGGAGAATCAATGCAAAAGCTTGAAAGTGATAGAAGATTAGCATATGCAAATACTTCTAATGAAATTAAGAATATAAACACTAGACTTGATTCTGGTATGGAGCATTTTAAGAGATTAGATACTAGCATAGAGAAGATTGAGAAGAATAGTAGTGAACAGTATAAAAAGATAGTTTACTGGTTTGCTGGTATTATAGGTACTATAGTTATTGGATATGTAGCAAGCAGGTTAGGGTTAAAGGTATGAGATATTATAATATAATCATAATATTAATATTAGTTATAGCACTAGGTTTTGTATTATATGTTGTAAGAAAGAAGAATGAAAACTTATTTAGACATATGGTACTGGCTTTAGTAATTAAAGCTGAGAAGTATTTAGGAAGTGGCACTGGAAGTCTTAAGTATGCTACTGTAGTAAGATGGATCTATGAAAAGATACCTTTAAGTATAAGATGTTTATTTACTCAAGATGATATAGATAATTTTATTGAATGGTCTGTTGACTATTTAAAGAATTATTTAAAAGATGGTCATATAAATTTGAGTGGATATGACGATGAGGTATTTTTAAAGAACAGTAATGATGTTTCCACCTCTAAGTAAAAATTAAAAAGTTTCCTGTAGTGTTGAAGGTAAGAGTAGTTTCGGGATATCTGTTATGAAAATTCTGGGGCTATTAAGGGATACAGTGGTGTAAAATTGTTGTATCTCTTAATGTTTCGGGGCTTCAAATTTGGTTGATTGATGAGAAAATAGTTGATAAAATAGAATATATGTTTGGTAAAAATTGAGATTTCTGAGTTTATGTATTTTCATGGAGGCTAGTTGATAAAATGGTATTAGAAGATTATATGGTTAATACTTGTGAAATAAAAAGAAAACTGGGTGTTGATGAAGATACTTTAACATTAGAGTGGGGTCCAGTAGAGACAGTTAAATGCTTCTATTATGGTGATGTTAAATATAAAAGAGAAAAAGAAGGCATGGCTTTTGTAGATGGGAAGCATTATTTATTAGTAGATACTGTTAATGTTGGAGATATTATAAATGGACAGACAGTTCAGATTGTAAATAATATTCCTGAATTTGATGGCAGAACTGTACTATATGATGTAATAACATGGGTTTAAGTTATGAGTTATAGGATTGATAAAGAATTTTATAGACAAATAGTTTATGATATAGCTGCTAAATCAGAACAAATACAGAGAATTATTCAGAGAAAAGTAGAACGGGCAGAGAGTAAATATAAAGATAAAGTTTATGAGATAACATCCATGTCTTGGTTAAAAAAGCATCGTGGAGTATTAGGGTATGTAGATGATGTTAAGGACTTAAACTTAAATTATGAAACTATAGCATATGAAATAGGAAAAAGAAGCTTATATTATTGTCCTATAGACACTGGTAAATTAAAGTCAAGCTTTTCTATAAAAAATCTTACTTATAAAGATGAAGATGATACTCTTTGGGAAGCATATTCAGTTAAGTATGACGGTCATATAGCACCTTATGCAGTATATGTTCATGCATTAGTAGATAAGTGGCACATACCTCCAACAAGAGCTAAATTCTTAGAAGATGCAGCTTTAGACGTTATAAATGCTAATAAAACTAAGTGGTTACGTAAAAAATTTTATATAGCAATATATATGATGTATAATGCATTCGGATCTGTAGGGTGTGTAGTAGCTGATTGGAATCAGGATATTGATAGTATATCAGATGATAATAAGGCATACTTGCTGTATAGTAATGTAGATATACTTAGAGGAAGGGAAGAAGAGAAAGAGCGAAGAGAAGAAGAGAAAGAGCGAAGAAGAGAGGAAAGAAAACAAGAGGCTAAGCGCTTAAGAGAAAAAAGAAAATACTTAAGTACTTTAGATGATGAGGCAGCTAAGCTTAGAGAATTAATGAAATCTAGCGAGGTATAGGTATGGAACAATATGTGTTATATCTAGTATTTAAAGATATACTTACTGATGATATAAATGAGCTTGGGTTTAAAATGTCATTCAATGATATTAATATAAAAGAGCATAAAGCTATTGGTTGTTATGTTCGTGGCGGAGTAATTAGTGACTATAGAGAGTTAAGCTCAGGCAGATATATAAATGTTAATAATAGAGTAACATTTAGAGTCAATAGTGGATTAAGTAAGGATGAATTACTTGATGGATTGAAGCTATTAAATAATATAAAATATAAAGTAGAAAGAATAGGTAACAGAGTTTACTATTTAAATTCATTGAACTTTAAACCTGAAAATGATAGGTTTGTAGAATGTGAAGATTCAACAGGTAGCTGTAAAGTATTAATAACTAAAGTAAGTTTACTGAGTGATGTACTTTTTCTAGGTAAAAATGAACAAGGATATTCTCAGTATGCTATAGATTTAACTGTAAACTATAAAGTATTGGAGGATTAACAGATGGATGAATATTTTACTCTAAGCAACTTTGGGGTGCATTACTTTTTAGAGGATTATACAAGCAATAATCCTATTCCTACAACTGGAACGAATGAGATGGATGGTGTTATAAGTTGTACCCTTGGTGAGGTAACTAAGGACATTAAGAGATATAAGACTCTTAATGGTAATGGTTGGGATACCATTGCTCCTTTAGGTCAGAGTCAGGGAGATGGTACTTTTGAGCTAGTACGTCTTGGCGAGGGAGATGCTTATGTTGGTACAGCTGGTACAAGTACTTATACTAAGCTGAAGAAGTGGTTTATGGATAGTGCTGCTGAGGGTGGTAGTGCAGCTCCTAAGGCTGTTGTAGAAGTGGTTCCTCGTGGAGATGGAACTTATGAAGGTACTGTCTATCATGTGATTCCAAATAAGTGGGGTGCAGGTAGAAAAGATACTGAGACTGGTCAGGAATATAACTTTACTGTAACTCCTTTTGGACCTCAGTATCCTGTAACAGTTACTCATACAGTATCTCAGGGTACTGAAACTTGGACATTTGCAGAGCCTTGATGAGGCAGTAAAATAGTATATTAAGAAATAAAATTTGTTTGAAGGGGGTTGTAAATTTAACAGGAGTTAAGTTTATAGCTCCCTTTTGTTTTAGGAGGAAACATGGAGAATAAAGAGTTAGAATTAAATAATGTAGAAGAGACAGAAGAGACAGAAGATAAGGACTATGGTCTTGAGCAATATGAAAAGGCTGAACAGCTTTTAGATAGCTTTAATTTAAAGTGGAGCTTTAGATCAATAGAGATTATAGTAAATAATTTTAAAGTTAGCTTAAATCAGTTACGTGGTTGTTTATTTGAAGTATCAGGAAAAGCTAAGTATGACATTGAGTTAGCAACTAAGATACTCATTATGGCTGGTTTAGTTAATAAAGATAAAAATGCAGATATGCAGAAGTTAGAAGATAGAGCATATGAAATAATGGATGAGTGGCGTGAGAATGTAGGAGCTGTTAGTCTTCTTCATTTGTTTATCATTAATGTGATGGAGAAGAAACATTTTTTTATGGGGGAGACAGAAGGTGGACTGATGTCTCAGATAGTAAAGAGAAACGTACAGCCAGAGATTTACTCAAAGCTAATGGGCGTGGAGGCAGAGACAAGAATAAATCAGATGAAAGCAATGATGTAATAAAGTGGATACATTCTGAATATAATGCTTGCTTAGAAGAACTAGATAATATACAAATTAGTTGTGTTTATTTGAATATAAACTATGATAGTTTATTAGATAAGGATATAAGATACTATAATAATTGTATTAGAGGCTGGCTTAAGAAGAGAGAGTTTATAATGAATGATAATGCTCATATAGGTCATATGCTTGCTGGAAAGATAGCACAGGCTGTATGGGGTAACAAGGATTTTAGCAAGCCAATAGATAAGGTAAGATTGACTAAGCAGAGTCGTAAAGAAAAGATACTAGAGACATTAAGAAATAAGGGTCTTATAGACTAAGACTCTTATTTCTAGAAGGGGGTTAAGTATTTATATGGCTGACAAAGTAGATAAAGAGTATACCAGTCTTAGAGTTCATATTAATCAGTTAAATAGGTTAGTTGGGGCATTCAGAAGAATGTCTGATATTATAGATAAAGATAATGAAAAGTTAGATAAATTTGATGAACAGGTAAATAGATTCAAAGACTATAAAAGAATGGTTGATGAGTTTAATTCATCTATTCGTGATTTAAAGGCATTTAAAGCTGGATTTAAAGTTCCAAGTATTAGTGGTACAGTAGCAACAAATAGTTTACCTTCAAATAGTACTGTAAATAGTAATAAGTTAGCAACAGATACCAAAAAGAACTCCAAGATAATAGAAGGAACATTTAGAGACTTAACTACTACTATAATAAAAGAGACAGATAAGATAAATAAAGAAGCTACTAACAAGTGGGCTAACTTAGGTAGTGTTATACTTGGACCTCTAACCAGACAGACAGAACTTGTTAATACAGGTATGAGTGTTCTTAAGAATGTATCTACTGCTGGTGGTGGACTTAGAGACTTAGTTAGATACAGAAAAATAATAAAAGACATTAAAGATAATGGTAAGCTTGATGATATAGCTTATGGAGCATCTGCTGTTAGTTCTGCTAAAAGTCTTGCAAGTGCAGCTGGTGGAGCTAGTGGGGCTAGTGCATTGTTATTTGTTGGAGCTAGTTTAGCTGCTGTAGTTGGTGGTTTATACGGTTTAGCTAAGGCAGGTAAATATGCTAATGATAGAATAACTCTTGTAAATCAAGCATTAACAAGTATGGGAGGCAGCATAAATAATGTTGGTGAGGCTGCTTTAAGAGCTAAGAATAATCAGATTGAATTTTCCAATAAGATTGATAATGACTTATATGCTCTTAGTATAAAATTAAATAAATTCTTTGATGGTTTAATGGCTAGAGCTGTAGACTTAACTAATGCAAGTGGAGTAGGAGAAGCTCCAGATAAAATATTTAGTACAGAGTCAGATGTATCAGTTAGAGCACAGGCTAGTGGGTTTACAGTTGGAAGTGCTAACAACTTAGCTGTAGGTACTTATAACTTAGCAAATAGCATAAAGGATCAATGGGGAGAGACTGCTTCTGATATAGCAGATAAATTAGCTAATGCTTGGTTAACAGGTAGCGATGCAGCTGCTAAATATGGTGCTGTATTAGATGATTTAACATTAAAAGGATATATGGCTTCTAAGGGAGTTGATATAGTTAATGTTGAAATAACTGATGCTATGGAACAATACTATAGATACCAGTTACTTGAGGAAGAACTTAGTACAAATAGTAGAGATGCTATGAGTCAGAATATTAAGGGCTGGAGAGAGTATGGTAATATCATAGATAAAACTAAGCAGAAGTTATTTGGGTTTGATGAAGTTATACAATTAGCTAGTTTTAACCCTGAGATACCTGATATAGCAGGTAGTGGTTTATTAGATCAGATTGATGATTTAAAGAACAAGCTAAATGAAGATAAGAATGATGAGTATGCTGGGCTTCCAGGTTTATTAGCTGACGCAGCTAATAAAATGGTTGAAGCTGCCAATCAAAATGCTAAAGCTGCTGCTGATGCTAAAGCTGCTGCTGAAAATGCTGAAGATGCAGCTAATAAAATAATGGATGCAACAGATAAGTATGAAAACTCAGCTAAAGATGAATTGGAAGCTGCTGAACAATCTACTGATGCAGCTAATAAAGATATAGAAGCTTCAGAACAAGCTAATGAAGCAGCTGAGAATAATATAGTTGCAGCTGAAAATAATATAGCAGCATCTGAGAATGATATAGTTGCAGCTGATACTAATATGATTGCTGCTAATAATAATACAACAGCATCTCAAAATGCTGTTAATGCTGCTAACACTAATTTAACAGCATCTCAAAATGCTATTGATGCAGCTAATCAATTTAATGATGACTTAAGTAATGTAGAAGCTTATTTAGCAGACTTGACTGGTATAGAGATGAGCACATTTACAGTAAGTAGTGCTGATGGTCATAATATAAATAAAGCTATGAGTGGTGAAGAGGCTCTTAGTAATGCTAGGAATTACCTTAGTAATAAAATTAGCTCTAATGCTAACTCTAATTCTAACTCTGGTTTCTTTGGGTTTACTATACCTGATTTAATATTAGAAGCAGGAGATTTTATAAATAGTTTTAAAAATCCAGAAACAGATAAATATGAATTTAGTCTACCTATGCTTGGAGATAAGCTTCTAGATTTTGGTATAAGTTCTGTTGTGAGTCCTGTAGAAGCTTTTAAGGCTGGTTTGAATGAGGGTAACAAGTATAATAAGGCATTAGGTGTATTATATGGTTTATTAAACACCGGAACATACTTTGTGGCGGAAGAAGCTGGAGATATGCTTAACTTAGGTAGTGTATTAAGTGACCTTGATAAATGGGATTCAGGTGAGAGTTATACTCTTCCTTCAGACCTTTTTGGTACAGCATCTAAGAATTTTGATAAAGAAGTATTAAATAAAATAACATCCAGTGGATTATTAAGTATGGACCCAAGTAAATTAGGTGGAGAAGGGCTACATATACCTCAGATGGCTACTGGTGGTATAGGTACTAAAGAGGGTTTAATTAGTGCCTTTGAGAATGATAAAGCTGAAGCTGTGATTCCTTTAGAGACACAAGCTGGTGTAGATTATCTTGCAAATGCAATGAGAGAAGCTGGTGGAATGACAGGAGCTGGAGGAAACAATATTGAAGTAAACTTAAATGTTGGTATGATGGTGGCTGATAATGAGGAGCAGATAGATAGATTAACAAGAATGATTTCAGACAAGTTAGGACAGTTAATTGAAGATAGGGGGTCATTAGATTATGGTAGTAACTAATATAGCAAAGTATACTATAAAGCATGTTAAAGATACAGGGGATCCAGTTGAGATCCCCGTATATCCTAGTAGTGTAGTTCCTTCTCATAACTTAATAAGTAAGAGCTGGAATAATATGTATGGAGAATTTCAGGATGTACCTGTAAATATAAAGTGTAAAGTAAATTGGGTGTTTGATGCTATAAGTGAAGATAAGCTAGAGAGTTTATATAGGAATCTGATATATAGTAAGATAGAGACATATAAGAGTAGATTCTTTGTAATTAATACTTTCTTTCCTGGTCTTGGATTTATTAGTGGAACATTCTATTTAGGAACTCCTACTAATTTTAAAAGCTTAGGTGCTAATTCTGATGATGGTAGTGTCAAGTGGTTCAGTTTAGAGCTGCATTGGATTGAGGTTGATGGTAACAGATTATTAGACCCTTCTAACAGTGTTTCTCAGTGAGGTAACATATGAGTATTTTAACAAATCATTTTTGGAATGGTGAATATTTAAAATGTATCATTAAGTTTGGAGATGGTACTGAATATGTAACTTATAATAACAATAACTTAAGTAATGCTAACTTTATTTATAAAGCTAGTTTTAGTTTAAAGGATGGTAATAATAGTGTTAATCCTTTAGGTATTAATGAGTCAAGTGTATTATATTTACAAGTCTATGATAAGAATGATTATCTTTCTCCTTTAAATACAGATTCTCCTTATTATGGTCAGATGCATCATGGTGTTGAGATTGATATGTTTATATCATATGATGGAAGCACATGGGATGACTATGGTGTTTGGTATGTAACTAATTGGTCTGGTAGTTTTAATACTGGTGGACATGGTATTGCTAATATAACATGTGAAGATAGATTAAACATATTAGGAAATATGGACATTCCTAAATTACCTGCTTATGCTGATGTATATAGTGGTAGTTTAATTAGAAGTGTGTTAACTAGCTGTGGTGTTGCTAATGAGGACATTATAATAGATGCTAGCTGTAATGTATGGATGTACTATGGTGTTTATAATGGTAAAAAGGTTAGAGATTTCTTAAATAATGTTTGTCAAGTTATAGAGGCTAGAATAATAGTTGATAGACATAATAAGATAAGAGTTATACCTTCTTTAGCATTAAAAGAAAACTATAATGAAATTGACCTTAATGGTTCTGAATTAGGTGGTCTCCAAAATAAAGTTACTAGGGCTTCTGAATATAATAGAATTGATATTAAATATTTGAATATCATTGATAAAGATAGAAAAGAACTATTTAGAAAAAAGATTAGTTTCAATAGTGGGTTTAATAGAAGTGATGAGATTAGATTTTATAGTAGGGCTTTAAGTGTTGAGAATATTGGGTTTGAGGGTGCTGGTTCTGAGAATATAGGTAATATAGATTTTACAGCTTATCAAAATGGTATAGTTATAGATGCTACTTGCAGTAGTGCTGTAACAGATGTAACAGTATTTGGATATGGTATAGTAGCTGATACTAAAGAAGAAATAATATCTGGTGATGTTAGAAATACTGGTGGAAAGACGTTTACGTTTAATACTAATCAGATGATGTCAAAAGATAATGCTAGTAGTTTATTAAGTAGTATCATTAATTATATAAATAATATAAAAAATCAAATAGCAGTTAATGGTACTATATTAACTCCTAAATTAGATATAGGAGACCTTGTAGTTATTGATAATACTAATAGTGTTTATGACGGTAGATATAGAGTTAGTAATATAGACATTAACTTTAGTAGTGATTATAATGTAGATTGTACTTTAGTTAGATTGGAGGCTTCTAATGACTAATGAAGTATCATATTTAACAGACAATGTTCTGATGGGGTTTAGTGAGTGGTCTCTACTGCAAGGAGCTAGTATTGTAGATAATAAGATTAGACTTGAAAGTGGAGGATATGCTAGTGTAGATTTGAATGACTTATATTTTTTAGGTCTTAACTCAAGTAGATATAGAAAACTTGTAATGAGATTAAGTACTACTATATTAGAGATATATAACTATAGAAATATAATTGAAGCTGTATTAGAGGGTGTTTATGTCAATAATGATGAGGTTGAAATACCTTTTAAATATAATGTATCTTTTACTAAATTAGATAACACTATAGGTACTATAAATTATCAGAGTAGAGAAATACCAATGCTTAGTTATAAATTAAAGAGCATGAGGTTATTAGTTATAAATCACTCTGATTATGATGTGGACTTAGTATCTTGTGAGATGTATCGTAGCCAAGATATAAGTACTGACCAGATTGGTGGAGCTATAGGTTGGGGTGTTGTATTAAATAAGGTAGAGGCTTATTTAGATGGTTGTAAACTGTATTTTGATGGTGCTGCTGAACCAACTAAACTCCAATGGCTGTGTGATGAACATGAAGTGTTTAATGGTGTTAAGGTTAATGATGAAAGAATCATTAGCTTTAGTAAGGTAAACAGTCCGTTGGATTAAACGGGCTGTTTAATTTTAATAATAAATAAGTACGTATGTTTGTTTTTATGTTTGGATTAAAATAAGTTTGGGTGTAAGGAAATGATTAGAAATTGAAGTAAACTAGTTTACCTTTGATTTTTAGGTGAGTTTAGCGGTTTGGATGAATATTTTATAGGGTAAGGGGTAAATGGGGGTAAATGGGGGTTTTAGAGTATTTATTTGAGATATAAGAATTTAATATTGACAAATAGAGAAAATTGTAATAATACTAATATATTATTATAAAATGAGAAACACTGAGATATATAAATGAGCAGTTAATAAAAACAGAGTATATTAAAATAAATAAGATGATTTAAATGTTTAACTATATGTTAATAATATAGAGGCTCCTGGCGGAGCCTCGCCTCTTCCTCCCACTTATTAAAAATATTTAGAAATTTTTAGACAGTAGTCTTGACAATTTGGAATTTTTTTGTTACAATATTCTTGTCACCCCGAAAGGTAATAGACGAGTGAGACAGACTTATGTAAGCAGAGATATAAATGAGATTAAACTCAATAAAAGTAATATAAAAAGACGTTGATATAAAGAGGATAAACTACTAAGATATAGAGAATATTCTCCTGTATTAAGAGGATAAATTCCAAGAGTAATAAGAGGAAAGTCTCCTGTATAAAGAGGATATTCTCCTTATATAGAGGCTAAGTTCCTCATATCTAAAGAGGAAATTCTCATGTATTAAGAGGATAAACTAAAATGAAGATAAGCACATATGACAAATATAAATGGTTCATCTTAGGAGCAAGCATAGCATCAGATGAATATTTCTGGAGAGGAAATGGAATAAAGAACAAGCATATCAAGCAAACACTGTCAGAAGATAGAAAAGTGTTGAGGCTAAGAGCAGAGAGTAATGAGGCTGAGGATAAATGAGAGTCATAAGCTAAGACATATAAGTTGGCATATGAGGCTGAGGCATAGAGAGGATGTAGCTAGAGGTTAGCTGAGTGTAGCAGAGAGTTAAGATATTTGAGGAATTGTGTTTATGTATGTTGGAGTTTAAGAGTTTAAATAGAGTGTTTAAGATAGGGTGTTTCCTCGCCTCTCCTCATTCTCCTAACATCTCCTCATTCTCCTAAAATTCCTTTTGGTAATGTTTCGAAAAGAGTATTAAGATTCTCCTTACGAGGGTTTAGTAATTTACGACAAAAGACATATCCAATGTATTTAAGTTTATGAGTTTAAATGATATAAAGAGAGGCAAGTACAGATGACAAGTTATACTCCTTACAGACCCAATATAACAGATGATGAATGGTATAACTTCATATGTGGGTTTATAGCAGGACTAAAATTAAGAAATAAAGACAATGGTTTCCATGAGACCAATCAGATTGTAGAAGATGTACCCATTGGAGAGGAACCTTCAGACATGGGCATAAGAATATTGCCTAATAAGTATGTGGGTTTAAGTGAGATTAGCAGTGTGTTAAGGATTCCTGTTTATTCTCATGATGTTAAGACAAGCTATGGAGCTTTTGATGTAACATTATCTGATGGAAATAATACAACAATAGAGGGAATAGAGGCTAGTGCAAGTTGGAATGGTAGTTTAACTTATAGACGTAACCCATCAAATCCTAGCATCTGGTATATAGAGGGTAGAAGTTTAAATAATACTAATGATTATGATAAGCCTATAGTATTATTTTATGTACTAGTAGGTTTAAATTTATCTGGAGAATATGAGGAAGGCAGAGAGATTGGGTTTATAGAAGGTTTAAGGACTACTGAGTATCCTCGAGGTTCTAGTCAATATACTTATATAAGTGAGCTTCTTAAATATGATAGTAATGGTAGTTTAAATATGATAGTACCAAGCAGTAGTATTAATAGCTGTTGGTTTATATTAAAGAACTTAAATAAGGATGGAAATGTAGTTTATAATAATAGCAGTAGTATTGGAGATAAAATACGTTTAAAGACAAGTGGTTTAGGAACTAAAGCTCAGACTCCAGATAACTATATTGTTAGTTTACCAGTTGCAGATGATGGTGTTACTACTAATTACTTTGAATTACCTCTTAAGATACTTATGGGTGAAGAAGAGAGAGGCAGAGGGGTAAGAATAAATCATGTAATAATAGAAATGACATTTATGAGAGAGGCATATGGATATGGTAATGGAGAGTTATGCTGTAGTGATTATTTAAGTTTAAGTTTAATAGTAAATAAGAATGGTTGGAGCTGGACATCAGAAGTTACCTATGGAGAGAATAAGGTTTGGTATCTAAGGTTAGTTGGAGATTCATTAAATGAAAGTTATGATGTTTATGAGGATACAGAAGTATTAGGTATTGGACTTAGAGGATTAGCTTGTCCTTATTGGTATGGATTCTATTATTATGGAGCTACACTTGAGGGAAAAGATAGCTCTAATAATGATTATAGAAACTATCATGGAAGTGGATATAAGTTTATAAATAATACTAACTATAACCAAATAACTCATTATCCTAGCAAAGAGGAGGTAGCTAAAATAAGTACTGATACTCCTTATGTAACATTTAGTGGAAATGTTTATAGTGTTACAGAACAAGACATAGAAATGAGTGTATTAGGAGTTTATAGAGACTCTGAGGGAAACTTAAAGGAAGTTGAGTTTAAGAGTGGACCTATACATGTAGTAGCAGGTGATAATAAGATAGAAACTAATATAGCATTAGACAGTGGTGTTGAAGTAGAGACTAATAGCGGATTAACAGTGAAGAGTCAATATGCAGTTACAGTTAAGGCTGGTAGTGAGTTTAATGTTGATGCTGGTGTAGGACAGTATAAAGCATCTGATGAGAAAGATAATGACAGTGAAGATAGAGTAAGAGTTAATGATATATTTGAGTTTATACTAGAGCAAGGAAGCAATACTTATAATGAGGACTTTGTTGAAGAGGCAGAGATTAGAGATAATATTAATGTAGTTTATGAGGCTGGTAGTCAAGAGTATAATGAGGATATAGTAGAAGAGGCTGAGATAAGAGATAATTATGATGTAGTTTATGAGAAAGGCAGTCAGACTTATAATGAAGAGACTGTTGAAGAGACAGAGATTAGAGATGATATTAATGTAGTTTATGAACAAGGTCCTACTGTATATAATAAAGAATATACAGATGAGATAGAAATGAGAGACAATTATAATATAACTTATGAGCAAGGACCTAGTGTTTATAGCAGAGAAATAGTAGATAATATAAATATAAATGATGTAAATGAGATTGTTTATGAGCAAGGACAAGCATCAGAAGATAATATAGAGGACATAACTGGTGGAAAGGGTATAACCAGTAAAGTTAATATAAGTGACATAGTTGAGGTTAATAAAGAAGGCATTTAGAGAGGAGCAGTTAGAATGAGTAAAGCAAATAAGTTAGAGGCTGGTAGTGGGTTTAAGGTTAAAGGCTTTGTAGAGTTAGAGCTGGTAAAGAATAATGGTAGAGAACATTATAAATATTATAATGCTCTTAGTGATGGGTTTAAAGCTGCTATACTGACATCTAGTATAGGTAAGTTTATGTATGGAAGAGGCAGATTGTTTGGACAGAAAGCTCTTCTTAATCCTATGTTTTATAATTATAGCCAGAACTATGATTGCTTTGGACCTACTAATATAACTAATGTGTTAATGAATCAGAATAGTTTAAGTGGAGTTCCAAGTGTAGTTCCTAATGCATTGAAGGGAACAGATTTAAGTTTAAATGTACTTAATGTTCCTGGATATGCTAATACAAGAAGAAATGCTGTAGGTAATAATGGTATTAACATGGATGATGATGTTGATGCTAATGCAGTAGCAAATAAGACCATTATAAATAAGTATAAGTATGAAACAGGAGTAGGAACAGGTACTATAACTCATATAGGAATGTGTGTAGGATCTCCTGATGAAACAAGAGGATTAAGAGTTTATAGATTCTTAGATGATATAACTATACAGGAGGGTGGTAGTTTTAATCGTAGTTCTTATATTTGTCCACCTGGTTGTGGTGGTTTAAGTAATAATGAGATATTTATAAATTATACTAATGAGAATGGAAGCACTCATAAGGTTAACTTAGAGACAGGTGTTATTGATGATAACCCTACTGGTTATAAAGTGATAGAGAGTAGTTATTTCTCAAAGGCCAGTGATACAATAGTAATTGGAGATTATATTTATGCTGTAAGCAATTATAATGTTTATGTATTTGATAAAGCTACCTGTGCTTATATAAGAGACTTCTATATTGGTGGCAATCAGTATGGAAAGCAGTTATTCTATTATGATTCTACTAGTGAGAGATTGTTTGTAACATGTTGTAATAGAGGTGATACTACAACTCCTTGTATGACAGAGTTAGTAAAGGGAAGCTATAGTTATTATGGTACTAAGGGTACTGATTATACTGATTATAGTGAGTTAGAGACATTAGGATTAGGATTTAGTGTAGATAGTGAGAGTTATACTATTAAGAGTTTTGGAGATAATAAGGTAGGTTTATGTGATACATTATATGGAAATAGACCTGACTATGATTGCAATACTATGTTAGTAGTAGGTAAGCAGACAGATAGTAATAATAACTTAGTATGTTATGATTGTATTCCTAGTTTATTTAAGTTAAATAGCTTCATTTGGTATGATGAGACTAATGATAATTATTATGTGTTTGATTTTTGGGATAATGCTAGACTTCTTATTGATGATACAGCAGCTAGTATACAGGTCAATCCATTAAATTATACTCAGTATAAGTTAGATGGTGTGACAGCAAATTTAACTTATCAGATTGGATGGACATATAGTAAGAAGAGTGATTGCTGTCAGTTATTAAGTATAGCAGAGTTAAGCACTCCAATTAATAAGGGTGCTAATGATGTATTATATGTAAGCTATGGATATGAGATAGTTTAAGGATAAGAGGCACAGAGTAAGAATAAGATATACTGGATATAGTAAAATATATCCAGTATATAATTATTTACTTGACAAATGAGAGTTTATTTGATATAATAGTAGAAAAGGTTGGGAAAATTGATTAAAAAGAGGCATTTTTAAGTGTTTTGGTAGGTTTTCGAAAAGAAAACTAAGAGCATAAGTAGGATTTTTGGTAATTTACAACAAAAAGAGAGGCTAGTTAGAAAATGTTTTGGTAGGTTTTCGAAAAATGACTTGAAATGCTCACAACGAGGTATTAGTAATTTAAAACAAAAGAAGAGACTAGTGAGAAAGTGTTTTGGTAGGTTTTCGAAGGAAAAACAAAGAACATAAGCAAGATTTTTAGTAATAATTAACAAAAAAGAGTAACATATAAGGTTTTAGGAGGGTAACAATGAATAATATTGGCTATTGTTTAATAGGAAGTGCTAGACATGATGAGAATGGCAAGTATGCAGGTGGACTTCCTGGAGATCAGACTGGTACAGAAGTAACTTTTCAGAAATATTATGACCATAAAAAGGGATGGGTGACATTAAGGTGTATAGATGAGGCTAAAGCTGAGATGATAGCTCAGAATATGGAGTGGGGTTGTGCTAATAATAAGGTAGGATACAGTCAGAATGATAATCAGAGTTTATGGAGAGAAGCAAGTAAAATAAACTTTGACATAAGCAAGCTTGTAACTCCTGTAAATACTGATTGTGCTAGATTAGTAAGGGTTTGTATAGCATATGCAGGCATACCTATTGATGATTTCTATACAGGTAACTTAAAGCAGACTCTATTAAATAGTGGTTGGTTTAAAGAGGTTAAAGGAAGCTTACCAGGTTGTTTAAAACGTGGAGATATACTTGTAACTAAGACAAAAGGGCATACAGTTATAGCTTTAACTAATGGAGATGGAAGTTATCCTAATGATGAAGAGAAATATAACATAGTTCATAAGGTAAAAGCTAGTGAAACTGAAGTTAAACCTGTAGAAGAGAAAAAAACTGAGGAAAATAAGAGTTCTGATGTATTAGATTTTAAACCATACTTTGTAAGAATTAACACAGCATTAAATGTTAGAAAATATGCTGATGCTAAGAGTGATATTAAGGGTGTTTTAAAGGCTGGTGAAGTTTATACTATTATTAATGAGCATGTAGATACTAGACGAGTAAAATGGGGCTGGTTAAAGAGTAAGATAGGCTGGATTAACTTAAGTTTTACAACTAGATTATCATAAGGAGCTATAAATAAGTATGTTCTATAAGTTAAAGGGTGGTAATTTTAAGATTGAAGTAGTAACAGTTGATAGAGATTATGTTTATTATAAGAATTGTGGTTGCTATGGTATAGAAATGATGACATTAGACTACTTAAATAGGCATTATGAGATAATTAACAAGACAACTGTGTTATAATTGAATAAGCATTGATATAAGAATAAACCTCTAATTAAAATTAGGGGTTTATTTTTGTTTATTTAAGTATTTTGAGGTGAGATTTTGTGTTTCAATAGGAAGAAAGAGCTATTTATCAACATATTGTGGTATTGAATTTGAAAATTATCAATATATTGTGGTTAAAATATTTTTGAGATTTTTGTAAATTTTTGTTGCAAATTATTTTGATTGGTGTATAATGAAAGTATAAAAATTAAAGAAAAGGAGATTTGAATTAGTTTATGTTGTATCGTGAGCCTAAAATTGACAGGCAGGTTGTGAAAACTTTTGTAACTGATGTATTAAAAGGAAAAGCATATAATGCAAAAAGTTATCTTAGTGATAATTTTGTATTTCCTTATGTAGAAATGAGGAGGCTGATTAATGAGTATAGGTATCAGCATGATATAAGCAAGTTTGATGCTGATGACATTGATAATTTAACTGAAACATTTGCTACATCATTGGGCATATATAGAAAATATAGTATTAGAGAGTATAATAGATACTTCTGGGTTATAAGTGAGATACTGAATCATATAGAGGGTCCAATTAGAATGAGTAGGGAAGCTTATAGTAAAGATTACAATGAATGTATAAAGAACTACTATAAAAAAGTAGGTTAATATTAAAAAGGAGAGAGACTATGAGAATTATTTCTAACAATAATGGAAAAATGATGATTAATGAGGTTGTTATTACTGAGAATGGTGTGCAGGTTGTAGGCAGATTTGAGAATAAGGAGGCAAATAATATGAATACAGAGACAGAAGTTAAGAATGATAAGGCTATGAGTAAGAAAGAAGCTCTGGCTAATAGAATTTTAGCAGAGCGTAGAGTTGTACTTGGGCAAGTTGGTGGATTAGCAATAGATATGTTAATGTTTATTAGTAAAGAGCAGGATAATATAAAAGAATACTTTGCAAATAAAGGGTTTAATCCTGATGCAAGCATGGACATGTGTGTTCAGTACCTTAACAGTGTTGTTGAGATTGATAGCACTAGTATTGATACTGAGATGCTTCAGGTTGTGAGAGATGCTTATGATAAAAAGTGTCTTTGGGGTGATTGCGGAGTAACACAGACTTGTACTAAAGTCTGTGTAAATAAAATTCATACTCTTAGAGATAAAATTGTGGACATAATAGATAGACATAAGGAACTCTTGGATGAATTAAGTAACACTGAATTTAGGGGTTGGGCAGTGTTGATAAAGTGTCGTATGGATATTGAGAGAGAGCAGGTAATTTGGATGTGTGACAAGTTAGAAAATTTCATTTGGGAGGTTTAAGTTATGATTGGAGCTGAGATACTTGCTGAAGCTATAGTATTTATAGTTAAAGCATTTATATGTATTTATGGTTCAGTATTATTGCTGGGTATTATATGCTGGATCTTGAATAAAATAGAATTTTAACAGGAGGTTTAAGTTATGTTACGTAAGGATGAGATTAAGGTACAGAAGAAGAAATTCACAATCAATAGAGTTAATTATGTAGACGGTGAGATATTGGTAAGTCTTTCAACTTGGTTGTGGAATCATTGGAAGAGTAATGATAACTCATTTGGTATAATAAATATACTACAGGATAATTATAAAAAGTATTATAAAAACACAATGATCTGGGAGGGTTATCTTAGTGACGTGTTGGGTTCATTATTAGAAACTGCTAGATTAAATAAGGAACAGTTAAAGAAATTAAATATAACTAAGAGTGATTTTGGTTGGATAGTTTATTTATTAGATAATATACCATATGAACTGGAGGTGACAGAGATGATTAAGAGTATCTTCAATGTAATGTGGAATGACATTTAAGGGAGGAGGTGATCATTAAAATATATCTAGAAAGGCTGTGATTAAAATGTTTTAATTAAGTTGGAGGCTTTAGTATTTAACTAAAGCCTCTTTTATTTTGTGTTTATGCTGTGTATATTTTAATAAAAATAGAACAAATGTTTATTTATGATTTTTGTATTTATATAGGAAGAAAAAATATTTTGAATTTTTTTGAATTTTTTGTTGACAAATTTTGTGAGATTGATGTATAGTGTATTTAGAAATTAAAAAATGTTTTGGAGGTGGTTGAAAAATATTTAAAAATGTTGTTGACAAATATTTGTGGTTGGTGTAGTATTTAATTAAATTAAAATAATTTTTGAGGAGGTTCATTATGAACGAAATGATTAAGTTTAGTAGTAACAATAGTTTATTTGGTGGTTCTAATAAGATTGATATAAGAACCATTAATCAGCTGGATGCTTCTGATTATAATGTTATGGGCATTATATTGTCTCATAATGCTCTAATGAGATCACTTGATGCAAATACTGATTTTGGTGTACTGTTTAAGGAATTTGAGAAAGCTATTAATAGTATAAAGGATCAGATTAATATTAAGGATCAAATTATTAATTTTAATGTTCAGCATATTATATCCCAAACCAGAAGTATTTTGGATTATTTTGCGCATGGGCATTATGATATTGCTACCTCTTTAGCTAAAGAGGTGGCTCATGATATAACAATAATGAGCAATATAATAATTGATAATTCTCTTCTGGGTAAAAAAAGATATAATAATTTTATGAGCGACCTGGTCCGTAATGAAAGTAGGCTATTCTTTAAAAATATGAATACGCATTCAGATCATGTCCTAACATATAATGAATGTTGGGATCAGATTGACGATGAGGACTGTGCTGTAATTAAGAACAGCAGATCATGCTGTTCTATGAATATATTCTGCAATGAATATTGTGGACCATTATATATTCATAATGAGGACTTTGGTGTCGGAGGCATCATTATGTGCGAGTATGAGCAACAGCTCTATTGTGCTATGGCTCATAGATTTGGCACAATTACAGAGGATGATTATACTGGAGCTGTAAAATTTGTTCCTGACAATAGTTATAATTCAGATCTTATTTCTAATATAACTACAGCTGTTGAATTAAATAACCTGAACTGTGTTATTAAGACGGTCTTTGACTTTGTAGTATATAATGACGAGTGTGATGATGCTGTGGCTGAAAATGACGACGAGTATTATGATTAATGTGCAGTATATTTTGTGGGGTCTGGCTTTGTGCTGGGCCCTATTTTTATGTTTAATGTTGTTATAAATAGGCTGTATAATTAATAAGGATCTGGCTTTGTGCCGGGTCCTTTTTATTATATTTATGTTCTTATGATTAAATATATAATATTGTTTGTTTTATGTTATGTATAATTGTGTTTAATGTTGTTTTGTTTATGTTCTTATAAATATATAATGTTTTTGTTTTGTATTATGTTCTGTATATAATATATAATGTTCTGTATATAATATATAATGTTCTGTATATAATATATAATGTTCTGTATATAATATATAATGTTCTGTATATTATAATAGTATAAAATAGAACAAATGTTTAATGTTGTTTTTGTATTTATATAGGAAGAAAGTGATATATAACTATATGTTGTGGTTGTAAAATTAAAAAATATCAATATATTGTGGTTAAAAAATATTTTAATTTTTTTGTATTTTGTTCTTGACGTGGTGGTTGGTGGGGTGTATAGTATTAAATATAAAAAATGTTTTGGAAAATGATTAGAAAAAAATTAGAAAAAAATGAAAAATAACTTGACAAATGAAAATGAAAAATGTATAGTGTATTTAGAAATTAAAAAATGTTTTGGAAA
>Ga0310691_10001765_pt1 | contig 31501 bp, 26 predicted proteins | sample 176DNAGHGlowgp2_FD_203887 | JGI IMG/M metagenome (GOLD analysis project Ga0310691, IMG submission 203887) | Sheep rumen microbial communities from Palmerston North, Manawatu-Wanganui, New Zealand - 1766 DNA GHGlow gp2 (v2) (version 2) | ecosystem: Host-associated > Mammals > Digestive system >... | reverse complement strand
CCAAAGACGTTGCTGCCAACCTGCTCAAGGAGGGCAGCAACGTCTTTGGTTTCCATTGCTACAACAAGACTGGCGGTGCGCTCGTCGATTTCGGCATCTTCCGCAACATTGCCAAGGGTAACGACAAGATTGTAACGGCTGAACAGAAGAGCGTCGATGTGCTGGCCTGCAACACCTACTACACTTTCGCTTGCGGTCCCGTGGAACTGGATGTCGTATTCACTGCACCCCACATCATCGACGACCTCGACCTGCTGTCTGCTCCCATCAACTACATCTCCTATCAGGTTCGCGCTACCGACGGACAGGAGCACGACGTGCAGTTCTACCTCTCCACCACACCCCAGATGGCTGTGAACAAAATCCAGCAGCCCACCGTCTCTACCGTTGAAGAGGAAAACGGTACCCGCTACCTCAAGGCAGGCACCATCCAGCAGCCCATCCTTGCCAAGACCGGCGACGGCATCTGCATCGACTGGGGCTACCTCTACCTCTCTGGTGTCAACGGACAGCTTTCCCTCGCTTCCGACGGCGACATCAAGACGCAGTTCCTCTCCGATGGCACTTTGCCTGAAGGTGAGCAAGAGGTCATCTGCCAGAAGCAGGCATCTCTGCCAACGCTGGCCTACGTCCACGACTTCGGCACGACGGACAATGGCAGCAGCTTCGCCATGATTGGCTACGACGAGATTTGGGACATCGAGTACTTCTTCAAGCGCTATAAAGGCTACTGGGCACACGAAGGTAGCGTCAGCATCTTCGACATGTTCGACCGCATGAAGGCTGGCTACACCGACATCATGCAGCGCTGCCGCCAGATGGACCAGACCATCTACGACGATGCCTTCAGTGCAGGTGGCACGAAGTACGCCGAGATCCTCAGCGGCTCCTACCGCCACGTCAATGCCGCCCACAAACTCTTCCGCGACGACGAGGGCAACGTGCTCTTCTTCTCGAAGGAGAACAACTCCAACGGCTGCGTCAACACCGTGGACCTCACCTACCCCGAGGCTCCGCTCTACCTCTGCTATAACCCCGAACTGCAGAAGGGCATGATGACCTCCATCTTCGACTACAGCCTCTCCGGACGCTGGACAAAGCCTTTCGCTGCGCACGACCTCGGACAGTACCCCAAGGCAAACGGTCAGGTCTATGGTGGCGACATGCCTCTCGAAGAAGCCGGCAACATGATTACCCTGGCTGCTCAAATCTGCAAGCAGGAAGGCAACACGAAGTACGTCGATAAGTACTTCGACATCATGACCACTTGGGCTGACTACCTCGTGGAGAACGGCTTGCACCCTGCCAACCAGCTCTGCACCGATGACTTCGCAGGCCACTGGGCTGGCAACTGCAACCTTGCCATCAAAGCCATCATGGGCGTTGCCGGCTACGCCGAAATCGCTAAGATGAAAGGCCTCGACGATGTCTATGCCAAGTACAACGCAAAGGCCAAAGAGATGGCTGCCGCATGGGAAAGCGAGACCAACGTGGGCGACCACTATGAGCTGGCATACGGCGCAGGAGCCGACACTTGGAGCCAGAAGTACAACATGGTGTGGGACAAGCTCTGGCAGACAGGTATCATTCCCAACAATGCCATGCAGACCGAGCTGAAGTACTACCTACAGAAGCAGAACGAGTACGGCTTGCCGCTCGACTGCCGCAAGGACTACACAAAGAGCGACTGGATCATGTGGTCGGCTGCAATGGCCGAGACTGACGAAGACTTCCAGGCCTTCGTTGACCCCCTCTACAAGTACATCAACGAGACGGAGAGCCGCGTACCCATCTCCGACTGGCACGACACGATAACCGGCCGCATGACAGGCTTCAAGGCCCGCAGCGTCATCGGCGGATACTGGATGCGTGTGCTGATGAACAAGACGCTCAAGGCGCAGTAACAGTCACATAAGCAACAACGGATTGAACGGATTTACGCGACTCTGGCAATCAGAGTAAAACGTAAATCCGTTCAATCCGTTTTTTTATTATTGCTGTCCGGGGAAAAGCACCGAAGGTGCGAAAGACCACAGACGGGGGTGGTAACCCCCGGGGCATGATAGCCTGACAATAATAAGCCCCGAAGGGGGCGACAGAATATGTAACTTGTGTAATAACAACTTGCTTATGTCTCTGTCGCCCCTTTAGGGCTTTCTCTTTTGTCGCAACATTACCGGGGGTTACCACCCCCGTCTGTGGTCTGTCGTCTCTTCGAGACTTTTGGCAAGCCTCCATAAGCTGCTATTCGTCAGAAAGTCTGATAGAAAAGGACCTATAAGGAAGAGAGAGAAAATTTCCCCGGACAGCAATATTTTTTATATCTGAAGTTCTGAAGCTACTTGCCCTCCTTCTTTCCGAAGACGGAGAAGTGGACGTAGCGCTTGGGATGCGCCTTGAGGTCCGTGACCAGGCTGTCGGCGCTCTGCACCGTGTGGTTGAGGTTGTCGTAGATTGACGGGTCGTTCATCAGCTTGCCCAGCGTACCGTCCGGGCTCTGCATCTGCTCCATCATGCGGTGCACGCTGCTGATGGTTTGGTTGACGCTGTCGAGCGTTGCCTGCAGGTCGAGCCGGTTCATCTTGTCAGTCAGTTGGGCCACGTTGTCGCCAGCCTTCGTGAAAGTGCCCGTCATCTGCGGAATGTCGTTGCGAAGGAGTTGGTTGAGCTGTTCGGTGCTCTTGTTGAGGTTCTCGGTGATGAGCTCGGCGTTCTCTATGATGAGGGGCAGATTAGGATTGGAAACCAGCGCATTGAGCGTAGCGACGAGGGTGTCCACCTTTGCCACGACCTGTTCCAGTTGCGGCACCATGCCTCCCACCTTCGCCATCAGTCCGCTGACGTCGTTTCCCTTGATGGTGTCGCCTGGCTGATAGGCCTCGCTGGGATTTGTGGCAAGCAGCATGTTGAGCGTACAGCCGCCCAGCACCGCCTCGTCGAGCTGTGCCGAACTGCCCTTGGGGATGCGAAGTCCCTTGTCTGCGCTGATTTCTACTATCACCTCGCCCGGATGGTTGAAGTCGTACTCGATGTTGCTGACGATGCCTACCTTATAGCCGTCGGCATAGACGGAACTGCTCTTCGACAGCCCCTTGGTGTTGCTGAACATGATGTAGTACACTTCGCTGGACTTGAAGAGGTTGACGCCCTTCAGGAAGTTGATGCCGAGGAAGAGTGCTACAAGGGCTATGATGCCCGTGAGTCCTATCTTTACTTCTGTTTTCACCTCACATTTACCTTTTAATCATTTAACCATTTACCGTTCACTTCCTGTACGCCACGAAAGCGTTGTAGATGCTCTTGGCGAGGGCATTCACGCCAGCCGTCGAGGTGAGGTAAGTCACATCGCTGGGGTTGTTGATGTAGCCGAGCTCCACCAGAACGCTTGGCATACTGGTGGCGCGGAGCACGAGGAAACCTGCCTGGTGCACCCCCTTGTCCACGCGGCCCGCCGTGGTGCGGAACTGCTTCTGTATGAGTCCGGCCAGCTTGACGCTGCTCTCCATGTTCTTGTCCTGCATGAGTTCGAAGATGATGTAGCTCTCGCTGGAGTTCGGGTCGAAGCCCTCATAGCGCTGCTCATAGTTGCTCTCCAGGGTGATGACGGAGTTCTCGCGCTTGGCCACAGCGAGGTTATCGGCAGCACGGTGCATACCGAGGGTGTAGGTCTCAGCGCCGCGAGGCCCCACCTTGGCTGCAGTTGCGTTCGTGTGGATGCTGATGAAGAGGTCGGCCTTGGCGCGGTTGGCGATGTTGGCACGCTCGTCCAGTTCGACGAAGACATCCGTCTTGCGCGTATAGACCACCTTCACGTCCTTGCAGTTCTGCTCCACCAGTTTGCCCAGCGCAAGTGCCACGGCCAGGTTGATGTTCTTCTCCTTTGCTGTTCGGCATTGAGCTCCAGGGTCTTTTCCCCCGTGCCCTGCATCGATGACAAGCGTGAAGGGCAAGGCCGTCAGGCAGCATAGCGCGAGAAGAACCGTGGTAAGGTATCGTTTCATGTCAGGGATTCTATTGATTGATTTCCGAGTGCAAAGGTACAAAGAAAAAATGAAAGTATGAAAGAATAAAAGTATGAAAAATGAAAAAAGGCAAAGGAAGAAACTCTTTTTGCCCATTTGCGTAACCCGAAGCAACACGCTTAGAAATTATTTTCAAGGCTTGAAAATATATTTTCAAGGTTTGGTTATTTATTTTCAAGGCTTGATTATATATTTTCAAGCCTTGAAAATAATTTTTAGGCACGCCATTCGGCAAAAGTATCTGTCGCAAGCAGAACTTGTAAACATGGTACGCGGGCATCTTGCCCACGGCAGATAGTGAATGCCTTGCTGCAGGCGGAGCCCACAGAAAGCAGAGTTATCTGCGTTTCCTATTTTCTATTTCCATCTTCACCTTTGCGCCTGCCATAATCCAGAAGCCGGGCTGGGGAACTGAGCCGAGGTCGCGGTAGCGATGATTGGTGAGGTTGGATGCCTGCACATAGAGTTGGTAGCGGGATGTATCCCATTGCAGCTTGGCGTCGAGGATGGCATAGGGATGATAAGGGATGAGCTCGCCGCCACTCACATAGCTGCCTATGCGCTGCTGCCAACGAAAGTCCCAGGTCATTGAAAGTTGAAAAGGTGAAACGTTGAAAAATTGAAAAAGCTTCGCACAGCCTTTTTCTTTTTCACCTTTTAACCTTTTAACCTTTTTACTTTTTATTATGCAATGTGTCAGGCTCGCCACGAACTTGTGGCGCAGGTATTCCATGGCATAGTTGCTCTTCCAGACGCCCTCGGCATCGTGCTTGTCCTGATGGATGTACGTATAGCCTATGCTGGCGGTCTGCACCCAGGTGTCGTGCCCGAGGAGCTGAGCGAAGGAGGCTTTGCCCTGAACCTGAAGGCCGAGGTTGTCGAGCCGGAAGGAAGCGGTGTGGAAGATGTCGTCGGGCGCATACATCACCCAGTCTATCATCTGCGTGCCGTGGTGGTAAAAGCCTCTGATGGAAGCGCTCAGGCCAGGTGCGACGTACTGCCCGCCGAGCGAGAAGGTGTGGTTGTGCTCAGGTTTGAGGCTGCGGTTGCCTTCATGCGTCGGGCTTTTGTAGTAGAGTTCGGTGAAGGTGGGCAAGCGGAAGCCTTTGTTGTAGGAGAAGAGCAGCTTCCAGCGGGAAGCGGGTCGCCAGGCTATGTCGATGCCGGGATAGAGGCGGAAGCGGTGGTCGATGCTGGATGTCATGCTTGCCATGAGGCCTGCCGAGATGGTCCAGTGCGGCAGCAGGATGTTGTGCTCGACCGAGAAGGAAGTGGTGGTTCGGTTGTCGCTCCACGTGTAAAAGCTTCCTTCCGGTCGGCGATTGCAGCCAAGGTTTGTGCTGAGGATGTTCTCGTGGCGCATGATTGCCGAAACTGCTGTCCTGCCGGCAACCCAGTCGAAGTGGCCTCCTGCCTTGATGCCGAAGACGTCCGAGCGGTGGAAGTTCTCGCCGAAAGTGGAGTTATGCACCAGTTCGAAGTTATCGTTGGAACGGTTCCAAAAGAGTGAAGAGTGAAGCGTGAAGCGTGAAGAATTAGAGCTTGTTTCGTCCATCATATAGTTACTTTTATTCTTCACTCTTCGTTCTTCACTCCATACTTTATACTCTGCATCGACGCTTGCCATGAGGCGCTGGTTGCGCTCGTACTGGTCGGGGTAGCTGGCGCTGTAGAACGTGTTGGCTCCGTAGCTCTTCTTCGAGAAGCCGAACTGCCAGTCGAGCCGCAAGCCGTCGTCTTTGTAGTCACCCTGATAGTAGAGCTGCCCTTTGCCCCAAGAGCTGTTCTGTGTGCCTCCGTCGCTCCTGCCGCCTCCTCCGCTGATGCGGTTCGAGAGCTTGCCTGTCGTGAGAGAAAAACGAGCCTCGCCCTCGGCTGTGCCGAAGGAGCCACCCTTGGCAGCAAGCTCGATGCTACGGTCTGCTTCGTGCCGCGTGACGATGTTGATGGCGCCGCCGAAGCTCTGGCCGCCATAGACGCGACTGGCCGCGCCCTCGAGCACCTCGATGCGCTCGATGTCGCTGATGCTGACGGGGAAGTCTGCCGATAAGTGTCCTGTCTGGGGATTGCCGATGTCGATGCCGTTGAGCAGGAGGGTGACCTGGTCGAAGGTGCCGCCATCGATGCTGATGTCCGTCTGAATACCAAAGCCACCGCGCTGCCGGACGTCCACGCCGGTGACTAACTTAAAGAGGTCGTTGATACTTTGCACCGCCGCCTGCTCGATGTCCTGACGGCTAAGTACACTCACGATGCGTGCTGACTGCAACTGCGTCAGCGGGGCCATTGTGCCGCTCACGGTCACTTCCGCCAAGTCCTTCTCGTCGATGGTCTCCTTCTCGTCGGCAGGGACAACGACGCTGTCGTTGAGCCGAGCATGAGCCTGAGCTGCCACGGCGAGCGTAGCGGCGCTGAGGATGCCGATGCGTACCTGACGATGAAGACTGGCGAAGGCGCTGTAACCCTTGTTGGAGAATTGCCTCCAAGTGAAGACGGCTGGCCTGTCCTGATGTTTGTTGTACATTGATTAATTAATTAATTAATTATAAATAAATAATTAAGTGAAGAGTGAAGAACGAAGAGTGAAGAATCAAAGTTACTTTTGTCTGGTTGGTTACTATTATTCTTCACTCTTCACTTTTCACTCTTCACTTTTCACTTATATCAGCGTCATTCCTGCTTCGTGACACTCCTTTCTCATGGCTTCTGGCCAGATGCTGGCCTGTGTCTCGCCGATGTGGGCTTTGTGTAGGAGCACCATGCAGAGACGGCTCTGTCCGATGCCACCGCCGATGGTCAGAGGCAACTGGTCGGAAAGAAGGCGCTGGTGGAAGTAGAGTTCCTTGCGCTCCTCTTTGCCCTGTATGGCAAGCTGGCGGAGCAGCGCTTCCTTATCGACGCGGATGCCCATCGAACTGAGTTCTATGCTGCGGCCCAGCATCGGATACCAGACGAGCAGGTCGCCGTTGAGCCCCATGAAGCCGCTCTCGTTGGGCGTGCTCCAGTCGTCGTAGTCAGGAGCTCGGTTGTCGTGCACCTCGCCATTGCTCAGCTTGCCGCCAATGCCGATGATGAAGACGGCTCCGTACTTCTGGCAGATGAGGTGCTCACGCTCCTTGGCTGTCTTGTCGGGGTACATCTGCAGGAGTTCCTCGCTATGGATGAAGTGGATGTCCTCGGGCAAGAAAGGCTTGAGCTGCGCATACGTCTCGCAGATGTAGAACTCTGTGCGAAGGATGGCGCTGTATATCTTCTGTACGATGCGGCGCAGGTATGCCTCGTTGCGGTTCTCGGCCAAGAGCACACGCTCCCAGTCCCATTGATCGACATAGAGGCTGTGCAGGTTGTCGAGCTCTTCATCGGCACGGATGGCATTCATGTCGGTGACGATGCCGAAGCCTGGTTTCGTCTTGTACTCGGCAAGCGTCAGGCGCTTCCACTTTGCCAAGGAGTGTACCACCTCGGCCACGGCATCGTTCATGTCCTTGATGGGGAACGAAACGGGACGCTCCACGCCATTGAGGTCGTCGTTGATGCCTAAGCCTCGCAACACGAAAAGCGGCGCTGTGACGCGACTCAAACGCAGTTCGGTACTGAGGCTGCAAAGGAAGAAGTCCTTGATCTTCTTAATCGCCTGCTCCGTCTGGCTCAAGTCCAAGAGCGCCGTGTATCCCGCAGGCTTCATAAGTTTGCTCATAGTTTACCTTGTTTTGACAGTAATACTTTCAAATTTTCATGCAAAGGTAGGACTTTTATTTCAATATGTCAACAAGAAAAGGGAGAAAAGTTGCAAAATTCATCCTTTTCTCTCATTTAGCCCTCTATTTCGCTCAGTTCAAGCCAACGCATGGACTTCTCATCGAGGAGGTCGTTGACAACGGGCAGTCGTTTGCTCAGGTCGATGATTTCCTGCGTCGAAATGGTGCCGCTGCTGAGGGCGGCCTCGATGTCGGACTTCTCCTGCTCAAGTTGGTCTATCTCCTTTCCTAAAGCTTCGAACTCCTGCTTCTCGCGGTAAGAGAGTTTGCGCTTCCTTTCTCTCTGAGTGTTCGAAGCATTCTGAATATTCTGATTATTCTGAGTTTTCTGATTATTCTGAGTTTTCTGAGAACTCTCCCCCCGCCTCGGAGAGGGGTCGGGGGTGAGGCTTCTATACTGCGTGTAGTTTCCGGGAAAGTCTTTCACTTCGCCGTCGCCCTTGAAGACAAAGAGGTGATCGACCACCTTGTCCATGAAGTAACGGTCGTGGCTGATGATGATGACGCAGCCACGGAAGTCCTGAAGGTACTGCTCCAGTATCTGTAGGGAGGGGATGTCGAGGTCGTTGGTCGGCTCGTCGAGGACAAGGAAGTTGGGGCTCTGCATCAGCACGGTGCAAAGGTAGAGGCGTCGCTTCTCGCCGCCAGAGAGCTTGTAGATGTAGTTCTGCTGTTGCTGGGGCGAGAACATGAAGTGCTGCAGGAACTGCATGGCCGAAAGCTTCTGCCCGCCGCCCAGGTCAACATATTCTGCTGTCCGGCGAACAGCATCGATGACCTTCATCTGCTCGTCGAACTGCATCCCCTCCTGACTGTAATAGCCGAAGCGGACGGTCTCGCCCACGACGAAGCGTCCGCTGTCGGGCTTCACCAGCCCCAGCAGCATCTTGACGAAAGTGCTCTTGCCTGTGCCGTTATTGCCCACGATGCCGAGCTTCTCGTAACGCGAGAAGTTGTAGTAGAAGTTCTTGAGCAGGATGTGGTCGCCGTAGGCCTTGCTCACATACTCTGCCTCGAATATCTTGCTGCCGATGTAGGCTGACTTCATCTCGAGCTTCACCTGCTGCTCCTCGAGGCGGCGATGAGCCTGTTTCTCCAGTTCATAGAAAGCTTCCTCGCGATACCTTGCCTTGTGACCGCGAGCCTGCGGCATACGGCGCATCCAGTCGAGCTCGGTACGGTAGAGATTCGTCGCTCGAGCCACTTCTGCCCGCGCCACCTCCAGCCGCTGGGCACGCTTCTCGAGGTAATAGGCATAGTTGCCATGATAGGTATAGATGGACTCTTCGTCGAGCTCAAGGATGACGGAGCAGACGCGGTCGAGGAAGTAGCGGTCGTGCGTCACCATGAGCAACGTGACGTTGGAGCGCGAGAGGTAGTTCTCGAGCCACTCTATCATCTGCAGGTCGAGGTGGTTCGTCGGCTCGTCGAGGATGAGCAGGTCGGGCTCCATGATGAGCGTGTTGGCAAGAGCCACGCGCTTCAACTGTCCGCCGGAAAGCTGAGAGAGCGGCTTGTCGAACTCCGATATGAAGAGCTGCGAGAGGATGGTCTTGGCACGGTTCTCGTAGTCCCAGGCCTTCTGCTGCTCCATCCGGTCCAGGATGTCCTGCAAGCCCTCCTGACTGGAGGATGCCATGCAGGTCTCGTACTCGCGGATGAGGTTCGTCGTCTCGTTGCCGTGCCAGAAGCAAGCCTCGATGACGGTCAGGTCAAGGGGATAGTCGGGAGTCTGCTCCAGGTAGCCGACGCGAAGGTCATTCCGGAAGATGACCTGCCCTTCGTCTGCCTGGTCCTTGCCGCCAAGGATGTTCAGCAGCGTACTCTTGCCCGTGCCGTTCTTGGCGATGAGCCCCACTTTCTGTCCCTCGCCTATGCTGAATGAGAGATTACGGAAAAGCGTCTTGTCACCAACGCTTCGCGTCAGATTCTGTGCCTGTAAGTATGATACCACCCTCTGATATTTTCGATTTTACTATTTACAATTGACGATTTAGGCCACAAAAGTACGAAAAAAAGAAGAATAAACAAAGATTTTTCTCTTTTCGCTTTTCACTTTTCACTTTTTTGTCGTACCTTTGCGTCACATTTATCAGAGATAAGGCTGTCGGCCTCTTTCCGACAGTTCGATATTTCCCCTTTTATACATTATATATTATATTAAGCATACTTGACTATGCACAAAAGTGAACTTGAAGGAATGACACTGGCGGAGCTTACTGCGCTTGCCGGAGAACTCGGTGCGGAACTAAGCAACGACCAGACAACACTCATCTACAACATACTGGATGCCCAGTCCCTGAAGGCTTCAGCAGAACCAGCCCCCAAAAAGCGGGGCAGGAAAGCCAAAGCCGATTCTACCCCATCTGAAGGAGAAATCCCCTCCACAACCGTACCCGAGGAGGGTGAGGCTACACCTGCGCCCAAGAAGCGTGGACGCAAGTCGAAAGCGGAAAAGGAAGCCGAAGCTGCCGCTTCCATGGCAGCAGAACAAGTCCAAGACGAGGCAGCCACAGAGGCTGCACCTGCGTCCAAGAAGCGCCGCAAGCGCATCGGCGAGGCGAAGGCTGAAGACCCCTCACCTGTTCTCACCTTTGAGGAAGAAGAGAAGACTGATGTTGACGTACCCGTCATGGAGGAGATTGAAGAGCCCTACGATAGCCCCTCCGTGTCCGACCAACCGGACTTCATCATCATCCAGGACATCCCCTCTGCCGAGGAACAGGCAAGAGAACTGGCACCCTCTTCCACCCCTTCCGCCGAGGAGGAGGTTATCAAGAAAACCCCCGCTCCACGAAACGAGACTGGCGCCGGACAGTACAACTTCGGCGACAACATCCGCGGCGAAGGTGTGCTCGAGGTCATGCCCGAAGGATTCGGTTTCCTGCGCAGCAGCGACTACAACTACTTGAGCAGTCCCGACGACATCTACGTCACCCAGCAGATGATTAAGCAGTTCGGCCTGAAGACCGGCGACGTGGTGGAAGGACCTGTCCGTCCGCCGCTGCACGGCGAGAAGTTCTTCCCGCTGATTCGCGTGGAACGCATCAACGGCTGCAACCCCGACACGGTTCGCGACCGCAGCCCCTTCGAGAACCTTACGCCGCTCTTCCCCGACGAGAAGTTCAAGCTCTGCTCTGGCAAAGGCGACTCGCTCTCAGCTCGCGTGGTGGACCTCTTCGCCCCCATCGGCAAGGGTCAGCGTGCACTCATCGTGGCACAGCCCAAGACAGGTAAGACGCTCTTGATGAAGGACATAGCCAACGCCATCGCTGCCAATCACCCAGAAGCTTACCTCATGATGCTGCTCATCGACGAGCGCCCCGAGGAGGTGACCGACATGGCCCGCACCGTCAAGGCTGAGGTCATAGCCAGCACCTTCGACGAGCCTGCCGAGCGTCACGTCAAGATAGCCGGCATCGTGCTCGAAAAGGCAAAGCGCATGGTGGAATGCGGTCACGATGTGGTCATCTTCCTCGACTCCATCACACGTCTGGCCCGTGCCTACAACACCGTCTCGCCCGCCAGCGGCAAGGTGCTGAGCGGTGGCGTCGATGCCAATGCCCTGCACAAGCCCAAACGCTTCTTCGGCGCAGCACGTAACATCGAGAACGGCGGCAGCCTGACCATCATCGCCACAGCCCTCATCGACACAGGCAGCAAGATGGACGAAGTCATCTTCGAGGAGTTCAAGGGCACGGGCAACATGGAGCTGCAGCTCGACCGAGTGCTCTCCAACAAGCGCATCTTCCCCGCCGTCAACATCATCGCCAGCAGCACACGCCGCGACGACCTGCTGCAAGACAAGATGACCCTCGACCGCATGTGGATACTCCGCAAGTTCCTGGCCGACATGACTTCCCTCGAAGCCATGAACGAAGTCAAGTCCCGCCTCGAGAACACCGACAGCAACGAGGAATTCCTCCTCAGCATGAACTCGTAACGACACATTCAGACAAGAGACAAGAGAACGTCTCACAATTTTTGTTACTTACTCTCTTAAGAGCCAACCAAGAAATAACTCCTTTCCTCCTAAACTCCTTAGACATCAACCTCTGCAGAGGCAAATAAATCTCTATGGAGTCGAGGAGTCAAAGGAGATAATGTTTCGCTGGAGAAATAACTCCTTTCCTCCTAAACTTCTTAGACACCAACCTCTGCGGAGGCAAATTAATCTCTAAGGAGTCAAGGAGTTAAGGAGTAAATGTTTCGCCTGCGAAATAACTCCTCTACTCCTTAGACGATAATAATTCTAAGGAGTCAAGGAGTCAAAGGAGAGAATGTTTCGCTGGCGAAACAACTCCTTTCCTCCTCTACTCCTTAGACGATAATTATTCTGAGGGTCAACGAGTCAATGGAGAAAGTGTTTCGCTGGCGAAACAACTCCTTTCCTCCTCTACTCCTTAGACAACAACCTCTGCGGAGGAAAATAAATCTCTAAGGAGTCAAGGAGTTAAGGAGTAAATGTTTCGCTGGCGAAATAACTCCTTTCCTCCTCTACTCCTTAGACGATATTTATTCTGAGGAGTCAAGGAGTCAAAGGAGAGAATGTTTCGCTGGCGAAACAACTCCTTTCCTCCTCTACTCCTTAGACGATAATAATTATCATTGTTGTCCACGGAAAAGCAACAAACATGTTAAGCTTTTTCTGAAACCGACTCTTTTCCAATCGCACGTTTTTTTCGGCAAACCTCGACTTCAAAGGAAGTTCGTTTCCCTATATTTTGCGATATGACACTATCCTTTTTCGGAACAAACAAAATCTTTCACAAAAAAAATGAATTATACCTACATACCTACATTTTACCATATAGCTAACTGAAAAGCAGAGTGTTATACTATGTATGTAACCTACATAAATTGAAGGCAACCTACATAAATCGGTCTGTTTTTATTGTATTTCTATGGTTATAACAGCCTATCTCATTGTATTACTGCGGTTTTCGTTTAACATTTCCCGTGCGAAAAAATTATTTTCGCTTTGGAAAATAATTTTTTCGCACGGGAAAGAACTCATTTTAGCATGTAGTCTGATGTTAAACCACATGTCGGCACACATTTCATGCCTCAAAATTAGTGGTATTTTAGGTCAAAATAGGTGAAATGGCGGAATGGTTCGAGTTATGTAGGCAACCTACATAGTGTAACTTACGAAGTATCAAAGTGTAAACATCGATTATGTAGGTATGTAGGTATAAAATGGATTTTCTGAGTGAAGGAAATTACACACAATACACGATGTCATAGAAATTCACGGAACATTGATGGTAATTTTTATCTTTAACATATAATTGTCCATGAAGGACAACAATACATTTTATTAAGATTTGAAAGGCAAGTTTGAAAAATAACTTGCCTTTTTGCATTTATATCAGGTTTTATTTGTACCTTTGCAACATGTTCGGGAGAAATCCGAGCTAACAAAGAAGCATTCGCTATTATTTCGCGTTAAGCCAAAAAGCCTAGGAAACTCTTTTGGAATAAGAAACGCTCGGAAGTAATAGAGATAGTGGGTACAGGAATAGTGTGCCTTCTTTCCTCCTTATTATAGCAATGCATTCATGCTAACAGGCGTGATGCATTCTTATTAAGGAGGATGGGGTTCCAATTCCTAGGCTTGCCCCAGCTTAACGCATAAGGATGGCATCACGCTTTCTTTGTGCGCAAAGGCGATTGATAGTCGATGCAAGAACTTAAAACTACCAATCGCTATGGCAAACGAAACCTTATCCAAAGCAAAAGAAGCGAAGAACGATGAGTTCTACACCCAGTACCACGACATAGAGCGTGAGGTGGAAGCATACCTTGAGTACGACCCCAATGTGTTTCGGGGCAAGACGGTGCTGCTTCCCTGCGACGATCCCGAATGGAGCAACTTCACACGCTACTTCGCACAGAACTTCGAGCGGCTTGGCTTGAAGAAGCTGATAAGCACAAGCTATGCTGTGGAGTCAAAGAAGATAAAGGAATGGCAACCAACGCTCTTTGAGACCGAAAGCCCTTACTTTGATGCAGACAAGAGCCGAACCAATGGCAAGATATTTGTGCTTGATGAGGACATCAATGGTGACGGCCGCTTCAACATCAACGACCTTCAATGGTCGTATCTTGAAGGGGACGGCGACTTTCGTAGCGCTGAAGTAAAGGCTCTCAGAGATGAAGCGGACATTATCGTGACCAATCCGCCTTTCTCTTTGTTCCGAGAGTTCTTGGCTTGGATTGTAGAGGCAGAGAAGAAGTTCATTATCATTGGACACCAGAATGCTATAACTTATAAGGAAGTGTTCCCGCTTATTAAAGAGAACAAAATATGGTTGGGAAAAGGTTTCAAAGGTGGTGCTGCACATTTTATTTCTAATTATCAAGATTATGCCGTGGCAGGTGACCATCAAGAGGGAATGATTCGGGTATCAGGTGTCGTATGGTTCACAAATGTAGAGCATGGTCGTCGCCATCAGCCTATACAACTGATGACGATGGCAGACAACCTGAAGTTCAGCAAGCACAAAGAGATAAAAGGAAGGACAGGGTACGACCATTATGACAATTATGATGCAATAGAAGTTCCTTATACTGATGCCATACCAAGCGACTATGAAGGAGTCATGGGTGTCCCTGTCTCTTTCCTCGACAAGTACTGCCCCGAGCAGTTCGAGATATTAGGACAAATGGCGAACACCAATGTTGATGAACACAACTTTGGTTATCCTTTCGTGAATGGTATTCGCAAATATGCAAGAATCCTTATCCTCAAGAAACAATAACATAAATAACGTATGGAAGCAAAACTTAAAACTTACACCGTAGGCGAAGTCTGCAACGGCTTCGTCTATAACGAACTTGAAGGCAAAGGTCTTTATGGGTTGTCGGGCAAGCTGACCATTCAGCCAGAGTACCAGCGCAACTACATCTATGCCGACGGCAAGAAGGATGTGGCTGTCGTGCAGTCAGCCCTGCACAGCTATCCGCTGGGCATCTTCTATTTCAACAAGACCGATGGCGACCGCTTCGAGGTGCTCGACGGCCAGCAACGCATCACATCGCTTGGCCGCTTCGTGACTGGCAAACTGAGCATCATCGACGACAACGGCATCCCGCAGTACTTCTCTTCCCTCTCCAACGAATTGCAGCAACGCATACTAGACACGGAACTCCTTGTTTATGAGTGCGAAGGCACGGAGGACGAGATACGCAAATGGTTCGAGACCGTCAACATAGCCGGTGTTCCGCTCAACCATCAGGAACTGCTCAATGCCGTCTATTCGGGCGAGTTCGTCACGCTTGCCAAGCAGGAGTTCAGCAACTCGCAGAATGCCAACGTGCAGAAGTGGAGCCACTTCATCAGCGGAGCCGTCAACAGGCAGGACTACTTGGCTTGTGCCTTGGAATGGGTGAGCCAAGACCACATCAAGGAATACATGAGCCAGCACCGCCACGACACAAACATCATCGAGCTGAAGCAGTACTTCAACGCCGTCATCGACTGGATTGGCTCCGTCTTTACGGAAACGGAAGCAGAGATGCGCGGCTTGGAGTGGGGAAGACTCTACGAGACGTATCACACGACTGCCTACAATCCCGAGGAAGTGCAGAAGCAGGTACACGACCTCTATGCCGACCCCTACGTCAAGAACCGCAAAGGCATCTTCGAGTACATCCTTGGCGGCTGCAACGAGAAGGACAGGAAGCTGCTGGACATCCGTATCTTCGACGAAGCGACGAAGCGCAAGGTCTATCAGAAGCAAACGGCTGAGGCAGCACTCAACGACACAAGCAACTGCCCGCTCTGTGCCATCGGACACGAAGCAGGTCGCAAGAAGATGTGGAAGCTCTCCGAAATGGATGCCGACCACGTCTCTGCTTGGAGCAAAGGCGGCGCAACAAGCATCGAGAACTGCCAGATGCTCTGCAAGACACACAACAGGGCGAAGGGCAACAGATAAAACGATTATAGTTATGGCAAGAGGTATCATCCCCAAGACGAAGAAGGAGTGCTTTGCTCTGCTCAACGAGATGCTGAGCGATGAGGACAAGCGGGCGATTACGGAAATGGAGGATGTCTTTCAGCTACACTTCACGCTCGGCCTGTGGATTCGTAACCATTGGCTCTATCCGCAAAGCGAGGAGGAGAGAGAGGCCCTGCTGAAGGACTTTGGCCGGGACGCGATGTTCAGTCACCCTGATGACGATTCTACGGTCATCTTGGAAACCTATCGGAAGTATCTGAAGAGAAGGAAAGTATAAAAACTCCTTCAATTGTTTTGCCGTACTCCTATTAATTTGTATCTTTGCGCTCAGAAATGAAACAAATTGAAGTTGTAGCAGCAATCATCCGCAAGGATGATAGAATCTTCGCCACGCAACGTGGATATGGCGAGTGGAAGGATTGGTGGGAGTTCCCTGGCGGAAAGATGGAGGAGGGGGAGACTCCTACAGAGGCTCTCGTGAGGGAGATTCGTGAGGAGCTTTCTGCTGAGATTATTGTGGATGAGTTCCTCTGTACGGTGGAGTATGATTATCCTAAGTTCCATTTGACCATGCATTGCTACCTCTGCTCGCTATTGACGGAGGCGCTGCACCTGAATGAGCACGAGGCAGCCCGATGGCTCACAAAGGATGAGCTGGACAGCGTGAAGTGGCTGCCTGCGGACCTGGAGGTGGTGGAGAGAATATCACAAAGAAGAGAAACGACTTAAGAATATATGGCAAAACGAGCGACAACAAAGAATCCAGATGACCGAGGGGATGGCGAAGGATAGAGAAAACCATGCACCGAAAACAGGAATACAACACGACATTGAACGTATTACCGACATGGAGCAGCGCTTTAATCGTGTGGACGAGGCGCTGCGGGCGTTGGAGATTGCGATGGACACAATCATCAGCCTTGAGGATGACATCATGGAACTCGATGCCTATTATTCCGGCGACGAATGGAAGGCTGACTTCAGGTCCGACGAGCTGGGGCTCCTGCCGCAAGACCTCAAACGCGGCGTGCTGAGCGAGGATGCCATTTGGAACCTCCTCGGACGCGTGGACGGCATCAAGCACAGCATGATTGATTTCGTTACGACAGACTTGGGGTAATCAGAAAAGTCCGAAAGACATAATTTCAACTTTTCACCTCTTCACCTTTTCAACTCTTCAACTTTTCACCTCTTCACCTTTTCAACTTTTCACCTTTTATAATACAGTTGTTTGCCTGCGGCGAGAGTGTTGAGCATGAGCATACAGATGGTCATGGGCCCTACCCCACCTGGGACAGGCGTGATGTATGAGCAAAGGGGTGCCACGTTCTCGAAGTCCACGTCTCCCTGAAGACGGAAGCCGCTCTTCTTCGTTGCATCGGGGACACGGGTGGTGCCGACGTCGATGACGACTGCGCCCTCCTTCACCATGTCGGCTTTGAGGAAGGCCGGTTGGCCGATGGCTGCGATGATGATGTCTGCCTGCCGGCACTCTTCCTTGAGGGTTGCCGAGCGGCTATGGCAGACGGTCACGGTGCTGTCGCCATACTGCTTCTGCATCATAAGCTGTGCCATTGGTTTGCCCACGATGTTGCTGCGACCGAGGATGACGCACTTCTTTCCGCTCGTCTGTATGTTGTAGCGGCGAAGGAGTTCGAGGATGCCCTTCGGTGTGGCGCTGATGTAGCAGGGCAGACCGATGGCCATGCGACCTACGTTGATGGGATGGAAGCCGTCCACATCCTTGCGGTAGTCGATGGCTTCGATGACTTTCTGCTCGCTGATATGTCGGGGCAAGGGAAGCTGGACGATGAAGCCATCGACTTCAGGGTCGCAATTCAATTGCGACACACAGGACAGGAGTTCTTCCTCCGAGATGTTGTCCTCGAAGCGAAGCAAGGTGCTTTGGAAGCCGCAAGCCTCGCAAGCAAGCACTTTATTACGCACGTATGTCTCGCTGCCTCCGTCGTGACCGACGAGGATGGCTGCCAAGTGCGGACGCTTGCCGCCACGCGCTACTATTTCTTCTACTTCTTTCTTTATCTCTGCCTTAATGGTGGCAGCCGTCTGTTTTCCGTCTATCAGCGTCATTTGAAAAGTGAAAAGTGAAAAGTGAAAAGTGAAAAATCAAAGTTACCTGATTCTATTCGTGCAATTCGTCTTAATTCGTTGTTAAAAATCAATCCGTTCTATCCCTCTTAATTCGTTGTCGTAATAAAAAGGTGAAAAGTTAAAAAGTTAAAGGGGCAAGGGGCATGGGGCAAGGGGCAAGAGAATAGTAATGGTCAATGGTCAAAATGGGGCTTTGCCTTTCATCATGCCAGCCAGTTGCTGCATCTTGCTCTTGTCGGTAACGAGTTTCATCATCTTGCGTGTCTGGTCGAACTGCTTGATGAGCTTGTTCACCTCCTGAACGTTAGTGCCGGAGCCCTTTGCGATGCGCATCCTCCGGCTGGTGTTGAGGCATTCGGGATGTGTCCGTTCCTTTGGTGTCATGCTGAGGATGATGGCCTCGATGTTCTTGAAGGCGTTATCGTCGATGTCTATGTCCTTGATGGCCTTGCCTACGCCGGGTATCATGCCGGCCAGGTCCTTGAGGTTGCCCATCTTCTTGATTTGCTGTATCTGCTTGTAGAAGTCGTTGAAGTCGAACTGGTTCTTCTGAATCCTTCGTTCCAGGCGACGCGCTTCCTCTTCGTCGTACTGCTCCTGGGCACGTTCCACGAGCGAGACGATGTCGCCCATGCCGAGTATGCGGTCTGCCATTCGGCTGGGGTGGAAGGGGTCGAGGGCTTCCATCTTCTCGCCTGTACCGACGAACTTGATGGGCTTATTGACGACGCTACGGATGCTGAGGGCAGCACCGCCGCGTGTGTCGCCATCGAGCTTGGTGAGGATGACGCCTGTGTAGTCGAGACGGTCATTGAACTCCTTTGCCGTGTTGACGGCGTCCTGTCCCGTCATAGCATCGACGACGAAGAGTATCTCGTCGGGCTGTACGGCATCGCGTATGTCCTGTATCTGCTGCATCAGCTCTTCATCGACAGCCTGTCGGCCAGCGGTATCGATGATGAGCACATCGAACCCTTGAGCTTTGGCGTGCTGGATGGCATTCTTGGCAACGAGCACAGGGTCGGTGGCACCTTCTTCGATATGGACGGGCACGCCCACCTGTTCGCCCAGGACGCGAAGCTGTTCCATGGCAGCCGGGCGGAAGGTGTCGCAGGCTGCAAGCAGCGGGTTCTTTCCTCTCTTTTCGTGGAGGAGCTTTGCCAACTTGCCGCTCATGGTCGTCTTACCTGCACCGTTCAGGCCAGCCATGAGGATGATGGCAGGATGTCCCTTGAGGTTCATGTCGGTGGTCTCGCCGCCCATGAGTTCCGCCAGTTCGTCGTGCACTATCTTCACCATCAACTGCTGTGGCTTGATGGCTGTCAGCACGTTCTGTCCCAGAGCTTTCTGCTTGACAGTATCAGTAAAGGACTTTGCTACCTTGTAGTTGACATCGGCATCGAGCAGGGCACGACGCACGTCCTTCAGCGTCTCGGCAACATTGATTTCGGTTATCTTGCCTTCACCTTTCAGTATCTTGAACGACCTCTCAAGCCGTTCACTCAGGTTTTCAAACATCTATTTAATTTAAGGATTTTACGATTTTACGATTTTACGATTTATTTAGGTTTCGGAAGTTATAAAATGGAGTTAAATTGGAAGTTAAATTGGAAGTAAAGCCAGCGTGCTGGCTGGACGTTAGCTTTGGATGCTGACAGCCTACATGGTATTGTCCTCTATCTCCTTTTATATCTCCTTTTATCTTCTTCTACCTCCTTTTATCTTCTTCTACCTCTCCTCCCTCCTCGGAGAGGGATCGAGGGTGAGGCTTGCCTCGACGAGAGGCATGACGACCTTGCTCAAGACTTTGTCGTTGAGGAAGTGCTCGCCTTCGAAGAGCTGCATCTGTTCCTTGCCGTAGTGCTTGAGGAAGTCTGCCTGGCAGTTGACGAGCTTGTCCTGGGTGCCGAAGAGTCCCCAGACGAGTTTCTTTTCTTCGGGCGTGATACCCTTGAAGCTCTCCTTTTCCACCTGCTGGAAGGCTTGTATCATCTGTTTGTCAACCTTGAACTCCGTTGCGCCGTCCTGCCGCTTATTGCGGAACTCACGCTTGCCCAAGCCACGGAAAGTCAGCAGCCGAGCCATGTGGAAGGAGGGATTGACCAGTATCCTGGGCACGCCTTTGAGCTGTTCGGCGTAAAGGGCACCCATGCTAGTGGCAACGATGAGGTTGGGTTGCTCCGTGGCGACAAGCGACTTCAGGAACATGATGGCCTCCATCGGGTCGGTCGGCACATCAGGGCTCAGCACCTGCACTCCCTTCGGATAGAGGTGGTTACGCATCTGCGTGGCAGAACCTGTACTGCCTGCAGAAGCAAAGCCATGTATGTACAACACTTTATTCACGCGTGCAAAGGTACGAAAAAAATCGGGAATAAAGAAAGAAGAGAGCAGAATTAAGTGCTCAACTTGTTAGGTTTTAACCCAAATCGGTCTTTTGGATTTGTGTCAGAGAAGTATTTAGTTGTTCAATTGGTCATTTAAGGCGTAGCGAGCGTACGCACCTAAGTCCCGTCTGCACCAGGGCAAAGCGAGGAACCAATCCGGCTCCTTTCCGTGATTCGAAAGGCTCAATAACGTCTCTCGCCACGAGACATTTTCCTTTTCGCATCGGAACAAAACCCTGCGCGACGTGCTTAAAAATTATTTTCAAGGCTTGAAAATATATAATCAAGCCTTGAAAATATATAACCAAGCTTTGAAAATAAATTTTCAAGCCTTGAAAATAATTTTGTAATGTGCCTGAAAGGATTTTAGTTCTCGGGCCAGAGAACTTTGTATCGAACCAAAACAAAATTATTGCTGTCCGGGGAAATCTGCTGACTGCTTTATTACATAGTAAAGTCAGCTTTCATCATAAGCCTGCAAGGCTTCACTTTGATGTAACCGGGGGCGAAGCCCCCGGACAGAACATAGCGTCCCCCCCCTCACCCGCTCCTGCCTGGAAGGCAGTACCCCAGCATCTCATGGTACTGCCCTCCAGGCAGCAGAGAGCAAGTTATCCGCTGATTCCGAGGGCTTCGCCCCCGGTTACTAAAAGTAAAGCCCTACAGGCTTTTTGCCCATCATGGCATTTCTAATCCCCAAGCAATCTCATCTTGCTCTAAGTGACGATATTATCGAGGGTGCAGACAATGATGAAAACTTTTAGCGGACAGCAATAAAACAAAATACCCTCCGAGGGTTAAATAAACCTTCGGAGGGCAATACTGACTTAAAGTCCCTGCTGAGGGACTCGGGAGTGGGCTTCTTACTTCAGAGTGACAGTCATTACCTTGTCTTCCTCAGCAACTACCAGCTTGTCCTCGCGGAGCAGCCAGCCGAGAGCCAGGAACAAGTCCTTGTCAGTCTTAATCTTGGCGGCCTTCTTCAGGTCCTTAGCGTTCATAGCACCATTCTCGTTGAGGGCAGACCATACGGCACCTGCCAATGTTCCAACTGTTGCAGTCATAATTCTTAGGATTTTTGTTAGTTATTCCTTAATCAATCGTTTGTTCTCTCTATTTATCTGTATGCAAAGGTACGGCAATTTCTGCTTTCTGCATTCATTATGCTGTATTTTTTTATGTTTTGTGGCATATTATTGACATTTATCAAGAGCAGCGAGGTGTTTATTTCAAAAAAAAGACTATCTTTGCGGCTCAAACGTGAGGCGGACGAGAAGCACTCTCCCCTAAATAATATACTGAAGTTTCTGAAGTTAAAGTGGAAGAAAAAATGGCTCCGCGCATTAAAAGCGCGCCTTAGTGCTAAAGCATCTGAGAAGTAAACTCGCTACGCTCGTGGAAGTTATATAAGGACAATACCATATAGGCAGCCAGCATCCGAAGCTATCGTCCAGCCAGCTTGCTGGCTTCTCCGCGCCCTTAGTAGCGCGCCTTGGTGCTAGAGCATCCAAGAACTTCCTGCGCAAAGCGCATAACTCCCTATTTAACTTCATGGATGCTTTAGCACCATGGCGCGCGATTAAGCGCGGAGCATTCTATAACTCCCGAAACATAAATAATATATATAATGTACGCTATGAAAAAGGTATTGGCCCTACTCTGCATGGGTGCGCTGCTCGTCTGCGGAGCCTGCAAGCGCGAGACGAAAGACGAGAAGTTCAAGAGAGACTTCGAACAGTTCACGCAAAAGGAATGCCCTAAGTTCGTCGATACAGACATTCGCATGGACAGCATCTGCTACGACATCGGAAGCAGGACGCGGACAGAATACTACACCGTCGTCAACAACCTCGACGACAAGGACATCTATACCGACGAGAAGCTCATCGCTTCCTTCCACGAGGCCGTCCTCAAGGAACTGAAGAACAGCATCCAGTTGAAGCAATACAAAGACGAAGGCATCAACTTCTGCTATGCCTACCGCAGCGACTCGACAGGAGAAATGTTCATGCAATTGACCTTCACCAAAGAAGACTACGGAAACTGAAGTTGAAAACGACCACCATCCGCTATAGCGACATCCTTGTCGATACTGCAGCACACCAGGTCAGGCAGTCGGGCAAACCCGTAACGCTCACCGACACAGAGTACCGCCTGCTCGTCTATCTGCTCAGGCATCGAGGTGTCGTGTGCAAGCGCAACGACATCATCGACGACGTCTGGGGCGAACGCTTCCTCTACGACACCGGCACGCTCGACGTCCACCTCTCCTCGCTCCGCCACAAGCTGGGCTGGACCAAGGAAGGCCCCGTCAAGGCAGTCCGAGGCGTTGGCCTCATCCTGCCCCACGAAGAGGTGACCACCACAGGCGTCGTCAGGATAGATGCCTTCCTGCGCGAGCTGCTGATGTGTCACGAGGACGGACTGCGGGAGAAGGACATCCGCTGCTACCTCAGGCTCACGCCTTTTGTCTATGAAATCATGGTGGACGAAGCCATCCTGCGGCAGATATTCTCCGACGTCTTCTCCCTCTTCCTCCAGCACGCTCCCGAGGGCGCAAGATGGGAGATAACGTCGCAACTGACCGTCCGCGACTACACCCTGACGCTCACCTCCACAGGCTCCTGCCCCGACTTCTCCGCCCTGACCACCGCCCGCCAGCAGGCAGCCTTCCTCGGCATACCCATCCGCATGGGCAACAGGCACTCAGCAGAAGGCGACATCATGGGCATCGAACTCAACATCCCGATGGAGGACACTCAATCTTAAGGAAAACTTAAGGAAACTTTGAGAAACATGATGTACCTTTGCCGCCAGAACCAAAAACAACAAAAAAAGATGAACGCAAAGCACTACAGAACCACCACCCTCGCCCTCATCCTGCTCTCATCTCTTTCCGCGCAAGCCAATGAGAATGAGAACGAAATGGACACACTTGCCGTCCGCGACATGGACGAGATAGTCGTCGTCAGCACTCCCAAGGAACACGCCCTGCTCCGCAGCCAGCCACTCTCCTCCTCCTCCATCGGAGCCGAGCAACTGAAGCAACTGCACATCGACGGCATCAAAGGACTGACGGCCCACATCCCCGGGCTCTTCATCCCCACATACGGCAGCCGCCTCACCACAAGCATCTACCTGCGTGGCGTAGGTAGCCGCATCGGCACACCAGCCGTGGGCATGTACGTCGATGACATTCCCCTGGCAAACATGAGCAGCATGGACCAGGACCTGAGCGACGCCGACCGCATCGACGTGCTGCGAGGACCGCAGGGAACACTCTATGGGCGCAACACGATGGGCGGACTCATACGCGTCTATACAAAGAACCCAATGAACTATCAGGGCACGGACCTCATGGTCGGAGCCGCTACATATAATAATTATCGCGCGCGCGTAACACACTACCACCGCCCAGCTGATAACTTCGCCTTCAGCGCAGGCGTCAGCTACGAGCACCAGGGCGGCTTCTTCCGCAACCACGCACAGGACAAGCACCACGTGGACCGCGGCGACGACATCGCTGCCCACTGGCGAGGCATCTACCGTCCGTCGGAGCGCGTGAACATCGACCTCTCTGCACGCTACCAATGGACACGTCAAGGCGCATACCCTTACGCCGAGAAGGAAGGACCGGATGCAGGCCATGTGGCATACAACCGCAAAGGCAGCTACCAGCGGCACAACCTCAACGTAGGACTCAAGGCAGAGCACAACTTCGACCGCGTCGTGATGAGCAGCATCACCGGCTTCCAGTTCCTCAAGGACGACATGAACATGGACCAGGACTATTCGCGAGAGGACATCTTCGCCCTGCAGCAGAAGCAGAACAGCAAGGTGCTGAGCGAAGAGATAGCCCTGAAGTCGAAGAACAGCGGACGCTGGCAATGGACAAGCGGCGTCAACTTCCAATACCAATGGCTCCGTACGGAAGCCCCCGTCACCTTCCAGCAGGAAGGCGTCAACTGGCTCTCCGGCGTCATCAACGGCTACATGCCGAAGAACATGCCCATGTCTCTCGCATTCAACAACAGCACCATGCAGATGGGCGGCACCTTCAGCACGCCTGCCCTGAACCTCGGCATCTTCCACCAATCCACCGTCGAACTCATCAAGAACCTCTCGCTCACCTTAGGCGTACGCCTCGACTATGAGCACTACAAGCTGAACTACGATGCACCAGGCAGCGAGATGGACTTCGACTTCACGATGATGGCTCGCGGAAGAACAGTCAAATACCCCGGACTACATGCCGATGCACCCGTGCTCGCCGGCAAGACGAGCGACGACGACCTCCACGTCCTGCCCAAGGCAGCTCTGACCTACGACCTCGGACAAGGAAGCAACGTCTATGCCTCCGTCAGCCGCGGATACCGCTCAGGAGGATACAACGTACAGCTCTTCAGCGACCTGCTCCAGACCGGAATGAAGCACCAGTTGATTAACAGCATCCCAAGCATTCCTTCCGGCCACGCAGAGATGATATTCGGCCCCATGCCTTCGGTGGAAGAAACCACTCACTACAAGCCCGAGACATCATGGAACTACGAGATCGGCTCCCACCTGAACCTGTTCGACGGACGCCTCAAGGCAGACCTCGCTGCCTATTGGATTGAGACACGCGACCTGCAAATCAGCCAAATGGCAGAGAGCGGACTGGGACGCGAGACCATCAACGCCGGCAAGGGACGAAGCCTGGGCATGGAAGCTACCATACATGCCGCCGTCACCGACGCACTTACCATCAACGCATCATACGGATTTACCCACGCTACCACGAAGTTCGAAACACAAGAAAAGGTAGGCAGGGGAGAGCCCGTCACAGTCGAACACAAAGTTCGCGTTCCCTTCGCTCCGAAACACACCATGTCAGTCGGAGCAGAGTACACCTGGCATACCCGTGGCTGGATGCAGGACATCACGCTCGGAGCCATCGGCAAAGGTAACGGACGCATCTACTGGACGCGCGAGAACGACCTCTCACAGCCCTTCTATGCCCTGCTCGACGCTCGTCTCTCAGTTCGCCACAATGACTTGGAACTTTCCCTTTGGGGCAACAACCTGACCAACACACACTACGATGCCTTCTGCTTCACAGCCAATGCACCTCGCACGCGTACACTCTCACAACTCGGCACGCCCCTGCAGTTCGGACTCGACTGTCGGCTGAGGTTCTGATTCGGAATCGCCAACAAGAAAGGCTGTGTCATGATTGTTTCTTGACACAGCCTTTCTTGTTTCTGTACCTAAAGGAATCAGAGGGAGGACACCTTTATCGTGTCTGCCCACTGAGTGTCCCAGTAAAAATTGAAGCCGAGATTGTATTCCTCATCGTCGGGCGTCGAAGTCTCGAAGAACTTACCCTCCCAGACAGTCAAAGAGTTGATGCGAAGAGGAACATCGTTGAAGTGCTTCTCATAAAGCACAGCATCATTCTTTCCGAGAGCCTGAACGGTATAATTTGTTTTTATTTGTTCCTCTGGCAGAAATAGATAGACAGTAAAAGTATCTTTTACACCCACATAATTAGCCGGAACAATCATCTTCGACGTTCTACCTGTGCTTTGAGGAGTGAAGCCCGTCACAGCATCTAACACAGTGCCACCATCTGTACTAATAAAACGCGCACTTTTCAATTCCGCAGGAGCAACATCTTCTGTCATTACACGGAAAGCCGTCACGACATGCTTGAGCGTAAGCTTCTGGTCAAGACTCGTGTCTTTGTCAAACATCAAGTCCTGATAGTAAAGGAACGTATTGGGCACATAGTTGTCTTCCCACGAAATACGATTGACAGAGGCAACATTGCACTTACGTGAGCCATTGAAGCCCAGCACGACCACATGGTAGTGACCATAGGGCAAGGTGACAGAAAACTTAGGATAGGCATCGCTTTTCTTCTCATAATCCTCAAAGTCGTGCTGGACAGGAGAACATGCCTGCTGACCTGTCTCTGCGTTAAAAACGGCAAAGAGTAAATGTGCCAGCGTAGCAGGATGGTCGGTCGGAATATCGGCCCTTGTTGCTGTAGGAACAGAAAGGTCGTCGAAGCTAATCTGACGATAGTTGGTGACCGTAAAGGAAAGGGTGCCTTGCCCCTCCGAGGACGGGGTGCTGCTTTCCTGCTCCGACTGGCAGGAAGACAATACAAGCAGGAAACAAGGGAAGAGGAGCAGAAAAAGACTCCTGATTGGCTTTTGTAGGTACATTTTGTATAGTTTTATGGTTTCTGTCTGCAAAGTTATATAAATAATTCGATAATTATGTGTACCTTTGCATTAAATTATTCAATTTTATGAGGATAATGCTATGATGATACTACTTGCATGGGGCATCTTCATCTGCCTTGTATATCTATTGCTGTGGAGCGATATGTTCTACTACAAGTACAATCTTCCAAAAGTCTGCAAGAAGGTACTGGATGCTTTTACGGAAGAAGAATAGCATAGCTTTGCTCTGCCTGTTGCTCGCCTGCTGCCAGGAGGTTGACCTTGACACAAAACCATCTGACGGCAATCAGGCAGCAACATCCGCCAATGGGCAGTCAGCTAACGTAGTCGGCACGGGCCAAGGCACAATGGAGTACCCGTTTACCGTGAACGACATCCGCTCCTTGTCCCTATCCGCCAGCGAAGCCGTTTGGGTGATAGGCTATATGGTGGGAACGGCACGAACAGCCATGAGCCATGCCGAATTCACCGCAGAAGCAGGGAACCAGAGTAACATACTGCTCTCCAACGATTCTCTCTGTACAGACACAGCCCGATGCATCCCTGTAGAGCTGTCTTCCGACAAATGGAAGAAAGCACTATCGTTGCCTACCAATTTAGCACACTTCCGCAAATGTCTCCTCGTCAAGGGGATTCCCTCACCGTATCTACGAAGAAAAGGCCTCCGGAATGTCTCCGAAGGCCTTTGGCTTGATGGTTTTGATATTGCTTCCGTTGCCCCGCAGGACTGGGATTCTATCGAGTTACCCTTTTAGCTCGTTCTATCCTGCCATTATCTCGTCACGAGTACCACAATAGATACAATTGTGGAAATCACACCGATAATGCTGGAACCTGCATTGAGGAAGGTGTAGAAGGCACTGCTCCTCACGCTCTGGCTCTTGTTGGGCTCCACGTAAATCATATCATTCTGCTGCACATAGTAAGCAGGATTCTGGAACACATCGCAGTCGGTAAGGTCGATGGAATACTTCTTGCGCTCGCCATTCTCCTCACGGTAAAGAGAAATCTTCTGGCGCAAGCCTGTGTCGCCAATATCACCACAACGGGAGAGCACATCCAGAATAGTATTGCGCTCACTGGTAAGACTCACTACCTGAGGCGACTTCACTGCACCCAAGACTGCCACGCGGGCATTGAGCAGAAGAACTGTCACCTTGGGGTCCTTGATAAGGTTGGCATCAATGATACTCTTCTCAATACGCTGGCCAGCTTCGCTCATCGTACAGCCTGCCACATTGACGCGTCCCACCGCGGGCAAAGCAACGTAGCCGTCATTATCCACAGTATAGCCATAAGCATTTGACATGTTGCCAGCATTATTAAGATATGAAGAGCTCGTGCTCGTGCCACCGCCAGCAGTACCCATAACCACGTCCTGCGCAAAGATGGAAAGCAACTCAGGCTCGCTGCATGTTATCTTGATATACACTTGGTCTGCGGGCTTCAGGCGCATCTCGTACTGCTGCATAATCTGCTGACCCTGCTTGAACACCTCGTCAGAATCCTGGAAATAAACAATCTTCTTAGTTGATACACAACTCGACATCAATAGCATTGCCATTAGAGCGAGCAGAAAGGATGTTGACTTTTTCATTGATTTCATATTTTAACTGCGCAAAGGTACATCTTTTTCTCCTATTTGCAAAGCTAACAGCAAGAAAAAAGGATTAAAGGCTAAGGATTAGGGATTAAATCTCCTATTTCTCAAATTTCTTAACCCATTATTCTTCATTCTTAATTAATTTTCGTATCTTTGTCCCCCAGATAAGACAAAGAACAAAATAACATGACCATTGCAGTTGACTTCGACGGGACAATCGTCGAACACCGTTACCCCGAGATAGGGAAGGAACTTCCCTTTGCTACACAGACCCTGAAGATGCTCATCGAAGACCGACACAAGCTGATACTCTGGAGCGTACGCGAAGGGAAATTGCTTGATGACGCCGTAGAATGGTGCCGCAAGCGCGGTGTGGAATTCTATGCTGTCAACAAAGACTTCCCGGAAGAAGACCTCACCAAGAACCAGAGCTTCAGCCGCAAGCTCAAGGCTGACGTCTGGATAGACGACCGTAACATCGGCGGTCTGCCCGACTGGGGCACCATCTACCAGATGATTACCGAAAGGAAGTCATATGAGCAGATCCTCACGGAACGAATGACATTCGAAGCCCCCAAGCCAAAGAAGAAATGGTGGCAATTCTGAGAGAGAAAAGTGAAAAGTGGAAAGCGAAAATGTTTTTTTCTTAACTCATAACTCTTTATTCCTAACTTTTTTGTACCTTTGCAAAGCAAACACGTAATTTCAACACAAACAACATACAACTATGAAACAGAATTTGGGAATCATCCTCATCGTGCTCGGCGCATTGATGCTCATCATTAGCTATTTCGCAGACTTAGTAGATTACAACTTCTACAACGTAGGTGCGCTGATTATCATCATTGCCGGCATCGTTACACACATCGTCCTGACGAAGCGCTCTTAGTCTTCCCAGCCCTACCTCATACGTTTTTAGCAGAAGAGAAGCCATGAGACCCACCCGCAAGATAATGGCTCTGCTTGCCATATTGTGCCTGAGCCTCAATGCTCACGCACAGTTCGATGACGAATACGACGTGGAAGAATGGAGCTTGGAAGAGGAAGAAGCACCTAAGCCCCAACACAAGGAGTACAAGAATGCTGTCTACCTGCAGTACTCCCCTTCGCGCTACAAGGTCAGCGATGACAGCCGCGTGCACTTCAACGAGTTCCTCCTGGGCTATAGTCGCCTGATACAAGTCATCGAGGATACCCCTTATTTCGTCGAGGCAGGAGCAGGCATCAAATTCTCATGGACTAAGGACAACATGGATGCCCGTCTCATCACGTTCCGCATACCTGTCAACGTCCTTTATAAAATCTATCTCTCGAAGGAGAAGGACTACGCCATTGTCCCCTATGCCGGAGCATCTGTCCGCGCCATAGCAATGGCACGCGAACGTTCGGGAGCAAAGAGCACCAGCCTCTTCGATGACAGCGGTTGGAAGCGCTTTCAAGTCGCATGGCAGGCTGGCATACGTTTCTACCTGAACCGCTACTATCTTGGCGTCAGCTACTCCCGCGACTTCCGAGACACAAGCAAAATCCCCGGCATTCGCGAATGCAGTGTTCACTTAGGCTATTGTTTCTGAATATACATTATTATATATATATAATCATGACTAAACGACAACATACCTTCATAGCAGCACTCTTATGTTGCTTCTGCCTTCCCGCAGCAGCTCAGGATATAGGCTACGGAACCATTGAAGGTCAGACGGTTATGCACAGTTGCGACCTGCGCGAGCTCCTTCATGCAAGCAAGTCCTCCTCCGCCCCTTCCAAAGTGAGACAACGCATTGAAACGGATGAGACGGTTGTCAACTACAGAGATCGCGTCACAAACATGCCTGCCTTTCTCCACGACTTCTGCGACCAATATGTCAAAGCAGCCCATACAGTCCTTGAGGGAGGTACCAGTTGGCTGAGCGATTACATGATAACAGACGGGACGGTTGAGATTCAAGGAGGCACCTACTATTACCCCTTGAATGAAGCTACCGACAGCACAGACTTTACATTTCCCATTGATTCAGATGCAGGAACCATCAAACAAGCTGCCCTTGATGCAGCCCAAGTGTATATTAATTTGGAGATTGACAGTCTAAATTCCTTCATCCCATATGCCTTCCTCTCTGTCAACTTCGACCACCCAGAAGCATTCTGGGTAAGTAACTTTTTCAAATACGGCTACAGCTACAGCTATAGATATCGATATAGAACCAGTGAAGGAAAAGGCACCGTAATATTTACGATTAAATCCATGTTCATCCTGCATGACAACAGCAGCAAATACGACATTCGCAATAACGGCTTTACAAAATACGATTTCCGCAGTCCCGCGAATATCTCCAAGGAAGTGAAGACCTACCATTCTTCAATACAAACGATTCTGGAACAATGCCAAAGCAAGTCACTTTACAAGAGACTACTTAAAGTACACAATTGGCTTACCACTCACAATTGCTACAATCGCTACCATTCCATGAACTGGGGAGTAAACGAACTGGGCGGTATGCCATGGAGCCCACTAAGTGCACTGATTGGCAACGCTAACAGTCGGGAAGCACCCGTCTGCGAAGGCTATTCTCGTGCGATGAAAGTGCTCTGCGATGCAATGGGCATCCCCTGCATCCTCATGTCCGGTGACGCTGCCACCTCTCCTTACAGCGAACCACAACCGCACATGTGGAACTATATACAGATGGAAGATGGAAACTGGTATGCCGTTGACGCGACCTGGGATGATCCAATTACCGAGACCACGAAAGCCGTTTCCGGCCAAGAGTCACTCGAATGGTTCCTGCTCGGAAGTGAAGTGGGGTTGGACGATGGATGGTCCTTCTTCGACTCACATCCAGAACAGTGGGCATATACATACAGTAACAATGGCACTATCGGATGGGAACTCCTGGAAGGTCCTAAGCTCTCTCCCACGTCCTATGTCCTACCCGATCCATGCGACCCCAATGGGGATGGCGTTACCGACCTGGATGAGATCACAATGATGGTTGACAAGATTGCCAACGATGATGACGACATCAAATTTGACGTTGACGGCAACGAGGTCCTCACAATCGGCGACTTGGTTCGCATGATTAACCGCTACATCTCGAAGTAAATTCGTAAGCATCCGATAACCCACAAGAGTATTACCCTTTACTATAACAGCAGCTATAGTCACATTCGACTGTAGCTGCTGTTTTGTTTTTAACACGCATCAATGGAAACAAGGAAGTCCCATTTCATGCAATTCGCGGTGGCAAGTCCCCTGACGCCCAACACGACGTGAGTCGATGGGCAACGCGACACGTGGCGTTTGCCAACGCTCCATTATGCGTTTGCTGCCACCCCTGTTACGGGGCACGTATGCCGATAATCTTTGACATGCATGACTTATGTCGCGATGACATTTGCACTTGGAAGGATGTACTGATGTA